>JAANMT010000112.1_pt1 | contig 79170 bp, 69 predicted proteins | sample 7279711 | NCBI WGS metagenome assembly JAANMT01 (sample SAMN14094538, study PRJNA606508) | bioreactor metagenome | isolation source: A lab-scale SPAN reactor treating ammonium-rich wastewater day 1 | place: Ireland: Galway | collected 2017-01-16
ACCCTTAAATTACAATGAAATTTTGCAGGCTTGAAGCGAAATCGTGGCAAAATTTAAGGCAATAAAAAGCCCCGAAACGGGATGGCTTGAGGTCTTTGGGACCGAAAACCGGCACGCTCCGGGGCTTTGAATAAAATTCGCTAACCGTTCATTCCAGGGGGAGCGTCGCCTCGAGGGCCTGGTAGGCCTTGGTCTCGCTCTTGTGAGCCTTCACCTTCTCCTTGTGTTTGCGCAGCTGGGCCTCGACCTTGGAGGTGACCTTGTCGATCGAGGTATACATGTCCTGAGATTCTTCCACGCCGTGCGCGGTGAAATTTTTGGATTGGACGTTGATTTCGGCGATCTGCCGGATCTTTTCGACCATCAGGATGACGTGGATGTCGACGGGTTCGTGGAGGTATTTTAGAAACTTTTGAACCTTTTCCTCGGCGTGGGTTCTTAGGGCGTTGGAGGCGGGCATGTGACGAAAGGTCACCGTTGTTTTCATGCGGAGGCTCCTTTCAAGGTTTGAGGATGAAATAAATTTAGGACTTTGGTCATGAGGTCCAACCTAAAACACGACCGAAGGGGACGGACGGTTTTATCAGGCTGTTGAAAAACCACCGGTTGTTGGGCCAAGCCGCCGCAGGCGGATTGGCGGGCCCCGAAAATCCGAAGGATTTTCGGGCGGTATATGGAGCCGGATTTATTCCGGCGTGAATGAAAATAGTTTTTCAACAGCCTCTTAGTAAAGTTGCCGGCGCTTCGACGAGGGCTGGATGCCCATCATCTCGCGGTATTTCGCCACCGTACGGCGGGCGATGTCGATGTTTCCGTCCTTCAACAGCTTGACGATCTCTTGGTCGGAGAGGGGTTTTTTGGGATTTTCTTGGGCGATGAGGCCCTTGATCTTGGTCTTGATCGTCTCGCTGGCCACCGAATCGCCGTCGGAGGTCGCGATCCCGCTGTTGAAGAAGTATTTCAGCTCGAAGATCCCGTGGGGCGTGTGCATGTACTTGTTGGTCGTGACGCGCGAGACCGTGGACTCGTGCATCTCGATCTCGTTGGCGACGTCTCGCAGGATCATCGGCCTGAGGAAGTTGATGCCCTTCTCGAAGAACTCTTGCTGGAACTTCACGATGGTCTTGGCGGTGCGGTAGAGGGTGCGCTGGCGCTGGTGGATGCTGCGGATCAGCCAAATTGCGGAACGCAGCTTGTTTTGGACATATTCTTTGGTGGCCGCCGCGGCGCCGTTGCCCTCCATGGCGTTTTTATAGAGGTGGCTGACCTTGAGCTTGGGCAGGCCGTCCTCGTTGAGCACCACGACCCACTCGTTGCCGATCTTGTTCACGTAGACGTCGGGGGTGATGTACTGGGGCTCGCTGCTGCTGTACTCGCGGCCGGGCTTGGGCTCGAGCTCGTGGATCATCTTGGCGAGCTCTTGGACCCGCTCCAGCGATATTTTGAGGTCTTTCGCGATTCGCAGGTAATCTTTGCGCTCGAGCTGGGGCAGGTGGTTGTCGATCATCTTGGCCAGGATCTCGCGCTCGGGGCCCAGGTGCTTGAGCTGGATCATCAGGCATTCTTTGAGATCGCGGGCGCCGACGCCCGGCGGGTCGAACTCTTGGATCTTTTTCAGCACCCCCTCGATCTCTTCGACGCTCGCCTCGCACTTGGCGGCGACGTCCTCGAGAGGGTCCTGCAGGTAGCCGTCGTCGTTGATGCAGCCTAAGATGAAGGTGCCGATCCTGTTTTCGCGCTCGCCGAAGTTGGAGAGCTGCAGCTGCCACATCAGGTGGTCGAACAGGCTGGTCTTGCTGGCCAGGGTGTTTTCGTAGGAGGGCAGCTCTTCGATGTGGCTTTGGACGTTCTCGGGGGCGTTGTAGGTGTTGAGGTAGTTGTCCCAGTCGAAGTCGGGGGCCTCTTCCTTGAAATCGCCCTCCTTGCCGCCGACCTCCTGGCTTTCCATCGGCTTGTCCTCGGCCTGTCCCTCCAGTCCCTCGCGCTCGGCCACGATCTCGGGCGGGTCTTGGTGGGTGGCCTCTTCCATGTCCTGGCCTTCCTCCAAGAGGGGGTTTTCGAGCATCTCGTTTTGCACCATCTCGACCAGCTCCATCTGCGAGAGCTGGAGCAGCTTGATGGCCTGCTGGAGTTGCGGAGTGATGACGAGGGATTGCGTCAGCTTGAGGTTCTGTCGGATTTCCAAAGCCATGAATCGAGTCGCTCCCTGAACCAATCTCGGGCCTGATCGGAGGCCCTCATCTCAGAGAAAATCATAGAAGGCGGAGGAAAGGATTGTCAAGGCGATGCAAGCTTTGGGCCGTTTTTTAAGAAGAAGATTTTGCCTCGCCGGCGGCGAGAATTTGGTTGCTTTTTTCGGAAGAGGGATTCTCGTCGGCCTTACGGGAGTTCCATTGCTGTCGCTGCGCGTTGCGCAGGCTGGCCTTGATGAAATGGCTGAACAGCGGATGGGGGTGCATGGGCCGGGACTTGAATTCGGGGTGGAACTGGCAGGCGATGAAATAAGGGTGGCTGGGCAGCTCGACGATCTCGACCAACACGCCGTCGGGGGATAGCCCCGAGAAGACCATGCCGCGGTCCTGGAGCCGGTCGCGGTAAATATTGTTGAATTCGTAGCGGTGCCGGTGGCGCTCGGAGATATGGCGGTCCTGATAGATGCGCTGCGCCAAGGTGTCTTTTTCGATGGAACAGGCGTAGGCACCCAGGCGCATCGTCGCCCCCTTGTTGATGAGCTTTTTTTGCTCTTCCATCAGGTCGATGACAGGCTCGGGGCCCTTTTCGTCGAATTCGCGGCTGTTGGCGTTGGCGATGCCGCAGACGTTGCGGGCGAACTCGATGCAGGCCAGCTGCATCCCCAAGCAGATGCCGAAGAAGGGGACCTGCTTCTCGCGGGCGTACTGGATGGCCTTGATCTTCCCCTCGACCCCGCGGTCGCCGAAGCCCCCCGGGACGAGGATGCCGTCGATGCCCTCGAACTCTTTGGCGAGATCCTTTTGCACCAGATCCTCGCTGTCGAAGAATTTAAGGTTTACTTTAGTTTCGTTGGCGAAACCGCCGTGTTTCAGGGCCTCGTTGAGGCTTTTATAGCTGTCGGTCAGGTTGACGTACTTGCCGACCACCGCGATGGTGACCTCGTGCTGGGGGTGGTGGATCTTTTCGACCAATTCTTTCCAGTCGAGCAGGTCGGGCGTGCGGGTCCAGATGTTGAGCAGCTCGACGATCTTCTCGTCGACGCCCTCTTCGTGGAAGAGCAGGGGGACCTCGTAGATCGAGCTCACGTCCTTGGCGGTGAAGACGCAGTCGGGCGCCAGGTTGCAGAACATGGCGATCTTCGACTTGATGTCCTTGCTCAAGTCTTGCTCGGTGCGGCACAGCAGTATGTCGGGCTGGATGCCGATCTCGCGGAGCTTTTGCACGCTGTGTTGCGAGGGCTTGGTTTTCAGCTCGCCCGCGGCCGCGATGTACGGAACTAAAGTCAGGTGGATGTACAGGGTGTTTTCTTTGCCGACGTCGTAACGAAATTGGCGGATGGCCTCGAGGAAGGGGAGGCTTTCGATGTCGCCGACCGTGCCGCCGATCTCGACCATGACCAAGTCGACGCCCTCGGCGACGCGCAGGATGGCGGCCTTGATCTCGTCGGTGATGTGGGGGATGACTTGGACGGTCTTGCCCAGATACTCGCCCTTCCGCTCTTTTTGAATGACGGAATAGTAAATCTTGCCGGTGGTGACGTTGTTGAGCTTGGTCAGCTTGGCGTGGGTGTAGCGCTCGTAGTGGCCCAGGTCGAGGTCGGTCTCGGCGCCATCGTCGGTGACGTAGACCTCGCCGTGCTGGAAGGGGTTCATGGTGCCGGGATCGACGTTGATGTAGGGATCGAGCTTGAGGACGGTGATCTTGAGGCCGCGATTTTCGAGCAGCGCCCCGATACTGGCGGTGGCGAGACCCTTGCCCAGGGAGCTGACAACGCCGCCGGTCGTGAAGATAAACTTGGTTTTCATCAAGGGCCTCCGGGCAAGGGGTTTATTTCCTATAACAAAAGCGCTTCGAGCCCGTCAAAAGCAAAACCGCCGCTGGGACAAAAAACTTGTGGATAAATCAGGGGTAAAGGCATGGGGCAGGCAACTATTGGCCTAATTCACCGATAGGTTACCGAATCCACATTTTTCTCCGGGGGCACATGCAAAGGATTTGCATGACGCCCCCTGGTTCCCGCAGAAATTTCTTCACAGGCAGCGACGGAAGCCCCTTCGAGTTTCCCGAGGTCCCGCGCGCCTTGGCGCGCCTGCGCCCCGGCCTCGAGCTACCCGCCGCCTCGCGCAACGCCGGCTTGTTCCGCCAGGACGAGGCCCTGCGCCGCCTGCTGACCTTGGGTTACCCGCGCCTGGGTCCGACGGCGGAGGGGCCGCCGACGCCCGCCGACATGGAAGCCGCCGTCCGCGCCCTTTGGGACTCCGCGCGGCAGGGCAACCGGCTCGGCTACCTCGACGCGATGCGCGGCTGCTACGTCTTGCTGCACCGGCAGATGGGGGACGCCGGGGCGCGCGCCGAGATCCCGCGCCTCGCGCGCCTCTTCTCCGACATCGCCGAGGAGTATGCCCGCCACATCGCGGGGCGTTCCGAATACTCGCCCCTGCAGCGCCTCACCTATTTGTTCGCCGCCGCCCGCGTGGCGCGGCTCTTCCTGGGGCGGCTGGGCGACGCCGAGGCGGGCTCGACGCCCGAATTCGCCGGCGAGATCGCCGCGCTGCGGGGGCTGTTGCAGCGCTTTCACGTCGCCTTGGAGGGCTACGTCGGCGAGGCCCAGCGCGCCGAGCCGGGGAACCTCGCGCTGCAAGGAATCCGACTTCAGATCGAGATGCGCCAATTTGTGCTGCGGGGCGAAAGCGACGGGGCGCGGGTTCGCGCCGGCGAGCTCGCGGCCTTCTACCGCGAGCATCCCCCGCTCGAGGAGAACGAGGCCGATCCCGAGAGCCTGCGTTTCTACCACGCGGCCGGCCGCGAGCTGGGGGCCGACCCGGATTTTCTCAACCTGATCGGTCAGCTCGACGGCCCCTCGCAGGCCGAACAGGAGGGCGGCATCCTCAACGGCGTTGCCCTGCAATGGCTGGCGACCGCGGCGGGGACGCTCGACCAGGTCAACGAGGATTCCGAGGCGACGATCCGCTCGCGCTATCAGGCGCTCTCGGCGGTGACGACGGTGCTGGCCCTCGCTTATCCGGCGGCGACCTTGCGCTCGCTCCTGGCGATGCTGCGGGACGTTTCCTCCGCCGAGGGCCATCGGGCCGCGCTGCGCCGCATTTCCGCGGCCTCCCCGGAGATCGCGGCCTACCTGCGCGAGGTGGCGGGCGAGGCGTCGCTGGAGGACTTGTGGCGGCGCGCCGTCGATGCAGGCGCCCACGTGGAATCGCTGCGTGCGGGGCCGGGGCGGAGGGCCTTGGAGGCCGTCCTGTCCGGCAACGAGGCGCAGCACCCGGTGGCTCGTTTGGCCGGGGAGCTGACGCGACATCCGGGGCTCTTGGTCGCCTTGGGCCTGGAGTCCGACGGCGGCACCGGGCCTTCCCGCATGAACAACGCGCTGGATCTCTTGCGTCGCGGCGAGGAAGGCTTGCGCCAGGTGCGCGCCTTCGCCGAGGCCCATCCCGACGTGTCCTACAGCCGCGTATTGAGCCTGCTCGAGCCTGCGGACGGGGCGAACGCCCCGGCCAATGCCTTCGCCGAGCGACTCTTGGAAAGCCTGCAGGAAGATCTGGGTTCCCACGAGGACCACGAGGAGGCGATGGCCCAGGCCTTGTTCCAAAGCGTCGCCCAGAGCGGTGAGATCGCGCCGGAACGCACGCTGAGCCCCGCGGTCGCCAACCAGGCGCGCTCGCTGGCCCAGCGCATGGAGGGAATGGGATATCGCGGCTACCGCGTGCTGCGCCACCTGATCGCGCCGCAGAGCTTGGCCACTCTGGGAGTGGGCATCCTGGCGACCGAGCTGACGCCGGCCCTCCTCATCGCCCGCGCCGGTGCCTCGGGTCGCCTTGCCGCGCCGCTGATCGGCGACTTGGTGCGTGCGGGGACGCTCAGCCGCCGCGCGACCTTCCTGACCGGCCTCGGGAGCGGCGTCGGCATGGCCGCGCTGGGCACGGGCTTGCACAGCCTGCACCGACACGGCTTGGGGCTGCGGACGCATTTTTGGCGAGACTTCGGCACGAGCGGCGTCATCAACGGCCTGACCTTCGGATCGACCCTGCTCTTCGCGCGCGGCTGGAACCGCCTTTTGAGCCCGAACGCCGCCAACGGCGTGGCGATCGGCGAGATGGGCTTCGCCCGCGGCCTGGCCCTGCACGGCGGCAACGCGGTCTTCGGGACCTTCATGGGCATGGGCCTGGGTATCGGCGCGCGGCGTCTGCAGAACGGGCGATGGGAGACCTCCTGGGACGAGGTCGCCGAGAACTTCGCCACCATGCTGCTCTGGGAAACCGGCGCCGCGGGCCTGCGCGGCCTGCGCCGTTCCGCGGGCCTGAACGCGGAGCTGGGCCTGCCCGACGCCGGACGCTTCGCCCGCCTCTGGAATCGCCTGCCGCTGCTGCGCAACCCCTCCGTCTTGGGCGGGCATCGCGCCGCGCGGGCGCGTGAGGTGGTCGACCGCATGATCCAGGCCCATCCCGTCCTGGCGCAGGACCGTCCCTTCCTCTTGCGGCAACTCGGCCTGCACGAGGCCCACGCGCCCGGCAGTTTGGAATCCTTCAACGACGCCATGTTCCAGCATTACGAGCCCAGGTTGTCGGGGGAGGGGCGACTGCGGCGGCTGCTGATGGTGAGGCGCCCGTCTTCCGATCCTGCGGAAGCGCAGGACTCCGGCGGGAACTCTCCGGAGGTTCGCCGGCGGAGGAACGCCGTCTTGGATCTTCAGCCGGCGGATCCCTCGACGCCGGACGCCGAGGCTCGGGATGGTGTCGAGCCGCCGCGGCCGACCGCAACGGTTGATGTCGACGAGTCCGCCCGGACGCCGCCGCGCGGCGTGCCCGCGGTGTCCGCCGAGCCCGAGGCGCCGCTGCCTCCGGCGGCAGGCGTATTGGAGCCGGGCCGGCCCCTGATGGTCGTCGAGAGCAACGAGACGCTCACGCGGCGGGGCGAGCATTTCCTCGCGGCGCCGGGCTTGGGCGAGGTCGCGGCCTTCACCCACGAGGGCGTCAGCAAGCATCGCCCGCCGCGCAACGAGGACGCCTACGGCCTGCTTCGCCTCGGGGACGGGTCGTTGGTGGCCCTGGCCTTCGATGGCGCGGGCGGCAGCGGGGCGGGGGATTTGGCAAGCTCGCTCGGCATCCAGACGGTCATGGCGCGGATGCTGCCCGCGCCGGTCACCTTGGGCGAGGCCTTCCTCGCGGCCCACCAGACGATCCAACAACACGGGCACGGCGGCTACACGGTCGCCACCGGCATCCGCGTGTATCCCAGCGGGCACGTCGAGGTGGCGACGGTCGGCGACACCCAGTTGCTCGTGGCCCGCCCGCGAGGCGACGGGAGCTACGAGGTGATCCGCCCCTATTTTCCGCATAACCTCCCGGGCGTGATCCGGGCCAACGGGCACGAGATCGCGAACACCCTGGAAATGAACGCCCATCCCGGCGCCTCGCGGGTCTTGGGCGCCTTGGGCAGCCACAATATGACCGTGACGGCGGCCTTGGCGCGGACCCCTTCCGGCAACTTCCATCCGCAAGGCATCTACAACGCCCCCTTGACGCTGCCCGAGCGTCCGGACGGGGGCGGGGCGCACCGCCCCTTCCAGGCGAGGCCGGGCGACGTCTTTCTGATGATGAGCGACGGCGTCCACGAGCTCTTCACCCGCGAGCAGATGGGCGAGGTGATGCGCGGCCTGCGCGGGGCCGGGGAGATCCGCGACGCCCTGCAGCGGGAGATCGAGGCGAGGCTCGAGGTCTTCCGCATCAGCCGCGGGATCACGTCCGCCGATGGGGCGCGATTGCAAATCCCCTTTGGGCGCTTCCAAGGCCATTTCGTCGACGCCGAAGGCGACGTTTATCCCGCCGCAACCGGCGGGGCGCGCATCGGCCACGTCTCGCCCGACAACGTCGTGCTGGTGGCCCTGCGCTACGACCCCGCGGTGCGGGCCCCGGAGCCCGCGAGCCCGCCTCCGGGACCGGACGGATCGGGATCGCCCCGCACCGCGTCCGAAGCGACGCCCGAAACCGCACCCGAGGCGGTTCCCGTCGGCTCTCCCGACGACACCGAGGATACCCAGCCGCTGGTTCCGCCGGGGCCTGGGACGGAGCCCGAGGGGCCCGCCGCGCTCGCCGTGCCGGATACTTGGGCCGCGACGCTTGCGACCTCGGGTAATGAGGGCGCCGTCGAGGTCTTGCCCGGCACGCCGCGCGCCGAAAACGTTCAGGCGGAGACCGCGGGAGCCGAAGCCCCGACGCTCGTCGTCCCGCCGGCCTATCCCGAAAACCGCCCGACGCTCTTCACCTTCACGATGAACGCCCTTCGCGAGACCGATCTCACTTCTCCCCAATCCTTCGGGTCCTTGCTGCGCGATTCCGGCCGTTCGGACTTGATCAGCCGGATCGGCGGCCTGCGCGAGGCGACCCTTAGGATCTTCCAGGGCGGCGCGCCCTGGAGCTACGAATTGACCTCGCCCGCCACGCCCTTGATCGTCCATTTGAACTGGGACCCGACGCCGCTGTTGGTGCCGCGGGGCGGTTCCCAGCGCGTGGAGATCCGTCCCGGCGACAGCATGAATGTCAGCGACTTTCTTCCGGGGGAAAACCGGCTTGGGGCGCACAGCCTGACCTTCCTGCGCCACCGTCGGGATGCGCAGGAGTGAGTTAGGGCACCGGCGCGGTGTCGAGCAGGCCGAGCGTCTCTTCCCAGCCCATGCGGATGTTCATGTTTTGGACGGCCTGGCCCGAGGCGCCCTTGGTGAGATTGTCGAGGACGCTGACCACGACGACGCGGCCGGTGCGCTCGTCGAAGTGCAGGCCCAAGTCGCAGTAGTTGCTGAAGCGCACCTCGTGCGTAGCGGGAAAGGCCCCGAGCGGGCGGACCCGGACGAAGGGCTCCTTCGCGTAGAATTCCAGATACAATTCGTGTAGCGCCTTCGGCAGTACCTTGCCGCGCGCCTTGGCGTAGAGTGTCGAGAGGATGCCTCGATCCATCGGCACCAGGTGGGGCGTGAAGGTGATCGCGACCTTTTGCTCGGCCAGCCTCGAGAGCTCTTGCTCGATCTCCGGGGTGTGGCGGTGCTTGCCGACGCCGTAGGCCTTGAAGCTTTCGTTGACCTCGCAATACAGGATGTCGGTCTTCGCGCCGCGGCCCGCGCCGGAGACGCCGGACTTCGAGTCGCAGACGATGCTCTCCAGGTCGATGAGCTTTTCCTTGATCAGCGGCGCCAGGCCCAGGATGCAGCTGGTCGGGTAGCAGCCGGGGTTGGCGATCAAGTCGGCCTGGGCGACGGCGGCGCGGTGCAGCTCGGGGAGGCCGTACACGGCGTCCTCGAGGAGGTCCTTCGCGACGTGCGGGCCGTACCAGGCCTCGTAGACTTTGGCGTCGATCAGGCGGAAGTCGGCGCTCAGGTCGATGACCTTGCGGTCCAGCTTGCGGAAGGCGGCCGCGGCCTGCATCGATTCGTGGTGCGGGAGGCAGAGGAAAACCAAGTCGGCCTTCCGCGCGACAGCCTCGGGATTCAACGCCTCGAGGACCAGGTCGAGGCGGCCCTGGAAGGCCGGAAAGGCCTTGCCGAAGGGCTCTCCGGCGGAGCGCTCGCTGGTGAGCGCGGTGATCGACACCTGGGGATGGCGCAGCAGGAGCCGCGCAAGCTCGGCGCCCGTGTAACCGGTGGCCCCGACGATGGCGACGTTCAGTGGCATGGGGTCAATAAATCCTAAAATTTGCGGATAGTAAAGGTCGATTACAGGCGCCGAAGAATCGCCCGAGACGGAATTCCGCCCCGGATCCTGAAATGAAAAAGGCGCCTCGCGGCGCCTCTTTCGAAGAGAAAATACGCGGATTAACGCTTCGAGTACTGCGTCGCCTTGCGGGCGCCGCGCAGGCCGTACTTCTTGCGCTCTTTGACGCGGGCGTCGCGGGTGAGGAAGCCCGCCTTGCGCAGCGGCTTGCGGTAGTCGGGGTTCATCGCGAGCAGGGCCCGCGAGATGCCGTGGCGCAGGGCGCCGGCCTGGCCTTGGGGACCGCCGCCGGTGAGGGTCGCCTGCACGTTGAACTTGCCCAGGTTGCCCGTCACTTCGAAGGGTTGGAGGATGACCATGCGGCTGGTCGCGCGGCCGAAGTAGTTGTCGAGGCCCTCGCGGCCGTTGATGGTGAATTGCCCGTCTCCGGGCGAGAGAATCACGCGCGCGGCGGCGCTTTTGCGTTTTCCGGTTCCGTTGAACTTTTTGACCGAGGCCATGGAATCGTCCTTCTGCTACTTCTTGTATTGGCGGGTAGGGAGGCTCGCCACTTCAGGGGTTTGCGCGCGGTGCGGGTGGTCCGCGCCGGGATAAATCTTCAGCTTCTTGAGCTGCTTCTTGCCCAGGAAGGTCTTGGGCAACATGCCCTTCACCGCCCGGCGGATCAGCTCTTCGGGCTTACGCTCGAGGAGCTTCTCGGCGGTGAACTCTTTCAAGCCGCCGATGTACTCGGAGTGTTGGTAGTACATCTTTTCTTGCATCTTGTTGCCGGTGAGGCGGACACCGTTCGCGTTGATCGCGACCACAAAGTCGCCGACGTCGTCGTGCGAAGTGAATTGGCCCTTGGTCTTGCCCCGCAAGATCATGGCGATGCGGCTCGCGGCGCGGCCCAGGACTTGGCCCTGCAGGTCGACGAGGACCCAGTTGCGGGGGGATTTCTCTTTGGTGAAGCTCTTGGTTAAACCCATAAAAAACCTAACGATTCTTTGTTTGAACGGCTCGTTCCTCGAAAAGAGGCCGGATACTAGCCATACGAAAAATCCAATGTCAATCCTTTTGGCGCCACGGCGTAACTATAGATAAATTTTTAACTTTTAAGGATTTTGCCCCGGGTTTAGCATGGATGTCCAGATGCGTTCCCTCCTCGCCAAACTCAATCTCGCCTGGGCCTTGGTGCTGCACTTCCTCAAGCGGCCCTTTCAGGACAACGGCTACCGGGCCTTTTTGGACCACTACCGCGCCGACCGCCTCGTCCCCTTAAGCCACGTCGACAAGACCTGGCTGCTGCGTTTTTCCCAATGCCTCAACTGCGGGCTCTGCGACGCAGCCTGTCCCGCCCTCGATACCTTGCCGAGAGAGTCCTTTCCGGGCCCGAGCGCCCTGGTGACCACGCTGACGCGGGCCACCGGCGATTTCTGGGCGGCGGGCGTGGACTTGAGTCTCTGCGAGGGCTGCCGCAACTGCGAGAGCGTCTGCCCCAATCGCGTCCCGGTCAAGGAGGCCCTCGAGTTTATCGAGGCCAAGGCCCTCGAGACCGCGCGCGGCACGGCCTAAGCCGGAAGCATTCCTGGAGAATTTCCTGGCCCCCGCCGGGGAAACACCTTAGAAAGTTTTAACGATGGAACTCGCCACGGTCAAACCCGAGCTGCTTCGCGATCTAAGCCGGCTCTTGCGGCCCGACCAGGTGAGCGCCTCCCCGCCCGACCGCCTCAGCTACGGCCGCGATTCCTGCAGCAAGGGCATCCTTTGGGTCCGCGACAACCAGGTGAAATTCCCCCCCGAGGCCGTCGTCTGGCCCGAATCCGCGCGCGAGGTGGCGAAGGTCCTCGCCTTCGCGAGCGAGCGCGGCATCCCCGTGGTGCCTTTCGGGGGCGGCTCCGGCGTCTGCGGCGGGACCTGGGCGCTGCGCGGCGGGATCAGCCTCGACCTCAAGCGGCTCAACCGGATCGTCAAGGTGGACGGCGCGCGCATGACCGTGCGCGCCCAGGCCGGCATCAACGGCGAACTCCTCGAGCGCGAGTTGAAGCGCCGTAACCTGACCTTGGGACATTTTCCTTCCTCGATCTACGTCGCGACCCTCGGCGGCTACCTGGCCTGCCGCTCCGCCGGGCAATTCTCCTCCCTCTACGGAAAAATCGAGGACATGGTCGAGGGGATGCAGGTCGTCCTCGCGGACGGGCGCATCGTCGAGCTGGCCGACGTCGCGGATTGCCCGGGCGAGCTCGACTTGAAAGAGCTCTTCCTCGGCTCGGAGGGGACGCTGGGCGTCGTCACCGAAGCCACGCTGCGCGTGCACCCGCAGCCGGAGAGCGAGACCTTTTTGGGCTTCTCTTTCGCCCGGCTCGACCAGGGCCTCGAGGCCATCCGAAAGATCCTGCAGGCCGGCTTAAAGCCCGCCGTGGTGCGGCTCTACGACGAGCTCGACACCGTCCTTTTCTCCTCCTACAAGCATGAGGGCGTCGAACCCTCGGTCCTCGACGGCTTGGCCCAAATACTGAATCCCCTCCTGCATTGGGCGAAGGACGCCTCGCTCAAGCTGGCCCTCAAGCGGCCCGCCCTGCTGCGGCAGGCGATGCGCCTGTTGCCCGGCCAATGCATGCTGATCCTCGGTTTCCAGGGCGCGGCCGAATTGACGCGGGCCCAGGTCGCCCGCGCACGCGAGCTCTGCGTCGAGCTCAAGGCGAAGGACTTGGGCGAAGGACCCGGCCGCTATTGGCTGAAGCATCGCTACAGCGTCTCCTACAAGTTGTCGCCGCTCTTCGACGCCGGCCTCTTCGCCGACACCATGGAGGTCGCGACCACCTGGAACAACCTGCGCAACCTCTACGACCGGGTGCGCGCGGCGATCTCCCGGCACGGCCTGGTGATGGCGCATTTCAGCCACGCCTATCCGGAGGGCTGCTCGATCTATTTCACCTTCCTGGGTTACCGGGGCGAGGGCGAGGCGAGCCGCGAGCTCTACGACCGCATCTGGGCCGAGGCGCTGAAGGCCTGCGTCGCCGCGGGCGGCACGATCACCCACCACCACGGCGTCGGCGTCCTCAAGGCCGCCTTCATGAAGGACGAGTGGGGGCAGGCGATGGATTGGTTGAATCGCATGAAGCGGAAGCTCGACCCCGCGGGGATCCTCAATCCCGGAAAGCTGGGGCTCGCCCATGATTGAAATCGACCCGATCTCGCTCTTGGTCACGGCGGACACCGATCTGAGCGTCGCGGCCCTCGAAGACAAAGTCGGCGCGGAAGGCTACACCCTGAATTACTTCGCCCTCCCCGACAACCGCGCCCTGCTGGCCGAGGCCCTGAGTCGCCGACTGCCCAACCTCTACGCCGCGGCCTTCGGCGGGATCGACGACCTCTGCCTCCAACTGAAGTTGGCGCAGGCGGGCGGCGCCCTCTACGCCAACGTCAAGACGCCGCGCTCCGCGGCCGGTCCCGGCTTGAAGAAGATGGCGATCGGCTCGGGGGAGTGGCTGGGCCTGCCCATCCAGGCGACGCTGCGCATCTTCCCCAAACCCGCGCACCGCGAGTGCCGCGCCTACGCCTTCGCTCAGGAACGCGACCTGGAGGCCTTCGAGAAATCCCTGCTCAAGCTGCGCTGGCCGCTGCCGCTGCGCGCCCGCCTCGCCTCCGAGGAGGCCATGCAGATCTTGGACGGCATGTCCCTGCTCGACCGCGCGGCGGCCTTCTCGTGGTGGGGGCCCGAGGGCTGGATGCGGAGCTACGGCGAGGCCTTGGAAGACCTGGCCTTGGGCAAGCAGGGCCGCGCGCTGGGCTTCAAGTCGGGGCGGGACGAGGGCGATCTCGACGCGCTGCTGCGGCGGGCGGCGATCGCGGCGGCCTTGGAGCGCTCCGAGCGCCGGCGGCAGGAACTGCCGGAGAGCCACCGCTCCCTGGCGGCCTTCCTGAAGGAGGGCGCATGAGGAGCGAGCTCAAGAAGATGATGGATTACTGCACCTACTGCCCCAAGATGTGCCGCTTCAGCTGCCCGACCGCCGAGGCCACTGCCAGCGAGACCTACACGCCCTGGGGCAAGATGGAGATCGCGCGCTGGCTGACCGACAAGACCCTGCCGCTCAGCGAGGCGATGGTCGCGGCCGTCTACCAGTGCGTGAATTGCCTGCACTGCCAGCAGTACTGCGAGCACGGCAACGACGTGCCCTCCGCCCTGGCCGAGATCCGGCGCATGGCGGTCGAGAACTACGCCGCCCCCGCCCCGGTCTACACCCTCGAAGAACGCTTCGCCGCCGCCAACAATCCCTACGGCCTCGACCTCTTCGAGCGGGTCCGAGCGCATGGGCCGAAGCCCGAGGCGAAGCGGGGCAAGGAGGTGCTGCTTCAACCCTCCTGCCACACGATGCATTATTTCCCCGAGCGGATCGGCGTTTATTTCGAGCTCTTCGAGAAGCTGGGCATCGAGGGCGTCTCGCTGGTGGAGACGCCCATCCAATGCTGCGGAGCGCCGCTGGACGCCCTTGGCTTTCGCACCGATTTCCAAGAGGTCGCCGAGGTGCAGTATTACTCGATGAAGGACTACAAGTGGGTGGTCAGCGACGGGCCGGAGTGCTGCGTCACGCTCAAGCAAAAGTACGCCGACCTGGGATTTCCCCTCGAAAGGAGCAGCGTGCCGCTCATGGAATTTCTCGAGCCTTACCTGCGCCACTCCAACTACCGCAGCCGCGGCAAGATCAAGCGGCGCCTGGCCTACCACGACCCCTCGCACTTGAGCCGTTACCTGGGCTTGGTCGAGCTGCCGCGGCGAATTTTAAGCGAGCTCACCGGCTTTCCGCCGCTGGAGCTCTCGTGGTCGGGCCTGGACAGCCTGAGCTCCGGCACGGAGGGGAGCTACGACCTGGTGTTTCCCGAGTTCGGCGAGAAGATCGCGCTGCGCACCGTCGAGGAGCTGGCCGCGCGCGGGATCGGCAAGCTGCTGACCGCCGACGCGAAGGCCGAGGCGGTTTTCCGCCGCCTGGCGCGGGGCTTCGAGGTCCAGGATTTCTACGAGTTTCTCAACGAGCACATACTCCCGGCCGAAGCGCCGGCGAACGAAGGATAGGTTATCGGCGCCATGGACGCGACGGCTTTCATTCTGAACCCGATGGCCCGCAGCGGCCGGGCCCGGACGCGGCTGGAGGCCGTGCGGAGTTTCGCGAGGGAACGACTGCCCAAGGCCCGGCTGTTCGCCACCGAAGCCCCCGGGCACGCCTCCCTCCTGGCCCAGGAGGCCGGGCGCGCGGGCGTCCGGCGCCTCTTTTCGGTGGGCGGCGACGGGACTTTCAACGAGGTGGTTAACGGCGTGATGGCCCTCCCGCCGGAGGCGCGGCCCGCGGTGGGGCTGGTGTCCGCCGGCACGGGGCGGGATTTTTTCCGGCATCTCGCCGAAATATTTACCTTTCCGAAAGACGACTCCTGGATCTTGGAAGCGAAAGAAGTCCCCGCCGACGTCGGCAGGGCGGAGTTGGGCTATGCGAACGGCCCGGTCGTCCGGTATTACATGAACATCGCCGACGCCGGGATCTCCGGCGAGGTGGTGCGACGTGTCGCGGGCTCGCGGAAGCGGCTGGGCTCTTTGGAATACCTGAAATCCACCCTGCAGGCGGTCTGGAGCTACCGGGCGCCGCGGGTCAAGATCCGGATCCTGGAGACGGGCGGGTCTACCTGGGAGAAAGACATGGTCCTGCTCATCGCCGTGGCGGCCAACGGCCGCTACTTCGGCGGGGGCATGTGCATCGCGCCCGGCGCCGAGATCGACGACGGGAAGTTTTTTCTGATGACCGCCGAGCGGGTCGGTTATTTTTCCCTGCTGCGGCGCTTGCCCAGCCTCTACGCCAAGAAGAAGCTTAAGCACCCCAGGATTCATTACGCCGAGGGCACGCGGATGGAGATCGTCTCCTACACCGGGGATCTGCCGATCGGCCTGGACGGGGAATTCCTGCGGGCGCCTCGGGTGAGCTTCGAACTGGTGCCCCGCGCCCTCCGGATTTTGGTGCCCGCCGCTAATACCCGACCTTTTTCGCCCGCTTAGGCCGGCAGCGCCCGAGTCCCGGCTCGAGGCCCCCCCGCCGCCAAGCCCCTTGTCCCCGAGCCGGCATCCGTGGAAAATTATTGAATGATTTGACAGCGGGTAGGGCGTATGATTAGTAGTTTTCCCCCTTAAAAAAAGGCCCCTAACTCATGGAGTTATAAAGCATTATGGCACTACGCATCGGCATCAACGGCTTCGGCCGCATCGGTCGCACCATTTTCCGTCTCGCCCAGGGCGATCCCCAATTCGAGGTGGTCAAGATCAACGACCTGGCCCCCATGACGGAGCTGGCCCACCTGCTGAAATACGATTCGGTTCACGGCAATTTCAAAGGCACGGTCGAGACCCAAGAGAACGCCCTCGTGGTCGACGGCAGGAAGGTCCTCGTCTCCAAGATCCCCGACATCACCAAGATCAACTGGAGCGATACGCCGGTCGACATCGTGCTGGAGTGCACGGGCCGCCTCGAGGGCAAGAAGGATTGCATCCACCACCTCAAGGGCGGGGCCAAAAAGGTCATCATCAGCGCGCCCTCCGACGACTGCGACTACACGATCGTCTACGGCGTCAACCACGACGGCTACGATCCGGCCAAGCACGAGGTCGTCTCCAACGCCTCCTGCACCACCAATTGCCTCGCGCCGGTGGTGAAGGTGCTCGACGAAAAATTGAAGGTGAAGCGCGGCTTCATGACGACGGTGCACAGCTACACCAACGACCAGCGCATCGTCGACGGCGGCCACAAGGACCTGCGCCGGGCCCGCGCCGGCGCCATCAACATGATTCCGACCAGCACCGGCGGGGCCAAGGCCATCGGCCTGGTGCTGCCCCGCCTGAAGGGCAAGTTGGATGGCCTGGCGATCCGGGTGCCCACGCCCAACGTCTCGCTGGTCGACTTCGTGGCGGACGTCGAGACCGCGACCACCGTCGAGCAGGTGAACGGTTTCTTGAAAGAGGCCGCCGCCGGCGCCTTGAAGGGGATCCTGGGCTATTCCGCGGAGCCCCTGGTGAGCACCGACTACAACGGCTCGCGGTATTCCTCGGTCGTCGACGCCCTCTCCACCAAGGTGATGGACGGCACGATGGTGAAGGTCTTCGCCTGGTACGACAACGAGAGCGGCTTCAGCCAGCGGATGATCGATCTTTCGAAGTACGTCGGTTCCAAACTTTAAGTCGGTTTCCATGATCAAGAGCCTCGAAGAACTCGATCTGAAGGAAAAGCGCGTCTTCGTGCGCGTGGACTTCAACGTCCCCTACGACGCCGAGGGCAAGGTGGCCGACGACTCCCGCATCGTGGCCAGCCTGCCGACGATCCGCCACGTCCTGAAAGCGGGCGGCAAGCTGATCCTTGCCTCCCACTTGGGGCGGCCCAAGGGCAAGCGCGACCCCAAGTACAGCCTGATGCCGGTCGCGGCGCGGCTCTCCGAGCTGCTCGAGCGCGAGGTGATCTTTCCCGAAGACTGCATCGGAGACGCGGTGAAGAAGCTGGTCGGCGAGATGCGCGAGGGGGAAGTCATCCTGCTCGAGAACTTGCGCTTCCACCCCGAAGAAGAGGCCAACGATCCGATTTTCAGCGAGCGCCTGGCCGGCCTGGCCGACATCTACGTCAACGACGCCTTCGGCACCCTGCACCGCGCCCACGCCTCGACCGTGGGGATGGTGCCGCTGGTGAAGGATAAGGCCGCGGGACTGCTGGTCCTGAAAGAGGTCCAGGTCCTGAGCCGCCTGCTCCACGAGCCCGCGCGGCCCTTCGTCGCCATCCTGGGCGGCGCCAAGGTCTCCGACAAGCTTGGCGTCATCGAAAACCTCTTGAAGTTGGTCGATGGCCTACTGGTCGGCGGGGCCATGGCTTACACCTTCCTCAAGGCGAAGGGCGTCGAGGTCGGCGCCTCGCTGGTCGAGGACGGCAAGCTGCACCAGGCCGCCAAGCTGCTCGAGCGGGCCAAGACCAAGGACATCCGCCTCGAGCTGCCCGTCGACCACGTGGTCGCGCGCGAATTGAAGGCGGGCGCGGAGTTCAAGACCACCTCGGGCGCGGCCATCCCCGCCGGCTGGATGGGCCTGGACGTCGGCCCCAAGACCCTCGAGGCCTACGAGGCGCAAATTTTGGCCGCCAAGACGGTGCTGTGGAACGGCCCGGTCGGCGCCTTCGAGACTCCGCCCTTCGAGCGGGGCACGGTCGAGATCGCCCGCACCCTCGCGAAGTCCGCGGGCATGACCGTGGTGGGCGGCGGCGACTCCTTGGCCGCGGTCAAGGTCGCCGGCGTGGGCGAAAAGATCGGCCATCTTTCCACCGGCGGCGGGGCGACGCTGGAGTTTCTCGAGGGCAAGACCCTGCCGGGGCTCAAGGCCCTCGAGACCGAGGGGGCGCCATGATACCCGACCTGCGCCGGCCGCTCGTCGTCGGCAACTGGAAGATGAACAACACGATCGCCGAGTCGATCAAGCTGGTCACCGCCCTGAAGAATTTGCTGGTCGATTCGCCGCACATCGACGTCGCGGTGGCGCCGCCCTTCACCGCGCTGTACTCCGTCTCCGTCGCCCTGGCCGACACCAACATGTCGCTGGCCGCGCAAAACATGTTCTGGGAAGAGGACGGCGCCTTCACCGGCGAGGTCTCCGGACCCTTTTTGAAGGACGTCGGCTGCGAATTCGTGATCCTGGGTCACTCCGAACGGCGCAACCTCTTCGGCGAGACCGACAAGATGGTCAGCCAGAAGCTCCAGGCCGCCCTCAAGGCAGACCTGGTGCCCATCGTCTGCGTCGGGGAAAATTTGGCCCAGCGCGAGAAGGGCGCCACCCTCGAGGTGATCGAGGGGCAGATGAAGGCGGCCTTCAGCGACGTGGCGATGCACGACTTCGAGCGCCTGACCGTCGCCTACGAGCCGGTTTGGGCGATCGGCACCGGCAAGAACGCCACCCCCCAGCAGGCCGGCGAGGTGCATCATTTCTTGCGCAACTGGCTCATGAAGTATTACGACGCCCCGACGGCCAACCGGATCCGGTTGCTGTACGGGGGCTCGGTCAAGCCGGAGAACGCGCCGGCCCTGATGAAAGAAACCCATGTCGACGGACTTTTAGTGGGAGGGGCCTCCTTGGACGCCGAGTCCTTCGCGAAGATCGTCAAGTTTGAAGAGAGGATGAGTTGATGGAAAACGTGATTTTAGCCGTTCACTACGTGGTCTGCGTCTTTTTGGTGATCGTGATCCTGCTGCAGGCCGGCAAGGGTGCCGATATGGGGGCCGCCTTCGGGGGGTCTTCCCAGACGGTCTTTGGATCCCGCGGGGCCGCGACTTTCTTGAGCAAGCTGACGACGGGCGTCGCGGTGGTCTTCCTGCTCACCTCGATCTCGCTGGCGAGCATCGCCCGCAACAAGAGCAAGTCCTCGATCCTGAAGACGGTGGCCGAGCCGGCGCCGGTCACGGCCCCCGCAGCCACGCCGGCCCCGCAGGCGACCCCGGCGGCCGCGGCGACGACGCCGGAAACCGCGCCCAATCCTTAAATGTAGGGGCGAACCTTGTGTTCGCCCGGCTGCACGGATGGAGAGGGCGAACACAAGGTTCGCCCCTACAACCAATCTGCGTTGACTTGTCCTCGAGGTTTCAGCTAAGTCTTTCTTGAAAATTTGGTGCTACGCCGCGGTGGTGGAATGGCAGACACGCATGTTTGAGGTGCATGTGGAGAGATCCGTGGGGGTTCGAGTCCCCCCCGCGGCACCAATTTGAGAGCTGGTGCTCACCTTGACCGGTGGGGGTTGAAGGGGGAGGAGATAACTCCCCCTGAGCTTTAGGACTGCCGAACTTGCTTCGGCAGTCCGAATAAACGGTTCGAGTCCCCCCCGCGGCACCAATTTGAGAGGTAGTGCTCAGCATAATCCCTCAAAAACCCCGTCTTCGGACGGGGTTTTTTTGGTCTCGTCAGCTTTTCCCTCTTTGCGCTACAATCTCCTTTGGGACGAGGGGCATGACCCAAGAGGAGGGACTATGCAGATCGAGCTGACGATGAAGGAGAAACAATACCTCGAGAACATGCTGATGCACCATATGCGCGAGCTGAGCCGCGAGATCAGCCACACCGACAATCGCAGCTTCAAGGAAAACCTGAAGGAAGAGGCGGAAGTCCTGCGGGTGCTTCAATCCAAGCTCGAGCAAGAGCGGGTGCTGAGCCACTAGCGGTAATTCAAGGCCACCCAAAAGCTGTAGACGTTGCACAGCGCGTGGAACAGCGCCCCCGCCGTGATCGCCCCGGTCCTTTCCTTCAGCCATCCGAAGGCCAGGGAGGGGAAGAAGATCGAGAAGTGCCACCAGCGCAGCACGATCATGCTGTGCGACAACGCGAATAAGAGCGAAGTGAACAGGAGCGCCCAGCCCACCGGGGCGCCGAAGAGCCGGAAAGGCCTGCCCCAGATCCGGTTGAATTGGGTCTGCATGTAGCCGCGGTAGAAAAACTCCTCCGGGATCGCCACCAACAGGAAGTGAAAGAGCGCGGCCTTGGCCAGGCCCTGGTAATTTCCGCCCACGTAATGCCGGTGAAAGAACTCCGCCTGGAACCAGCGGTTTCCCGCCTCGATCACCGGGAAGACGATCGCCGAAAGCAGCAAGAACCAACCCAGCGAGCGCAGCAGCTGCGGCCCGGAGGCCTCGAAAAAGTCCATCCGTTCCTTGCGCCGCCACAGCACGAAGATCGGCACGTAGATCAGCAGAACCCCCGTGAAGAGCATCATGTTTTCCTGGAAAAACCGGATGCGCTGGAGCTCGTAAAGCCCGCGGGTGGCCAGCATCGTGAAGAACCAGACCCAGAGCGTCTGGCGAAAGAGGGCCCGGGTGTCGAGCGCGGGCCGGACGGGTTGTTCGGCGGGAGGGTTCATCAATGCGCGGATTCGTCCCTCGGGGCGCTTCCCGGCAAGGAGGTCTTTTCCTTGGCTTGGGGACGCGCTGGAGCGGCCCCTGCGGCCGCCGCATTTTTACGTTTCAAAATTTGATAAATGACGGCGCAGGAGACGAAGAACAGGATGCTCATGATCTGCGCCGTCGAGATCGTGTCGCGGAAGTAAACGCCCCGGTCCATGTCCCCGCGCAGGAACTCGATCCAAAAGCGGAAGAAGGCGTAGAGCATGAGGAAGCTCATCATCACCTGGCCCTTGAACTTACGGTGGCGCTCGATCCAGTAGCAGATCAGGAAGATCAAGACCGCCGCGATCATGCTGTAGATCTGGGTCGGCCACAGGGGGACCCCGGGAAACTTGTAACCCGCGTCGCTGCTGCGGTTGTTGAATACCATGTAGAGCAGGTACTTGCCGTGGTCGTGGAAGGGGCTTTTTAGCCCGTAGCAGCAGCCCGCCAGCAGGCAGCCCAGGCGGGTGAAGAAGTCGATGAAGGGCCCGGCGAAGAGCCCGACGTGATCCAGGTAGGCCCAGGTATCCAGCTTGCGCCAGCGCAGGTAGACGATCCAGCCCAGGCCCAGGCCGAGAAAGGCGCCGTAGCTGACGAAGCCGCCGCGCCAGATCTGCCAGAGGTGGGTGGGGTGCTCCCAATAGTAATTGCTGTAGCCCGGAGAGGCGTAGATGGGTCCCTCGACGAAGATATGGAAGAGGCGTCCACCGACCACCGCCATGATCGTCCCTATGATGCCTAAGTCGAGGACGGCCACCTGCGAGAGGCCGCGGCTGGGCGCCATCTTATAGGAGACGGTGGTGGCGACCAACGAGGCCATCATCAGCATGAAGGCGAAGCTGGGGATGGCGAACTCGGGGCTATAATAGATAAATGGGCGCATAGGGACCGAACATAATGCATCCCCGCGCGGACTTCGACTGAAAAATGGGGCTTGGGTCCCCGGGCGGGGCTAATTTTCCGGCTTCTTTTTGGGCTCGAAGAGCACCTTGAAGACGAGGAAGAGGGCCCCGCAGGTGATGGCCGCGTCGGCGACATTGAAGGCCGGCCAGGCGAGGACGAACTTGAAGTGCCTCCCGAAGAGCTCGAAGTCGGCCATCTGGTGGCGCCAATGGAAGTAGAGAAAGTCCACCACCTCGCCGAAGCGGAGCCGGTCGATGAAGTTGCCCAAGGCCCCGCCCAGGATGGCCGCCAGGGGGACCTGCATCTTGCGGTCGCCGGGGGCGGTGTTGCGGTAGAGGGCGATCAGGGCGATCGTGGCCACGATCGTCACGACATAGAAGAACCACTGGTGCCCGGCGGCGTGCAGGTCGTCGAACATGCTGAAGGCCACGCCGCGGTTGCGGAAGTGGACCAGGTCGAAGAAGCCCTCGAGGATGGGGACGTTGCGGCCGATGGGGATCGAGTCGAGGATCCGCTGCTTGGTCCATTGGTCCAAGGCGATGATGACCGGGGGGATTACGAGGAGGGGGAGGTATTTGCGCATTACGACAATACCTTGCCGCAGCGGTCGCAGAGGGCCGGGTGCGCCGCGTTTTTGCCCACGGTGATCGAGCGCGTCCAGCAGCGCCCGCACTTCTCGCCCTCGGCCTTCTTCACCTCGACGCGCAGGCCCTCGATGCCGGCGCCGGTCCAGGTGGGCTGCTCGACTTCGGGGGCCACCACCACCTGAGAGACGATGAAATAGTGCGCCCAATTCTGAAGGTTTTCCTGCAAAAGCTTCTTCCACTCGCCTGGGGCGCTGATCCGCACCTGCGCCTCGAGGGAGTGCCCGATCACCTTCTCTTGCCGCGCCTTCTCGAGGGCCTTCAGGACCTCTTGGCGGACCTGGTCGATCTTGTCGAAGCGTTCGAGCAGGGCGGTGTCGAGCAGGGCCTCGTCGGTCTTGGGCAGGTCGCTTAAAAAGACCGATTCGGCCTTGCCCGGATAGTCGGGCGTGTGGCGGTGCACCTCTTCCGCCGTGAAGGACAGGATCGGCGCCATCAGCCCCGTGATCGCCCGCAAAATATCGTAGATCGTGCTCTGCGCCGAGCGCCGCTCGCGCCCCGCCGCCTTCGCCGTGTAGAGCCGGTCCTTGAGGATGTCGAGGTAGAAGGCGCTGAGCGTCACCGTGCAGAACTGGTTGAGCGAGTGGTAGATGACGTGGAACTCGTAGTCCTCGTAGGCCTGGGTGACGCGCTGGATGAATTCTTGCAGCGCGGCCAGGGCCCAGCGGTCGATCTCGACGCGCTCGGCGGGCTTCACCCAGTCGGCCTCCGGCTTAAAGTCGTAGAGGTTGCCCAGGAGGAAGCGGCAGGTGTTGCGGATTTTGCGATAGGTCTCGACCAAGCGGTCGAGGATCTCGGTCGAGAAGCGGATGTCGTTGCGGTAGTCCTCGGCCGCGACCCAGAGCCGCAGGACCTCGGCGCCCAGCTTGTTGAGCACCTGCTCGGGCGGGGTGTAGTTTTTCGCCGACTTCGAGTACTTGCGGCCCTCGCCGTCGACGACGAAGCCGTGGGTCAAGACCGCCTTGTAGGGCGCGCGGCCCTCGGTGCCGACCGCCGTCAGCAGCGAGGAGTGGAACCAGCCGCGGTGCTGGTCGGTGCCCTCGAGGTAGATGTCGGCGGGCATTTGCAGATCCGGGCGCCGTTCGAGGACGGCCGCGTAGGAGACGCCCGAGTCGAACCAGACGTCGAGGATGTCGGTCTCCTTCTCGAAGGTCTTTCCGCCGCACTGCGGGCAGGCGATGCTGGGCGGCAGCAGCTCTTCGGCGGAGTATTTGAAGTAGGCGTCGGCGCCCTCGGCCTCGAAGCGCTTGGCGATGCCCTCGATCACGTCCTCGCGCAGCAGCGACTCTTTGCAGGCGGTGCAGCGGAAGCCCATGATCGGGACGCCCCAGCTGCGCTGGCGGCTGATGCACCAGTCGGTGCGGTTTTCGACCATGCCGTAGATGCGGTCGCGGCCCCAGTGGGGGATCCACTGGGTGCGTCGGATCGCGTCGAGGGCGCGGCCGCGCAGGTCTTGCGCGGAGAGCGAGATGAAATACTGCGGCGTCGAGCGGAAGATGACCGGCGACTTGCAGCGCCAGCAGTGCGGGTAGCTGTGGCTGGTCTCTTCCGCCTTCATCAGCGCCCCCTTGGACTTGAGCAGCTCGACGATCTGCGGGTTGGCGGCGAAGACCGAGACGCCCACCAGCTCGGGGACGCCGACCTCGGGCGTGAAATCCCCTTCGTTGTCGACCGGGTTGAGGATGGGCAGGCCGTAGCGCATGCCGACGTCGTAGTCCTCTTGGCCGTGGCCGGGGGCGATGTGCACCACGCCGGTGCCCGCGTCGAGGGTGACGTGGTCGCTTAAGACCACCTTGGAGATGCGCTCGAGGAAGGGGTGCTTGGTCGCGATGCCCTCGAGTTTTTTGGCCGGGATGCGGTCGAGCAGGCGGTCTTCCTGGATGTTGAGGGTCTTGCGGACCTGGTCGAGCAGGCCTTCGGCGAAGATCAGGATCTCATCGCCGACCTGGATGGCCGCGTAGGTGTAGCTTTTGTGCAGGGCGACGGCGAGGTTGGCCGGGAGCGTCCAGGGCGTGGTGGTCCAGATCACGAACTGGACTTTCTTGCCTTCCAGCTGCGGGCTGACCTCTTTCAAGGAGTCGACGGTCTCGAACTTCACGTAGATGGAGGGCGAGAGGTGGTTGTCGTACTCGACCTCGGCCTCGGCCAGGGCGGTCTGGTCCTTGATGCACCAGTGCACCGGCTTTTTTCCCTTGTAGACCATGCCCTTGCCGACCAGCTTGCCCAGCTGGCGGGCGATGGTGGCTTCGTAGCCGTAGTCCATCGTGAGATAGGGCTGTTCCCAGCGGGCCAGGATACCCAGGCGCTTGAACTGCTCGCGCTGGATGTCGACGAACTTCGAGGCGTAGTCGCGGCAGGCCTGGCGCACCTGGACGATGCTCATCGACTTTTTCTTGGGGCCCAATTCTTTATCGACTTGATGCTCGATGGGCAGGCCGTGGCAGTCCCAGCCGGGGACGAAGTCGCTCTGGAAGCCGGAGAGGCTCTTGTACTTGACCAAGATGTCCTTGAGCGTCTTGTTGAGGATGTGGCCGAAGTGGATGTGGCCGTTGGCGTAGGGCGGGCCGTCGTGGAGGACGAACTTGGTCCGGCCGGCGTTTTTTTGCAAAAGCTTGTCGTAGACCTTCGCCTCGTCCCATTGCCGGATGAACTCGGGCTCGCGCTGGGCGAGGTTGGCCTTCATCGGGAAATCGGTCTGCGGCAGGTTGAGGGTGTCTTTGTAGTCTTTGCCGGGCTCTTTCGGTTCGTTCATAGGAAGGGCCGTTAAAACACGGGGTTGCGGGGCTGTCAATAACGGCGGCGGGGCGGTTTTCGCGGCGATTCAGAAGATGTCCGGGGCGCGCAGGGCGACGGCCAGGCGCTCCATGAAGGCCCGGCGCGAGACCTCCTTGGCGCCCAGGCTGCGGAGCAGGGGGGTCATCATCTGGATGTCCATCCACTTGGCGCCGCGCTCGCGGAGGTAGTCGACAGCGTGGAGCAGCGCCGCCTTGGAGGCCCCCGATTCGTGGAAGAACATGCTCTCACCCGCGAACATCTTGCCTAAGCCCACGCCGTAGAGGCCGCCGACCAGGCGGTCGCCGCGGTAGCACTCGAAGCTGTGGGCGTAGCCCGCCTCGTGGAAGCGGATGTAGGCGCGGATCATCATCGGATTGATCCAGGTGCCGTGCGTCTTGCGGGTGCGGCCGGCGGCGCAGGCGCGGATGACGGCGGGGAAGTTGCGGTCGACGGCGAAGCGGAAGTCCTTGGCCTTGAGCTCGCGCCGCATCCGGCGGGGGATCTTCAGGTCCTTGAACTCGAGGATGGCCCGGCGGGGCGGGGCGAACCAGAGCAGGGGGTAGTCCTCGGTGGGCCAGGGGAAGATCCCGTTTTCGTAGGCCAGCTTGAGGGACTCGACCTCCAGGTCGCCCCCGATGGCCAAGAGGCCCTCGGGGCTGGCGGTCTCGACGGGTGGAAAGTGCAGGATGGCCATGCTCGGGACATTTTAAGGGGAATTTCCGGGATGACTTCAAGGGATTAATCCATTAAATCTCTCCGACATGAGAATCCTGATCGCCGGCGGAAAGGGCCAGGTCGGCAGCGACTTGGCCGAGGTCTTGCGCGAAGGCTACGAGGCGGTGGCCCTAGGCCGCGACGAGTTCGACATCTCCCGCGAGTCCGGCATCGATCGGATTTTGGAGGAGGTGCGGCCTTCCTACCTGATCAACGCCGCCGCCTTCACCCGCGTCGACGCCTGCGAGACCGAGCGCGAGACCGCGTGGCGGGTCAACGCCGAGGCCCCGGGCTTTTTGGGCTGGGCCTGCCGGGAGCGCGGCATCCCCTTGCTGCACCTCTCGACGGATTACGTCTTCGACGGCCGCAAGCCGCCCGCTGAGGCTTACGCGGAGGACGATCCCACCGGACCCCTGTCGTTTTACGGCGAGAGCAAGCTCGAGGGCGAGCGGCAGGTCCTCGCCTCCGGCGCCGAGTCCTTGATCCTACGCACCGCCTGGGTCTACGGGATCGCGGGACCCAATTTCCTCAAGGCCGTCTTGAAGCGGGCCCTGGCCGGCCAGGCCCTTAAGGTCGTGGACGACCAATGGGGCGCGCCGACTTGGTCGCACCGGCTGGCGCGGCAGATCCGCCGGCTGATCGCCGAGGACGTAGGCGGGCTGTTTCACGCCGCCGCGGAGGGGGCCGCCACCTGGTACGAGGTGGCCCGGGAGTTTTTCCGCCTGATGAAGCTGGACGCGGCCTTAAGTCCCTGCAAGACCTCGGAGTACCCGACGGCGGCGCGGCGGCCGGCCAATTCGCGGCTGGAGAACCGCCGCCTGCGGGCGATGGGGCTTTGCGAGATGGCGGATTGGCGCGAGGACCTGGCCGAATTCGTGGCGCGGTTCCGCGAGCGGCTGATCGAGGAGGCGAGGGCATCGTGAAGGCACTCCTAGTCACCGGCGGGGCCGGTTTCATCGGTTCGAATTTTATCCGCTACCTGCTGGAGGAGAGCGGCTACGCCGGCAAGGTCGTCAACCTCGACAAGCTGACCTACGCCGGAAACCTGGAGAACCTGGCGGGGATCGCGGAGCGCTTCCCCGGGCGCTACGCCTTCGTGCGCGCCGACATCGCCGACGGCGCCGCGGTGGAGGCCGCAATCCTGACGCACGGGGTCGACGCGATCTGCCACCTGGCCGCCGAGTCGCACGTCGACCGCTCGATCGCCGCGCCGGACGACTTCATCCAGAGCAACGTCGTGGGGACCTTCCGCCTGCTGGAGCTGGCGCGCAAGCACCGCGAGCGGATCCGGCGCTTTCATCACGTCAGCACCGACGAGGTCTTCGGGAGCCTGGGGCCGGAGGGGCAATTCCGCGAGGACACGCCCTACCATCCCAACAGCCCCTACTCGGCCTCGAAGGCGGCCTCGGACCACCTGGCGCGGGCCTACCATCACACCTACGGCCTGCCGGTGACGGTCTCGAACTGCTCGAACAACTACGGGCCCTACCAGTTTCCGGAAAAGCTCATCCCGCTCTTGATCGCCAACGCCTTGGAGGGGAAGCCTCTGCCGATCTACGGCGACGGGAAGAACGTCCGGGATTGGCTTTACGTGCGCGATCACGCGCGGGCGCTGTGGACGATCTTGCAGAAGGGGAGGGTCGGCGAGACCTACAATATCGGCGGGCGCTGCGAGAAGACCAACCTCGAGGTGCTGGAGGCGCTCTGCGCCATCCTGGACAAGCGGGCCCCGCGGCCGGGCGGGTCGTACCGCGAGCTGAAGACCTTCGTCCCCGACCGGCCCGGCCACGACCGGCGCTACGCGATGGATTGCGTCAAGCTCGAGGTGGAGCTGGAGTGGCTTCCCGAGGAGAGCTTCGAGAGCGGGCTGGACAAGACAGTGCAATGGTATTTATCCAACCGCGAGTGGGCGCGCCGGGTGCAGAACGGCGAGTACCGCGAATGGATCAGGAGGCAATACCCGCTATGAAAGGGATCATCCTCGCCGGGGGCTCGGCCACCCGGCTCTATCCGTTGACCCGGGCGGTCAGCAAGCAGCTCTTGCCGGTCTACGACAAGCCGATGATCTATTATCCGCTGGCGGCGCTGATGCAGGCCGGGATCCGCGATATCTTGATCGTCTCGACGCCGCACGACCTGCCGCATTTTCAAAAGCTCTTCGGCGACGGCTCGCGGCTGGGCTTGAGCTTCCGCTACGCGGAGCAGCCCGAGCCGAAGGGGATCGCGCAGGCCTTCGTGATCGCGGAGGACTTCATCGGGAAAGAGCCGGTCTGCCTGGTGCTGGGGGACAATATCTTCCACGGGCACGGGCTGCCGGAGATCCTGAAGCGCGCCAGCGGGCTTCAGCGGGGCGGCTTGATCTTCGGTTACGCCGTGCAGGACCCCGAGCGCTACGGCGTGGTGGAATTCGACGCCGAAGGCAGGGTGCTGAGCATCGAGGAGAAGCCCCGGGTCCCCAAGTCGCGCTACGCCGTGCCGGGGATTTATTTCTACGACGCGGGCGTGGTCGAGATCGCGAAGGGGCTGAAGCCCTCGGCGCGCGGCGAGTTGGAGATCACCGACGTCAACCTCGAGTACCTGAGGCGCGGCGCGCTGCGCGTGGAGCTGCTGGGCCGCGGCTTCGCCTGGCTGGACACCGGGACGGTCGACTCGCTGATGGCGGCCTCGAGCTTCATCCAGACGATCCAGGAGCGGCAGGGCCTGCAGGTGAGCTGCGTCGAGGAGATCGCTTGGCGGGAGGGGTTCATCGATTCGGCGCGGCTGTTGGAATTGGCGAAGGGGTTGGAGAAGAATGGGTATGGGAGGTATTTGAGGCAGGTGGTGGAGGAGGAATCCCCCCATGTCCGTTAAGCTCTTTCCTACCGACCTTCCGGGGACTCTTTTGCTGGAGCCGCCGATCCACCGGGACGCCCGCGGCAGATTCGTCGAGGTGTTCCACGCCCTCAAATACGAGTCCGTCGGAATTTCCGACGCCTTTGTTCAGGATAATTTTTCCTATTCGGTGAAGGGCGTGTTTCGCGGCCTCCACTTTCAGAAAAACAAGCCCCAGGCGAAGCTGGTCACCGTATTGCGGGGTGAAATCTACGACATCGCGGTGGATATCCGTCGCGATTCTCCGAATTTTGGGAAATGGACGGGCGTACACCTCTCCGGGGAGAACCTGCGGCAATTCTACATCCCCGAGTATTTCGCCCACGGCTTTTGCGTCCTCAGCGAGGAGGCGGAGGTTTTATACAAGTGCAGCGATTTTTACGATCCGGAGGACGAGGGCGGGATTCTTTGGTCGGATCCGGACTTGAGCATCCGACTGCCGCTGGAAGACGTCATCCTGTCGCCGAAAGACGCCGGGCTTCCCCGCTTGCGGGACCTCCTCGGCTAAGGAGCACCATGAAAGGCATTTCCGCGGTCGTTCCAGTTTACCAAAGCGAGTCTTCCCTGGAGGAGCTCTGCGGGGAGCTCGCCGGGACACTCTCCGGGATCGGAATGCCCTACGAAATCGTCCTCGTCGAGGACGGCGGCAAGGACGGAGCTTGGGACGTGATTCGCAGGCTCGCCGCTTCCGATCCGAAGGTCAGGGGCATCCGGCTCAGCCGCAATTACGGCCAACACAACGCCCTGCTCTGCGGTATTCGGGAGGCGCGACACGAGATCATCCTGACCCTCGACGACGACCTTCAGCATCCTCCCTCGGAAATTCCTAAACTGCTCGCGAAGCTTCAAGAGGGCTACGACGTGGTCTACGGTACCCCTTCGGAGCGAGTCCACGGAAGGGGTCGATTGTTCGCCACTAAGGCCGCCAAATGGGCGCTCAAAAACCTTCTGCGGGTCGGCAGCGCCGACTATGCCGGCGCCTTTCGGCTGTTTCGGGCCTCCCTGCGGGAGGGGTTTGCGGAGTGCCGGGGGTCGTACGTCTCCGTCGACGTCCTGTTGGGGTGGTGCACGGACTCCTTCGCCTCCGTTCCCGTCCACCTCCGCGAGCGCAAGTTCGGCCGCTCGCATTACGGGTTGGGGAAGCTGGTCGCGCACACTTTCAATATGGTGACCGGTTACAGCGCCTTCCCCTTGCAGATCGCGAGTTGGATCGGCTTTTTCTTCACCCTTTTCGGAATCGGGGTACTGACTTTCGTGCTTGCCCGGTATTTATGGTCCGGGCGTTCCGTCCCCGGCTTCGCTTTCCTGGCTTCCATCATCGCCATCTTTTCCGGAGCCCAGCTTTTCACGCTGGGGATTTTCGGAGAGTACCTGGCGCGCATGTATTACCGGATGTTGGGCCGTCCGACCTATGTCGTGAAGGCCAGAGCCGGGCAGGGCGATTGACTGGAGAAGCGGGACCTTCGCCCGCCGAGGCGATAATCCTTGCCATTCCCGGATTGGGAGAATAGTTGGGGCCTCGCGGGTCGGGAGCCATCCTGATATGGAAACGCCTTGCGAATATTTGGAGTGGGACTCGCGATTCTTCGGCAAGAGGATCGCGAGGGTGCGCGGCGATCGACTGGAGGAGGCTTCGGTCGAGTCGGTCTTGCGTTGGTGCCGAGAACACCGGATCGAAGGGCTCTACTTCCTCGCCGTGCCCGACGATCGCCGGACTCTGGAGTTGGCCGAAGCCAACGGCTTTCACCTTACGGACATCCGTGTCTCCCTGGAAAAACACCTCCGCGGCCCCGAGGTCGGCCCCGCTCCGGATCTTTCCGGCCGGATCCGTCCGGTTTCCGATCCGGACCGACCGGCCCTCCTGGCCCTCGCCCAGGAAGCCTTCCGCCTGGGGAGATTTCACTATGACTCGCGCATCTCAAAGGAATCCGCCGACGCCCTCTATCGGGCTTGGCTCGAGCGTTGTCTCGAGGAAGCGCCCCAAGGGGTGTGGGTGGCGGAGGTCGGAGGGAAGCCCGCGGGCTTCGTCGCTTCGCGACGCGAGGAGGGCGATTGGGGGAGGATCGAGCTGCTCGCCCTCGAGCTTCGGCATCGCGGCCGGGGCCTTGGAGGCGCGCTCCTGACAACGGCATGTCGGGAACTCCAGCGGGAAAACCGGGCCGCCAAGGTTCGGACCGTCACTCAAGCGCGGAACGTAGCCGCGCTTCGCGCCTTTCACAAAAATGCCTTCATCGTCGAGGGGGTTCGGCTGTGGTACCACCGATGGTTTCCTTGAATAGTCGGTCTTCCGAAAAATGGGCGCTTGCGACGGTCCTCTCCGCCGCCTTTGCGCTCTTTACGCCGATGATGCTCCATACAATGGTGGGAGAGACGGATTTTCCCTTTCACCTGGAGTTCGCCAGGAAGATGTGGAGCTTGGGAGAGCCGGCGACCCCTCATTTTCTCTACCAGGCCCTCGTCATCGCCGTGGCGTTGGCCTTGCACGGTTTCGACGCCTCACGGGCCGCGCTCCCCGGAGGCTTCGAGAATGCCGGCTTTGTCATTGGAGTCTGCGCTTATCTATTGCTGGCCTTCATCCTGTACCGGACCTTCCTCGCCCATCTCCGTCCAGGGGAGGGGTGGAAAAATGCATGGGTCGCGGCCTGCCTGGCCTTGGCCCTGATGCTGGTTGCTCCCGTCAATTTGCTTTCGATCCCGAGTCGAAAACTCTACCTGGGCTACATCGGGATGAACGTCTTCCACAGCTCCACGATGCGGCTGGTCTTGCCGCTTTCCGTTTGGCTGTTCTTCGAGGTTCTGCGCTCCCTGCGAGGAGAGAACGGCGCTTCGGGGGCTTGGCGGCGCACGGCGGTTTTGTCGCTGGCGACGGCGCTCAACGTCCTGGCCAAGCCGAATTTCGCCATTTGTCTGCTCCCCGCGCTGGGCTTGGCCATGGCCTGGAGGCTCGGCGCCAAGAAAAGGATCGACGCGTTTCCGCTTTTGCTGGGCGTCTTCGGCGTCGCCGTCGCGATTTTGCTATGGCAGTACCAATTCGCCTTCGAGCGCCAGGCTCTGGGGACGCCGATGAAGATCGTTTGGGCGCCGTTTCAGGTCCACGGCTTGTATTCTTCTTGGCTCTTGCCGAAATTTCTCCTCTCGATCGCTTTTCCTTTATACGTATCGTTCGCCTACGCTCGCCGCGCGAGGGAGGACTTTCGGCTTTCCTTCGCCTGGCTCATCTTCGCCTTCGGCGCCTTCTACGAATATTTTCTCGCTCAAGCGGAGCCTTCCAGCCCCAACTTCGGTTTCGGCGATTTCTTCTGGAGCGGCCAGATTTCACTGTATTTATTGTTCATCGCCTCGGTCCTGTTTCTCATCAACCTCCCGCCTTCGGAACGGGGTCGGCGCTGGTGGCCTGGTTGGGGGATCTTCGGTCTTCACTTGTGCAGCGGTCTGGTTTGGTATTACGTCCAGTTGACCAGCCGGCCGGTATCCCTCTGGTGGTGAAAGAAATGAGGCGTCTCGCATGAGCCAACGGCTTTCGAAATACTTGTTGAAATCGCGGATCCGGATGCTCGTATTCAATCAGATCTACGTCTATTTCGTCCATTTGCTGCACGTGGCTCTGGACCTGCTTCCCGGGTTCTTGCGGAACGCCGCATTCAAGGCCCTGTTGGCGAAGTGTGGACGCATGAATTTTTTCGATTACGGCGTCTATTTCAAGTTTCCCCGCCTGGTCGAATTGGGAAGCCAGGTCAGCATCAATCGGGGAGCGGAATTCTACCCGAGTTACATCGGGAATTTTCGGATCTTCGTCGGCTCGGACGTGGTGATCGGATCCCACTCCGCGTTCTATACGGCCGGTCCCGACCCCGACCACCTCTCCAACTACCGGGGCGGCGACATCCGCGTCGGCGACCATGTCTGGATCGGCGGCCACGCGGTGATCCTGCCGGGGGTCACCATTGGGCAGGGCAGCATCGTTGGCGCGGGCAGCGTGGTGACCCGGGACATACCGCCCTACGCCATCGTGGCCGGTTCTCCGGCGGAGGTGTTGCGGTTTCGAGAGGTGCGTTACGAGAGCAGCGGCGCGGACCTGCCGGTGGCATGCACCGAGAGGGCGTGAGATGAGAGACTATTCCATACCGTTCAACCGTAGCTATCTCGCCGGGGACGAGTTCCGCTACATGCGGGAGGCGGTCGAGCGCGGCCGGACCTCGGGAGACGGCGAGTTCACCCGTCGCTGCCACGAAATGTTGGAGCGGGAAATCGTAGGCGGCAAGGCCCTGCTCACGACCTCCTGCACCCATGCCCTCGAGATGGCCGCCATGCTGCTGGATCTCAAGCCGGGGGACGAGGTTCTGGTGCCTTCTTTCACCTTCGTATCCACCGTGAACGCCTTCGTCCTGCGCGGTGCCAAGCCGGTCTTCGTCGACATCCGTCCCGACACCTTGAATCTCGACGAGGGCCAGCTCGAGGCCTCGGTCGGCCCGGCCGCCAAGGCGATTTTTGCGGTGAACTACGCCGGCGTGGGCTGTGAGTACGAGCGCCTGCGGGAGACGGCGGACCGTCGCGGCCTCAAGATCGTCGAGGACAACGCCCACGGCCTCTTCGGCAAATACCGCGGCAGGCCCCTCGGCGGCTTTGGAGACATCGCCGCCCTGAGCTTCCACGAAACCAAAAATTTCAGCTGCGGAGAGGGCGGCGCCATCCTGTTGAACGACCCGGTCCACGTCGAGCGGGCCGAGATCCTGCGGGAAAAAGGAACGGATCGCAGCCGATTCTTCCGCGGCCAGGTGGACAAGTACAGCTGGGTGGATATCGGCTCGAGTTACTTGCCTTCGGAGATCTTGGCCGCGTTTCTGTGCGCCCAGCTCGAACGCCGCGAAGAAATCCAGGATAAGCGCCGTTCGATCTCCGAATTCTACCGTAAGAGCCTGGGCGAATGGGCCGGGGCGCACGGCGTCGGCCTGCCCCAGGTCCCCGGGCACTGCGAGTCCTCCCACCACATGTTCTATTTGCTGTTTCCCGAGGGGGCGCAGCGCGATAGGCTCCTGCGTCATTTGCAAGCGCGGGGGATCATGGCTTTGTTTCATTATGTGCCCTTGCATCTCTCCAAGATGGGGCGCCGGTTCGGCGGTCGGGAAGGGCAATGCCCCGTGACGGAACGAACGGCGGCTCGGCTGTTGCGTTTGCCGTTTTTCACCGGCCTCTCCGAAGCGGAGCTCTCGCGGGTTATCGATGCCGTCCTCGAGTTTAAGCCGTGAATCCATCTCTCACAGAGAACGGAGACTCTCGAAGCCAACGACTTTTTTGGACCGCGGCCTTTTTGTCCTTGCCCGCCCTGATGACCCTGGTTTTGCTCCAGATTTATTTCGGGGAAACGCCGGCCGCGTATGCCCCTTACTACAGCGACGAGATCTATTACTGGCATGAGGCCCTGGATTTTTCGGCGGTCGGGTTTCAGGGGGGGTATTACACCTTCGAGGAAAAACCGGCCAAGACCTCCTTTTCACGCTTCGACGCCCACGGTCCGGTGTTTCCGATGTTCTACGGCGCCTTGGGGCAGGTCTTTGGATGGGGTCCCGCGACGGGACTGTATGGGAACCTGTTTTTTTTCACCGCCGCTTTGGCGGGATTCCTGGCCTTGGTCCGTCCCGACTCGGCGACCCTGCGACGCGCGACCTTGGTCGTCGCCCTGGCTTGGCCCCTGCATCTTTATATGCCTTCGATGATGCAGGAGAGTCTCCACTTGGGAGGTGCGGTGTTGCTGGCGGGCGTCTTTTATCTTCTGCTGGAAAGACGCGATTCCTGCAGCCCCGGATTTTTTATAGGTTCTTGCCTGCTGCTGTTCTTCCTTTCGGTGTTGCGGACCACTTGGGCCTTCCTGTGGGCGCCCTTCTTTTTGGCTTCGCTGCGGCGCCCCACGGCGGCGCGGCTCGCCTGGGTTGGGGCTCTTTCCCTGCCCTGGATGTTCGCCTTCTTCTGGCTCGTCCTGTATTGGGGGGCGCCCTTTCCTTACGGAATCTTTCCCGAACTGCGGGAGCTGTCCCAAAGCAACCCTGGCGCCCTTTGGGGGCACTTTTGGGGACATGCCTACGACAACCTGGTTCTCTTGATAAAGGTCGACGGGAAGTACCTCCTTCCGGATGTGCAGCAATACCTCCTGTTGGCGGTCCTGGCTGTAACGGCCTATTCGGTTTGGAAGCGTGAGGAGGGGCGAAGATCCGGGCTTTTCATCGTTTATGTCCTGGGTTCGCTGCTGGGCTTCGTGATCTTTTTTTACGAGCTGTTCAACTGGGGCGATTACCGCGTCTTCGCGCCGGTTCTCCTGCTTTGCGTCTTCCTGAGCCTCGCTTCTAAACGTCGATTATGGATTGCGAGCCTTTTTGTGGGCGCGGGATTGGCGGCCTTGCCGGCCTTTTCCAAGACCTACCGTGGGACCCTTTCGAAAAGCTTTCAGTACCCGTCGGAGTCGCGGCGCGCCTTTCGAGAGGCGGTCGCGGAAGGGATGCGATACCGGGCCGGGGCGGACCCTTGGTGCAACACCGTGCTGTCCTATCTCACGCCGTGGCCCTTTCCGCCCGAGTTGGCCGAGGTGCCCGCCGGCATCGGCATATCCGCCGTGTTGAAACTCGAAAGGCTCGCCCTTCCGCCCAAGTCGAAATACCTGCTTCTGGATGAAAAGGGATATTCCGATTTAAAGGGCAAGGTGAGCCTGAGCTTTCTGAACAAGACCGAGGTCGGAGACCTCTATTGGAACTTGGATTCCGGATGCGAATAGCGTTTCGAGTCTTCTGCGTCTTGCTTGCGGTCCTGCCGATTTGGCGGCTTTGCGCCTTTCTCGCGTCGCAAGGTGAGAACACGGCCTCCAACGACGACCTGATGATCGCTCCCCTGATCGGCGAGATCCTGGCCGGCCGCTATGCCTGGGAAAATTTTTTTCGCGACACTTTTTTGAACGGCCACGCGATGGTTTTCCCCACCTTGGTTCAGGCCTTTCTTGCCGAATTTTTCGCCTGGGACCAGCGGATCGTCCTGGGAGCGGGGGTCGGCATCGGGGCTTTGACGGTGTTCCTCCTGTTCGACGCGATGACGGCGTCCAGCCGCGGGCCCGCTCGGTGGTGCCTGCTGCCGTGGATTTCGGCGCTGTTCTTTTTTCCCAGCCAGGTGAGCAGCTTCGAATTCGGATTCGCCGCCATGACCCTCGGCCTGGGTTGTCTGGGATTCGCCTTGAGTTTGTGGAGCGTCCTGAGGGTCCGAACGGACGGCCTCGCCGCTTTTGGCATGGTGCTGGGCGGCCTCCTCGCCAGCTGGTCTTACGGGGGCGGCGTGTTCGTGTGGCCGGCGGCGCTGTGGGCAGCCCAGGGCAGATGGGGTTGGCGGAAGCGCTATTTCCTCGCATGGGCGACCGGGGCCTGGTTGGCGAGCCTTCCCTACCTCTACTACGGAGTTTTGCATCCTTTTCAGGATCTGTATTTCCTGGTCGAGCAGCGGGCGGAGGGGGGAATGCGCGTCGCTTGGCCGGGATGGAGGTTTTTCCTCGAGGGGCTGGGGCTTCCCTGGGCGCCGGTGTCCTCGCCGCAGCCGGCGAGGGGGCGGGGTTTCTTCGGGTTGCTTCTCATCGGCGCGACGACGGCGGCCTTACTGCGCGGCGCCGCGCGGAGGGAGGCCACGAGGGGCGCTCTGGCCGTGCTGCTGTTCGGCGCCTTGAATTTGGGGGCCGTCGCCTTGTTTCGGGGGAATCTGGCGCATTGGTATTCGAAACCGGCCATGTTGGTTTGGATCGGCCTTTCGGGTGCGGCCTGGCTGTTGTGCCGGGGGGTCCGTTGGGGAGAGGTGTGGAAGGGATTTCTGCTCCGCGCCGAATTTTTTCAAAGACCGCTCCTCGGAGCGCTGTGTTTCGCCGCCGTCGCGTATTTGGGGATTTCGTCGGGCGCCTCCTTTACGGAATATTCCTATTTCATTCGCGGGCGCAGCCCGGTTTCGGCCTCCTGCCTTAGAAACGAGGCGGATGCGCCGACCTATTGTCTGCAGGAGGTCTTCTTTTGGCCGCCGGGCCGCTTCGAGATCTTGGGCAAGCTCGCGCGGCCGCTGCGGGAGCACCGACTGTCCGTGTTCGGGCCTCGCCAAACGGTTTTGCTTCAGGGGGATTTTATCTTGGACTCCGTGGTCGTGCGCCGCGGTCCCGGGATGCCGCCCGTCCATTGGTTGGACGAAAGCTTGCGCCGGACCGAGTTTCGCGATCCGCGGCGGTTGACCCTTTTCTTGCATGCGGGAAACGCGGTCGAATGGAAGGTGGCCGTGCCCGTCTCCGCGCGTTCCTCGGCCTTTATTGCGGAGGTCGCCCTCAGCCCCCAGGCGCCCCGCTACGAGCACTCCGACGGGATGACCTTCCGAGTGGAAGCGGTGGAGGGAAACGGGGCGAGCCGTTTGCTGTGGGAGCGGCGTTTGGGGGCGGGTGAGAGCGGGTGGGTTCCGATTAAAGTCCCGCTCGAGGCCTATGCGGGCCGCAAGCTCACCCTGCGACTCAGCGGTCTCCCCGGAGGGAATCCGATCCACGATTGGGGACTGTGGCGTGCTCCGCGCCTCGACTTCGAGGGAGGAGCGGTTTCGAGAGACGGCACCGGGGAAGACCGACTTCCGCGTCCTTCCAATACCAGCCTCTCGGAAGCCTTCCCGACATTCCTGGAAGAGGATGCGCTTTTGCAGCTCGACGGAAAAGGGGAATGGCGCGAGGCCGACGGGGCGCCGGGCCTTTGCCTGGGAGAGTTCTCGCACTTGACCTTCGAGGCCGAGGCGCCGAGCGATTCGGGTTTGAGGGTGATACGGATAATCTTGGATACTTCCAGTCCGGTGGGTGGGGCGGAGTTGACGGTTCCCCTGCTTGCCGGCGACGGGAAGCATCGCTACGCCTATCCGCTCAGGCTCTTGGAGGGCGGCGTGGAATACTTCCTCAAAGGGATAAAATTGGGCTATATGCAGAGTCCAAATTCCCGCCGCGCTTCGCCGCCCCCCTTGCGGGAGATTCGTTGGGTTCGCGCCACAGATAAGGTTGCCTGCCGATGAAAATCCTCTTTGTTTCCCATAGCTCGCCATTTTTGGAGGGCGGGGTCGAGACGCGTTCCCGAGAAACGGCCTTGCGCCTCGCGGCGGGAGGTCATGAAGTGAAATATTTGTGCGGGAAGATGCGCCCTGGGGAGCCTTCCGTCGAGCACAAGGCGGGAATCGAAATCTTGCGCAAGAAGGTCGTCCCCGACTTTTTGCTGAAGCGCTTCCCTTTTCCCAACTATTGCATCCTGGCGATGGCGAACGTCCTGATGATGTTCCACCTCTTCTGTCTACTTCGCAAAGAATGTTTCGATGTGCTCCGGGAAGACTTCGCGCTGGTTCCCGTCTCCGGCCTGCTGGCCTTCTTCCCCTTGCCGGTCGGGAGACGTGTCGCAGTGGTCCATAACCTGCCTGGAAGCTGGAGAGCTTGGGCCCGGTTTTACGGCGCGATATTCGGCAGCTACGGCTGCGTGATGGAGTTTTTTCTTAAGCGAGGCTGGTTTCGGTTCGATTGCTACGTTGTTCCCAGCCGCTGGTATTGGAAATCGCTGGAGGGCGCTTCCAAAATTTTCCGGAAGGCGCACTTCATTCCCAACGGCGTCGATGAAAGCCTCTTCGTCCGGCACGACCCCGAGGCGAGGGCCGCCGTTTCGATCCGGCGCCTGGTGTGCGTCGGAAGGGCGGTGGAGGTTAAGGGACACAAGGATCTATTCGAAGCGATGGGCCGGTTGAAGCCGGAATTTCCGGAGATGCGTTTGACTTTGGTCGCGCAAGGTTCGTTGTTAAGTTCTCTGATGCGACAGGCCGACACTTTGGGAATTCGGGAAAACATCGAGTTCGTCCCATGCCTGGCGCACGATGAGATGCCGGCCTTGTTTCGCCGTTCCGGCCTTCTGGTGATGCCCTCGAGGTTCGAAGGTTTCAGCCTGGTTCTGTTAGAGGCTATGGCCTGCGGGCTTCCGAGCCTGTTGTCGGATATCCCGGGTTTTCGCGACATCGCCGACGAGAGCGCATCGGTCTTCTTTGAGGCGGGAAACGCGCGCGATTTGGCCGACAAGCTCCGATGGGTCTTTGAAAATCCTGGGGAAATGGCGGGGAAGGCAAGGGTCGCTTCCGCTGCCGTGGCCAGGTACCGTTGGAAAACCCTATGCTCGATAGAGGCTTCGGTGTTGCTGGGACTTGACGAAGGGGCCTCGGCGGGTGAATTTAGCCTCCATCCGTCCTAACGAGGGGGAATTCGACCGCGTTCCGGCCGCTAGGAAAGAAGACGATGGCTTCTTGCTCCACATCAAATTCGATCCGCGCCGCGGTGCTTGTGCCGTTGTTCAACGCCGAGAATCGCGTCGCGGGTCTCTTGGAAAGCTTGCTCGCCCAGACCCGGGTGCCGGACGAAATCATCCTCGTGGACGACGGTTCCTCGGACGATTCCGGCGCCGTGGTGGCGGGTTTTGCGAAACGGTATCCTATCATTAAGTACAATTACCGGGCCAACGGCGGCGTGGCCTCCGCCCGCAATGCCGCATGGCGGACGACGACGGCGGATATTTGCGTCTTCACCGATGACGATTGCCTTCCCGAGCGAAACTGGCTCGAAGAGATGCTGAAGCCCTTCGCCGATCCGGGAATTGGAGGCGTGGGAGGTGTCTACAAGACTTTGCGGCCCGATATTCGGTTGGCGAAATTCATCGGATTGGAGCTCGAATACAAATACGGTTTGATCGAGGGGTGCGTCGATTGCCATCCGACCGCCAGCTTGGCGGTGAGGCGCCGGCTCTTGGAGGCCTTGGGGGGATTCAACGAAAAATTCGGCAACCCCTGCGGGGATGATTGGGATCTCACCTATAAATTGTCCGCTCGCAGCCGCCTGGTCCTGCAAAAAACGGCGGTCACGGGGCACCTTCACCCCGAGCGACTTTGGCCCTATTTAAAGTCTCAATACCGCCGGGCGCTCAATCGCATCCGCCTCTACCGGGAACATCCCCAGAAGAGAAGGGGCGATGCCTATACCGACCCTCGGATTCCGCGGCGTATATTGTCCTCGGCGGCATTCCTGGGGGCCTTCCTCTTCTATCCTCTTGTCGAGGCCCAACTCTTGCTGCTTGCGGGGCAGTTGTTCTTGTTTCTCGGAGGATTGGATTTTAGGTTCACCCTATTTCTGATAAAACGGGATCCCGCGACGGCGGGTTACGGAATCTTCGTGCAATCCGCGAGAAACATAGCATGGTTGCTGGGGATTGCGATGGAATGGTTGCGAGGTCTCGCGAATCGAGGGGGCAAACGTGAAAGACGTGCTGTTGGTGACGGGTTGTGAAGGCCTGATGGGGGCCGAAATTCTTTCCGCGGCGCGGGATGCGGATGGGGCCGGTTTCGAAGTGCGGGGGACGAGCCATCAGGACCTGGACATTTCTGACCGCCGCGCCGTGCAGGCCTGCTTTCGCGAGGCGCGGCCCGCGTATGTCGTGAACTGCGCGGCATATCGCGACATCGACAAGGCCGAGCTGGACCGCGAGGCCGCCCGGCGCGTCAATGCGGAAGGCGCGCGAAATTTGGCGGAGGCCTGCGCGGCGCACGGAACGAAATTGGTGCATCTCAGCTCGCACGGGATCTTCGACGGCGAAAAATCCTCTCCCTATCTCGAATCCGATTCGCCCAACCCTTTGAACCACTATGCCGCCACAAAACTTCAGGGCGAGGAGTACGTTCAGCGTGCGCTTCCTCCCGCGCGATCCTTGGTTTTGCGCATCTCCTGGCCTTATGGGCCTCGCAACAACAATTTCATCAAGGCTATTCTGGAGTTTGCAAAGAAGAACGGATCGGTGCGGGTGGTTCACGACCAAATCGGGGTGCCCAACCCGGCCCGGCTTTTGGCGAAAAGCATTCTGTCTCTGGCGCGGGAGGCGAGCGGGCTTTTACATCTCTCCTGCCGAGGTCATTGCTCGAGGTACGAGTTTATCTCGCGCCTCTTCGCGCTCTTGGGCCTCGGCTATCCGGTATTTCCCGCCTCCGTTTCGGAGTTTCCGGGCGCCGCCGTCCGACCGAAAAACATGGCGATCGCCACCGAGATCGCCTCTTGGGACAGGTTGGCGTCGTTGCCCCCTTGGGATGAAGCTTTGGAGCGATATATTCGCGAATCCCCGGAGATGATCTGAAGCGGATATCCGAATTACTTTGGCGTCTCCTGGATATCCAGCACGATGGCCTGCAACAGGAGTTGAAATCCCAGAATGAGCGGCAATAGCGACAACATGATGGTGCCCGTCGGAGTGGGTAGGCCGGTGGCGCGGGTGTGCAGCCAAAGATAAACGCCGAATCCGAGCCCCCAGGCGAACAAAAGAGACCCCAGGATAAGGAACATCGCGATGGGAGAGAAATCCCGCAAAATGTATTTTTGATAGATGCGATAGGCGAATCTCCGCATCAACAATAGGGGGAAGCTCACTCCGATTTTGAAGGGATTGAGGTCCGACTTTTCGTCTCCGTAGCGCGCCGGAATGGCAACGTCCTTCACCCGGCAGTTCAGCAGGTTCAAGTGAATCAACATGTCGTTTTCGAAAAAATAGCCAAGGTGGAAGGATTTGAATTCGAGTCTTTTCAATACTGAAGATTTGACCGCGGTAAAGCCGTTCTGAGGGTCGAAGACGTTCCAATAACCCGAAGCCAGCTTGTTCAGGAAGGTGAGGACGATATTTCCGAAGAGGCGGAGCTTGGGCATTTTTTGAAGGGATTCGCCCGCCAGAAACCGGTTGCCCTTGGCGTAGTCCATTCCTTCGTCGAGGAGTGCTTTCAATAAATCCGGGAGATATTCGGGGGGCATTTGGTCGTCCCCGTCCATTTTCACGGCGAGATCCGCGCCCAATTCGAGGGCCCTCCGATACCCGGCCAGCATCGAGCCCCCCACACCGAGGGTTTTGGGGTTGCGTATCAAGACGAGTCGTCGGTCTCCGCTTTGTAAAGCGGCCTCCGAGGTGCCGTCGAGGCTTGCGTCGTCGACGACCACGACGTGGTCCACCCATTCCGGAAGGTTTCGCAGCACCGACCCGATATGCGAGGCCTCGTTATGGGCCGGAACGACGACGGCGATGCGATGGTTTTGGTACATTAGATCTCCCCGAAATTATTTCATTCGTTGAGAACTTAGGTAGCCTCAATCGTCAAGCAAATTTCAGAAGGCGCCGTAATACCGGGTCAGGACGGAAAAAAGTGTCGTGGCGACGCACAAGGACGCGGCGATCGCGGCAAGTTGGAACGGAGGAAACCCGGATCGCGGGGCGATGGGGTTTTTTGAAGGATACAACAGCAGAAGCAAGATCGGGACGAAAGGAAGGAAATATCTTCCCTGAATGCCTTCGATCGCGGCGCTGCCGGGGGTAGTCCAAGTGATGAACAAGACGGTTGCGATAAGCGCCACTCCGGCAAAGAGGACGAGGAAGAGCCAAGCTCGTTTCCAGAGGCCGAGATCGGCGCGACCGTTCCATCCGAGCCAGGCGCAGGCGATCGTCAAGGCGGTGTAAAAAATTCGGAAAGAGTAGGGCAGGCCGGTGTCCAACCATCCCAGTCGGCCTACGAGATGGTCCCAATAATGGCCGGCATTGCGATAAAAGGTACGCATTAGGATTGCGATGAATTCGAGGGGATGTCTCAGGACAAAAACGACTTGTTCTTGCGCTGCGGGAGAGAGCAACTGAAACCCTTGCACCTTGCCTCCGAAATATGCCCAGCCTTGGCTCACCCCGTAGCACAGCAACAACAGCCAGACGAAACCCAGCCAATAAACCGGCCAGGATCCCACGTTTCGCTTAGGGATCAGGAGAAAGAGCAGGGCGAGAATTGCGTAGACCGGCTTGGTGAGGGCCAGCAAGGCCAGCAGCGACGAAAGCAGGAGCCATTCCCGGGCTTGAAGCACGGCATCGGATTGCGACAGCTTCAGCAGATAGGCGAAGGTCAGGAAGGAGAGCCCGATGGTGACGGTGTCGGCGGTAACGGCGGAGGCTTGCGCCATCGACATGGGCGCAAGGGCCAAGAGGCAGAATGCCCATTTCTGGAGGGGGGTGAGGCGAAGGGCCAGCGATACCAAGCCCAGGTAGGCAAGCAGTGAGAAGAGGCGTCCCAAGTACATCAGTGCCAGGGGAGAAGCGCCGAACCACCTGCCCGACAGTATTCCCAATGCGGCCGGCAGGTAGGGGACCGGAGAATAGCTCAATACGGGCGCGCCCCAGGTTTTCTCGGGCTCCAAAGGAACATGGAGCGCAGGTAAGATTTGGGAGATCCCGATCTTGTTATCCGGAAGGAAGGCCAGGTAATCGAACCTCTCGAATGTCTCGGAAAGGCTTCTCGGCACTTTGGGAGTTCTAAGGTTCCACTCGGAGATCTGATAGGCGCGGTAGAAATGGGCGCCTTCATCCGCGGCTTGGAAGGGCGGCATCGCAAAAACCAAGAGGATGCCGAAAATGGCGGCGGTTCGGGCGAAAAATTGCGCGGGGGAGGTCGGAAAAGGTTCAGGGAGCAGCAAGTCTCGGCTCAGGCGCAGGAAGGCCAAGTAAATCGCCAAGACGGCCAGAGCGGGGTACAGCAGGGAGACAAGGAAGATGTCTTGGGTGCGTACCAGAAAATCTCCCGGCAGGAAGGTGGTGAGGATTTGCAAAAAGCCGAGGGCGAGTGCCGCGGCCAGTATAAAAAACGTCGAGCTTACGGAGTCAAGATGGCTCCGCGCCGTTTTTGAGCAGGCCAGGTAAAGAGTAGCGGCGAGAAAAAAGAAGAAGAGGCGGGTGGATAACCAGGTGTGGATTGCGGCAAGACGCGACTCGGTTTTCGACCTGCGGGAATTAGCGGTCGCGGTCGGGATCGGGTGGATCCGTTTTTCGTGCGTCCATTCGAGGCCCTCGAAGGCGGGCAGTTCCCTTTGCAGCATCGATTCGAATTTCCTTCCCGAGGCGTCGGTGACTTCCAAGGCCAGTCCCTTGGCGCGATAATAGGGCACGCCTTCCTTGATGAGGAAACCGAGCCGCTCGGGCACCGGTTCGGGATATTTTTTCTGCAGAAGCGTCCGCACCTCCGGCTTCGGCAGGAGGGACCGGGTGGAGGCGAGAAGCTCACCCCGGTGGTTTTTCAGCGACACCGCCACGACGGGACTGTTTCGGCCAAAGGCCCAACCGGAAACCTCGACCTCGACCTTGGAAAAGGACGCGGCGTGGTCCGGTCCCGCCGCCTTCGCGGCCGCTTCCACCAACGCGTTGGCCCAAAGATGGACGGGGCCGATGCGCAGCCGTGGGTTGGAGCTCGGCGTCAGGACTCGAGCCGCGGTATCCCGGGTGGAGGAGCCCGGATAGGGCAGAGAGCCCGACTGAAGGTAGACGGCCCCGGCCGCGCCGAGCGCCAACATCGGGGCCAAGAGCAGCGGAGCGGAGAGGCGCTTGTCTTGGCCTGCGTAAATCAGCCAGATTCCCCGCAGCAAAAAGATCCCTCCAAGCAGCGGGTATCGGGAAAAACAAAAAAAGTAAGACGAGATCATTCCCCAAAGGGTCGCAAAAGCCCAGTATCGGGCGGCGGATTTCAAGAAGAATTCGCCCTGCAAGGAAAGCGCGAAGCCCGCCAAAGCAAGGGTGACGCTCAACATTTCATTGCCCAACAGGATGCCCGGGCGGAAGGTGTAGGGGTGGAAGAGAATCGATAAAAAGACGGCCAGCGCGATCCAACCCGGTACCCCGCGTTTTCTGAGCGAAACGGAAAAGAAGAGGGCGGCGCCGCCCACCGCGGTATCCAGCAGGGACCAAGCCCCTGTCAGGGCGGTGCCCGAAAATGCGTCCGAACGAAGCCAAACGGTTTTTACCGCCCAAGCCAGGAGGGCGAGGGGGAAAAAAAGGATAAGGTCGAGTTTTTTCAGAAACCCCGTTGCCTTGGAAGCCTCCTGCGACATCACCCGTAATACCTCCCGCCAAGCTCCGCGAGCGTCCAGACCAGGGTTGCGAACACGAGCAGCGTCTCGAATATTGGAAGCGCCGCCGCCGGTCTACGGAAAACGGCCGACGAACGCGTGTAACCGCATAAAAAAAGCAGAGGAGAAAAGGCCAAGAAATACCTTCCCTGCAGACCCTCGATCGTTTCGGCTCCGACGGGATTCCAATGCAGGTATTGGGTGAGGCACACCGTGAGGGTTAGCAGCAAAAAAACCGTCGCGGCCACCGCTTTTTGGTTGGGAGAGAATCGAAAATCGTCTTTCGTATCCAGCGCGGCGGCGATCAGGAGGTTCCCGCCCGCGATCCAGAGCAGGGTTGGCGGAAGATGGGTGTCCAACCATCCCAGGACGCCGACGAAGGAAGCAAGGATGAAGGGAAAGGATTGGTGGAGAGACCGTCCGATGGTTTCCAAGACGGAAAAAGGGTGCTGAAAAAGATATTGCAGCTGATCGTCCGGAGAAACGACAACATCCAGTCGATGAGGCACGTAAGAGGCCTTGACGAGCGCCAGCCATGCCGCCTGAAGGATCAGACCCGGCAGGAACACCAGCAGGAAGGATTTCAGGAGCCGGAGAAAGGACCCTGCTTTGTGCCGCGGAATCGCGAAAAAAAACAGCAAGGTCAGCAGGTAGAAGGGCTTGGCAAGGGCCAAGACGGCGGAAAGGACGCCCAAGGCAAGGATACGGGGTTCTCGGGGGCGAAAGCCGTCTTGGACCAGCCGCAGGATCAAGGCGATCGCAAGGAAGCAAAGCGCGGTGGTGAGCGGGTCCCCGGAGCAGGTGGCGGCGAGAAATAGGCTGGTCGGCAACAGGGCCAGGGCAAAAAATAACCACTTGAAGACCGGAGCGATTTTGATGGAGAGAAAGACGAGAAACGCCCAGAGCAGGAGATTAGCGGCGCGACCGCCGTACATGCGAACCAAAGGATTCGAAGAGAACAGTCCCGCGATCCCCATGCCCAAGGCCTGAGGGAAGTAATTCACCGGGGAGTAAAGCGCGGTATTGGCGAAAGCCGCGAATCGCTTCGGCTCTTCGGAGACGGTTTTTCGGAGATTTTCCAAAATTTCGGCTGCGGAGCTGCGAGGCTCGGGGTGAAAGGGCTGATCCTCGAAGGCGGCGATGACGGCTAGAGTATCCTCGGGGATCCTTCCGCCTAGACCCTGGGGAGTTTTTTCGGAAAACAGATGGCCTTGCAGTATTTGATAACTTCTAAAATAGTGGTTGATCTCGTCGGGGGCTTGGTAGGGCGGGATCAGAAAAACCAAAATTCCCCCGAACAGCAAGGCGAGGAACAGGAAAAGCCGTTCCGGCTTCGTCTTTAGCGGATTAAGGTTCATGTCGGATCACAAGACATCCCCGAGCGTCTGGCCCCTCTACCTAACGACGGGCGTTTATTTTTTGCTGATGTGCGGTCTCTTCGGTTGGCTCGCCATGCATCGCAACGTCGACGGAGACGAGGGGCTTTATCTCGAGGCGGCCCGCCTCGTGGCCCAGGGCAAGAAACTGTACTTCGATTTCTTCTACCAGCAGATGCCGCTCATCCCTTACCTCTACGCCGGTTGGATGGAGGTCTTCGGGTACCAATTGTTTTCGGCCCGGTTTTTATCGGTGCTGTTGACGGCGTCGGCGGGTCTATTTACCCTCGCTTACGTCGCGAAGACCACCAAAAATCTCTGGACGCTGAATTTTTGCGCCTTTTTCTTGTTCGCCAACGGCTTGATCCTGGCTTGGGCCCCCGTCATCAAGACCCATCCCCTGAACGCTTTTTCCCTCTCCCTTGCGGTTGTCGCGCTGCTGCTTTGGAGAAAAGATCCTCGCCGGAGGCTTGCTTGGGCGGCGCTGGCGGGCTTCGCGATCGGCATCGGAGTCAACGGACGATTGACCTTGGTCCCTTACTTGCCGTTTTTCGCGGCCTATCTCTGGATCCATTCTCACGAACGGCCGTGGCGGCCGCTCGCGGCCTTCGCCGGGGCCGCGGCGCTGACCTTTCCCTTGACCCTTTATTATTTTGCCTTGGACCCCGGACTTTTCTACCAATACAACCTCGAATACCACACGAAGATCTTTCCGGGGATCTCGGAAGACGCCTTTCGCCTCGGCATCGCCCAAACGGTCTTCGTCGAGATGCAGATGTTCCTGCTCTCCATCCTGTTTCTCCTCGGCGTCTGGAGGGCGGCCCGGCGCGGCTGGAAGGAATTTTTTCTTTCGGACGAGGCCTTCCTCGCCGCGGCGGTGGGGGGATTTCTGCTCATCCACCTCATGACCGCCACGCCCTTCACTCAATATTTCTCCGCGGTGGTTCCCTTGTTGGTGATCGGGATCGCGCCGGTGTTGCAGGCCGGATTTGCGCGGCGCCGGGCGCTCTGCGTCGCCGCTCTTGTCTTCGCCGCGTTTTTCTACGCTTCCGCCGCCAAGCGGGTCATGAACCACGAAATCAACTCGATGGGCAGCGACCATTCTCATTGGGAGCTTCGCAGAATCTCCCGGGCGGTGCGCGCGGCCAAGCGCTATTTGCGGCCGGGCGAACCCTGTCTCACCTGGTGGCCGGGTTACGCCTTCCTGGCCGGCTGCCCTTCGGCGGAGGGCATGGAAAACCACATGCGCAGCCACGCCATCGACGTCGGCATTCCCGGCGACGTCTTGGAGACCTACAAGATGATGTCCGACGAGCGGCTGCTGGAGACGCTCGCCGACCGCCGTTACCGAGTGCTGATCGCCGGCGTCTATCGCTTGGGCAGTCCGTACTACCGGGATATCGATCGCGCGATCCTGGACAATTACCGCCCGGCGCGGACCGAGGCGGGGGTGACGATCTACGTCGCCAAGGACCTAACGGACGACATCGTAGACCGCTATATTCTCGAGCGCGAAATCCGATACCGAAAACGGTAAGGGACCCCAGATGTTCGAATAAAATCCCGCCCGGGCTTGTTGGTTCATGGTGCGGAGCGGAAATTCCTCGAACACCGGAACGTACTTCCGGATTTGAATACGTTCATGCAGGGAGGGAAAGATCGGCTGGGGGCTCGCATAAGCGGCTCGCAGGATGACGTCGCCTTCCTTCAGGCCCGCCGTCCCGAAGCTCGTGGCGGGCAGGGGACGAATGCCCTGTTTTTCCAGATAATACTGCCACCCCCAATGCCCCATGAACCAAAGGTTCCCCCGCCAGGGGAAATAGCCAGAGGCCATTTCGTGCGCCTTGCGTCGATAGACGTCGGCGAGGCGAAAGTCCGCGTGCGCCACCGCCAGGGACAAGGCCACGCCGGCCGGAAGCAGGGCGGCAAGAGGCTTGCGCCAACGATTTTCGACGGCGGCGAGGGCCTTCAGCGCGAGCAAGATGAGCGGCGGTTGGGCGTAGAGCAGGTATTTGGAGGCGAAATGCACGTAGACCAGCGGTACGGCGAGCGCCGCGAAGACCCATAGGATCAGCACCGCTTCGCGAAAGGCCTCGGGATTGCGCCGCCAGGCCTCGGGACGGAGCGCCAAGAACCATTCGGGCCCCTGGCCCTTGGAGTCCCGCGCGCCCCAGTCCAGAGGAGCCAAGCGTCTGAGGTCGGCCCACAGGCGGGTTGCGAGATAGGCCAGGGTGAAAAAACCCAAGCTGAAGAAGACGAAGTCCGGGAACATCTCGAAGCCCACGATCGGCTCCGCCTTGGAGGCGAAGGCCCCATAATAAATCCCGACAACGAGCGAGAACAGCGGCCAGAACGGCCCCTTGGGCCAGACCAGGAGCGCCCAGAGGAAGGGCAGGAATGTCGCCAGGCTCAAGGCGTTGTTCAAAGCCCAAAAACGGTTGAGAGACTCTTTCCATCCGAAAAAGGTGGTGAAGAGCTGTGTGGAATGGGATTGAACCCCGACCTTCTTGCTCCACAGCAGCCAAGCCGTCAGGAAGGCCGCGGCGATCAAGGCGGGGATCCAAGCGCGGCGCCCCGCGCCGTAGGACCAACCCAACAGCACGAAGACGGGCAGCAAGGCCGCGGTGTTGTAGCGCATCAGCAGGGCGAGCCCGAGTAGGACGCCTCCCGCGAGGAGCGGGGCCGTCCGGTTATTTTGCCAGCCGCCGAGGCAAATCGCGAGGGCGAGCAGCGAGCAGGCGATGCCGGCGACGTCGGGCATCGCGAGGTTCGCCGAAACCACGAAGGCCGGCGAGCAGGCCCAAAGCGCCGCCGCGAAAAAGCTCCAGACGGGGGAATGTCCCAGTTTTCGCGCGACGAGATATAACGACACCAACGCGACGCACGCGAAAGGCACGAGCGAGAGATGAATGCGGGCCTCGGGCGGAAATTCCCGTCCGCCGCCCACCGCGGCCAAAAAATAGGCGAAGAGCGGTGGAAAGGCGGCGATCTGCGACATGGGCTTGGGTTCGTTGTCCCACAGGTATTGAAACCCGTAAGGGTTCCAAGGGTCGGATAGGATTTGCCGGGCGACGCGGAGGAACAGCGGCTCGTCCACGTGATAGGCGTGGTTCAGGAAGGGCAAGGTGATCCCCAGCGCCAACAGACAGAGCAGAAGGCAGAGCCAAAGATCGGCGTGTCTACGAAAGCCGTGCATCGTGGGGAGAGAGAGCCTCGGAGCGTGAGGGGTTTAGGTTGGCCGACCGGTGGTGGAATATTTTCGACCGCAATGCGCCCCAACGGTTCAGCGCGTATTGGACCGAGACCCCCAGCACCCCCAACCCGTAAACGACGCTCCTTCGAAAGTTGATCGACGAGCTGTCCTCGCTGTAATGCGTCGGGCAGCTGATCTCGCCGACGCGAAAATCGAAGTAAGCCGCCTGGGCGAGCATCTGGTTGTCGAAGATGAAGTCGTCGGAGTTGGCCAGAAGCGGAAGTTTCAGCAGGACCTCGCGCGAAAAGGCTCGATAGCCCGTATGGTATTCGCTTAGTTTCTGCCGCATCAGGAGGTTTTGCGTCGCGGTCAGAAATCGGTTGAACACATACTTGTATCTGGGCATGCCCCCCTTCAGGGCGCCGCGGCCCAGGATGCGCGAGGCCAAGACCACGTCGTAAATTCCGCCGGCGATCATCCCCGCCATCGCGGGGATCAGCTTCGGCGTGTACTGGTAATCGGGATGCATCATAATGACGATGTCGGCCCCGCGGGCCAGGGCCTCTTGATAGCAAGTCTTTTGGTTGCCGCCGTAGCCCCGGTTTTTGGGGTGCACCACGTGGTGCAGGCCCAGCTCGCGGGCCACCTCGACCGTGCGGTCGCTGCTCGCGTCGTCGACCAAGATCACGTCGTCGACGATCTCCTTGGGGATCTCTTCGTAGGTGCGGCGCAGCGTGAACTCGGCGTTGTAGGCCGGCATCACCACGGCGATTTTTTTGCCGAGTATCATGGAAAAGCTAGATAAGCCGATCCCGGTTTTTTGGCAAGGCTCAGGGTAAAAACGCCCCCCACACCTCCGGAAAGGCCCTGTAAAAAAACAATCCCGACGCCGCCGCCAGGCAAAGCCCCCAGACGCGATAATAGACGGCGGGCCGCACCGCCAGGCTCAGCGCATAGGCGACATTCAGGCAAAACACCGGCACCATCGGCAGCGCATAGCTCAAGATCGTCTGCTCCTTGAAGCCCGCCCAAAACAGCAACTGCGCCGGCACCGCCGCCGCCAGGAAGACGTCGACGGGATCTTTCCGCAGCGCCGCGCGGACGGCCAGCCCCAGGGCGGAGAGGGCGCCGAGCCCGAACAGGACGGGATTCTGGACGCACAGCGCCGCGAAGCGCCGCCCCTCCGGCCCCGGCGGCGACAGATACCAAAGCTCGCCCCTTCCCAAGAACCACTCGTGCCACGACGAGAGCCCCGCGTGACCCTTGTGCAGGAAGCCCTGCAAGGCGAAGATGCGGCGGATCTCCGTGACGATCTCCGCCGGCGCGAAGCCCAACACCCCGTAGCTTGTCACCAGCGTCAAGACGATCGTCCAGAGCGCCGCGACCGTGAGCTGCGGCAGGCTGCGACGCATAGGATAGGCGCCTCGTACCGCCACGAGCCCGAGGAAAAAGAGCGGCAACAGCAGGTAACCGATCGGCTTCACCGCGCCGCCCAAGGCCGCCAATAGACAAGCAAGGTGGATCCATCTCGCGGAATGCCTGCCGGCCGGATCCCTCAAGACCGGCAGAAAGGCCGCCAGCCCGGCGAAAAAAAACAGCGTGGCCGCCATGTCCAGCATCGCAAGGCGCGCGTGGAGGAAGGCGAGGGTGGAGCTCAGCCAGAGCAGGAGGGCGAGCGCGCCGCCCTCCCAGCGCCGCGTCAGCCAAACCGCGGTCAAAAACAGCAGGGCCCCCAGCGCGGCGGCGCTCAGGGCGGAGGGCAGGCGGTAGGCGAAGTAATTTTCTCCTAAGGCCCGGACCGACAGGGCGATCATTTCTTTGCCGAGGGGAGGGTTGCGGCGGTTGAGATAGGCCGGTTTGAACCCGGTCCGGTAAGACCGGGCGGCGGCGACATGGTACTGCTCGTCCCAAACCAAGACCTCGGGCCGGCCTAGACGCAGCGTGTAAACCACCGACAAACCGACGAAAATTAAGATTGTCAAAAATATGACAGGCTTGGCTGGGGGCATCGGGGCTAATCCAACGAAATATTTAGAAAAATTTTGCTTGAGTCCCTTGGAATCTCTCGCTAATTTAAAATCCGGACTGGGTAAGCAAGTACAAGTAAAATCGCAGTGTCGATCCTTATAACCCAAGGAAAGGGATCCTATGAAAGTTTTCTTTCGCAAACACGGTAACGCGGCCTTTTACGTGCTGCTCCCGGTGTTCTTCCTCATCCTCACCGTGGCCTTCATCCAGTTCACTCCTAGGGTTTCCAATACCGCCCCCGGCGATACCTGCCAAAACGCCGAAGAGTGCTGCACCGACAGCGGTTGCGGCGCCGAGATCAGCGAGGTTTGCGACGGTTATCTCTGCAAGCCGGTCAACTTCGGTTGCCCCGACGGCGGCGAGGTCGATTTCTCGCCCGACGGCACCTGTATCTGCGTGAGCGACGGCGGCCTGGACGGCGAAGGGCAAGTCGGCGACGTCGGGCCCTGCACGGTCTGCCCGATCGGCGAGGCCTTCGTGGCCGGGACTTGCGCTCGCATCTGCCTCGAAGACGAAAATCCCGACGGCAACAACTGCGTGAAGCTCGAAGGCAGCGGCATTCACATGGGCGGCTGCTCCTTGGGCGGCAACGCGGCCGGCGCCTCCAGCATGGCGGTCTTCGGGTTCGCGGCCGCGAGCCTCGCCTGGATGAGCTTCCGGGCGCGTCGCAAGAAGTAAGGCGCCGATTTCTCAAGATTCCAAACCCATCCCGGGAAACCGGGGTGGGTTTTTTATTTTTCATGACCCTCGTTCCACTCCAACGGCGCATCGTCGCCTGTCGCCTCTGCCCCCGCCTCGTCCGCTGGCGGGAAGAGGTCGCGCGCCTGCGCAAGCCGGCCTTCGCGGACCAGACCTATTGGGGCAAGCCCGTCCCCGGTTTCGGCGACCCGGCGGCCCGTCTCTGGATCGTCGGCCTCGCCCCCGCCGCCCACGGCGCCAATCGCACGGGGCGGATGTTCACCGGCGACCGCTCCGGCGAATGGCTCTACCGCGCCCTGCACAAGGCGGGCTTCGCCAACCAGGCGAGTTCCGTCTCGCGGGACGACGGCCTTAAGCTGCGCAACGCCTACATCAGCGCCGTCCTGCGCTGCGCCCCGCCGCAGAACAAGCCTTTACCCCTCGAGCGCGAACGCTGCCGTCCTTACCTCGAGGCCGAACTCGACCTCTTGAAGCGCATGCGCGTCATTCTGGCGCTGGGCGGCATCTCCTGGGACGGCGTCCTGGGGCTCTTGGCGGGCCGGGGTTGGGTCGTGAGGCCGAAGCCCAAGTTCAGCCACGGCGCCGAGGCCCAGGTGGGCCCGTATCGCCTCCTGGGCTCCTACCACCCCAGCCAGCAGAATACCTTCACGGGAAAATTGACCGAGCCGATGTTCGATGCCATCTTTCGCCGGGCGAAGGCCCTGGTGGCCGATTAGTCATTCGGTGAAGGATCGCTCGAGGGTCCTTCGCGGCCCTGGGAAAATAGTTTTAAGATTTTTGGCTTCCTCAGACGCGCATCACGTAGGGAACCGTTTTCGACAATTCCTGTTTTTGTCGTCTTGGGTGTGGCAATGCGCTGGGAAAGATAAATCCCCGAGTGACCGCTGAAGAGATAGGCCAAGAAGCACCCGGTCGCATAGTAAATCACATAGGTAGGTCCGAAGAGCTCGATGGCCATGATAGTGCAGGCAAGAGGCGTATTGGTGGCTCCGGCAAAAACCGCGACGAAACCGATGGCCGCGAAAAGGGCGGGAGGCGCCCCCATAGCCGCCGCAAGGACGTTGCCTAAGGTTGCCCCGATGAAAAACAGCGGGGTGACTTCTCCTCCCTTGAAACCGCTGGCCAGCGTTATAGCCGTGAACACGATCTTCCACCACCAGCTCCAATAATGAGCTCCGCCCGAATGGAAGCTCGAAAGGATCGACACGCTGTCGGAATATTGTCCAACCACTCCCAGACCTAGGTAGTCGCGGGTTCCCGTAAGATAAACTAGGCCGATGACCAATATGCCGCCGAGAATGGGTCGAAAATAGGGCCGCGGTAGCATCCATTGAAAGGTTCGATTCAATCCGTGGGTTAGTTCGGCGAATAGGACGCTGACCAGTCCGAAGGCTATCGCGGCGGTAAAAACCTTGGCGAACAGGAACCAATATTGTCCGGCGTCGGCGGGAAACAGGCTCGCGTTGACCAAGTCTGCCAGATGATATTGGGTATGATGAATCCCCCATGCCGAGCAGATCCAATCGCTTAGGATCGCGGCGATCAGGCACGGCACCAGAGACTCATAGCTCATGCGCCCTATCGCCAGGACCTCCAGAGCAAAAACGGTCCCAGCGATGGGCGTGCCGAAGACTCCGCCGAATCCCGCGGCCACTCCCGCCATCAACATGGTGCGAAGATCGGAGGGCTGCAGTCGAAACAGCTTGCCGAACCCGCCTGCGATGCTGCCGCCCATTTGAATGGCGGTTCCTTCGCGTCCTGCGGATCCTCCGAAGAGGTGAGTCACCACGGTCCCTATCAGGATGAGTGGGGCCATGCGGCGGGGAACTCCGCCTCCCGGTTCATGAATCTGTTCCATGATGAGGTTGTTGCCCGCTTCGACGGAGCGGCCCAGCCAATGGTACAGAAGGCCGACAGCGAGGCCCGCCAGGGGCAGAAAGAAGAGCAACCAGGGATGATCCCAGCGGAAATGCGTCACCGTGTCGAGGGACCAAAGAAACAAGGCGCAGGCCGAGCCGACGCTCGTCCCTATCGGGATGGTTAAAAGTAACCATTTGAGGACATAAGCGGCAAGATGCAGGTGTTCCCGCGGATTCCAACGAAAAGGCATAAACCTCTCTTGTCTCGAAAAACTACGTTCTAAGGAGGGAATCAGAGTCTTGGAATAGACACACTCCCACCCGATTTAGGTAGGAGTCATCAGCCCGGTTGGGCGGTTATAAGGCGGACTCCATCGCCGATGCGATCATTCTTTAAACCTATTTTGGCCGTCGCGGGGATTCTGTCAAGGGGAATGCTTAGGATTTTGCCTTCGCCGCCAAAGACAAATAGCTCACGCCCTCGCCGTTCTCGTCGCTGACCGGAAGTCCCAGGTCTTTCCAGCCCGGCTGCGGCTCGCCCGTCTCGGGATTGCGGCCGCCGCCGAACCCCCCGTAGACGTTATAGAGCTGCGTGAAGCCCCGCTGGGCGAGGATGTCGCAGGCCTTCTGCGAGCGGCCGCCCGCGAGGCAGCCGACGATCAGCTTGCGGTCCTTGGGCAGTACCGCGGTCGCCACCTTTTGGAAGTCGGCGTTGGGCTCCATGCCGTAGGCCCCCTTGTGCATGATGGGCAGGTTGATCGCGCGGATGGGGTGGCCGGCGGTGAATTCGGGGATCGAACGGACGTCGACGTAAATCGCCTCGGGGTCCTGGTCGAGGAGGTCTTTGGCTTCTTGGGGGTTGATCTGTTGGATGGGCATGGGGCTTCCTATCATCGGGTTTAAGCAAAATATTTGGCAATGTCGCGGAATCCCGTAGGGGCCGTTCCCCCCTCAGCCGGGGGACAAGCGCGAACGGCCCCTACAGCGCTTGCAATATTGCCTGCGGATCGAAGTCTTGCTCGGTCTTCACCGTCACGCCGAAACGCTCGCTCGGATTGGCGTGACGCTCCATTTTAAAAGTATTCCCGGCAAAGATTTTTCCGAAAAACTTTTCCAAATCCCCCCGGCAGGTCGTCCACGTTGCCTCGGTGTTGGGTGCCACGGCGCGGTCGTTGACGAAGAGCTCCAGCTCGCGCCGGTTGAATGTCAGTTTTCCCCCCAGTCGCGGATCGGCCTCGAGCCGCAGGCAGGCCTGCAGCGCCGCGCGCAGGGCCTGGGCCAGCTTGCCCGCGTTGTCCAAGGCCAGGCCGCGCTTGCGGTTGTAACGCAGGCCCAGGCGGTGCTTGGTCTCGTCCATGCTGAAGTCCGCCTCCTCGCCGATCAGGACGATGCCTGGGCCGGCGTCGACGTGCAGGTAATCGGCGACGTCGAGCAGAAGCTCGTCGCAGACCTGGTCTTGGATCCAGCCTTGAAAGATGGGGGTGAATTTCTCCCGGTCGACCGCCTCGGGGCGCTCGGCGAAGAGCTTGACGTTGATGTGCTGCAGGTCCATGGCGCTTTCCTCAACCTTCCGCCTTCGGCGCGGCCGGCTGGGCGGCCATCTTGTTGTAACAACTGTGGGCGGCGTCGATGAAGAGCTGGGCCTCTTCCAGCAGATGATGGGCCGATTCGGCGTTGTAGGGCTCTTTCGCCTTCTGATGGGCGATGAAGAGCATCTGCCCGAACTTGCCGCCCGCGAAGGGATCCCAGAACTTCTGCGTGTCGTAGAAGCGCTTGCGGAACTCCTCGATCACCCGATCGGCCTCGGCGGGGACGTCCAGGAATTCGGTCTTTACCAAGGCCCGCGCCGCCGTCACCATCGAGCGGAAGGCCGTCTCGCCGGATTTTTGAACATGGTCCTTCTCGTAGAGGACTTGGGCCTCGAAGTACTCCCGCTCGGCCGCCGCCAGCTCGAACTCGGCGATCGAGACCACCTCGCCCGCGCACTCGCCGGTGCCGATGTCGCCGATGGTATACTCCCGCGTGTCGCCCCAGTCGCTGTAGTACTCGGGCCGGCTGTCGTGGTCGGGGATCTTGATCAGGTCTTCCAGCATGGTCTTGGTCTCGACCTTGCCCAGGCGCTTGTAGAAATCCTGGAAGCTTTCGCCCTTGCCGCGTTCCTTGGCGAAGCGTCCGGTGAGGCGCTCGACGACGGCGGGGATGTTCTTCGAGGGGATCGCGACGATCGGCAGGCCGTAGGCGCCGCCGTTGTTCTCCCATTGCCCTCCGAGCAGGACCTGGAAGTGGGGGACCGTGTAATTTCCCGCCTTCCGGCTGACGCCGTAGAAGCCCATGTCGGCCACGTGATGCTGGCCGCAGCTGTTGAAGCAGCCGCTGACCTTGATGTGCAGGTTCTGCACCGCTTGGTCCAGGCGGGCGGCCTGCTCGCCCAGGCGCTTGCGCAGCTCGCCGGCCAGACCGCGCGAGGCGGAGATCCCCAACTTGCAGGTGTCGGTGCCGGGGCAGGCGACTACGTCGAAGATGTTGCCGGCGCCGGAGGCGCCTAGGCCGACGGCCTTGAGCGCCGCGTAGAGATCGGGCAGGTCGCGGTTGCTGACCCAGCGCAGGACGATGTTCTGCTCGACCGTCGTGCGCAGCGTCTCGTGCGTGAACCGGCGCGCGATGTCGGCCAGGGCCCGTAGTTGGTCGGGCGTGATGTCGCCCAGGGGCAGGGTGACCGTGGCGACCGAATAGCCCTTTTGGCGCTGCGGGCGGATATTGGTCTTAAGCCAGCGCTGGAAGTCGTCGGGGCCGCCGCTCGGCAGCTCGCCGCCCTCGCGCAGCGGCTTTTCTTGCTGATTCAGCTCGGCCTCGATCAGGCCGGTCCAGCGCGGGTCGTGTGGGAGGATCTTGCGTTCCTCGCGGACCAGCTCTTGGAATTTCTCGAGGCCCAGGTCCTTGATGAGAAACTTCAAGCGCGCGCGGTTGCGGTTCTTCTTTTCGCCCAGGCGGGCGAAGACGCGGGCGATGGCCTGAGTGGTCGGCAACAGTTCCTCGGGCGGGAGGAATTCGTCGAAGATCTTGGCCTGGAAGGGCACTGCGCCCAAGCCTCCGCCGACGACGTATTCGAAGCCCAGGCGCAGTTGGCCGTTCTCTTCGCGGACTCGCGCGATGCCGCCGACGTCGTGGATGTTGACCAGGCCGCAGGCGTGCTGCTTGCAGCCGCTGAAGGCCGGCTTGAACTTGCGGCCGAAGTCCTGGCAGTCGGGGTGGCCCAGCAGGAACTTGGCGAGGGCCCGAGCGTAGGGGCTGACGTCGAAGGCCTCGTCGGCGCAGACGCCGGCATAGGGACAGGCGGTGACGTTGCGCACCGAGTTGCCGCAGGCCTCGCGGGTGGTGATGCCCACCGCGGCCAGGCGCCGCATCAGCGCGGGCGTGTCGTCGATGTGGATGAAGTGCAGCTGGAAGTCCTGCCGGGTGGTCACGTGGGCGATGCCGTCGGAGTATTCCTCGGCCAAGTCGGCCAAAACCTCGAGCTGCTCGGCGTTGAGGCCGCCGATCGGGATCTTGATGCGCTGCATGCCGGGGGCGTCCCAGAAGGTCGTGGGGCCCTTGGTGAGCTCGCCGGAAGGAAATTTCAGCTGCTGGACCTTGGCGCCGTCGTGGCGTTGCCCGTTGTCGTAGCGCTGGCCGTAGGCCCCGCGGCGCAGCCGGGTCTCGGCGAAGAGCTTTTCGTCGATCTTGCCCTGCTTGCGCAGCTGGATCTCGGTCTCGAAGATGTCGAGTTCGCGGGCCAGGTCAGGGGCGATCTTGCCTTCCAGTTGGGCCTTCCAGAGGTCGTGGCTGCTCTTCATGGGTAAACTCCGTATCCTTGGGAAAAAACCTAAATCATTTCCGCGCCGGACAAACAAGCCTATTTTAACAGCTTCCCGGCCATTATCTTGAAATAACATAGTCTTGGGGTCGGGCGCGGATTTCATTTGGAAGCCGGCCCAAAGGAGGCTAGGGAAGCGCGCCATGCCGGGCAAGAAACCCAACATCCTGTTCCTCGACGCGGCCACGGTCGATTTGGGCGATATCGCGGTGAAAAACCTGAAAAAACAGGGCGCCTACGCGGCCCTGGACCTGGAGCCGGGCGACCCCTTGCCCCCGGCCGCGCTGGGCGCCGAGATCGTCGTCTCCAACAAATACCCGCTCCGCGAGGCTCAGCTGGGTTTTTTGCCCAAGCTGAAATTGATCTGCGTCGCCGCCACCGGCACCAACAACGTCGACCTCGAGGCCGCGCGGCGGCGCGGGATCGCGGTCTGCAACGTCGCGGGCTACTCCACGCCGACCGTGGTCGAGCAGACCGCGATGTTCCTCTTGGCCCTCGGCCATCGGCTGCTCGAGCACGATGGGGCGGTCAAGTTGGGGGCCTGGAGCCGAGGTCCCCACTTCGCGTTCTTGGATTTCCCCTTCGGCGACTTGGCGGAGAAGCGGCTCGGCATCCTGGGCTACGGCCACATCGGCCGAGGGGTGGCCCGGGTGGCGAAGGCCTTGGGCATGGAGGTGGCGGTCGGCAAGATCCCGGGCGGGAAATACCCCGCGCGCGAGAAGCGCCTCGAGTTGCGGCGGCTCTTGCAGAGCAGCGACTTCATCACCTTGCACTGCCCCCTGAGCCCGAGGACGGAAGGTATGATCGACGCCAAGGCCTTGGCCTGGATGAAGCCCGGTGCGTATTTGTTGAACCTGGCCCGCGGCCCCATCGTCGACGAGGCCGCGGTCGCCCGTGCCGTGTTGGCCGGCAAGCTCGCCGGCTACGCGAGCGACGTCCTCAGCCAAGAACCCCCGCCGCCCGACCACCCGCTCTTCGATCCGCGGCTGCGCGACAAGGTCCTGTTCAGCCCCCACATCGCCTGGGCCAGCCGCGAGTCGCGCCAGCGCCTGGTCGACGAGATCGCCGCCAACATCGCGGCCTTCTGCCGCGGGGCGCGCCGCAACCGCGTCGTTTGAGACGAGGCTCCATCACCTCCCGGGGCTAACCGGCCTCGATTTTTCCCGTCAGAATTTTGCGCCGAAGCTTTCCCGTAGAGGTTTTCGGCAGCTCCCGAAGAAAAACCAGGGAATGGGGCACCTTGTATTTGGCTAGCCGGGTCTCGGCGAAGGCCAGGATTTTTTGCGCGGTCTCCTGGGTCGCCCCAGCCCCCGCCTTCAATACGACATAGGCCTGAATCGAGGTCCGGCCGCCGGCGTCGGCGAGGCCCACCGCGGCGGATTCTTCCACGGCGGGGTGGGCGTTCAAGGCCGCCTCCACCTCCATCGGCGAGATGCGGTAGCCGCCCGCGGTCAAGACGTCGTCGCGGCGTCCCAAGAAGAAAAAATTTCCCGCCGCGTCCCGCGAGGCCAGATCGCCGCTGAGAAACCACTCTCCCCGAAAACCTTCCGCCTCTTCGTCCGGGCGGCGGTGGTAGCCCAGCATCAGCCCCTCGCAGGACCGGTGCGAGGCGAGGATGCCGGGCTCGTCCGGCCCGCACTCGCTTAAGTCCTCCCGCAGGATCGCGATGCGCTGGCCGGGCAGGGCCTTGCCGCAGGAGCCCGCGACGGGCGCCGCGTCGTGGCCCTGCACGAGGTAGACGGAATGTTCGGTCATGCCGAGGCCCTCGCGGATCTCGATCCCGGTTTTTTCGCGGAAACCCGCGCGTAGCTCGTCGGGCAGCTTCTCTCCGGCGCTCAGGCAGACGCGCAGTCCGGCCAAGTCGCCCTCGCGCGACTCGAGGTATGGCAGCAGGCGCCGGTAGATGCCGGGCACGGTCATGAGGGTGGTGACCCCGTGGCGGCGGACGATGTGGGGGATCTGCTCCGCGCCGAGGCGCCCCTGATAGACGACCGAGGTCAGTCCGTGGCGCCAGGCGTCCAGCAGGCTGCAGGTCAGGGCGTAGCTCCAGTTGAGGGCGCTGGTGTTGAAGATGACGTCGCCGGCGCGGAGGTCCTGCCAAACTTTGGCGCGGGCGTCGTGGGCGCGGATACTGCGGTGGGCGTGGATGACCGCCTTGGGGCGCCCCTCGGTGCCGCTGGTGTAGAGCCAAAAGGCGGGGGCCTCCGCCGGCGTGGCTTCGGTATGAAAGGTGGCGTCCGCGGCCTTGAGCAGGTCCTGCCAGCGCCGCACCCCTTCGGGTAGCCTTTGGTCCTTGTCGCAGAGCCAGAGCGTCTCGCGCAGCGTCTCGGGCCGATTTTGCAAGAGTTCTTGCGGCAGCAGCTCGGGGCCCGCGACCAGGGCCGCGGCCTCGCTGTCCCGCAGGATGAATTCCAGCTCGGGCCAGGTGAGTTGGGCGGAGGTCGGGATGGGGATGAGGCCCGCCTTGACCGCGCCGAGGAAGCTGATCGGAAATTCGGCGCTGTTTTCCAGGCGCAGGACAACCCGCGCACCCTGCGGCAGGCATAAGGAGGCGAAGGCGTTGGCCATGGCGTTGCTGAGTCCTTGGAGGCTGGAATAGGAGAGGCGCAGCGGCGGCTCGCGCAGGACGCCGGTCACGGGGTCTTCTTTGATGTAGACAAGCGCCGTATGGTGCTTGTTTTGCAAGACCTCGGCGTGCTTGTCGATGCAGTCGAGGGCGAGGTTGTAGAGGTCGGGGGAAGGGTTCATGATGAAAAGTAGGGGCGAACCTCGAGTTCGTCCCTACAGGACGACGCGTTCTTGATAAAGCCCGAAGACCTCGCGCATCGTGTCGCTGATCTCGCCCAGCGTCGTGTAGCAGCGGACCGCGTCCAGAATGCGCGGCATCAGGTTGTCGCTCCCGCGCGCGGCGGCGGCCAGGGCCTCGCGGGCGGCCTTCACCTTGAGGTTGTCGCGGCGCTCGCGCAGGGCCTTCAGGCGATCCTTCTGGCGCTTTTCCAGGGCCGGGTCGACTTTGAGGATGTCCTTCACCGGCGCCTCCTTCATCTGGAACTCGTTGACGCCGACGATGATCTGCCGCTTCTCCTCGATAGCCTTCTGGTATTGGTAGGCCGACTCCTGGATCTCGCGCTGCGGAAAGCCGTTCTCGATGGCCTTCACCGCGCCGCCCATCTTGTCGATCTTCTCGATGTACTCCAGGGCCCGCCGCTCGATCTCGTCGGTCATCGACTCGATCATGTAGCTGCCGGCCAGCGGGTCGATGGTGTCGGCGACGCCCGTCTCGTAGGCGACGATCTGCTGGGTGCGCAGTGCGAGGATGGCCGAGGCCTCGGTCGGCAGCGCCAGGGCCTCGTCGCGCGAGTTGGTGTGCAGGCTCTGCGTCCCGCCCAGCGCCGCCGCCATCGCCTGGTAGGCGACGCGCACGACGTTGTTGTCGATCTGCTGCGCGGTCAGCGTCGAGCCGCCGGTCTGGGTGTGGAAGCGCAGCATGCAGTTGCGATCGCTGGCGCCGAAGCGCTCCTTCATCAGTTTCGCCCAGAGCCGCCGCGCGGCGCGGAACTTGGCGATTTCCTCGAGGAAGTTGTTGTGCGCGTTGAAGAAGAAGGAGAGGCGCGAGGCGAAGTCGTTGACGTCGAGGCCCTTGTCGACGGCGGCCTGCACGTAGGCCAGGCCGTTGGCCAGGGTGAAGGCGACTTCCTGCACGGCCGTCGAGCCGGCCTCGCGGATGTGGTAGCCGCTGATCGAGATAGTGTTCCACTTGGGCACTTGGTCTTTGCAGAAGGCGAAGATGTCGGTGATGATGCGCATCGAGGCCTGCGGCGGGTAGATGTAGGTGCCGCGGGCGATGTATTCCTTCAATAGGTCGTTCTGGATGGTGCCGCTGATCTTGTCGAAGGCGACGCCCTGCTTCTCGGCCACCGCCATGTAGAGGGCCAATAGGATGGAGGCCGTCGAGTTGATGGTCATCGAGGTGCTGACCTTGTCGAGCGGGATTTCCTTAAACAGGATCTCCATGTCCTCCAGCGAGTCGATGGCGACGCCCGACTTGCCGACCTCGCCCATGGCCCGCGGCGAGTCGCTGTCGTAGCCCATCTGCGTGGGCAGGTCGAAGGCCACCGAGAGGCCCGTGCCGCCGTTGGCGATGAGGTAACGGTAGCGCTCGTTGGACTCTTCGGCGGTGCCGAAGCCGGCATACATGCGCATCGTCCAATGCCGGCCGCGGTACATGGTGGGCTGGACGCCGCGGGTGAAGGGGAACTGGCCGGGGAAGCCGGATTTTTCGAGGTACTCGGCCTCGGGGTCCGCCGGGAAGCTCGGCGTGAAGAGGCGCTGCATCTCGATGCCGGAGGTGGTCTCGAACTTCGGCTTGGCCTCGGGGCTTTTTTCGAGGTTTTTCTTAAGGACCTTCTCTTCCCAGTTTTTTTTGGCGTCTTCGAATTTTGTCATAGCATTGTGCGGGAGTGGGTTATTTTGGTGTTATTGCGGCGGTTGCGAATTTGGTGGCGTTTGATCAACCCTTAGGCCGGCATTTCAAAATGCGCCAGCTCGCAAAATTGCCGGTAGCGCCCCTCGATCTCCGCGTGGGTCAGGTCGCGCAGCCGGTCCATGCTGAACTTCTCGACGATGAAGCTGGCCATCACGCTGCCGTAGATCACCGCCTTCTTTAAATTGCGAAAGCTCAGGTCCCCCGTCTTGGCCAAATAGCCCAGCACGCCGCCCGCGAAGGAGTCGCCGGCGCCGGTGGGGTCGAGGATCTCCTCGAGCGGGAGGGCGGGGGCGCTGAAGACTTCGTCGCCGTGGAAGACCAGGGCGCCGTATTCCCCGCGCTTGATGACGAGGGTCTTGGGCCCCATCTCGCGGATGATCCGGCTGGCCTTGACCAGGTTGGGCGTGTCGGCCAAAAGCCGCGCCTCGGCCTCGTTGATCAGCAGCAGGTGGACGCGCTTCAAGGTCTTGAGCAGCGACTCGCGGTGCCCGCTGATCCAGTAGTTCATGGTGTCGGCGGCGATGAAGGGCTTGCCCTCCATCTGCTCGATGCCCTTGAGCTGGATGGCCGGGTCGATGTTGCCCAAAAACAAAAAGGGATTTTTGCGCATCGCCGGCGTCAGGCGCGGGTTGAAGTCGAGCAGGACGTTCAGCTGCGTGTCGAGGGTATGGGCGACGTTGAGGTCGTGCTCGTAGCGCCCCTTCCAGCGGAAGGTTTTGCCGGGATGGCGCTCGAGGGCGGCCAGGTCGATCGGGCGCGAGCGGAAGAAGTCGAGGTGCGCCTCGGGGAAATCCGCCCCGACCACCGCCACTAGGGCCAGGGGGCAGAAAAAGGTCGCCGAGGCCGCGAAATGCGTGGCCGAGCCGCCCAGGCCCTCTTCGAGCTTGCCGAAGGGGGTCTCGACGGTATCCAGGGCGACGGTGCCGACGACGGTCAGGGACATAGCCCCTGCTCCCTAGGAAAATGCGCGGGGGAATTCAACCCAAAATCCTCGTCCCGACGGGAGTCGGGACTATTGGGGAAATTCCTTCGGCTCCTCCACGGAGGGGTAGGGCGAGCTGTCCAGGGCCTTCATGAAGGCCACCAAGTCGGCTTTTTCCTGCGCCGTGAGGTTGAGCTTCACGACCTTCTCGCTCAGCCACTTGTTGGGCTCGCCGCCGCGGTCGTAGAGCTCGATGACCTCCTCGAGGGTGGCGACCGAGCCGTCGTGCATGTAGGGCGCGGTCTTGGTGATGTCGCGGACCGTCGGGGTCTTGAAGGCGCCCTTGTCCTTCTCTTCCTTGGTCGCGTCGTAGCGGCCCCAGTCGGGCTTGGGCTTCTTCATGCCGACGCCCAGGTTATGGAAGTCGCTGTCGCTGAAGTTGCTGCCGACATGGCAGCGCGTGCAGTTGGCCTTCCCGAAGAACAGCTCGCGGCCGCGGATCTCGGATTCGTTCACCGCCGTCTTGTCGCCGTTGCTGTAGCGGTCGAACTTGGAATTGCCGCCCAGCACCGTGCGCTCGAACGACGCGATCGCCATGGCGACCTTTTCCTTGGTGATATTGGGGTCGCCGAAGGCCTTTTGGAAGAGCGGGCGGTAGGCCTGGATGTTGCTCAAGGTCGAGATCATCTCGTCGTGCGAGCCCATGCCCATCTCGACGGGGTTGGTGATGGGGCCCAGGGCCTGTTCTTCGAGGCTTTTGGCGCGGCCGTCCCAGAATTGCAGCAAATAATAGGTGGAGTTGATGACGGTGGGCGCGCTGCGCGTCCCCATGCCGCCGTGGATTCCGGCCGACACCGGTTGGTTGTCGGTCCACCCGCGCTTGGGGTCGTGGCAGGTGGCGCAGGAGATGGTGACGTCCTTCGAGAGCCGCTTGTCGAAATAGAGCAGCTTGCCCAGCTCGACCTTCTCGGGGGTGAGGGGGTTATCCTTGGGGATGTTCAGGTCGGGGTCCAGGCCGAGCGGCACCCGGACGAATGGCGCGCCCATCGCGGGCTGGGAGCCGTCGGCGGGCTTCTTTTCGGGGGCGGCCGGCGCGGGCGCCGTGGCGACGGGGGCCGGGGCGGGCGCGGGGGGCTTGGCCTCTTCCTTCTTGGTGCATTGCGAGGCGAACAGCAGCGCGGCGAGCAGGGCGCCGGTGCGGAATATGCGTTGGGACATTCGTCTCCTCCTTTTAGGCTTGACCGCTAACAGACCGGATTATAACGCTCTCCCCCGAAATCCCAAATCCTTTGTTGGTGAGGTTATCGGGTGGGAGGCCATGTCGTGAAAATACTGCTGAACGTCCTCAATTTGGCGACCTTCGTCCTGTTTTGCATTTCGATCGTGACGGGGATCCATCTCGAAAAAAGCCTCTCCGGCCTGGGCAGCCACCTGGGCTGGGTCCTGGGGACGCTGCTCCTTTGGATGTTCACCCAGATCCTGGCGATGATGTACATGTACCGGATGGAAAAATTCTGCGTGGAGATTGTCGAAAAATTCGAGGGCAAGGGGCAGGGCGCCGTGCCGGCCGTGGCCCCGGAGGCGAAGTCCTGATTATGAGCGTCGAGTCCTATTTATTGATCCTCTCCCATCTAGTCATTTGGACCCTCGGCATGGGCGTCGCCTTCTACTTCGCCTTCGCGGCGGTGCCCATGATCAATAAGCACATGCAGGGGGAGGAGCGCCTGGTGGCCCTGCGGCGCCACGCCAAGTTCTATCACATCACCTTCCTGCTCACGATGTCGTTGATGGTGGTGTCGGGGGCGATCCGGCTGACGGATTACAAGATCGTCCTGGGCCTGCAGTATTTTTCCGACGTGTCGACGGTGTTGATCGTCAAGCTGCTGATATTCTTCGCCGTCTACATCCTCGCCGCCTACCAAAGCTTCGGCCTCGCCCTGCGCATCACCGGCACCGGGGAGAAGGCGATGGACGACAAGGTCCCCGCCGAGCTGGTCGACAAGGTGGTGGGGCGCATGCGCTCGATCGCGATTTTGAATCTCTTCTTGATGACGGCGGCGGCCTACGTCGGCTTGATGCTCAGCCGGATTCCCTATTTCAAATAGCCTAGCTGGGCCCGGTTCCGGGGGCCTGCCGCTCGACCACGACCATGTCACGCCGAATCTCGAAGCGGACGATGCCGGGTAGGTGGACCCAGGACAGGTCTTTCAACTCCGCATCCTCGGGGGGCGGGAACCCGAAGCGCGAGAAGGCGCCGAGGATGTCCTCCTTGAAGTAGTCTCCCAGGTCGATGCCGGCCGCCTCGATCTTCTTGAGCGAACCCTCCGAGCGACCGTTCTTCTGCTCGAACTCCAGGATGGCCGAGAAGTCGACCCACATCAGTTTGGTCTGGTATTCGCCCTTGATCTTGAGGCGGTCGCCGTCGATCTCGACGCGGACATTGCGCACCTTGCTCGCGGCGGGCCCGTCCGCGATCGCCGAGGCGATGAGGTCGTTGAGGGCTTCCTGTTCGATGACGAATAGGCTCCCTTGCGAAAGCTCCTCGAGGCTGCTGGGGTTCCAGATCGCGCCTTCGATGGATTTTAGGAAGGCCGCGCGTCCTGCCTCGGCGCGGCGGTTGAATTCGCGCAACCCCGTGATGAAGGCCTCCGGCGAGAGGTCCAAGCCGAAAGGGCGGAGGGGAGTGATCTGCTTGGCCATCTCGCCGATGGGCAGGAGGAAGGGGCAGAAGGTTATTAGTCCCAATTGCAGCCCCTCGCGCAGGTCGTTCCAGCCGAAGGAAGGCTGAGACGGCTGGTTCCCATCGGGTTTGGCCTCGACTTCGGTTTTTTTCCGGTATTCCTCCAGCTGTTTCATCAAGCGGCGGTGATGCATTTTCACCAGCTCGATGGCGCGCGCCTTCTGGGCTTCTTCCTTGGCCTTTTCGGCCTTGTCCTTTTTGGAAGGCGGCTTGGCTTTCGGGACGGGCTCGAAGAGCAGCTCTTCGGCAATTTCCCGCGCGCGGATGGCGAGATCGGTCAAATCGACGTGGATTGGCGGAGTCATATCCCTACACCTCTTGTTGCTCGAACCCAATTTCCCCAAAAGAAAGGATAAGCAATCAAAGTGCCAAAGATTCTCCAGGATAAACTCCTGAATTTAATGATTTTTTCTAATGCGGCCCATTGGGCGGGCCGGGTGGCCCCCGGCGTCTAAATCACAAAATGTAAAGTAATGACGTGGCTCACGAGATTGTCGAGTGGTCAGGGGAGCGGGTTCCGGAAGTGGAGGCAAGGAATTAACAGCCCGGCATTCCGAGGCAGTCCGGGTCCTCGCAGTCCGTCATGCCGTCCCCGTCGTTGTCGAAAGTATCGCCGCAATCGAACTCTTGCAGCAGGCATTCGCAGGAAAATTCCTCGCAGAGGCCCCCTTGGGAAAAACATGCCTCCACGCCGGAGACGCCGGCGCTGATGTCGCAGCCCTCGCCGGGATCCAGAACGGTGTTTCCGCAGGTCGTGCACGCGCAGGCGATCTGTCGGAAGTCCGGAACGTCCTCGCCCGGCGGCGGTTCCGGAAATTCCTCCGGTCCGCACACGGTGCCCGGTTGGTCCAGGCAATCCGCGTTGCCGCGGCACTCGTCGGTCACCGGTTTTTCGATCCGGCAGATGCAATCGATGAAGCAGAAGGTCACCGTCTCGTCCGGGTCGTCCTCCCAGGGCTGGCAGAGGCGGTCCCCGCAGGTCCCGGGATAGCAGAAGAACTCATTCGGGCAATCTTTCAGGCAAGGACCGGAATTCGCGCATTCCCCCGCCAACGGTTGGCAGATGCCGTCGCCGCAGGTTTCCCCTTCGTCCAGACCGAAGCAGAGACTTTGACTGCAGTCGGCCGCGCAGTACTCGAAGACGTCGCATTCGCCGCCTTCGGGATTGCAGATGCCGTCGCCGCAAGGGACGGGCTCGCACACATCGCCCAGGCCGTCGTCGTCGGAATCGGTTTGGTTCGGATTGAAGGTCTCGGGGCAGTTGTCGTCCAATCGCAAGACGCCGTCGCAATCGAGATCCTCGACTGCGGCGCCCGCGGCGCAGGGCTCGGGGTTCGAGTTTCCGCAGCCCGGCGCGGCCGCCCATAGAATCAGGAGCCATATCGAGAATAAACGAGGTAACGCTTGCCCCATGGATATAATTCCCCGATCATAGTATTTTGACAGGGCACGGACCGATGCGTCGTCGGCCGGAAGCCTAATTATCTTCTAAGGCCCGTATGAAACGCTACCTCCGTTTGTTGCCTTGGCTTTTTCTGCTGAGTCTGGCGGTTTCCTTCTCCGGATGCCTTTCTTCGGGAGGACCGCCGGCTCCGGTGGGCGAGATCCCCGCGGTGGTGAGTTTTCCGGAAAGCGTCGGGATCGACGTTTCGCAAGCGATCGGCGGCGGCGCGGGGGCCGGCGCGGCGCTGAAGGGCCTATCGACGCCCAAGATCCAGACCCTCGACGATTTTTCGGACATCATTTCCTTGGGGCCCATCACCTTCAACGCCTTCAACTTCCTGCTGGACGGTTTCCTGGGGCCCTTGGCCGACCTGCAGGTGCCCGTCAGCCCCACGGTGAAGACTTTCGAGGGGCCCATGACCTTCGCGCCGGAAGTGGTGGTGACAGTGAAGATCGACTTTTCGGATTTTGATCTCGACGGGGACGGCGCGACGGAGGGCTGCACCGGCTGCACTTGCCCGCTCGGATGCGCGCCGCAGGCGGCGGAGTGCCCCTCGCAGGCCCCGGTCGGCGACCTGCGCCCCGTCTGCTACCGCATCTGGCTGCGCGACGTGGGCCGGACGGAATTCGTGCGCTTCTCGGCGGGCCGCATCGACCGCTATGCGACTCGGGACGACCCTGCCACGCCGGTTGACGAGAAGAACGCGGGCAACGGCAGCTTCCGCCTCGGCGTCACCACGGGCGAGGCGACGGCTCCGGAGAACCTCGCCTTCGGCGTTATCTACGAGCATCGCGACGACGCGGACCCTGCCTTCAAGAGCACGGAATTCTTCGTCCAGGACCAGGGCTTCCATCCGGAAACCGGCGAGCCGACGCAGGATCTCGTCCACGCCGACGTGCAACAGGAGAGCCCGCGGCCGGGTTTGGGCAAGGAGACCCTGAAGAAGTCGGTCAAATTGGATATGCGCAGCGAACCCGATCCCGAGGAGGGTCCGGGGATCGTCCAATACATCGGGGGTTTTTTGGACGACTTCGATTTTTGGAGCGGCACCTTTAACCTCCAAGAAACCGACGGCAGCCCGCGCCTCTCCGGGGAAAACGTCTGCGCCCGCATCTCGACCGGGCTGGAGGCACCCCGCCAGAACTGCCTGGACCTGGGCATCGACGTGGGGGGCGAGGAGTTTTTGCGTCCCGCCCAGCCCTCCGACGTCGCCTTTCCCGCGGATTTCCCGGCGACTCCGACCTTTTAGTCGCCCGATTTTTTCCCTTTTCAATCCCCCACGGCTTGGTAATTTAAGGACCGTGGAATTCCCTTCCCCCGAAATCGACGCCTATCTCCAGGAGCTCACGCCGGAGACCTCCGAGCTGATGAACGAGATCGAGGCCCTGGCCCTCGAGCAGGACTTCCCCATTATCGGCCCCTTGGTCGGGCGCATCCTCTACCAATGGACGAAGGTCTCGCGGGCCAGGACCGTCTTCGAGCTGGGCAGCGGCTTCGGCTACAGCGCGCTCTGGATCGCGATGGCCCTGCCGAAGGACGGACAGATCATTTGCACGGAATTCGACAAGAAGAAGGCCGAACGCGGGATGAACTTTCTCGAGCGCGCCAAGCTGCGGCACAAGGTGATCTACGAGGTGGGCAGCGCCCTGGAGAGTTTTCACCGCTACCAGGGGCCCTTCGACTTGATCTTCTGCGACATCGACAAGCACGACTACCCCAAGGCTCTCGAGATGGGCGTGCCCAGGCTGAGATCCGGCGGCCTGTTCCTCGCCGACAACGTTCTATGGTCGGGCCGCATTTTGAACCCAGACGATCGCTCGAAGCAGACCGAGGGGATCCGCAAGTTCAACGAAAAGATCTACGCGCACCCCGAGCTGTTTTCTACGATCCTGCCCGTCCGCGACGGGGTCAGCGTTAGCCTGAAGAGGTGAAGATGCGCATCCTCCACACCATGATTCGCGTCGGCGACCTGGAGCGTTCCCTGAAATTCTACACCGAGGTCCTCGGTATGCGCCTGCTGCGGCGTAAGGATTATCCCGAGGGGCGTTTCACCCTGGCCTTCGTCGGCTATGGCGACGAGGAGCATCACACGGTCCTCGAACTCACCCACAACTGGGACACCCCGCGCTACGAGCTGGGCGACGCCTTCGGCCACGTCGCCATCGAGGTCGAGGACGTCTATAAGGCCTGCGAGGCGATCCGCGCGCGCGGCGGCAAGGTCGTGCGCGAGCCGGGTCCCATGAGGCACAGCACCACCGTCTTGGCCTTCGTCGAGGACCCCGACGGTTACCGCATCGAGCTCTTGGGGCCGAAGGGCGAGCGACGTGACTGAGGCGAGACTCACTCCTTTTTCCAACCTGCTTGTCGTCGAGGCGAGCCCCGGATTGGAAGCGGCCCTCGAGGAACTTGTGACCGCCTTCGCCTTGCACTGTCGAAGCCAAGAGGATTGCCTGCGCTTCGATTGTTTTCAATCCTGCGACGCCCCGGGACGCTTCCTGTTGCAGGCGGTTTGGCGGGACAGCGAGTCCTTGGCGCTGCATCTGGACTCGGAGCCGCTTCGGGAATTTTTTGTCAAGGGCGCTAAGTTGTGGCGTGGGTCCTCAGTCGAGGGGGACTATCGCGGCTTCACGCCGATGGAATGACAGCGTCCTCGTTCCAGGTATAAGTCCGCGCCCGCGCTGGGGGCCGATCCATATCCAAATAAAGACCAGTGATCGTGATGCTAAGAGGGCAAGACTCGCTGTCGGGCGATGTGCCTGGACGACTCAGAAGTACCGATACCGCCCCAAGACTTCGAAGGCGAACAAGACATCCTCGGCTTGGGTTCCGCGGCCGATGTTATGGATGATGAGTAAACGCCGTGGATCGGAGGAAGGCAGGTTGGAAACCAAGCCGATATGGTAAAGCCCGTTGGGCAGGCGCCAGGCGACCACGTCGCCGGGGAGGTAGTCCTCGGGCTTGTCGCTGACGGGGAGCGACTTTCCCTTCCGCTCGAAGAACTTCATGAGGTTGGGGACCCGGCGATGGTCGATATTGGCGTCCGTCCGCGCCAGACCCCACATCTTGGGATAGGCCGAGAAATTTTTTCTCATGTCGCGATTCACCTCCAACTGGAGATCGACCCCCGCCGCGCGGAAGGCGCGGACGATTACGTCGCTGCAGACGCCACGTTCGATCGGTACGTCGCCGCCGGGGAATGAAATGTCGACATAAGCGGGGTCGTAGTAGAGCGTTTGGCGCGTCTGCTGAAGGGCGTCGCCGAGTAGGGCGAGCCTGGGCTTGGGATCCGCGATGCCTGGGGGGATGCCTATCGTAAGCAAGACAAGGGTCAGAAGGACGCTTCGGACGAGAGACTTCATTTCGGCACCGCCAACACGGAACAATGCACCTTCCGCATCACCTGGGCGGCGACGCCTCCGGGCAGGATTTTTTTCGACTGATCCTCGCGCTCCGAGGACATGACGAGCAGGTGGATCCCTTCCGACTCGGCGAAGGCGGCGATGGATTCGGGGACGTCGCCACGAGGCGCTATCTCGCGGACCTCGGAGTGTCCTTCGGGCAGATCGGCGAACAGGCCTCCGGCTCTTTCCAGTCCGGCCGAGCCGGTTTCGGAGTCCTTTCGTACATGGATCAACCATAACTCCGCGCCGAAGCCGCGCCCCAGCTTGGCGGCGGGCCCCATCGCCGGCAGGACGCCCCGAAGGTCCTCGAAAGGAACCAGGATCTTGCCCAATTCCGTCCAACGGGTGCCGGAGCGATGAATGAGCACGGGGATATCGGCCTGCTTCAAGACCGCTTCGGCGACGCTTCCCATTAGGACGCGGTCTTTGCCCTTCCGCCCGTGGGTGGCGAGGATCAGGAGGGAGGCTTGCTGCAGGCGGGCCTCCCGCAGGAGCACCTCCGCGGGTGCGCCTGTGAAGGCATGATACTCGTGGGGGGCTTGAAACTCGCGCAAGCGACGCAAAATTTCTTTGTCCTCCGCTTCGGCATCTGTTCCGCCGAGGGCGTGGGTGAACAGGAGCTGGGCAGAGTATTTTTTCGCCAAGGCCTCGGCGGCGTCGAGGATGCCGCTTTCCAAGGCCCAAAGGTCAAGGCCCACCATGAACTTGGGGGCGCTTAGGACACGCAAAGCGTTATGAGAATCCCATTGCGTCGGGATGTGGAAGGGATGCGGGGCACGCTCTCCGGCCGCCGGCGAACCGGGCAGATAGACGTTGTCCGGGGCCTGAGCTCGGCCCGCCTGGTGGGCTTCCTCGGAAGATTCGGATCTTCCCTTTTGCGGGGTCGCGGCGGGAAAGGCCTGGAAGGCTTCCACGCCGTCCGCTCCTATCTCGGGCACCGACTTGGCTCGGTCAACGCCGGGGGTGCGATAGCGATCTTCGTTCCAGGAATATTTTATGGCGCGATAGTAATAGGGGTTCATCCGTTGCTTTTCTTATGAAAAAATTTTCGCCCTCGCAATTTTTCCGGCAGGCAGCCCATCTCCTGCGAGGCTTTGGGATCGTCGTGGGCGTAGCGGTATCCCTTTTGGTAGCCGAGCTCCTTCATCAACTTGGTTGGCGCGTTGCGCAGGTGCAGCGGGGTCGGCAAGGGGCCCGAGCTTTCGATCTCGGCCTTGGCGCCTTGGTAGGCCCGGTAGCTGGAGTTGTCCTTGGGCGCCAGGGCCAGGTAGACGGCGCAGTGGCTCAAGGGGATCCAGCCCTCCGGTCGGCCCACGAAATCATAGGCCTGCATTGCCGCAATCGCGACCTGGATCCCCTGCGGGTCGGCCAGCCCCACGTCCTCGCTGGCGAAGATCACCATGCGCCGCGCCAGGAACAAGGGATCCTCGCCCGCCTCGTACATCCGCGCCAGGTAGTAGACCGCCGCGTCCGGATCGGAGTTGCGCATGCTTTTTATGAAGGCGCTGATCAGGTTGTAGTGCTCCTCGCCGCTCTTGTCGTAGAGCAGGGTCTTTCGCTGGGCGGCCTGCTCGACCGTCTTCAAGTCCACCCGGCCGGATTTCCCCGCGAGGTTGGCGGCGATCTCGTAGGTGTTGAGCAGGCGCCGCGCGTCGCCCGCGGCGTACTCGACCAGCAGGGACTCGGCCTCGGCGTCGACGGGGACGCCCATCGCCTGGACGCCGCGCTGCAAGAGGCCCTTTAAGTCCGACTCGTCGAGGGGCTCGAGGACGAAGACGCGGGCGCGGGAGAGCAGGGGGCCGATCACCTCGAAGCTGGGGTTCTCGGTGGTGGCCCCGATCAAGGTGATGGTGCCGGCCTCGAGGTGGGGCAGGAGGGCGTCCTGCTGGGCCTTGTTGAAGCGGTGGATCTCGTCGATGAAGACGATTGTGCGCTTGCGGCCGAATTTGAAGTCCGCCTTGGCCCCCTCCACCGCCTCGCGCAGGTCCTTCACCCCGGAGAGCACCGCGGAGAGGGCCTGGAATTTCGATTGGGTGCGATGGGCGATGACGCGGGCCAGGGTGGTCTTGCCGCTGCCGGGAGGTCCCCAGAAGATGAGGGAGGGGAGCTGGTCTTTCTCGATCAAGACCCGCAAGGGCCCCTCGGGACCGAGGAGCTTGCGCTGGCCGACCACCTCGTCGAGGTCCCGCGGCCTGAGCCGCTCGGCCAAGGGGGCCTGCCCCTGGCGCTCCTGCTCGGCGGCGTGTTCGAAGAGATCGGCCATACCCTCGATTTAGTACAGGGGGAGGCGCCAGGCAATGGCCTTTTCGGCCATAAATCCATCGACATTTCGTGCGGCCTCGGCTATCCCAGGCCCATCGAGGGTCGCGCCATGCTCGCCGAGATCCACATCAAAAACTTCAACATCGTCGAGTCGGTCAAGGTCGAGTTCGACCGCGGCTTCCACGTCATCTCCGGCGAGACGGGGGCGGGCAAGTCCATCCTCCTGCAGGCCCTGGCCTTCGCCCTGGGCGAGCGCGCCGACGCCGAGACCGTCCGCGCCGGGGCCGACGAGGCCGTGGTGACCGCGGTCTTCGAGTTGGGCAAGAACGCGGCCCTGAAATCCTTCCTCTCCGAGGCCGGCCTGGAGGTGCCCGAAGACGGCGCGCTGATGCTCAAGCGCAGCCTCAACGCCTCGGGCCGTTCGCGGGCCCTGATCAACGACGAGCCGGTGACGCTCAAGACCCTCCAGGCCTTGGGGGAGAGGCTCGTCCATTTGGTGCGGCAGCATGCCGCGCACCGGCTCCTCGAGCCGGACTTCCTCTTGGAGCTGCTCGACCGCTTCGGCGGCCACGAGGGGGCGGCGGCGGGCTATCGCGACGTCTTCGCGCGCTACCAGGCCGCCGACCGCGACTGGCGCGAGCTGAACGAGCGTATCCGCGAGACCCGCCGGCAAGAGGAATTTTTGCGTTTCCAGTGCGACGAGCTCGCCAAGGCCGAGCTGCGTGCCGGCGAAGAAGAGGAATTGGAGGCCGTCAAGGCCCGCCTCAAGCACCGCGTCGCCCTCGCCACGCAAAACTACGAGATGCGCCAGATGCTGGTCGACGGCGAGGCCTCGGTCTCCGACCAATTGGGCAAGGCGCGAAATTTGGCCGATAAATCCTTCGATTTGGACGAGAGCCTTAAGCCCCTGCTGGGCGCCCTCGACGAGGCCGCGGCCGCCGTCGAGGCCGCCGGGCGCCTGCTCGCCGACTACGGCGAGAAGCTCGAGGAGGATCCCGCCGAGCTCGACCGGCTGGAGGACCGCCTGGCCCTGATCTCCGGCCTGAAGCGCAAATATCACGAAGACGAGGCCGGCCTGGTCGCCTTGGCCGAGCGACTGCAGGGGCAGATCGGCGAGCTGGAGAACTTCGACCAAGTCCTGCAGGTCGCCGAGGCCCGGCGCGCCGAGCTCGAGGCCGCCCTGCGCGAGGCGGCCGCGGCCTTGCATGCCAAACGCAAGGCCGCGGCGAAAAAACTCGCCGCCAAGCTGTTGCAGTCGCTGCAAGAGCTGGCGCTGCCCCACGCCCAGCTGCAATTTCTGCTCGAGTCCGCCAAGGAAATCGCCGAGTACCGCGCCAACGGCGCCGACGCCTTGACCCTGCTCGTCTCCTTCAATCCCGGCGAGGAGGCGCGCCCCTTCGCCGAGATCGTCTCGGGCGGCGAGCTCAGCCGCCTGCTGCTCGCTTTCTACGAGATCGTGTTTCCCGCCGAAGAGATCGGCAGCTTCGTCTTCGACGAGGTCGACGCGGGCGTCGGCGGCAAGGTCGCCGAGCTGATCGGCCGCAAACTCGAGGCCTTGGGCGCCAAGACCCAGGTGCTCTGCGTCACCCATCTGCCGCAGATCGCCTGCCGCGCCGTCCGACATTACACGGTCGAAAAATGCGTGCGCGGCGGCCGCACCTTCTCCGAAATCCGCCTGCTCAAGAAGGACGACCGCGAGCGGGAGATCGCCCGCATGTTGGCCGGGGTCGAGGTCACCCCGCAGGCCCTCAAGCACGCCCGGGAGCTGCTGAAAAACGCGGCCGCCTGAGCGCTGGCGGCCTCGCCCCTTCCTTTGCTAAAGTCGGGGCGGAGGTAAGGATATGTCCGGGTTCAGCGAAACCGCCGCGGAGCGTACCGCTCGCGTCCTGCGTTGTCAGGCTGGTCTGCTTAGACTTGCCAAGGCCCCGCCGGGCGATCTCCAGACCGCCCTGCGCCGTATCACCGAGGTCGACAGCGAGACGCTGGGCGTGGCCCGCGTCGGCATCTGGCTCTTCAACGAGGACCGCAGCGAGATCGTCTGCCAGGACGTCTATCTTAAGGGCGAAAACCGCCACTTTAGCGGGCAAAAGCTGCTGGCGAAAAACTACCCCGCCTATTTCCAAGCCCTCGAGGAGAGCCGCATCCTACCCGCCTCCGATGCGCGCCACGACCCTCGCACCCGGGAGTTCACCGAGGGTTACCTCGTTCCACAGCAGATCTTCTCGATGATGGACGTGCCGATCCGGCTGGGCGGCAAGGTCGTCGGCATCGTCTGCCACGAGCAGGTGGGCGCGTTGCGGGATTGGTCGATCGAGGACCAGGACTTCGCCTCCTCCATCGCCGACATGGTCTCCCTGGCCTACGCCGCCGAGGAGCGCCGCAAGGCGGAGGAGGCCCTTCAGGAGAAAACCGCCGCCCTCGAGCGCTCCAACCGCGAGCTGGAGCGCTTCGCCTACGTCGCCACCCACGACCTTCAGGAGCCGTTGCTCCTGATCATCGCCTTCGCCGACCGCCTCGAGCGTCTGCTGGGCGCCGGCGTCGAGCCGCAGGCCCTCGACTACCTTCGTCGGATTCAGCGCTCGGGGGAGCGGATGCGCGAATTGATCGACGACCTGCTGCAGTTCTCCCGCGTGACGACGCAGGCCAAGCCCTTCGAGGAGCTGGAGCTCGGCCAGCTCCTGGCGGAGGTCCGCAAAGACCTCGAGCTGCGCTTCGCCGAGAGCGGCGGCCGCCTCGAGGTGGGGCCCTTGCCGCGGGTCTTCGCCGACGCCTCGCAGATGCGCCAGCTCTTCCAGAACCTCCTCGGCAACGCCCTCAAGTTCCGCGATTCGAGGCGCGCGCCGGTCCTCCGCGTCGCCGGCCGCGCGGTCTCCGAAAAGTTCTGCGAGATCTCGGTCGAGGACAACGGGATCGGCTTCGAGGAGAAATACCTCGAGCAGATCTTTCGGCCCTTCACCCGGCTCCACAGCCGCAGCGAGTACGAGGGCAGCGGGATCGGCCTCGCGCTCTGCGAGAAGATCGTGCTCCGCCACGGCGGAACCCTCACCGCGCAAAGCCGGCCGGGCCACGGCTCGAAATTCCTCTTCACCCTTCCGCTGCCGCCGGCGAAACCTTGAAAATATTCGTTTCGCGGTCCCCGGGGATCGGATAGCATCGCCTGGATGCGACCGGAAATTTTCACCAGTCTGGAACGAAAGCTGAAAAACCAAGGCGTCGCCGACTTCGAGGCCTATATCGAGCGGGTCGAATCCCGCAGCTTCGAGGCGAAGGACGGCGCCATCGAGTCCGCGCAGGGCGCGGTGGAAGAGGGGGTGGCGCTGCGGGTCTTCCGGGACGGGCGCCAGGGTTTCGGCTACTCGACCGACTTGAGCGAGTCGGGTCTCGACTACCTCTGCGCCAGCGTGGTCGCGTCGTTGCCCTGGGTGGATCCCGATCCCGACCTTCCCCTGCCGGAGGCGCCGCCCCCGGCCGCCGAACCCGAGCTGCGCAACTTCGACCCAGGCCTGGCCGCAGTTCCGGAGGGGCGCAAGCGCGAGATCGCCCTCGCGTTGGAGGCGGCGGCGAAGGGGGTGGATCCCCGCGTCAAGCACGTCCGGGCGGCCGCCTACGACGAAAAGACGCTCGGCGTCCGGCTGCGGAATTCCGCCGGCCTCGACCGCGCCTTCGCCCGGACGCGCTGCCGCATCGGCGTGATGTCCGTCGCCGAGGCGGAGGGAGCGGCCGAGAGCGGCTACGAATTCGACAGCTCGCCCTTTTTCGAGCGCCTCGACCCGCGCAAGGTCGGCGAGGCCGCCTCCCGACTCGCCCTGAGCTACCTGGGCGCCGTCACGCCGGCCAGCCGGAGGGCGCCGGTCCTGATCGACCCCTTGGTGGCGGGGGAGTTCCTCGAGATCTTGGCGGGCTCCTTCCAGGGGGACGCGGTCTTCAAGAAGCGCAGCTATTTGGAGGGGAAGCTCGGACAGAGGGTCTACGCTCCGTCGCTCCGCATCCGCGACGCGGGCCTGCTGCCGGAGGGCAGCGCCTCCTGTCCCTTCGACGGCGAGGGCCAAGACTCCCGCGATCTGTCGCTGGTGGAAGGGGGCGTCGTCGCCAACTACCTGCTCGACCGCCGCTACGCGCGGAAACTCGGCCTGAAGGCCAACGCCTCCCTGGTCCGCCGGGGCCTGCAGCGTCCGCCCTTTCTTTCCTATTCCAATCTCGTCCTCGAGCCCGGAGAGGCTTCCGACGAGGCCCTGTTCCGCGAGATCGGTTCCGGCATCCTGGTGACCGAGGCCATTGGGGTGCACGCGGCCAACCCGGTGACGGGGGATTTCTCGGTGGGCATTCAGGGGTTTTTGATCGAAGGCGGAGAAAAGCGGGGTGCCGTCAAAAAACTGGTCTTGGCCGGCAACCTCCATCAGATGATGGCCGATCTTAGAGCCGTCGGTTCCCGCTACCGTAGCCACGGCGGCGTCGGCGCTCCGACTTTGGCCGTCCAAGAAATGGCGATCGGCGGCGCCTAGCCTGGGTTTTGAGCATTTGCCATGAAATAGGGGCTTGCATATAATCGTCGCGTTCGTTTACGTTGGACGGACGACCTGGGCTTATTTTTGAATTCGGATTAGGGTTAATTTCCCATGAAAATCGAATCTTACGGCATCTCCAACGTCGGCATGAAGCGGCAGCAGAATGAAGACTCCTACCTGATCAACGACGACATGGGTCTATATATGGTGGCCGACGGCATGGGGGGGCATTTGGGCGGGGAGTACGCCTCCAAACTGGCCGTGACCACCGTCGAAGAAGTGGTTCGCGCACTCCGCTTCGACCCCGACGCCACCCAGATCCGCGGGGTCAACGAGGCCGATTCCCACCCGGGTAACCAGCTGAAGCACGCCATCCAAGAGGCGGGGCGCCGCATCCACGACCAGGCGCTCTTCGACGAAAACCTCCGGGGGATGGGGACCACCGCCGTGGCGGCCCTTTTCGCCTCCCCCCGTCTATATATTGCCAATGTCGGGGACTCCCGGGCCTACCTGATTCGGGAAGGCAAGATCGAGCAGATCACCGAAGACCACAGCCTGGTCAGCGAACAGGTCAAGGCGGGGATGATCTCGGCCAGCGACGCCCGGGGTCATAAGCTCAAAAATATCATTACCCGGTCGGTGGGTTACCAAGAAGAGGTCGACATCGACCTGGTCTGCAAGGAGGTCCGGCACGGGGACAAGCTATTGCTGTGCTCGGACGGCCTTTCCAACCTCGTCGAGGACCGGGAAATCGAGGAGTTGGTCGAAAAATACGACATCCGGGAGGCCTGCGAGAAGCTGGTCAACTCGGCCAATAGCCGGGGCGGGGACGACAACATTACGGTCATAATTTTACAAGTTGATGAAATTACTTAATTTTTTACATTCCCAAAGACCTTGACACCCCAAAGAGCCCTCTGCTACGGTTCCCCCCACTTAAGCCATAGCCATTTTTTAGACCACCTTCGGTGAGACCTGCCGATAATAGGGTGGTCCCGCAATCAACCTGGATAGAGGAAGGTCTTTGAACCGAAAACCCACCAATCTGGTGCTTTTGGACGACGACGGCTTCGGTAGCCGCACCTTAAGCCTCTCCCAAACCAGCCTCCGGCTGATGGGAGGCCTCTTGGCCTTCTTCCTGGTCTTTTCCTCGGTCATGACCTGGGGCTTCCTGTACTACCGCTCCAAAAACCTGAAGGGCGAAGCCGGGACCATCGCCCAGCTCGAGCAAGAGAAGGCCCAGTTGGTCTCCAAGATCGGGGCCCTCGAGGGGACGATCAAGCGCATCGAAAAATTTACCGAAAAGCTGGAAAGTTCCATCGGCGTCGAATCGGGCAAGCTCAACAAGGGCGTCGGCCCGGTCTCCGAGCAAGAAAACTTGGGTGAGTTCCTCAACCGGGTGAACAACCTGCCCAAGCTCTCCTCCCGCAATCTGGCCCGCGACTGGAGGGCCGGTAAATTCGACGAGCAATTCTACGAGAAGATGACCCTCAAGCTGGACGAGCTGGCCGAGTTCGCGGTCAACCTCGAGGAGAGGGTCAACGAGGTTTACGAGGCCAACGAAGACCAAATTTCGTTCTGGGCCTCCACCCCCTCGCTGTGGCCGGTGCAGGGCTGGGTCACCTCCAACTTCGGTTTCCGACTCTCGCCCTGGGGCGACGCGGTCAAGATGCACAAGGGCATCGACATCGCCTCGCCGATCGGCAGTCCCG
>JAANMT010000113.1_pt1 | contig 79070 bp, 71 predicted proteins | sample 7279711 | NCBI WGS metagenome assembly JAANMT01 (sample SAMN14094538, study PRJNA606508) | bioreactor metagenome | isolation source: A lab-scale SPAN reactor treating ammonium-rich wastewater day 1 | place: Ireland: Galway | collected 2017-01-16
CCTTCAACGGAGGCGAAGTGATGTCCAATAACATCATCACCATTGACGGCCCCTCCGGCGCCGGCAAGAGCACCATCACGCGCCTGGCGGCCCAGCGGCTGGGTCTGCGGTATCTGGATACGGGTGCCATGTACCGCGCACTGACCCTCCACTGTATGCGCAAGGGCATCAAGCTCGACAACTCCAAGGCCGTGGCCGAAGCGGCGCGTGGCGCCGCCCTGCGGTGCGAACTCGCGCTGGACGGACCCATGCGCGTGTTTCTGGGCGCCGAAGACGTGACCGACAAGATCCGTACCCAGGAAGTAACCCGCAATATTCACTATGTGGCCGACGTATTCGAGGTGCGCGACCTCATGGTCAAGATGCAGCGCGAGATTGGACGCGATGGCAATCTTGTGACGGAGGGACGCGACCAGGGAACGGTCGTATTTCCGGATGCTGCGCTCAAGGTGTTCATGTTCGCCACGCCTGAAGTCAGGGCGCGGCGGCGCCACGCTGAGCTCAAGGCCAAGGGTGTGGAAGTCAGCTATGAGGAAGTGCTGGAAGACATCTCGCGCCGCGACTATCTGGACCAGGGGCGCGAAGTGGGGGCCCTGCGCAAGGCGCGCGACGCCGTAGAATTGGATACCAGCAGCCTCACCCCCGAGGAGGTCTCGGAGGCCATTGTAAAACTGGCCAAGAACCGGCTGATGATGCGCACGCGCAAGGTCGAGCGCCCCAAGCCTTGAACCGCGGCCCGCGGCGGCTATCCTTGCAATCCCCGAAACAACGGAATTCACCATGCGCGTGTTAACCGTGCTTCTGCTGGCGTTGGGCTTTTTCGCATGTGGCTGCGCTTCGAGCCAGGCTCGGCCCAGCCGCGTCGGTGAAATCGGGTTGAACAGCGCCTACGAGCGTGCTCTTTCGGCCGAGAACAACGCGCGCCGCACCTATGAATTCAGCGCACCCAAGACCGGCGCGTTGATCCGCAGTGAGCCGCCGGGCGCGACCATCGAGTGGCTGAACCACGATGGCACCTGGGTGACCGTGGGCAGCACCCCCTCCAAGCAGATCGTCATCGAGGCCACCGGGAAGCCCGAACTGTTCCGCGTCTCGCGCCTTGGATTCTTGCCCCAGACCCGCTGGGTGGCGTCGACGGGTGGTCGCGGCAACGTGGAAGTCATGTTCGAACTCGAGCCCGACCTTCCCGTGGGCCACGGCGTGAAGAGCGGTGTGCGTTGATGTTCCGCCTTGTCGCGCCTCAAACGTATTGAATACAGGACCGCTCGGGCGCCCCAAGGCGCCCGTTGCATTGAGAGAGGAACCCGTGAAAACACGAATGCTCCTGGGCGCGTTGTCTGCGGCACTGTTGCTGGCCGCGGCTCTGGCCCCATTGGGTGCGCAGGAAAAGCCGGCCGCCGAGGATCAGGGTCTGGATGTTGCGGAGTTCACACTGGACAACGGCTTGCGGGTGCTGGTGGTGAACCGGCCCGGCGTGCCCGTGGTCTCCAGCTTCGTGTGGTACGCTGTCGGCGCGGCCGACGAAGAGCCCCAGAAGACGGGCATGGCCCACTTCCTGGAACACATGATGTTCAAAGGCAGCAGTCGCTACAAGAAGGGCGACATCGACGCCATCACGGCCAGAAATGGCGGTTCGAACAATGCCTTCACCAGCAACGATTACACGGCGTATTTCATTGACCTGCCCAAGAGTCGCTACGTTGAGGCCTTGAAGATCGAGGCGGACCGCATGCGGCGCCTCACACTCGATCAGGCCGAGTTCGACGCCGAGAAGAAGGTCGTCCAGAGCGAAAGCGACATCTCGGCCGACAATCCCCAGAGCCGCCTCTGGGAGCGCCTGGACGTTGAGCTGTATGGGCCCGCGCATCCCTATGCCCATCCGGTGCTGGGCTGGCCGCAAGACATCGCCGATACCACCCGGCGCGACATGCGGGCCTTCTATGACCGCCACTATCACCCCAACCACGCCACCCTTGTGCTGTGCGGCGACATTACAGAAAAGGAAGCCCGTCCGGTCGTAACAGAGCTGTTTGGCTCCATCGCGCGCGGCCCGGAGATGAAGCGTCCTGTCTACAGCCCCGTGCAGTTCAAGGGACGCAAAAGTTTTGAGGTGCGCAGCGACGCCGAAGTCGTGCAGATGGCTCGGGCCTACATGGGCGTGCCAGCCGGCCACGATGACGAGCCAGCTCTGGACGTTCTAAGCATGATTCTTGGCGATGGCGTGACTTCGCGCCTCTATCGACACATGGTCGACGAAACCATGCAGGTCAACCAGATCGGCGCAGGCAACCTGACACAGATGCTGGGTGGCATCTTCTACATCTGGGCTGAACTGGCCGACGGAGTCGAGCGCGCTGACGTCAGCGCCGGCATTGACGGCCAGATTGCGCGCCTGATCAAGGAGGGTGTCAAGCCCTCCGAACTCGATCGCGCCAAGCGCCTTGTTGTGGCTCAGGATGTTTTTGGACGAGAGAAGTCCAGTGACATCGCCCAGCAGCTTGGCGCAGCACAGATTGTGCAGGGCGACTGGCGCGCCGCCCTGCGCTACCCCGAGCGCATCAAGCAGGTCACGGTCGATGATGTTCTGCGCGTGGCAAAAGGATACCTCGGCGAAGGCCACCACGTTACGGGCTGGCTCGTGCCCAAGCTGACGGAAAGTGCGACGGGTTCGGGCGCTGAAGACGCCAAGCCTCAGCCCCTGCCTGTTTCGCGCCACGTGCTGGAGAACGGCGCCGTGGTACTGCTCTACGCGCGGTCGGGGCTGCCGGTCGTGAGCGCCAGTGTGGGCATCCGCGCTGGACGCGCCACGGAACCTGCAGGCAAGGCGGGCCTTTCATCCTTTGGAGGCGGCCTGCTGGACACGGGAACCACGAAGCGCGACAAGTTGGCGATCGCTGAGGCCATTGAGGGCGTCGGGGGAGAGCTGAACGTCGGCGCGGGCGGTGGTTCGCTGCGGGTGTTGTCAGAGCATGCGGCGCTGGGCCTGGACCTGCTGGCGGACTGCCTGATCAACCCGGCCTTCAAGCCCATGGAGATCGAACTGCTGCGCAAGCAGATGCTGGCGGCCATCGAGTCCGGCAAGGATGAGACCTCAGTGTTTGCCCGCGATGCAGCCAACGCCTGGCTGTACGGGCCGGATACTGCGCTGGGCGCGCCCGCACAAGGAACCGTGGCCAGTGTCAAGAGCATCACGCGCGAGGACATCGTCAAGTGGCACAAGACATGGTTCAGGCCCGACAACGCCGTGATTGCCGTCGTGGGCGACTTCAAGGAAAGCGAAATGCTGGCTCTGCTGCGCGAGCGTTTTGGCGCATGGAAGAAGCCGGTCGAGCCTCTGTTGCATCCGCGCTTTGAGTTCAAGAGTCCCGGTTCGCTCAGCGGTACTCAGGCCCTGCGTTTTGACAGCTTTGATTTCGCGGCTGTCGATCGCAGCAAGAAGCGCATCACCATCGACCACCCTGAGAAAGACCAGGTGGTGGTTCGTCTCCAGTGTCTGGGAATCCGTCGCGACAATCCGGATTACTACGCGCTCATGGTGCTCGATAGTGTGCTGGGCACGTCGCCGGGCTTCACGGATCGTTTCAGCCGCAAGCTGCGCGACGACATGGGACTTGCCTACAGCACCTATGCCAACATTGCGGGCTCCAGCGGACTGCAGGAAGGGGCCTTCCTGGGCTACATCGGCACCCGCGCTGAGAACGTTGAGGTGGCGATTTCCACCATGTACGAGCTGGTCCGGGAAATCCGCGAGCAGCCCGTCAGCGAGCGCGAGCTGCGCGATGCCAAGGACTATCTGAAGGGCAGCTTCGTGTTCAGCCTGGAATCCACGGGCCAGTTGGCCGATCTGATGCTGAGCATCGAGCGTTATCAACTCGGCAACCACTATCTTGTGCGTTATGCCCAGGCAATTGAAGCAGTCACGGCCGAAGACATTACGCGCGTGGCTCGCAAATACCTCGTGCCCGAAAACATGGTCGAGGTGCTGTGCGGGCCCGTGTCGCGCATCGGCCAGCCCGGCGACAGCATGCCCGGCGGCAAGTAGACCCGTCGCTGCACCCTGGAGTACAATGACCCGCCGCAGAACACGAGATGCGTCCATGCGTGTCTTACTGATAGCCCTGTTTTTCTGCGGGCCTTTGCTGGCCCAGGCGCGGGTGTATGAATCGGCCTTTGGCGAGAACACGCTGGCCAAGTGCGACGTGATTCTCCATGCCACCGCCTCGGCGGTACGCAAGAGCCTGGGCGGCGCCATCAGCGTGGACCTTACCGTCCAGGACGTGATCTGGGGCGAGGAGAAGGCAAAAGAAGTCAAGCTGATCTACACCGACAAGACCCTGCTCAAAGAAGGCGAATCTGTGGAAGGACTTTTTGCCCTCAAGGCTCTGGCCGGCCAGGGTTATTCGCCGGTGGGCCGACCCGTCGCGCTTTCCAGTGGCGACGGCGAGCGCAGCTCCAAGATCGCCGTGTGCCGGGCTTTCATCGAACTGGAGCAGCAGGAGGCCGGCGAAGATCGCCTCAGGGCATTTGAGGACCTGCTGGCCTACCATCTCTCGCTGGGAGGATATCCTGGCCGCAACGCCGCTGTGGAGCTGATGCTGTGGGTGGCCCGCAAGCCCGGCCAGGTCACCCGGGCCCGCTTTGACCGCTTCAAGACGTTGCTGGCGTCTGCCCGCCAGGCCCTGGACAACCGCACCCGCCAGGACGTGCAGCTTGCCCTGCAGGGTATGGTCGAGACTCGCCTCAAGAACGACTGTTTTCGCGAGGCGCGGCGCGGCAAGGCCAAGGCCGACCGTGTGAAGGCCATTGCCGAGCTGGCGGAGTTCGTCAAGGAATACCCCCGGGCCTTTGTCGAGGCGGATGCCAAGCTGGCGGATGCCATGGCCAAGGAGTGCCAGGACGGCGAGACAGCCAGGACCGCGCTCGAAGATCTGGCCTCCGAGATTCGCCGCGAACTGCGCGCGCGACAGATTGAAGAAGAGGCCCGCCGCGCCGAGGAAGAAGAGCGCGTGCGCCACGCCCAGGGCGACAAGTAACCGATTTTTCCGGAATCGCTCAACTGAGCCGCGCCCATCTGCCGATGGATGCGCAAGTGCGCCTTTTGGGGCGCAGCGCCAGTCGATGAAACCAACCCAGACAGGGAGCCAGTTATGAAGAAGTTGATGCTGCTTGCCGCGATGACCGCCTTCCCCGCCCTGCTCGGAACGGGCTGCGTATCGACCGGCCAGTATGACGCGATGGTCAAGCACAATGAGACGCTGAACTCCGAGAAGACGGCCCTGATGGCCGAGAACGAGCGCCTCGAGGACTCAGTGGCCAAACTGCGCGGCGATAATGAACGTCTGCGCAACGCCCTGGCTTCGGCTGAAGCCAAGCCTGCCGAAAAGGTCAACGAGGACGAGATCTACTCCAAGCTTCGTGCCATGTGGGAAAAGGAATCGGGCGGCGACTTTGATGTCATTCGTCGTGGCGGCGCCATGGGTGTGCGCATCGACGACCGCAACGTGCTGTTCAAGAGCGGCTCCTGGGAGCTTACCGACAAGACCAAGGAGACTCTGACCAAGGTGGCCGCACTGCTCGAGAAGAAGATGGACGCCATGACCTTTGTGCGCGTTGATGGCCACACGGACAGCGATCCCGTTCTCAAGGCCAAGGCCCAGGGCATCCTGGACAACATTCACCTGAGCACCATGCGCGCTATGGCAGTCCGTACGTTCCTCATCAGCAAGGGCCTGCCGGCGGATCGGGTCTACGTGTCCGGCTACGGCGAGCACTGGCCGATCTCGAGCAACACGACAAGTGTGGGCAAGAGCAAGAACCGCCGGGTTGAAATCTTCATCGGCACGGCTGACGGGCTGAGCATCGGCGACACACCGGCCGTCAGCAAGGACAGCGGCAAGGGCAATGAGCAGGCGTCCAAGAGCGGCAAGGGCAAGGAAACCGTCAGCAAGAAGTAGCGCACCGTCATAACGCGAGGCGCCCGGGTAAACCCGGGCGCTTTGCTTTGGGCATCATCCTTTCAGCGTTCGCTCATACAGCGATTCCCATTGCGGCAGAATCTTCTCAAGGGCGAATCGACCCACGGCCACCTCGCGGGCCGCAGCGCCAAAGGCCTTGCGCTTGGTGTCGTCGGACAAAAGCTCGATCATGGCATCGGCATGCACCTGGATGTCTCCCACGGGCACGAGAATGCCCGTTTGGCCGCTGGTGACGACCTCCGGCAGGCCTCCTGTGTGGCTGGCAACGACAGGCACGCCGCAGGCCATGGCTTCGAGGGCCGAGAGCCCGAAACTCTCATACTCGCTGGGCAGGTAGAACAGGTCGGCCTGCGGCATGAGCTCCCAGATGGCGTCGTAGGTGCCAATGAACGACACCTGGCGGCGCAGACCGAGCTTCTCGACCAGTTCCTTGCAGGCCGCAAGTTCCGGTCCATCTCCGACTAGAGCCAGACGGGCGTTGATCTTGCCTACTACCCTCGCAAAGGCATGAATCATGTCCCGGGGACGTTTGACTTCACGGAAATTGCTGACGTGCAGGATGATCTTTTCATCGTGGTGCCCGAGTTGTCGTCGCTTGTCCGGGCAGCAGCCAGGTACGAAGCGCCGCACGTCAATGAAGTTGGGCAGTACCTCAACATGATCGGCGTCGCACTCCAGCAGGCCGAGGGTGCGGCTTCGCAGTTCATGGCTTACGCAGGTCACGCGGTCACTGCGTGCGATACCGAAGCTGGTGACTTTCTTGTACACGCGCTGCTGGCCGATGATGGTTATGTCGGTGCCGTGCAGTGTCGTCACGAGCTTCATTTCCGGCCTGCCGTTGCGAAGCATCTCACGGGCAAGGATGCCGGAGATTGCGTGTGGAATGGCGTAGTGGGCGTGGAGCAGGTCGAGACCGTTGGCCTCGGCCACTTCCATGATCGTGCCGGCCATGGCCAGGTCATAGGGCGGGTACTTGAACAGCGGATATGCGCTGACTTCGACCTCGTGGTAGGTGAGGTTGCTTCGGTAGCTCTGGAAGCGGAAGGGCAGTGCATAACTGATGACGTGAACATTGTGTCCGCGTTCAGCCAGGGCTGCGCCCAGTTCGCTGGCAACGACGCCCGACCCGCCGTGGGTGGGGTAACAGAGAATGCCGATATTCATGCTCTGGTTGTAACGGAAGTGGGGGCCCGCTGCTTCCGTGCAAAACGCCAAAATCTGACCGAAAAACGCAAAGAGCCCAAGCGCGAGGAAAGGGCCGGAAAGGAGAGCGTAAAGCTACCCTCTCGAACGCGCTTGGGCTGATGGCGGAAACTCCGCGAAGTTCAGACCGGACTCCATGTGCAGGATTTGTCGAGGGGCCGGGGAAGGGAGTCGCCCGACGTGCGCCAAACACCTGACTCCAGCAAAGTTAGTATACCCTAATCTGGCGCCTTGTCAATTTACACACAAAGCAAAAACCGGATTTGCGCGCCAGCCGCCGCCAAACCCGCTCTGGTCATGCCTTCCAAGGCCGACCTGCAAAGAGGCTCTACGGCTCCGCATTCTAGAACAGGATCGGTGAAAACTTTCTTCCCGCGAATTGCGTGATTCGGCCGGTCACGCGCGCTGGACTTCTGCCAGCAGGTCAAAGCCTAGGGAGCGAACGATTCGCGCTTTCAGCCATTGGCCGGGGGCGAAATCACCCTTGAGGCGCAGGGTGCAGTCGATTTCAGGGGCGTCCATACTGCTGCGCGCCTCGGTGGGGTACTTGGGGTCTTGGCTTTGCCCCTCGGTGACACACTCAAGAGTCTGGCCCACGAGGCGCTCGTTGCGCGCAAACAGGGCCTGCTGAGCGACTTCCATAACCCGCGCGTGGCGCCGCATGATCTCGGCTTCGGGGAGCTTGCCGTCAAGCTGAAAGCTCTCGGCCTGGCTTTCGTCGCTGTAGGGGAAAACCCCGGCCCGGTCCACGTAGCCTTGCCGCAGAAAGTCGCAGAGTTCCTCAAACTGCTCCTCTGATTCTCCGGGGAACCCGACAATGAACGTGCTGCGCAGAGTCAGACGAGGCACGCGAGCGCGCATGCGTTCCAGCAGGCGCAACGTGGATTCGCCGGTGGTACCCCGCTTCATGCGGGCCAGCACGGGGGTTGAAACGTGTTGCAGAGGCATGTCGATGTAGCCCAAAAGCTTTGGCTCGCGGGCGAGGAGGTCGATCAGCTCGTCTGTGACCTGCGACGGGTAGGCGTACATCAGGCGCAGCCAGCGAAGGTCGGGAATGCCGGCGACTTCGGCCAGCAGTTCATGCAGCGTCTTGCGGCCCTCGTTGTCCAGGCCGTAGTAGGTGCTGTCCTGCGCTACGATGATCAACTCGCGCGCGCCGTCGGACACCAGTTCGCGCGCCTCCTGCAATATCTGGGCGCGCGGCTTGCTGCGAAAGCGGCCGCGGATCGAGGGAATCACGCAGAAGCTGCATGTGTGGTTGCAGCCCTCTGAAATGCGCAGGTAGGCGTAGTGGCGCGGCGTGAGGCGCAGGCGGTGGCGGTCGTCGTAGATGGTGCCCTGGGCGTCGGGATCGGAAATGACGGCCTTGCGGGCCAGTTCGCCGCTCTGGCGCAGTTCACGCAGCACGGAAGTCACCTGGGCGCGGTCGTTCACACTGACCAGGGCGTCAGCGTGGGGGACTTCGCGCTCCAACAGCTCTCGGTAATTTCCCACCATGCAGCCGGCCACGACAACACGCTTGACCTCGCCCCGCTGCTTGAGCTCGAGCATGCGGCCGATGGTCTCAAGTGACTCTTGCCTTGACGCGTCAAGAAAACCACAGGTGTTGATGACGACCACATCGGCGCCACGGTACTCGGGCGTGATGACAAAGCCCTCGGCGGCCAGGCCGCCCAGCATGGTCTCCGAGTCAATCAGGTTCTTCGGGCAGCCCAGAGAGACAAAGGCAACCGTGCCCAGCGAAGTGTGCATGCCTGTTTCCTGCAATCTCAGCGAACACAGATAAACACACCTGCCCGCGCTTTGAAATGGGGCGCGCGGCGAAATGTCTGTGTTCATGCCCGCTGATGTGTGGTTAAACACCCTTATGGCGGTGCACATCGGCATTGAAATGTCACGGGATTTGCGGCTGGCCGCCGGCCGCCTCGTGCCGCCGGGCACGCTGGCGGCAGGAGGGACCAACCTGCTGCGTCACGCGCTGGAGCTGGCCGCTCGCCTGACGGGGCCCGAATTCATCAGCGTGCTGACCATCGAGCCCGATGAAACCGTTCTGGAATTGGTGGCCGAGTTCGGCTGCCGTGAGGTGGGCGCAATGCAGTGGGTGGCGACGCTTGCCGATCTCGCCCCTGCGGCAGGCCCCGGCGATGCCGCGCTCATTTTGCGCCAGACGGCTCCGCTGCGGGACGAGACCGCGCTGAAGTTGGCGCTGGGAATGCTGAAGCAGCATCGCTGTATAACGGGGGCGTCCAGGCCGCCGGCCGGCTTCTGGGCATCTCGGGCAAGGGCGGGAGTCCCCCAGCCCGAGCCCTATGTAGTCCGTTGTTTTGAGGCATGGCGACTGTCGGAGTTTGGCAAGTACGGATTCTCGGGCCCCACGTCCGAGATGCCTCTGCTGGAGCTGGACTGGGACGCGTTTGTGGAGATTGACCGGCCCGAGGACTTCGAGCGGGCCGCGAGGCTGTTCAAGCGTTGAATTCGGGCTTGAGGCGGGCCACGACGAACTCGCACAGGGCCTCGCTGAGTTCGTCCTCGCGAATCTCGTACCAGTCAAAGGTTTTCACCTTGGTGGCCTGGGCGGGGCCGAGGCTGCGGCGGATGGCGTTGCGCAAGTCGCCATACTTGGCCCAGCCCGCGAACTTGACGACGCGGGTTTCGTCCCGCAGCAGAAACAGCCCGCCAACTTCCGGCACGCGCTCGATCATCTCCGGCTTGAAGGCCCAATCCCAGGTGCGGCCCGCCGCCGTGTTGGGGTCGGGCTCCACAAAGCGTGACATCGCCGCCTGGGGCAGTTCAGTGAGTTTGAGGCGCAACTGCTCGCCCGTGCCCATGACGCGCAGCTGCGTCTCGCCCGCGGCGATTTCTTCCGGCCCGGCAATCACCACCAGCGGTATGGCCTTGCGCTCGGCGTAGGCCAGCTGCTTTTTGAGTTTGGCGCCGACCTCAAGGTAAACCTCGGTGTTTACGCCTGCGCGGCGCAGTTCCGTGGCAGATTTCAGGGCGTATTCGAGGCAGGTCTCGTCGAAGACAGTGACCAGCACCGAGGCGCTGGCCTTGCTCTTCATGAGCAGGCTGGCGCTCTCCAGGGCCGCCAGCAACCGGTCAATGCCCACGGATATGCCCACGGCGGGCTCGTCTTTGCCGGCGAACAGGCCCACGAGCCCGTCATAGCGCCCGCCGGACATCACGCTGCCAAAAGAGGGGGCGTCGCTCAGCGTCGTTTCGAACACCGTGCCCGTGTAGTAGTCGAGGCCGCGCACGATGGTCGCGTCCACCAGCAGGTGCTTCTCAGGCACGCCCATGCGGCGCGCCTCTACAAGCACCTCGCGCAACTCCGAACAGCCCAGATGGCCGCTGGCTGCGCTGCCCAGGAACTCGGATAGTTTGCCGATGCGGGCATCATTGCCGCCTTCAAACTTGGCCAGGTCGAGGAAGGCGAGCACGGTCTGGCGTGCCGCCGCATCGACTCCCTCAAGCGCGGCAAGCTCCTTCTCAACACCCTCACGCCCGACTCTGTCGAACTTGTCGACTGCCCGCATGATTGCGGCCATCTGGGCATCCTGATTGATGCCCAGCTTTTCCTGAAGGCCTCGGAACAGCTTGCGGTTGTTGAAGCGGATGAGGTGCGTCTTGACGCCCACGGCCTGCATGACCGCATGATCGACAGCCAGGCATTCGGCATCGGCGAGCAGGGAATGGCTGCCCACGATGTCGACGTCGCACTGCCAGAACTCGCGGAACCGCCCGCGCTCCATGCTGGGCGCCTCGGCGCGCCACACGGGCCCCATCTGGTAGCGCTTAAAGGGGCGCGGCAGGTCGGTGCTGTACTGGGCCACGACGCGCGCGAGGCTGACGGTCAGTTCGTAGCGCAAAGCCACGTCACGGTCGCCGGAATCGCGGAAGCGGTAGAAGAGTTTCTCCGCCTCAGGGCCAAGTTTGCCCATGAGGATGTCGGCATATTCGATAGCGGGAGTGTCGAGCGGTTCAAAGCCAAAGCGCTCAAAGACTGCGGCGACCTTGCGCAACATGCGCGTGCGCGGAATCATTACCTCGGGCAGGTAATCGCGGAAACCCTTGAGTAGTCGCGGCTCGATGCGTGGCATGGCGCTGCAAGGGTAAGATAGGCCGCGTGGGGCGCAAGGATGGATCAGCTAGAGGGCGGATAGAAGCAGAGTTCGACTGACACAATGTCGGCCATCGCTATCTCTTCGGCGCTCGGGACAACTACTTGGCGGCTTTCAGCGCTGTCAGGGCTGCGGGCTTGGTCTGCGCAAAGGTGAAGACTTGTGAGAGGCCCAGCATGTCGAAGACCTCCTTGACCGGCTCCGTGGGATTCATGAGTACGATGTTGCCGCCGCGCTCGTGGGCGGTAGCGAGGCTTCCGATGAAGACGCCGGCGCCCGCTGAAGAGATGTACTCGACCTGGCTCAGGTCGATGGCGATGCGCACTTTACCCTCGGTAAAGAGGTTGTTGACGGTCTGCTCCATGTACTCAAAGGTGTGGGCATCCAGCCAGCCCGCCACGTGGATGAGGGTGACCTCGGGAGACAGTTGTTCAAGATTGATCTCGAACTCGCGCATGTATTTGACCCTGGATCTCGGAACCTGGTTGCCCTGCCGCTCTTGCCGTGTCCGCTCAGGCCGGCGCCTTGATGTACTTTACGAGGGTCAGCACGTTCTGCTGGCCTTCACGTGAACTGTACTGCACTTCATCCATCACCTTGCGCATGATGAACAGCCCCAAGCCGCGCTTGGAGCCCGCACTGATGTGCGACTTCAGGTCGAGGTCGGCGTTGGCATTGGCGCCTTTGGCCGTGTCGTAGCTGATGCCAGAATCAAGGATGCGGATGGTGAAGCGGGAACCGTCCGCCTCAATCTGCACCTCGACCTTGCCGTCATCACGCCCGACGTAGCCATGCTGGATGATGTTGGCCACCGCCTCATCCACGGCCAGCACCACCTTGTTGATGTCGCCAGCCGGCAGCGAAGATCGTTTGATGGCGCCATGCAGGAACTCGCGGACCTTGGCCAGGTTCGCGGTCTTGGCATCGACCTCGATGCGATCTGATACGTGCGCTTGAGACATTCCGTCACTCCAGTGCACAGCCCGGTTGTTTCTTCATTTGCCTGGTCTGCCTTTGGGACACCCAGCCCTGCCTTTACGTCGGGGCAAACCTTGGCACCCCGTTGCTTCCACGCCATGGTTTCCCGGCGCGGCCCCTTCACTCGTCCGCTTGTTCCCTTTATCCCACCTTCACTGTCACGATCGTGATGTCGTCGTGCTGGTCGTCGCTCTGGGCGTGAGCCTGCAGGGCGTTGACCAACGTGGTCAAGTACTGGCTCGAAGGCGCATTGGCGGCCTGGGTCGTGATCTGGATCAGGCGTTCGCTGCTGAACTCCTGACCGTCGGGGCTCATGGCCTCCGTCACGCCGTCGGTGTAGATCACCACGCGGTCGCCGCGCTGCAGCTGAATCGTTTCTTCCTTCATGTTGCGTTCAAACAGACGGCCGTCCTTGTCAAAGCCCAGGGCAATGCCGCCCGGATTGATCTCGACGCATTGCTTGGTGCTGGCCCGATACATCAAGAGCGGGTTGTGGCCCGCGCTGGCCACCGTGAGCCTTGCCGTAGGAATATCCAGCAGCATGTAGAAGGCCGTTACGAACATGCCGCGCTTGATGTCCTTGGCCAAGGTACGGTTGACTTTGCAGAAAATGTCGCGCGGGCTGAGGTTCGACTCGGCCTCGTAGCTGACAAGCGCCTTGGTCATCATCATGACCATGGAGCCGGGGATGCCTTTGCCGGATACGTCGGCGCAGATCATGCCCAGGTGGGTCTTGTCCACGAGGAAGAAGTCGTAGTAGTCGCCTCCGACTTCCTTGCTGGGCGAGTAATAAGCACTGACATCATAGCCCGCAATGCGCGGCACGTGCTTGGGCAGCAGGTTCTCCTGGATTTCCTTAGCTATGTCCAGGTCGTGCTTGCGCGACTGATTCTCGGCCCAGACTTCCTGGGCCTGCTTGAGGCCAGCCGCCATGTCGCCCAGCAAGCGCGAGACGATCCCCACTTCGTCGCCGCTCTGGGCCAAGGGGCGGTGGTCAAAATTGCCGCCGCTGATGATCTGGATGTCCTGCATCAGGACCTGCAGGGGGCGCGTAATGTTGCCACCGACGAAGAACGCCATGCCTACCGCTACCAGAATGGCCACGACGGAAACGCCGAGCAGAGTCAGCACCAGGTTGCTCTGGCGGGCGTTGATGTACTTGCGGTCCAGGTAGAGCGTGACAGTGTCACCGGAGCGTTGGTCACGCGAGAAGCTGAAAGCGGGCTCTTCAAAGGCAGTGGCTGCCGGGTCGATCTCGATGTCGCCCGAGGTGCGTTTTGCCGAAGACTGGCTCAGATCAGGCTTCTTGTCGGTTTTGGCGTGGCTGACGAGAGACATCTCGCGGGGCTCAAAACCCGGCAGCATGCCGACCTTGATTTCGAACTGGATCAGGCGGATTTGGCTGTCGTCGGCGTTCGTGAGCGCGTCAAGCGTGCCGGAGAAGTCCTTGCGGTACTCAGTGTAAATCACGCGCCGCAGACCGCCCCTTGTATCGGCGATGAGCGAGTTCATCGTCTCGTTCGCGAGCTTGGTGCGCAGATCTTCCCAGGGTTTGCCTTTGACCTGGTAGGCCGTCTGCAGGTCGGAGAAGTAGTCCTTGAACGTACGCATGGCCTCGTCATTGACGACGCGCGGCGTAGAAGGTTCAGGCAACACTGCGCCCGGAGCCAGCTTCTTGAGGTCCGCCCAGGCTTGGGGGCCGATGATCTGGCCGCGCTGATCGTCCGTGAGGGCGGCAAGCTGACCCTGGTCCCCGGCGGTCTTGAGTTCCGAGGCGATCACGACCCAGATGCGATCATTGATGAGTTGCTGATAGTTGGCGAAGGAACGGCAAGCCGGAATCTGTGTGTTGAACCAGGGGAACTGGATGGTCGCGCCCGTGCGGACCTTGGGCCATTCCTTGTGCAGGCCGCGCCAGTAGGTGTCGAATTTGGTGCGAGTGTTTCCCTGTGAAAAGTAGGCAATCATGCCCGTGTCAGACACGGTGTTGCGATAGTTCTCGTACAGCGCTTCGGCCTGCTGAAGGTTGGCGCGGCCCGACTGCTCGACCGTTGCCTCGAGGCTGGAACGTCCGATAGCCTGAACGATAAGGAAGATGACAACCACGATAGCGATGGTCAGGCCGCTCATGGCCAGGACCACCTTCATTTTGATGGGCAGGCCCTGGGGCTTGGTGGAGACAATCACGCGGCGCGCAGGCTGCCCCGGCGCGGCAGCGGCGGTCGAAGTGCCGCGGCTGGCAGGGGGAGGAGGCGGTACGGTGCCTCCGCCGGCTCCGTGGGCCGGGATCTGCCCCGAGGACTTCCGGGCCGCGGCAGGGGGCGGCGTGTTGAGGCGTCCCTGAGCGGGTCGTGAAGCCGGCTTCTCTGCCGGAGCGGATGGGGGTTTGGCTCCCGGGCTGCTGGGGCCTTTGGGCGGTGTATTAGCCATCGTTGAGCCGGCCGTCCTTCATGGTTTCTATCCATGGACCTGCGCCAGAAGGCGCACGGTCCAGATTGTCCACGCTCCAAGGCACGCGGCAGCCAGATCGTCCGCGAGTATGCCTGCACTGCGCGGCAGGAGTTCGAAGCTGCTGACGGGCCAAGGTTTGGCGATATCGTAAAAGCGGAAAACGATGAAGGCGAAGCAAAAGTCGGCCCAGCTTGGGTTTCCAAGTAGAGCCAGCAACAGGGCAAAGGCCGCCGCCTCATCCATCACAAACCAGCTGGGGTCATGGTCCTGGCCCAAGCGGCGCAGCACTCTTTCGCCCAAGCCCAGGCTGGCCAGACAAAGGGCTACAGCGGCCCCCCAGAGCGCCAGAGGCTCATTGGCGGCGAGCTTCATCCACAGTCCAAGGCCCACGGCGGCCACAGTCGTGCCCGCCGTTCCCCGGAGTACAGGGGCAAAGCCGCTCAGGAAGAGACTGCCCAGCAGAACCTCGGGGCGCAGGCGATCTGCCAGAGGCGGATCCTGGGGTTTTGGGCGGCGTTGCGGGTCTGTGTAGGCAGGGTGCAAAATGCTGCTATCCTGTCGCGGGGGTTGAGGGCCGGCGTTCTTTTAGCGGAATGTGCGGCCATGCAAAAGCTGAAGTTCTCGACAGGCATCGTCAGGAAAGCCTGGGTGCTGCGGGTGGGCGGTTATGTGGATGCCGCCAATGCCCCCATGCTGCGAGAGCGGCTGTGGGAAACCTTGTGCATCGAATATCCGGCGCTTCTCCTTGACCTTTCCGGGGTTGAGGGAATGGACAGCGCGGGTGTGGCTGTTCTGGCGGAGTTCCACGCTCAGTTGCGGCTGAAGTCGCGGGTACTTGGGCTGGTGGGGCAGTCGCCTCCCGTGCGGCGGCTGCTCGACGTGCTACAAGCCATTGACGTGGTCTGTGACTGTTACAGCACACTTGACGAAGGCATTCGGCGGACTCAGAAGCTGAGGCCGCAGGCCACTTCGGGCTAGCCCATGTTGATTCTGACAGAGTCGCTCACCGCAGTAGGGTCCGTCATCAATGCACAGCTCAGCGCATTGGGTCGCACGGTGCGCTTTGGGGGGAGTGCCGCGCTTTATGCGGTGCGGGGGGTGATTAACCGGCGTATCTATCCCCGCCATGACCTCGTGGTGCAGATTGACTACACCGGGGCACGCAGCACGCCCATCATGATCCTCACGGGCTTTCTGGTGGGTATGACCCTGGTAGCCCAGACTACGCCAACCCTGGGCCGCTATGGCCCCCAGGAGCTGGTGGCCGGCGTTGTTGGCGTCAGCGTGCTGCGCACTCTGGGGCCCGTGCTGGCGGCCATCATCTTTGCTGGCCGCGTTGGTGCGGGCTTCACCGCCGAACTTGGCACGATGAAAGTCGGCGAGGAAGTCCAGGCGCTGGAAACCATGGGCATCGATCCCATTGGCTATCTGGTGGCGCCGCGTTTTTTTGCGGCCGTGATCATGCTGCCTTGCCTGACTATCTGCTTTGACGCGGCGGCGCTGATTGGCGGCTTCATCATCGGCGTCTACAACTTCAATATTCCTCCCGAGGACTACCTCGACGTGACCAAGCAGTTTGTCTACATCTCGAACTTCACGTTTGGCGTGTTCAAGAGCGCGGTGTTTGCAGTCATTATCACGGTGGTCTGCTGCTACAAGGGCTTTACCGTGCAGGGCAGCGCCATGGAGGTCGGCCGCGCGACCATGCAGGCCATCGTGGTCTGTCTGGTCAGTATCATCTTCACGGATTTCGTGCTGGCGCTCTTCTACAACATCCTTGCCAGGTACGACATCGTCCAGTAGGGGGCCCATGGCGGGACAGGTGAACATTGATCTTCCCCGGCCGCGCGGCGAAGGCCAACTGCGCAGCGAGGGTCCCGTCATAAAAGTTGAGCACCTGACCAAGCGCTACGGCGACAAGGTTGTGCTGGACGACATCTCGTTTGAGCTGGCTCGCGGACGAGTGTACGTGATCATGGGCCCCTCGGGGTGCGGCAAGAGCACACTGCTGCGCATGATGATCGGAGCGGAGCCGCCGGACGCCGGCCGTGTGCTGTTGGACGGTGTGGATATCACCACGGCCGACAAGCGCACCCGGGAGGAGGCCCGCCGCAAGTTTGGTGTTCTGTTTCAGAGTTCCGCCCTGCTCAACGGCCTGACAGTGGCCGAAAACGTGGCCCTGCCTATTGCCCAGCACACAGACCTGTTGCGCAGCACCATTGACCTGATGGTGCGCCTGAAGCTTGAGCTTGTAGGCATGGGTGACGCCGCCGACAAGTTTCCCTACGAAGTTTCGGGCGGCATGAAGAAGCGCGCGGGCCTGGCGCGCGCCATTGCCCTGGACCCAGCCATTGTATTCTACGATGAGCCTTCGGCGGGCCTGGACCCCGTCATGGTGGGTGTCATTGACAAGCTTATCAAAGACCTCACCAGCAAACTGGGTATCACCAGCGTGGTCATCACCCACGAAATGCCTTCGATCTTCCGCATTGCCGACGAGGTCATAATGCTCTACGGCGGCAAGATCGTGTTCCAGGGCAGCCCCGGTGCCCTGCGCAGTTCGACTTCGCCGCTGGTTCGCCAGTTCATCAACGGCGATCCTGAGGGGCCCCTCAATGCTCCCCGCCAATTGGCCGAACTCAGTGAGCGCCTCTTCGGCTCCGGTCGCACCCCGGCAGGGGGTGCTTCATGAACAGGTCCGAAGACAGGCGCTTGAACCTCTGGCTGGGAGCGACATTTCTTGCGGCACTGGCCTGCGGCGGGCTGTATCTGGCCATCAAGCCGATGGTCGCTGCGCCGCCGGAGCCCGCGCGCCGTTTCGTGGCCTACTTTGACGACGCCGGCGGCATCTCCAAAGGCGATGTCGTGCGCATCAAGGGTCGCCGCGCCGGCAGCGTGCTTGACGCCACGGTGGTCCGGCGCGAAGGCCGCTCGGTAGTGCGCGTTGAGTTCGAGATCGCGCCCGGCAGCGGCTCGACTTGGCTGCGCGACGGGGCCATCGCCGCGGACAGCGAAATCCGCATCAGGCCTGCGGGCATGCTGGGGCGCCCCTCCATCAGCATTACGATTGGCAATGACTCCTCCAAGCTCATCCGCGAGGGGGAAGAATGGAAGCGGGCCAAGGGCGTCAGCGGGGTGGATCAGTTCACGCAATGGAGTGAGGAACTGCGCAAGATCGAGGCTGGCATCGACCAGTTCATTGCCCTGGTCTCTGACCGCGAGATGATTGACAACCTTAAGGCGCAGGTTGCCGAATTGCGCCAGGCACTGGCCCAGGCCCAGGAAAGGGTCGAGGCCGGCATGGCGCAGTCGGCGGACTTTGAGGCGAGGCTGGAGGAGATGCGCCTGGCACTGGCGGAACTCAATCAGGAACTGGAGGCGCAGGGGCCGCAGCTTTCCAACAACATCAGCCGCCTCCACGAGCAACTGGCTGAAACGCCCAAGGCGCTGGAGGATGCATCAGAGAACATCGAGAAGATCCATTCTCAGGTCCTGGAGTTTGGCATGAGCCTTGAAAGCAGCACTGCCGGCGGCAACACCGATGAGCTTTCGAGCGTGCTGCGCAGCTTCAGGCGGCTGTCGGCCACTTTGCGCGCCTCCTGTGAGCGAGCGGCTGTAGACCCCAAGCAGGCCGGCGACATGCCGCCGTGGCGACTTTCGCGCCGCTTCTTCAATGGCGGAGAAACGGTGCTGGAGCCGGCCGATCGGGCCGAGGCCGCTTCGCCGGCCAAGCAGCCGAAGATTGTCGAGCCGCCCCGGCAGCGCCCGACCAAACCCGAAGAACCGCTGCACGACTGAACCTAAAGGACTGTCATGGCCCGCAAGAACTCAAGGTCCGACCTCATCACAGGCGCCTTTGCCCTGTTTGTGATCGCCTGCTCGGTGTTTGTGGTGCTGTTCTTGCAGGCCGTTGGGCCGCGGGTCGAGGGCGCCCGCTACACCGTAGTCTTCGAGGATGTCGGCGGCCTCGGCGGCAACGCACCCCTGATTGTTGCAGGGCAGAAGGTGGGCAAGGTCGAGTTCATACGCACGCAGCCCGTCACCCGTAGCGACCAATCCCGTGCTGTGGAAGTGGAGGTCGGCATCATCGTCGATGAACGGTACGCCTCGGCCGTGGTGATTCCCATTGATTCCGTGGCCACGGTACAGATGGGCAGCCTGTTTGGCGGCTCCCAGCTCGTGCTCAAGCTGGGCACGGCCAAGGAGATTGTCCAGCCCGGCCAGCGCCTGCCCAACATGGGCCGGCCCCCGGTCAGCCTCAATGACATCATTGACAGCGCCCAGGTCACCATCAAGAAGTTGCAAGTCGGACTCGATCAACTCGCAGACGTCCTGGCGGACCCGCGGTTCTCCTCGAACATCAAAGAGTCCATGGAAAGCCTGCGCTCGACCCTGAAGACCCTCGATGAAGGCCTCAAGAAAATGGAGCCGGCTTTTGGCAAGATCGGGCCCACCCTCGACAACGCCAACGACCTACTGACCGAGATGCGCACCCTGATCAAGGACAACAACGAGACCATCACCAGCGCCATCAAGCATATGGAAGGCGCAGCCAAGGGCGCCGACGAACTGCTCAATGGCGATGCCAAGGCCCTTGTTGCCGACCTGCGCAAGATTGCGGACAACCTCGACAAGCTGGCCGGCAACCTCAACAACGTTGTGCTGGACAACCAGGGCAACATCGCCGTGTCCATGGCCAACATCCGTGAAAGCACTGAGAGTATCCGCGTGTTTGCCCGACGCATCGAGCGCGACCCCAGCCTGCTGATCTGGGGAAGCGACGAACCCCAAGCCGATCCCAACGCCCCCGCGCCCCGCAAGACCTCAGATGTTGATGAGTGGAGCATGCGACGCAGCGGGCGCCTGCCCCGCCGCGCCAACGAGTAGCTTGTGGCACTTCGCGCAGAAAGAACCCATGCTCAAGTTCGGACAACATAAGAAAGTCACGCTGCGCCCCGCCCTGGCCCTGGGCTTGCTGATCATGGCGGTGCTTACGGCCACAGGCTGCGGCGTGCCGCGCCTGACGGTTTTTGAGCAGGGCGTGGAGTATCTTGACGCCAACGATTACCCGCGGGCCATTGAGTGGTTCAAGAAGGACATCACGGAGAACGGCGAGACCCTGTCGAACACCTACAACCTCGGGGTCTGCTATCAGGACCTGCGCAAGTTCGATGAGGCCATCGAGTGGTACGAACGGGCCCTCAAGATCCGGCCCCGGGACGCTCGCTCTCTGGTCAACCTGGCCATGATCCAGCTTGAACTCAAGCGCGACCTTACAGCCCTGGGCCTGCTTGAGAAGGCCGCGGAGTCCGAGCGCGACCGGGCCTATCCGCTTGTCGCTCTGGGTATCTACTACCAGAGGCTGGGCAACATGCCCAAGGCGGGCGATTACTATCGCGCGGCCGTCGCGCGCGAACAGAAGTCAGCCTATGCGTGGTTTCATTTTGGAACGTGGTACGAAGGCAATGACCTGATGGGCGATGCAGCGCAGGCCTATGATCGTGCGGCGGAGATTGATCCCACGGACCCTCTGGCGTTTGAAAGCGCGGCGCGCTGCTACGCCCGCCTGAAGAACTGGTCAGCCGCGAGCCGCAATTACGACTACGCCATTGCCATTTCTCCTGATCGGCCGGAACTGTACATTGCCTGCGCTGACGTGATGGTCGAGCAGCAGCGCTACGAACGAGCGACGCAATATCTGTGGACAGCGCGCTCCCTGATCCGCAGTGGTGACCAGGGCATCCATGAACGCCTGGTCAGGCTCTACAAGTTGATGCACGAATCCGAATCGAATCGGCAGTTGCCACAAGAGAAGCCTGCCGAGCCTCCACGGTAGCAGGGCCAAGCCCGCCCACGACCCAGCCGCTATTGTTCAAAGTGAGCGCGCCAGGCTGCCGCGTTGGTGCCGTAGTCCTTGCCGCCCGCCAGTTCCGATAGTGCAGTACGGGCAGCCTCTGCCACGACCTTATCGCTGTCCTTGAGCAGGCCAATCAGGGTGCCCGCGGCCTTCTTGTCGCCGACTTTTCCAAGAGCCCAGGCGATCGAGGACTTGAGGTCGGCGTTCTCCTGGCGTCCCAGCATGTCGAGGATGGGCTGGCAGGCTTCGCGGGCCTTGAGGTCTGCCGCCAGGGAAAGCGCGGTGAAGCGTACGGTGGATGAATCGTCGCGCAGGGCATGGATGATGGCGGCGGCGGCTCCCAATCCCTTTTCTTTGGCCTCGGCACGCAGGGCCCGCGCGCGATTGGCGGGCTTGCTCATGTCTGAGGTGTCCACGGCGGGAGTCGGCCTGGACTTTCCGGGTCCGCCCGCGGAGGCCGGGGGAGCGTCAGTGGGCTCGCGCGTCAGAGGTGCATCGGTCAGGCGGGCGGTTGAATAACGGTAGTAAACCTCAAGGCACAAGATGGCGCAGGCCGTGCTGTAAAGCCGGCCCGCCACGGGCCCAATCCAGGAGTCCACGGGGTCCCAGCTTCCCTTATGTTCCTCGACCTCAAGTTCCTGATTCTGTAGCAGGGCGGGCTTGAGCGCGGCATTCCAGCCTTCCCAGTCGGGGCCGGCGCCGTCCGTGGCAAGGAACAGCCCCAGGGTGCAGTAATACCAGCCATAGAATGTGTCGAAGTTCGGGTCGTGGCTGCCGGCGTTTGGCTTGAGGAAGTTACTCCAATTGGGCCGGTGCTCGGCCAGTAGCCTCATAGCGGCGACGTTCTTCCTGGCGTGGGCTTCGCGATCAAGGATGACCCTCGCCGTCAGGCCCACGCCGGTCATGGCGATGCCTTTGCGGTAGGGGAAAGGGCTCTTGTCGGCGTAGTAAGTCTCGCCGCTGTCGAGAGTCATTTCGCCGTAAAGCTGAGACATGCGCTTCCAGCAGTTCTCGCTCACGCCAATGCCCACGGCGCGCGCACTTTTCAGCGCGAGCACGGCCCAGCCTGCGATGGACAAATCGTTCCTCAACACCTTGCGCGCAGAGTCCGTCACTTCGCCGCGGTAGTCCCAGCCGCCCTTGGCGGATTGGGTGCGTTCCAGAAAGCGCACGGCGCGCTCGGCGCTTCGCTTCAATCGCTCGTCGCCCGTCAAACCGTAGGCCTCGCACATGGCCAAGGTCGCCACGCCGTGCGTGTACATCTGGATGCCGCTCAAGGCGTGATCAAACGAACCCGATCCCTGCTGCTGGCGCAGCAGCCACTCCAGGGCGCGCCTCACGTTGTCTGAAAACTCGCCCTGCTCCGGCGTGTGGCCGGCGGCCAGGAAGGGCAGCACACAGAGGGCGGAAACCGGGGTGCGCATGGCGGCTCCCCAGTTCTCGTTGATGCCGGAATCAAACAGCGTGTCCTGGCGGCCCGTGGGGTCCCAGCTTCCGTCGCTGGATTGCACGGAGGCGAGCCACGCCAGTCCCAGGTTCACGGCGTTTTCCGTGCCGGAGTCGCCGCCGTGGCGCCTGAGCGCCGCCGCGCGGCTGTTGCCGCTGCGGTTCTTGTAAAGTCCGCCGCCTGCGAACTCTCGCCCCGCTGAGGGTGTACGCTGCCCTTCTCCCAGGCCTGCTCCTGAGTTGCGAGGCAAACGGGGCAACTCCGTCGCGCGGCTGGGCATGGGAGGTGCAACCTCCGGCTCGGGGGCGAAAACCTTCTCTTCGGGCGCCTTGTAGTCTTCTGAGCCCGGTGCCAGGTCTTTGAAGACCTGCTCAGGTGAAATCGTGGTTTCCTCGTCCGGCGCGGCGATGAGCGACTCGTTCTTCTCAGGTGCCTCAAGAGGCGCGGGCGGGGTGAGGCCCGCAAAGTCAGGTTGAAACTTGGACGCGGTCACTTCGCGCAGAGGCGAAAGCGGCGTGATGAGCAGCAACATGGCAAGCAGGAGTGCGTGGGCCAGCAGCGCAAAGGTCAGGCTGTGCAGCGTCCACACGCTGGCCATGCGCAAAGCGGCCACGGCGCGGCGCGCCACGGGCACGCGAATGCGCTTGGAGGTACGGCCTTGGGCCCGGGTGCCGCGCAGGGCGCCTTGTGAGACGGCCGCCTCACCTTGTTTGAAATCAAAGGTGGCGGGGGCCAGGCAGCGGCGACAGGGCTGGGCGGAATAGCCCAAGCCCTCGTGGCAGCGAGGACAGGCCAGACTTTGCTCAAGAACGGGCAGCATCAGGAAGATCCTGGGGTGGACCTTCGGGGATCTACGCCCCACCAGTTTACCCGGTCTCGCCGCTTAGGCAAACCCAAACCCCTGTCAGGTCGGCTTCAGCAAGCCCCGGCTCCAGGCCCATAAAGCGGCCGCGGCCAAGGCCGCATTGGCCAGGGCGACCAACATGGCAAGGGCCAGGAAGCCCGGTTTGCGCGTCTTGTGCCGCAGCAGAAACATGCCACAGAACATGCCGGGCGCAGCCAAGGGAAGACCCAACAGCAGAAGCGTGCGCTCGGGAATCCGCCAACGCCGCTGTTGGGCGCGGCGCTTGTCCACGGCTTGCCCAATGAAAGCCAGCAGGTTTGTCAGCGCGAGTAAACCAACGATCCATGAAAGAGGCACGTTCATGGCTTCAGCTTCGCAAGCCGCTGGCAAGCTTCGGCCAGGGCATCCGCCGGTTTGGCGTAGCAAAAGCGAAGCAACTTACTGCCGCGCCCGCTGCCGGGCTCGTAGAAAGCGCCGCCCGGGATGGCTGCGATCTTGGCGCGTGCCAGCAGTTCACGACTGGCCGCCTGGTCGTCGGTCCAGCCAAGACGGGAGAAGTCTGCCATCACGTAGTAGCTGCCTTGGGGGCGGTAGGGCACAAATCCGCCTTGTTCGAGCGCGGCGCAAAGGGCATCGCGGTCACGCTCATACTGCCGGCGCATCTCCTCGTAGTAGCTTTCCGGCGCGTCAAGGCCCCGCAGCACGCCACGCTGAAGCGGGTTTGGGGCGCAGACATACAAAAGGTCGCTGACCACGGCGGCGCGGCGGATGATGGCCTCCGGACCGGCCAGATAACCGATGCGCCAGCCTGTAATACTGAAGGTCTTGCTGTAGCCGCCCAGGGTCAGTGTGCGCTCGCGCAGGTTGCCCATGGAGGCCACACTGATGTGGCGCTGACTGCCGTAAACGATGTACTCATAGATCTCGTCGCTGAACAGCAGCAGGTCGTGGCGCTCTGCAAGCTGGCCAAGCCAGCGAATGTCATCCTCGCTATAGACCATGCCCGAAGGGTTGCTGGGCGTACAAAGCACGAGGGCCCGCGTCCTGGCCGAGATGGCCTGTTCCACGCTGGCGCGGTTCAGCTTCATGGTGGCCAGGTCCAGCCGCGCGTAGCGGGGCACCACACCGGCGAGCAGCAGGGTATTGAGGTGGTAGCCATAGTACGGCTCAATGAGCACAGCTTCGCTGCCAGGGTCCAGGGTGGCAAAGAGCCCTGCGGCAAAGGCGCCCGACGAGCCCACCGTGATGCAGACCTCGGACTCCGGGTTGTAGCGCAGTCCGTTGAAGCGCAGGAGTTTGTCGGCCAGCTTGCGCCGCAGTTCCAGAATGCCCATGGCGTGGGTGTATGTGGCCTTGCCTTCGCGGATGGCAGCGATGGCACCCTCGGCCACGAGGGGGTGGGTGGGCAGGTCGCAGATGCCCTGGCCCATGTTGATGCCCCCGATCTTCTCACATTCGATGGTCAGGCGCCGGATGTCGCTTTGCACCAGGCCCTGCATGCGGGCCGCCGTGAATCGCTCGCTCATTTGCTCTTTCGCTTCAGACCAGGCTGTGCCACAGGCGTTTGACGGAATCATGGGGCAGGTAGGCCAGGATGAAGCCGAGTTGCAGGAAGATCATCATGTAATACATCTGTCGCCAGGCCGGGTGGTTCTCGCTCCGTGTCAGCGATTCCGGGTCTGACAGTACCAGCAAGGCCACATAGCCGCCCCAAGCGGTCGAGATGGCTCCGAGAAACAACAGGTCGCCAAGGTTGCCGTGCAGCACACCGCTCAATGCCCCGGCCCAGATGAGTAGAAAGGGGGCAAACAGGAAGGGGGCAATCATGCGTGCCGCGGCCCTTGCGCCGTGCATCACCGGTAGTGTTCGCACGCCGTAGGCGGCGTCGCCGGTGACGTCGCTGAAGTCTTTGGTGGTTGTGGCCCCGAACAGGAACAGGCCCATGATAGCCCCGATGAACCAGGCCTCGAAGCTCGCCGCGCTGGCCACCAGGCTCCAGCCTGCCACCTTCAAAAGCGTGCCTCGCGGCAGCGCAACGGTGGCGTTTGCCAACCAGCCTCTCATCTTGAGGCGCACGGGCGGTGCCGAATAAAGCACACTGAAGCCAGCCGCGCCAATGAACAGCGCCAGAGTGTCGAAGCGGCCCGTGAGTGTGCTGCACAGCGCAGCCAGCAGGAGCGCCGCCAGACCGGTGACGGCCGCGAAGGTCAAAGCCTGGGCGGTTGTCAGATCGCCCTGGGGCAGTGGGCGCTCCGGCTTGTTGATGCGGTCAATGTCGAGATCGAACACCTGATTGAGGGCGTTGCTGCCGGCATTGAGAAGGGCCGCGGCAAAGGACCCAAGCACCAGCGTCGAGAACAGGGCCTGTGGCGGAACCAGCCTTCCCGCAGGCTCGGCAAACCAGGCGACTACACCGCCCGAAAACATGCCCAGCGCCGGCGCCAGAAGTGTGAAGGGGCGCGCCAGTTTGATATAGGCGTCCATGGCGCGCACCAGGCTCCGCGGCCGGGTGAACTCGGATGAAAGGGTGCTGCCGCTCACGTTCAGGCTCCAAGCGGCGCATGTTAGCAAGGTTCGGGAAAGGAGCCGCGCCTCAGTCTTTGAGACCCTTCTTGATCTCAATCTCCTGGATCTTCTTCTTGAGATCTTTGTACTCGGCGTCTTCCTTCTTGTAGACCTTGAGCAGGTCCCGATAGATGCGCAGGGCCTTGTCCCAGTCTTCCTTTTCTTCGGCGGCCTTGGCATCAATCCAGGCGCGCTGCGCGATCTGCTTGGCCGCCCACTCCTTGAAGGCGGGATCGTTCTTGAGTTCGATCAGGGCTTTCTCGATACGGTCCTGAGCCTCCTTGTCGCCATAGCGCTTTTTGAGCTCCTTGAAGCGCTTGTCGGCGCCGGAGTAGTCGCCCTTGCGGGCTTCCTCAATGGCAGCGCTGATCTCCTTCTCCATCTCCGCTTTGCACTCTTCAATGCGCGCGAGGGCACTCTCATAGGCTTCAATCAACACTTCGCGCTGGGTGGCCAGGCGGAAGAACTTGAGCGCCTCGTCAAACTTGCCCGCCTTGAAAGCCGCTTCCCCCTTGGCGAAGTCGGACTTGATCTGCTCGATCACTTCCTGCGGCGTGCCCTTGTTTCCGCTGACGGGGCTCGCGCCGTACTGCGGAACGCCGTTGGTGGCGGCGTAATCGATGAACCGGCACGGGTAGTCCACCATGTTCTTCCAGATCACAAAGTGCAGGTGCTGGCTCTCGTTGGAACCTTGGCAGATCTTCTGGCCCGCCAGCACTTTGTCGCCCACCTTGACCAGTGAAGTACCGCTGCCAATGTGGGCGTAAACGCTCTCCTCGCCGTCAGCGTGGCGGATACGCAGGCAGTTGTCGTTCTCTTTGCCCGCGGGCTCGGCGTCATGGGCAAGCGTGACCGTCCCGTCACGCGCAGCACAGATGTACTCGCCCCGCACGATATTGAAGTCCCAGGCGTAGTAGTTCTGTGCCTGCATGTGGGTCGCGCGCGGCGGTCCGATCTTGTTGCCATTCCAGCTCTGGTAGACCTTGCGGGACTCACCGGCGGGCCAGGGCAGGTAGTATTTAGCGGGCCAAGTCAGGTCTTCGGCTGCGCCCTGAATATCAGTCCAGGGCTTGATGCCGGGGCGCTTGTCCGTGCTGCCGACGCTGACCAGTTTCTCGGTTTCTTCGTACTTCTTCTCGAGTTCGGCCTGGCTCGGCGCGCAGGCCTTGCCCGTCGCCTTGGGCGACTTGGCCTGGGCTTTGGTGGTGCCGCCGGCGAACAAACCCGCCACGCAATAGAACAAAAGTCCAAGCAGCGCGGCCGCCGCAACAAGCTTGCGCTCGTTCATGGGTGCACTTTACTCCGGCCCAGCATGGCGCGATGTTCCCGATGCGCCTGTTTACTAACGGGTTAAATGTTAGCAGGTTCAGGTTCGCAGGTCACGGTCTGGCCGCGGGTTCAGTTGCTGCTGTGGCCCCCTGCTCCGATGAAATCAGAAGCAGCGTGGCGCCGGCCGCGCCTGCCGCGAGTACGAGCAGGTTCAGGACGGGAATCAACATGGCCAGGTCGCAGGCCGCGCCCAGCCCCGTGACAGACCAGCGCCAGCGCCAGAACAATTTATAGCGCTCACGCACCCGCAGGTGTCTCATGCCCAGCGGGTTGTCCAGCAGGTCCCCCCCCTGCAGCCAGCCTCGGATCGGTACGGCAATGATGGCACCGACGCCCGTGAAGAGGGCCAGCAGGGCCAGGGGCAACTCGATGACCAGCCCCACGACCATGAGCTTGGCGGACAGCACAAAGGCGCCCAGTTGCCGGCGCATGAAGCTGCGAGCTTCGGGCGGCGCAATAGGCCGGCCTGTGTAGCGCTGATAGACCCGCTCAACGATGGGGTCGATGAACAAGGGTGCCAGCAGTGCCATGACGGGCATGAACAGGAAATAGGCAAGCAGCACGGCGAGGACGAACACCAGCGCGCTGCCCAGCCAGCCTAGCCAGGATGCCCAGCCCTGCTGGGCAATCCAGTCGTTAATCCAGTCGTGCAGCAGGAACCAGCCCAATAGCACGCCGCCCACAAGCGCGACCAGGCTCAACAGCGCGGGCGCCACGGCGTAGCGGAAGAGCCCGCCGCCGGGCGCCACCAGCTTCAGCCCCGCGAAGAAGGCGTTGATGCCCGTGAAGAAGCCGCGCCAGCTCTCGGCCAGGGGAGTATCAATGGGCAGAGGCGGGAGCGTCATTGGGTGTCCAGCCGCTGGCTGGGAGCGTGAACGTAATCCCACTCCGGCGGCGGCGCGTATAGCATGTAGTGCTGGCAGCGCCGGGTGAAGAGGCGCGAAGGCCCGTCATCACCGACGAGACGGTTGACGTCGGCGAAGTAGCTCTCGGCTTGCTCCCACTCGCGGCGGCGATACAGTTCCAAGCCGCGCTCGAACAGGCCCATGGCTTCTCGAACGGGGGCAGAAACGCTGTCGGGCATGCCCACCAGTTCATGCACGGTAGTAGTTCGGCCGCCGGGTACCCGCAGGGTGTCAAGTTCACGGGTTACCATCTGCCCTCGCACGGCCGCGGCCGTCTCGCGCGAGATGAGAATGGGCACGCCGTAAAGCCGCGTGCAGGCGCGAAGCTGCTCGCACCAGTTCACGAGATCGCCAATGGCCGTATAAATCAGGCGCTGCTCTGAGCCGAAGTTGCCCACGATGCAGGGCCCCGTGCACAGCGCGATGCTGGCCTTGATGCGGGCAAAGCCTTTGATCTGCCATTGAGCGGCAAGGCGCACAATCTCGCGCATGCCGGCTAAAGCGGCCTGGCAGGCGTGCAGTGGGTGTTCGCGGTCTTCCTGTGGCGCGCCAAAGATAGTGAACACAGCTTCATTGAAGAATGCGTCCACCAGCCCCTGGTGCTCCGTGACGCAGCGGGTAATGCCCCCAAAGTAGGCGTTTAGCAGCTCGACGATGGCCTCGGGCGAGGCGTAGTTGGTCAGTTCGATGAAGCCTTCAATGTCAAAGAGCCCCAGGCTGACGGGCCGGCGACGCGCGCCTTCCGTCAGCATGGAGGGCTCTTTCTCGGCCAGTTCCAGTAACGAGCGCCCGACCAGCTTCTCCAGCGGCCCGCGGAAACTCTTGGTTTTGCCCCACGAAATCGGCATGGCGCAAAGCTAGCAAGCCTCCCGACAAAGAAAACCCGTCGTACGGCCTTCGTGGCATCTTGCCGGGGCGCGGCTATACTTCGCGCGACCGAACCGGGAGCGACCATGGCCGTCAACCTTTCAAAGATACCGACACTGTCAAAGCTGGGAGACATCCGCGGGCAAAGGGTGCTGCTTCGGGCGGACTTCAACGTGCCTCAGGATGATGCCGGAAACATTACGAGTGACCTGCGCATCCAGGCGTCGATGCCCACCATACGCTGGCTGCTCGACAAGGGCGCCAAACTGATCATGATGAGCCATCTGGGCCGGCCCAAGGGCAAGGGCCCCGAACCCGAATTCTCTCTCAAGCCCGTGGCCAAGCGACTTTCGGAGCTGATGGGCTTTGACGTCAAACTGATGCCGGACTGCGTGGGCGAGCAGGTGCGCGGTGCTTCCAACCAACTCGCCGCCGGCCGTGCGATGTTGCTTGAGAACCTGCGTTTTCATGCCGAAGAGCAGAAGGGCGACGAAGCCTTCGGCCGCCAGCTCGCTCAGCTGGGCGAGTTCTATGTCAACGACGCCTTTGGCACCTGCCACCGCGGTGACGCCAGCATGACATGGCCGGCCAAGCTCCTGCGCTCATGCGCCGGTGAGCTGGTGCGCGCCGAGGTGGAAGCCATGGCCCGCGTGCTGGAAAACCCGGCGCGCCCGCTGATCGCCGTGGTGGGCGGGGCCAAGGTGAAGGACAAGTTGCCCCTGCTCAACAACATGCTCTCGCGCGTGAACGAGGTCTGCATCGGTGGAGGCATGGCCTATACCTTCCTGAAGGCCCGGGGCCACAAGATCGGCAAGTCACTGCTGGATGAAGGCAGCCTCAAGCTTGCCGAGCAGGTGCTGCTCAAGGCACGGGAGCTGGATGTGGTAATCCATTTGCCCACAGACCACGTTTGTGCCACGTCTCTTGATGACGAGCAGGCCCACCGCGTCATGGGCGCGATTCCTGATGACCAGGCCGCCTTTGACATCGGCGACCAGACCGCTCGTACCTTCAGTGCTGCTATCGGCCGCGCCAAGACCCTGCTCTTCAATGGGCCTGTGGGCGTGTTTGAGAAAGAGCGCTTCAGCAACGGCACTCGCGCCATCGTCAATGCCATTGCGGAGGCGACGCTCCAGGGTGCCTATTCGGTGGTGGGCGGCGGTGACAGCGCGGCGGCCGTGGAAGCCTTCAACATGGCTGACAAAATGAGCCACGTCAGCACCGGAGGCGGGGCCAGCCTTACTCTGCTGGAGGGCGGGGCCATGCCCGGGCTTGAGGCGCTGGTGCGGTAGCGCTGACTTCCGAAGGACCCACAGCCGGCGGCCTGCAGTTCATCATTCAGGACCCTACCTCATGCCTTCACTCAAGATTGCACCTTCCCTGCTGTCTTGCGACTTCGCCAACATCCAGCGTGAGGTAGAGGCCATCGAGGCCGCGGGCGCGGATCTCCTCCATGTGGACGTCATGGATGCCCATTTCGTCCCCAATCTGACCATCGGTCCCCCCGTGGTAGCTGCCATCAAGCGCGTGGCCAGGAAGCCGCTGGACTGCCACCTGATGATGACCGACCCGCAGCGCTATGTGGCGGACTTTGCCAAGGCCGGCGCCGCCATCATCACGATCCATGTGGAAGCCAACGCGCCTGTGTCTGACACCCTTGACGCCATTCGCAAGGCAGGAGCCAGGCCGGGCCTTGTGCTCAATCCCGAGACGTCCATTGACGCGGCAGCGCCCTATCTCAGCCGCATCGACATGCTGTTGATCATGAGCGTGTGGCCGGGTTTTGGTGGCCAGAAATTCATGCCGCAGGTGCTGGAGACGGTCAAAGCTGCGCGCAGGCTGGCCCCGGACCTGGACATTGAAATCGACGGCGGCATCAACGCAGAGACAGCCCGACAGGCCGTTTCTGCCGGCGCCAATGTTCTGGTGGCGGGCAGTTATGTATTCAGCGGAGACTATGCCGCGCGCATCGCCAGCCTGCGATAACGCTACCAGCCCTTTCTCTTGCGAAGACCCTCGATATGTGCGGTGTGCTGGCGTGAGTGCCAGGCGTAGTGAGCCAGGGCCTCGGCGATAGAGACTTTGCCGTAATGAGGGTGGTTGAACTCGCGCTTGAAGTCCTCGGGCTTCATGGAGCGGAGCAGAAGGACCCAGCGCGCGTGAAGGTGGGCCAGCAGTTCCACCGAAAGATCGACGGGCGCAGCCTTCGTGTCGGGAAGTTCGGCCCACAGGTTCTCGTCCCAGGGCTTGACCGGCGGTGTGCTCTCCGTGAGCGCCAGCTTGCAGCGGATGAAGGCGTTCATGTGTGCGTCAGCGAGGTGATGCACCACCTGGCGCGGCGTCCAGCCGCCTTCGCGATAGGGCGTGTCAAGCTGCCCTTCATTCAGGCCGTGCATGACCGCGCGCAGCTTCAGCGGCGCATCGGCCAGTGTGGCAAACCACTCTACTTTGCACCGGGGAAACTCGTCGGGATTCCAGTGGAACTTGCCGATGGGATAGCGAATGGGGTCGTCCATGAAACCGATCTATTACCAGGAAGAGCGGGGCCGTCACGGAGAATTGTCCGGCAACCCACGCTTCAATGCGAGCGCTCTTCGCGGGTGAAGGCCAGCACCCCGGCATTGAAAGGCTCTAGTAAATGCTCTTGCTGACGTCGATGCCCTTGGCGAAGAGCTCGTTGCAGGGGATGATACGGCCGTCCTTGAGGAGTTTGATCATTACTTCACTGACTTCAGGGTCGAACTGATCGCCCGAGCAGCGGGTGAATTCAGCCACGGCCTCGCCCACATCGAAATTGCGCCGGTAGCTGCGGTTGCTGGTCATGGCGTCGAAAGCATCCGCGAGGGCCACGACCCGGGCTGTCTGGGGGATCTCCTGGCCCGCCAGCCCGTCTGGGTAGCCCAGCCCGTTGTACATTTCATGGTGGTGCTTGGCCGCCGCTACGACACCCGGGATGTTGCGGATGTGGCTTAAGATTTCCGCGCCGCGCACCGGATGCTGGCGGATGATCTTCACCTCCTCGGGTGTGAGGCGGGAAGGCTTAGTGAGGATTTTCTCGGCCACGCCGATTTTGCCTACGTCATGCAACAGCGCGCCCAGGCGCACGTTGTCCATGGTCTCGGCGTCCAGGCCCATTTCTTCGGCAATGGTGACGGCGAAGGCCGTGACGCGCTCGCTGTGGCCGTGGGTGTACTGATCCTTGGCCTCGATGCTGGATACCAGCGTGCGCACGCAGGAGTAGAACAGCCCCTCCATATCCTCAAAGAGGCGGGCGCGTTGGATGGCCAGACCCGCCTGACGGCCAATGGCCGCCAGCAGCTCAAGCTGGTGGGGCTTGAACGGCACCTCGCTGTCCACGTTGTCGAGGTAAATCGCGCCTATCACGTCGGTGTTGGTGCGCACGGGCACGCACATCGCGCTCTTGATGTGCTTGCTGCTGGGGTCGCCGGTGTCGGGAAACACATTGCCCGAGATCACGGCCACGCCCTTCTTCACGCTGTGCAACACGACGGGACGGCACAACAGCAATTCATCGTCCACGGCCCGCAGGATGCGTGTGCTCGTCCTTGCAGCGCCCGCTCCGTTGCGGCGACGGCGGACCACGACGGGTTCCAGCGTCTTCTCGGAACTGTCATACATGACCAGGAAGCCGCGGTCCGGCCGCAGGGTCTCCATGGCCACGTCCATGATGGTGTGACAGACGCGGTCGAGGCTCTCCTCACTGTGGATCAGGTTGCCGACCTGATAAATGGTCTGGAGCGCCTTACGCAGACGGCCCGCGACCTCCAGCGCATGCTCGGGCGAGGCGTCCTCTTCGTCGTCGAGCATGAAGGCGCCATCTTCGAAGTTGCGTTCCGTGACGATGGACTTCACGGCGGGCTCAGCGGCCAACAGGGCGCTGTTAGCCGCAACTTTTGCGCCGGGGGCGTCCTGCACGCGGAAATCCATGGTCACGGGGCCGACCTTGATGCGGTCTCCGGGATGCAGGATCTTGCTGGCAATCTTCTTGTCATTGACCAGCGTGCCTGCAGTGCTCTGCAGGTCAGTCAGGAGGAAGAAGCTGCCCTTGCCCTCAATTGAGAAGTGGGTGCGACTCACCTCGTCCTCAACGAGCTGCTGATCGCAGGAGGGCGAGCGTCCGAATACCATGCGGGCGTGGGGCGAAAGCGGCACTGATTCGCCGTCGCGTTTGCCACCGTGGATGACCAGCTCGGCCTTCATGGCGCGCTCAAAGGGGACCGGCTGTAAATGTGAGTTCTTGTCGCTTTCGTCCGGGCGCGAAGTCGCGACCGATAAAACATCGGCTGACCGTCACCTCACGGTGAAGAGTGTAGCACAAAAACCTTTCGGTTGAGCCAGTGCCCTTAGCCCCCTGTTTGGAATCGCTGCAAACTGCTGCGAGTATTGTCATTGCCCCGGCGACTGGGGGGCGGCACCTTGTTGGGGCTGCCCCTTCCCCTTGGAGTGCCGTTTCCCAACAATATCCCAATGGCCTACGACGACCGCGACTATTACCGCGAACCTCGCCGCCTTGAGTTCACCGGCGCCGTAGGCCGCGGCACGATGACGCTCATGATCGTCATCTCCGCGGGGTACTTCATGGGGGCCGTGCTTTCGAACACCCTCACCTATCACGATGCTGGCTGGTTATCACAGGCTCGGCATGGGGAGGGTATGGCGGCCTGGTTCTACCGCCTGTTCGTACTAACCAGCGGCAATCTCGCCCCCTGGGCCGCTACCTTCGAGCCTCAGCCCTGGAAGCTGCTGACAAGTTGGCTTGTCAGCCACTCCCTGGTGGACCTGGTGTTTACCCTCATCGGTGCCTTCATTGTCGGTCGCGCCATGGAGCAGTTGTTGGGCTGGAGGTGGTTGCTGCTTTCCGCCGTGGGTCTTTCGGCCTGTTCGGCCGCACTGGCTGGCTTGGCCGATGCCCTTCTGCTGGGCAGCCGTCAGAGCGTCATCATGGGCCTGAACGCCGCGCTGCTGGGGCTCTTCACGCCTCTGATCTGGCTTTACCCCAAGGAGCAAAAGATCCTGAGCTTTCCGGCGCGATCCTTTATCGTGGTGCTGCTGGTGGCGCTGGTCAGCTTTGGCCTGGTGATCTCTCTGGCTACCCCGGATGAAGTTGTGGCCAGTCCCACGCAGCCGATGTTTGCCGTACTGGTTTCAGCTGGGGTATGCGCGTGGCTTCAGCGCCGGGGGGTGCTGACGCGGCTGAGCGGCATCCCGGAGGACGACCGGGCCTCCTGGGGGCGCCCCATGTACCGGGCGGATGAAAGCCGCGCGGACGAAAAGGAAAGCTTCTTCGCGGCCCGCCCCCCGGAGGACGAGGAGGCGCGACGCGAAGCGGAGGAGCGCAAGCAGGTCGATGCGCTTCTCGAGAAGATCAGCCGTGAGGGCATCAGCAGCCTGAGCCGCGCCGAGCGGCAGTTCCTGGATGGGCAGTCGCGCAAGCTCAAGAAATAGGCAGGCCATGAACAAGTACTTCCTGATTACCTTTTCAATCCTCCCGCTGCTGGTCATCGCTGGAGTGCTGGCCCTGAACTTCTGGGGCCGCGATTATGGGCCGCCCCCAAAGGCCGAAGGCACCGAGAAGGAGCTGGCGCTCTATCTGGAGGTTCGCGAGATACTGCTTGAGCGCTATGACGGGGAACTGGAGGGCACGAAGCTGCTTGACGGCGCCCTTTCGGGCATGACTGCCGCCCCCGGGGACCGCTACACCCACATCAACGTACCGCTTGAAGCTCAAGCCCAGCGCGAGCAGCTTCAGGGCCACTTCTACGGCATCGGTGTGCTGGTGCGCGGCAACACGGACGGCAGCATTCTGGTTCGCGGAGTCTACTCCGATGGGCCGGCCGGCAAGGCGGGACTCAGGGACAACGACGTCATCGTGGCCGTGGACGGCGCCTCCTGCCTGGATCAGCCCTTTGAGGCAACGCAACGGCGTATCCGCGGCGAGCGGAACACGCCGGTCGTTATCACCGTACTGCGGGGCGGCAAGCCCGACAACGGGCGCGACGCGCACGCCGAAAAGCTTGATTTTTCGATTACGCGCGGCGAGGTCACCAGTTACTCGGTGCACAACGCCCGAATCGAGGAACGCGAGGGCCGCAAGTTCGGCTATGTGCGGGTTTCGGACTTTCATGACAACACTTTTGATCCTCAATTGAAGGATGCTATCGAGCAGCTGACGCGAGGGGGCGCCGAAGGGCTGGTGCTGGACCTGCGCCAGAACGGTGGGGGCAAGGTCCGCGTGGCCGAAGCCATGATCGATGCCTTCCTTGAGCAGAAGGACGCCTTGATGGTTTTCACTCGCAGCAACAACGAGAAGAACCGCAAGGATGACCGAGAGAGCCGCACGCAGGATGACCAGGCCATCACCCGTCTTCCCCTGGTGCTGCTGGTGGATCGCGGTTCGGCCAGTGCCACCGAGATCGTGACTGGAGCCTTGAAGGATCACGGGCGCGCTTTGGTCGTTGGCGAGCGGACCTTCGGCAAGGGCGTCGTGCAGAGTATCCTTTACCTGCGTACAGACCCCCGCTACAGCTTGAACGTGACCACCACACAGTATTACACCCCTCTGGGCCGCAGGGTGCAGAAGGGATCCAAGGGTGAGCCGGGCGGCATCCGGCCCCACGTTGAAATCCCGTACCGCGACGAAGATGAGTACCGCCTGATTGTCACAAAACTGGAACTTCAGGAATCCCGACTTTCCTCGGGAGCGTTGCTGGAAACTGAAGCGCAGCGCAAAGCCTGGAACGCTGAAGACCGCATGCTGAACGCGGCACTCAGCCTGCTGGCCGGCAAAGCCGTGAACGTGAAGGACTGAGCCTTGGACCTGATCCTGCGACTTGCCACGATCGAGGATCTGCCCCTTCTTGTGCAGCATCGGCGCGCCATGTTCGAAGAGATGGGGGCCTACGGGGCGCGAGACCTTGACGCACACGATCAGGCCTTCACCTCCTGGGCTGAACACTTGGTGATGACCGGGCGGCTGGTGGCCTTTCTGGCGCTGGCCGGAGGGCGGGCTGCGGCTTCCTGTTGTCTGTGGCTGCGCGAACACCAGCCCAGGCCCGGCCTTGAGTCAGCGCACTGGCCCTATCTGATGTCCATGTTCACCGAGCCTGAGTTCAGGCGCCGCGGAGCAGCCAGAGCGTTGGCCCTGGCCGCGCTGCAGTGGGCGCGTGAACGGGGTTTTACGCATGTTTCGTTGCATGCCACAACGCCAGCGGTGAGCCTGTATGAGCGACTGGGCTTTACGCGAACCTGGGAAATGCGGCGCAATCTGCTCGACGAGGGCCCCGAGGTCTGACGCGGACCATTTCAAGGGCCGCCCAAGGTTCCTATCATCGCGCCCCGCTTTCCGAGGTGCGTCATGATGAAGACAACCGCCAGGTGGCTTTCCGACTATGTCCAGACCGGGTTGAGCCCCGAGAAGCTGGCCGAGGTGCTCACGCTTTCGGGCACAGAGGTCGAGCTCATGGAGGCAGTGGGGGCCGACACGCGCTTTACACTCGAGGTCACGAGCAACCGTACCGATTGCCTGAGTGTACTGGGGCTGGCCCGCGAAGTAGCGGCCGTGACCGGCAAGCCACTGAAGCTGCCCTCACCGAGTTACAGGACGGCGGCAGACAAGGCCTCTGACTTCGCAAGCGTGAAGATCGAGCCCGACGCTCTGGCGGCCTGCCCCTATTACACCGCTCAGCTGATTCGTGGCGTGAAGGTTGGCCCTTCGCCTGTCTGGCTGCGCGAACGCCTGGAGGGAATTGGCCTGGCGTCCGTCAACAACATCGTCGACATCACCAACTTCGTGCTCTTCGAAACGGGACAGCCACTGCACGCCTTTGACCTGTCAAAGCTGGCCGGACGCCGCATCGTTGTGCGCATGGCCCGCGCCAAGGAAAAATTCAGTCCCATTGCCGACCGCAAGCAGCGACCCTTCCTTGAACTTGACACGTCAACGCTCGTGATTGCTGACGCCGAAAAGCCCCAGGCCGTGGGGGGCGTGATGGGCGGGGCCCTGAGTCAGGTCACGGAGTCCACGACAGACATCCTGCTGGAAAGCGCCTACTTCGAGCCGCGCGGCATCAAGGCCGCCAGCCGCAGGCTGGAGCTGAGCAGCGACTCGAGTTTCCGCTTTGAGCGCGATGTGGACGTGGCTCAGGTGCTGGCGGCCAGCCGGCGCGCAGCTCAGCTCATCCTGGAGGTGGCGGGAGGCAACGTGCTCGACGGCGTGCTGGAGGCCGGAGAGGCAAGCCCGCGCAGCCGCGAGGTGACGCTAGATCCTGCGCTGATCAGCCGTGTTTTGGGCATTGAGGTGTCGCCGGCCGAGGTCCGCCGCATTCTTCTGGCGCTGGGGCTCTCGGCCAGCGAGCAGGGGATGCGCTTTGTCGCGCCCAGCTTCCGCCCCGACCTGGAGCGTGACATCGACCTCGTGGAAGAAGTCGGCCGCGTGTACGGTCTGGACCGCGTGCAGGCGCCCTTGCGCATGACCGTGGCCATGGCCCGTCCCACACGACGCCAGCGAGTGCGGGCCAGGGTGCGCGAGGTGATGCGCGGACTGGGTTTCTCCGAGGGGCTCAGTGACAGCTTTGTAAATCCCAGAACCAGTGTGGCTGCCTTCACTATTGAAGGAGCCTCACACACGGCAATCGAGGCGCGCAACCCCGTGAATGCAGCGCTGCCCGCGCTGCGTCGCAACCTGCTGGGCAGCCTGCTGCTCTCACTTCAGACGAACCAGCGGCAGGCCCTGGCTCAGCCTCGTATCTATGAGGTGGCCAACGTGTTCACACCGAGGGCCGCTTCACGCGAATCCGGCGAGCACGAAGTATTGGGCCTGCTGGGTCGCGATTTCGCCGACGTCAAGGGTGCCGTGGAGACCCTCTTGGCGCGCCTGGGCATTGAAGCGGCCCTGGGGCTCAAGTCCGAACCGGACACAATCTTCGCGCCCGGGCGCGCGGCGCGCCTGAGCCTGGGCGGAGAAGTGATGGGCGTGGTCGGTGAGCCCTCGGCCGCCGTCATGAAGGAGTTCGACTGCGAGGGTCGCTGCGCGCTGGCGGAGCTGCATCTGGGCCTGCTGGTCAGGCACTGGCGCGAGACACCGCGTTTCACGGCGCCCGCGCGCTTTCCCGCAGCCGAGCGCGATCTGGCCGTGGTGCTCGATGCGTCACGATCCTGGGCCGAAGTTGTAGCCTGCGTACGCGGCGCCTGCGACGGTACGCTGCGTGATGTTGAGCTGTTCGACGAGTTTCGTGGCAAGCAGGTGCCGCCCGGCAAGAAGAGCCTCGCCTTCAGGCTGACTTTCCGGCACGACGAACGCACGTTGCGGGCCGAGGAAGTTCAGGCGCAGGTGGATGCCGCCGTCGAGGCGCTCTCCAGGAAGCTGGGCGGCGCGCTCAGGGCTTGAGCGCCTCAAGAGGCCTTGTACCCCGGCGCACGGCGGCTGCTAGACTCTGGGCGTGATCGGGGCTCTGGACCATCCGCAACTGACCCATGACTGGTTCACGACGGTGCTGCTGCGCGTCGGCGGTCGCGGGCTCGTGATCTACGAGCGCTGGGCGATTAGTTCTTCCGGCATCGTAGATGTCCGCGGTGTGGCCGACCGCGGCGAGGTCATTCTCGACGTCTATTACCTGATGTACTTGATTTCGTTCCTGATGGTGTTCGTGCTGTTCAAGCGCTGGCGCGAAGACGGCTGGCTCAAGGTGCGAAAGCACGTCGTCTATGACGCCGTGTTCATGTCGCTGACGGCTACACTGATCGGCGCCAAGGCTGCCTATATTCTCATCTACAATCCGGACTTCTACTTCAGGGAGCCGGCCACCACGGGCGAGATGCTGCGCCGCATCTTCCTGAACTGGAGCGGCATGGCAAGCCACGGCGCGGCTTTTGCCATTGTGTTGGGAGCATTTCTCTGGTGGCTGAAGTCGCGGGCGCCGGTGGTGCACATGGGCGACGTGGGCTGCACGGCGGGCGCCTTTGGCGCCATTTGCGTGCGACTGGCCAACTTCCTCAATGGGGAACTCTACGGGCGCGAGGCGCCGGGCTGGCTGCCCTGGGCCATGCACTTCGAAGTTCGCAATGGTCGCGGCAACAAGCTCTTCGTGCAGGAGGGGCGCTGGTTTGAACTTGCCAGCGTAGCCCAGCCAGACGGAACGTTGGCGCGGCAGTACGTGGAGACCCAACCCTATCACTTGGGCTATGAACTCGTGCATCGGGGTACCAACGGCGTGAGACACGTTGACCCGGCCGCCGTGCCCGGCGATTTGCAGCAAGTCATGCTGCAGGTGATTACGAGCCCCCGCCACCCAAGCCAGCTTTACCAGTGCCTTCTGGAGGGAGTCCTGCTGTTTGCGTTCATGGTTTTCATGCGCAAGCGGGTCAGGCGAGCGGGCGTGCTGGCGGGCATTTTCTTCGCGGGCTATGCGGGCGCGCGCTTCATTGGCGAGTTCTTCCGCGAGCCGGACAAGCAGTTCCAGAGCGCCGAGAATCCCCTCGGCACGGTGCTGGGCCCCCTGAGTATGGGCCAGTTGCTCAGCCTGGGAATGCTTGCCTTTGGGCTGGGGGTGATTGCCTATTTCCTGCGGCGCGGGCGCCTGATCAGCGAGATTGAGATGTGGCCGCCCGAACCCCCTGCTGCCGCGGAGACGACCGCTGTCGTGGCCACGGCACCTGGCAGCCAGGCGCCTGAGAAGTCATCCTCCAGGTGAGCCCCGTTCGCGCCTCGCATCGGTGTATGGCAGGCCGGGCCGGCTTTTCTAGGTTAACCTCCGGATGTCGGCGGCAAACGTTCGCTTCAGTCGGCCTGGCAGTTCGCGGTTCCAATAAGGAGGCTTTCCATGACGCTCACCACCACGCTTACTCCCGCCGCCGTCAATGACGCCATCGAGCGGCACATGCGCCCCCAGACGTTCGTGCTGGGCATCAAGATGTGCCGCAGCGAGGCCGAGATTCCGCCCAAGACCAAGCGCGCGAAGAAGGACATGGGCATCGACAGCGCGCTTTGCCAGGGCATGAGCATCTCGCGCCACTTCGGCTGGAGCTTTGCCGTCACGCGCGACGACATCTCCTGCCCCATCGGTGCAACGCTGTTCGGCTTTGCCCCGCGTGTGGAACACTTCGACTGCGGCCATTGCTGCGCGGGCATGTACACCAAGGACGCTCCAGCGGGGGCCAAGACCGAGGGAGAGGCCCCCAAGTTCAAGTTTGGCGAATATTTCGCCATGGTGACTGGCCCCCTGGGGCGCATCGAGTTCGCACCTGATGTTGTGCTGGCCTTTGGTAATCCCGCCCAGGTCATGAGGCTGGTGACCGGCGCCCTGTGGGAGTCGGGCGGTTACATTCACTCCAAGTTCTCGGGCCGCACGGACTGCGCCGACGAAGTAATTGAGACCATGCAGACTGGCAAACCCCAGGTGATCTTACCCTGCTACGGCGACCGAATTTTCGGGCAGACTCAGGACCACGAAATGGCCTTTGCCTTTCCCTGGGCCTTTGCGGCTGAGCTGCTCGAAGGTCTGGAGGGAACGCACAAGGGCGGCGTGCGCTATCCCATCCCCCATAACCTGCGCTACACTGGCAGCTTCCCGCCAAGCTATGAGAAGCTGCGCGAGTTCTGGAAGTAGGCGGCGGTGGAACCGGACCCTTGGAGGCGCTTGACGCCATGAAGGCACTGAAATGCACCAGCTGCGGATCGCCGGACCTGCAGTTTCTTCCCGGCAATTTCGCGCGCTGCAACAGCTGCGGCAACACCTTCGCCGAGATTCCCGGTTCGGCGCCCCCGACCTACTACGCGCCGCCACCTCCGGGTTATGCGCCCCCGCCGGGGCCGCAGGCCTTCATCCCGCCCCCGCCGCCTCCCATGTGGCAGGCTCCCAGGAAGTCCAGCGCGGCACCCCTCCTTATTGGCGTCGCGGTGGCCCTCGCCCTTTTGATTACTGCGGGCGCCGGGGCACTGGTGCTGGGTGTGGCATCTTCCCCACTGCCGACGCCCAGGTATGCGCCGACCACGTCTCCGCGCGTGAGCGGAAGCTCGGGCAAGCCCCTGGAAGACGTTCCCTTGAGCGAGGAGAACGTCGAACGTCCCAACACGAGTCCCGGCGTCATTGAAAAGCCTGCGCCCCAGCCCAAGGGCGAGTTCAGGGATGTGAGGCAGGCCGCCGTGAGCAACAACCTCGTCTGGGTCGGCAAGTATGTGAACACGGGCGACACCGTGATTGTCGATCCCTCGGTAACCGTGAGTCTGTTCGAGTCCGGCGGCAAGCGTGTGGCTGAACAGCCGGGCTTTGCCCACCGCAAGTGGCTGGAGCCGGGGGAGTGGACACTGCTCATGGTGCTCGTGGCCGATGCCCCCGATTACGCTCGCCACGAATTCAAGGTCAACAAGCCCCGTGTTCCCAGTTATGAAACCAAGCCCGTCAAGCTCACGGTGACGGAGTGGGGCATGCGCAGGCAGTTCAGTTCGAATTACGCCATCGGCACGGTCCGAAACTCCAGTGGCAAGTATGTCAAATGGGCGCAGGTGATCGTGTATGGATTTGACGGGCAGGGCCAGCCCGTCAGTGTGTGCGACAGCTACGTCACGGAGAAAGAGCTTGAGCCGGGCGCTGAAAGCGGTTTCTCCGTCATGATCACCACGCTGGCGGTCGGCACGGCGGAACGCTACGAAGTACTGGCGTTTGCTACCCCCGACTGATTCTGCGGACGCTCAGTGGATGCAAACATCGCGGCGCGCAGCTCTCACGCACTTCTTGCGCGAGTGTGCTGCCTGCTGCGTGGGAATGGATCGCCAATGGCCTTGTCGTGTGGCCTGGGGTCTGGCGGCGCAGGCAACAGATACGGCCCGGGTCAGCGCAGCTTGGGCAGCTTGCCCGTCACGGGCTCGGGGGCTTGGCGCAAGACACGCTTGAGAGGCTTGCCCACGGCGTTCTTGGGAATCTCGCTCACGATATGGAAACGTCGCGGGCGTTTGAAGCTTGCGAGGTGAGGCTCGACGAACCTCGGCAGGTCCGTGATATCCTGGGGCGCGCCCGGCTTGAAAACCAGAAAGGCCACGGGCACTTCGCCATCAATGGGGTCTGGCATGCCTACCACGCAGGCCTCGGCCACGGCTGGGTGCGTCAGCAGCACTTTCTCCACTTCGCTGGGATAAACGCTGTAACCGCGGAACTTGATCAGGTCCTTCAGGCGATCGACGATGCGCAGGTAGCCTTCTTCGTCGAACTTGCCGAGGTCGCCCGTGCGCAGCCAGCCGTCTACGATAGCCTCGTGGGTTGACTCCATCTGGTTCCAGTAGCCCAGCATCACCTGGGGACCTCTGACCTGGACTTCGCCCTCCTTGCCGCGCTCCAACTCGCGCCGCGGGTTTTCAGGATCGGCAAGCCTCACCTCAGTGCCCGGCAGCGGCACGCCCACAGTGTGGTATTTCACGGCGTGGGGCGGGTTGTTGGTGACCTCGGGGCTGGCCTCGGTCAGGCCGTAGCCGTTGATCATGGGAACTTTGGGGCAGGCTGCCCGCCACTTCTCCGGAAGCATGCCCGAGACCAGCATGGCACCCGCCTTCACATATCGCACGCTCTCAAAGTAGCGTGGCGCATCGCTTCCGGCGGCGTCCAGCAGCCTGAGAAACATCGTCGCGCTGCCATAGGCCACGGTGACTTTATGCCGCACCAGTGTCTCCAGCACTTCCTGGGGCTGGAAGTGCTCGATCAGGGCGATGGAGGCGCCGGCGGCTATGGCGGCGTTCATAACACAGCACATGCCCCAGGTGTGGTAGAGCGGCAGTGCGCCCAGAACGATCTCCTTCTCAGTCCAGCCAAACCAATGATTGTTCTGCAGGGCATTGGCCACCAGATTGCGATGGCTCATCATGGCGGCTTTGAGGCCACCGGTGGTGCCGCTGGTGTACTGTAGAACAGCGACATCGAGTTCGGGGCGGCAGCGCGGGGGCGGCGGGGGTGTGATAACGCTGGGCAGAAGGTCGGAATCCTTGAGCGGGTTAGGGGCGTACTCTTTGCCCGGCTCAAGGTAGTAAGTGCGGGGCTCCTGAACGCCGGCCTGCCGTACAGCCGCGTCAAACTCCAGCGCACGGGCCATGTCAATGATGGCGATTGTCGGGTCAGTGTCCGCCAGGATTTTCGAGAGTTCCTCGGCGGTGAGGTGCATGCTGGCGGCTGTTACGATGCAGCCGGCACGAAGAGCACCGAAGTACTGCGTCACGAACTCGGGGCAGTTGGGAAGCCAAAGCAGTACCCGCGCGGCGCCTTTGGCATTGCCATAGCCTCGGGCGCGCATCTGGGCGGAGGCGATTTCGGCGTGCTTCCAGAGTCGGCGGTACGAGACCGAATAGTCGCGAAAGAAGATGGCGGGCGCTTCAGGCGTGCGCTGGGCCGTTTCTTCAAGCAGGCGCCAAAGGGGTTTGAGCGGCACCTCGAACTGGCGCTTGACCTCGGGGGGGTAGTGCTTTTGCCAGTCGTAGCGGTCAGTCACGCAAACTGCCTCAAAAACTCGCCTGGCACAGGCGTTGGGCGCCCGCTGGAGGCATCTGTGAAGACAATAACCACGCGGGCCTGCGCGGCCGGTTCAGTGTGGCCGACTTTGGCAACTTTCTGCCCCAGCGTCACGCTTGTGTTTCCGACGCGCTCAATTTGAGTTGAGACCTCGACATCATCGCCCAGATGCAGGGGGTGACGATAGTCGATTTCTGTGCGCACCGTCATGTACTGCACGCCCCAGTTGTCGATGATACTGGTGTAGTTCAGGCCCTTGTCCTGCAACATCTTGCAGCGGCCGTGCTCGAGCCAATTGATGTAAACAGCATTGTTGACGTGGTTATAGACGTCGAGCTCGTAGCTGCGTACTTGGAGTCGAAACGTTGAGACGTAAGGCATTGCCCCTGCGCGGCTTAGTTGAGGTGCAAATTGTATCTTGGGCCAGCGACGCGGGGTAGTGCGGCCTGTCAGGGCAATCGAGTCAGCCTCAATTGGCAGTGAAAATCACGAGGCGGTGGTCGCCTATGACGACCACCGCCTCGTGTTCTAAAAGGCCGATGGAATGCCGCCCCCCCTTAAACAGCGACATCCCTACAATTGTCGGCCTTCCCACTTGTACCAGCGCAGAGCGCCGGAATTCATTGCCTGTTGACGCGCAGAGAATAGCGCGTCCATATCACGGCCCTTTCACGAACTTTTAGATTCTCGTGACAATCTTTCTGACAGTGCTGTGACCGGAGGTTTCCCTTTACGCGTCAAGCGGGGCCGGCCAACCAGCCATGGAGGCCCGCCGGCGGTCGATCGAAGCCTCTGATGGGGCGTCTAACCATCCAGCTGCCATGGGCCCCTCCAGCATATTCCGCGGTTTGTCTCAAGCTTCGGCGCCACTTCGCCGATGGACCAGCGAGGGCTGGCCCAAGGGTGGGCTTGCCCGCGCCGGGGTTTGGCATGATCCGCTCGCTCTTTGCCTACATCTTTGTGTTCACGGCGGGGCTCGCTTGTGCGGCATCCTATTTCTACTCCCTGCACCCCGAGCACACGCCCGAAGACGACATGCCCAAGATGCGTATTGATCTTGAAGACGTACTTGAAAGGGCACGACGCGCCAAAGGCGCTTGGGAGAGCGCTCCGCCCTCTCCGCGCGAAGAGCCGGCCCCCAAGCAGCCAGCGCCCGCCAAGTCGGACGTTTCGGGTAAAAGCAAACACAAGTCCTGATTCGAGGTTAACCGCGAGCCGCGACCTTCGTAGAAGATGATGTCCAAACTACGAAGGAGCAGACATGCGCAAGTTCTTTGCGGCGTTCTTTGTCGGCCTGGGCGGGTGTCTTTGGGCTTCCCTTACGCCGGCAGGCAGCCGCGCCGAAGAACTTCCCCAGCTGGGGCCCCAAGGACTTCCCCCCATTGCACGACAGATTCTGCTTTCGCCGGCCCTTAGCGCAGATGGTCGCACGCTGGCCTTCGTCTACGACGGCGACATCTGGGTGGCGCCCAGTCAGGGCGGCGACGCCCGACGCCTGACCATTACTGTGGACAACGACGGATCACCCCGCTTTTCGCCCGACGGCAAGTGGCTGGCCTTCCGCTCCCGTCGTTATGGAAGCGACGATGTTTTCATCATGCCCGCTGAGGGGGGCGAAGCCCGACGCCTGACGTTCAGCGACGGTTCCGAGGACCCTTGTTGCTGGCTGCCGGACTCCAGCGGCGTGATATTCACGAGCGCGGCGAGAGAGAACGGCCGTGACCTCTGGGTCGTGCGGACCGATGCCGGAGAGCCCTGGCCCATCACCGGAGGCGGCTTTGGCGAGCACGAAAGCCAGGCCAGCATCAGTCCCGATGGAAAGTTCGTCGCCTATGTGCGGCGCGGCGGTGACCCCATGCGTCGCAGGGGCTACCAGGGCAGCGCCGACGGCGAAATCTGGCTGTGCGAGTTTGACGGGGTAAGCACCCGCAATCACCGCGCCCTGACTCAAAACGCCTCCCACGACGCCTGGCCCTGCTTTGCCGACAACGACACGATCCTCTACGCAACTTTCGCGGCTACACGCACTCGCAGTTCCCGGGCAGCACGCCTGACGGCCGTTAACCGGCAGGGAGATGAGGTTAAGGGCTGGGGAGGCGAAGTTGAGCTGGACCCGCGGGAGATCAGCGTGGGAGGAGGCAAGCTCGCCTTTGCCACGGGGAACTACGGAGGCTGGAACCTCCACGTGGGCGAGTTTGGCAAGCGCCCGCCTCAGAAGGTCAATACCCCGTTCATCCGCATCAAAAGCGACCAGCGCACGGGTGAAGTGGCCGCCAGCCGGGTCACTTTGGCCAGCGAGTTCAAGGTCAGCCCCGACGGTCGCAAGATCGCGTTTGTGGCCGGGGGCGACTTGTTCGTGATGCCGACGGAAGAAGGGGGCCTGCCGCGCAACGAGACGGACAGCGTGACGCGCGAGAAGGACATCGCGTGGGCACCCGACTCCCGCGAACTGGTGTTCACACGCGCGGGAGGCGCGGGATTCAGTATCGGCCGGCGCGACGCCGCCAAGGCTCAGGACCGCGATGCCGCGCTGCCGGCCCATGTGAGCGAGGGCAAGTTTTCGCGCGCCCAGTTCCTTCCTGACGGCAGCGTGATTGCCGTGCGCAACGAGCGAGAAATTGTCGGGCTCTGGGGCGAGGGAGTGAAGACTCTGAAGATTGAGGGCGAATTCCGCTGGGCCAATCTGGGCAGCGGTGACCTGTTTGATGTTTCACCGGACGGTCAATGGCTGCTCTATGAGCAGCCTAACGAGCTTTACGACGACACGCTCTGGGTCTGCAACCTCAAGAGCGGCGAAAGGCGCCCTCTAACGAAGCTGTTCGGCAACTGCGGCCACGCCACGTTCTCGCGTGACGGCAAGCGTGTGAGCTTCATCTGCGACCAGGAAGGGAGCTACGATGTCTGGGTCGTTGACCTGCAACGCAAGCCCGTCGAGTTCAAGGAAGACAAGCTCGACAAGGCTTTCAAGGACCCCCCGCGCCGTGAAGAACCGCCCCGCAAGGAAGAGCCGCGCAAAGACGAACCGGCTGACCCCCCCAAAGATGAACCCAAGCCTGACGAGCCCAAGCAGCCTGAACTCAGGACGCCGGCGCGCAAGGCCGCTGAAACGCGCATCGACTTTGATGGCATCGACCGCCGCACGCGCAGGATTACCAGCCTGGAGGGCTCGGAAATGTGGCCCTGTAGTACGGAAGACGGCAAGGTCTTCTATTTCATCGCTTCCGTGCAGGGGCAGAGCAACATCTGGAAATTGACGCTGGACCCCGACAAGGGGCCCGACCTCAAGCAGCTCACGCAAAGCCGCAGTTCGAAGAGCCAATTGCGGCTCAGCGCCGATGAAAAGTCCCTGTGGTTTCTGGACGGCGGCACGGTGACCAGCCTCACCCTCGCCAGCAGCAAAGTTACGGCTTATCCCTTCAGCGTCGAGCTGCGTCGAAACAGACGCGATCTCCGGTTGGCTGCCTTTGACGAGGCGGCCTGGGTGGTGGAGGACTACTTCTACGATGCCTCGCACCACGGCCGCAACTGGCCGGAGCTCTGCGCACGCTATCGCGGCGCACTGGGCTCCACCAGCACCGGCGACGAGTTCGGCGGCGTCATGAATGATCTGCTGGGCGAGCTGAACTCCAGCCACCAGGGATTCACGGCCAGCGACGAGCGCAGCGACGGCTTCACAGAGTCAACGGGTTATCTGGGTGTGCGCTTTGACGCTCAGGCCCTATCACGCGGTCAGTATGTGATAACCGAGATCCTCAAGGGCGGCCCCTTGGATGTGCCGGACGGGCCCCTGCCGGGCATTCGGCTCGTCGGCATCAACGGCGTGGCCCTGGGTGCCGCGCAGCCCTCTTTGGAAGCACGTAGAACGCTGGCCCAGTTGCTGACCAACACGACCGGCAAGCGTGTGGTGCTGCATCTCAACGACAAGTTCATCCTCGATGGCTCACGCACGTTGGCAGTGAAGCCTGTCTCGCGCGGAGATGCATTTGTTCTCTATTATGAGGCGTGGCAGGCCTGGCAGCGTCAACTGGTGCACAAGCTCAGCCAAGGACGCCTGGGCTACGTCCACATTGAGGGCATGGACGATCCCTCCCTGCGCCATTTCAAGCATCATCTGGGTAACGACGCGCTTGGGCGCGAAGGGCTGGTCATCGACGTTCGCTTCAACGGAGGCGGTTACACGGCGGTAGATGTGCTGGAAATCCTGATCAAGCGCCCCTGGCTCATCCGCCGCAACCGTGAGGCCCGCGACGTCAGTGAGAACGCCTACCGCAGTATCACGCTCGAGAAGCCCAGCGTTCTGATGATCAATCAGGACAGCTTCTCCAACGCCGAAATCCTGGCCGAGGGCTATCGCCGCCTGGGTATCGGCAAAATCGTCGGGGTTGATACGGCGGGCGGTGTGATTGGTACTGGGGGGTTCCGGCTCATTGACGGCAGTTCCATGCGACTTCCCGGAACGGGCGCCTATGCTCTCGACGGCGAGAACCTCGAAAACAGCGGCCGCAAGCCCGACCTCTTTGTCGAGAACCACCCCGAGGAACTGGACAAGGGCATTGACCGCCAGACGGAAGCCGCCGTCACGACGCTGTTGGAGCAGCTTGACGCCAAAGGCAAGTAGCCTCAGGCAGCGGCGTGGGAGCGGGCCTCCTGGATCCAGCGCTGGCTGTCGTAGTCGGGTTCGCTGCCGGCGAGCTTCAGAAAGTGCTCCATCTCGCGCACGGACTCCCGGGCAGCTTCCGGCCGCCCCAGCCGAAAGAGGGCGCAGCCGCGCTCGGCATGGAGTTTGGCCAGCACGAAGTTGAGATACTGGCCGGCTCTCGGCGCCGTCAGGGCTGCGTCCACGCAATCAAGGGCGTCCTCGGCCTGTCCCAGCTCCAGAAATGCCGCCGCCTGCTGGGCGCACGACACCAGATAATGCCAGGCCATGCTTGCCGACTGCGCTACCCGCGCCGCCATGGTGGCCGCGTTGAGTGCGGCACGATGGTCGCCGATGGCATCAAGGATGTCATAGCGGTTACGCAGGGCAAACCAGAGCACCCGGACGTTGCCCAGCTCGCGTGCCATGCTCGCGGCTTTGTCGACGTGCTTGAGTCCTTCGTTGTAGCGGCCAAGCTGCCTGGCAAGCCCGCCCAGGTTGACCTCTGCTCGGGCCACTTCCGCATGCAGCCCCGCCGTGGCGGCTTCAGTACTTGCACGGCGGTGATACTCCATGGCTTCTTCGAGGCGGTCTTGACCGTGACTGAAGGATGCGAGGGTCGTCGCCATGGCGCAACGCAGGCCGGGGTTGGGGCTGGACTCCAGGGCAGCCTTCAGCGGTTCGACATAGGCCTGTGCTTCGTCGCTGCGTTGAAGCTGCGCCAGAATGCTCATCATTTGCTGGTGGCAGCGTGTCAGAAGCAGGGGGTCCCCGCTGCTCTGGCCGATTGCCAAGGCTCTTTGGGCGTAGGGCAGGGCATCGTGGGGCCTGCCCGCGGTGTGCAGTGAGCGGGCGAGGCTGAGCAGAGCCTCCTGCTGCATCTGCGGCTCCCTGAGACGATCGCAGGCCTCGACAGCGACGGCCAGGAGCCCGGGAGCCCGCGCGTTTTGCGAGGTGTCCAAACAGCAGCAACCCAGCATCAACTGCGCGCGGGTTACTTCCAGTGCGTCGCCCAGGTGCTGAGCGGTCGCCAGGGCGCGCTCGGCCTCAGTTACCGCGGCCTCCATACGGCCCATACGGTTGAGCAACTCGGCGCGGCGGCAAAGCAGGCGCACGCGCTCGCCTTCGCTTACGCCCTCACACATGAAAAGGTCGTCAAGCAGGGCCAGTCCGCGCTCGTTGGAGTATGTCGCGATGGCGGCTTCGGCGGCCTCGCGCAGCAAGTCACGGCGCAGAACCTTGAGGCGCGCGGCTTCCTCCGGCGTGGCGCCGGCCTGTCCCGAGAGTGCGTGAGCCGCCAGTTCGTCCGGTGCGGCCAAGCCGCTGCCTTGAAGGTATTCCAGGGCACGCCTGTGCAGTTCGCCCCGCCGCGAAGGCAGCATGAGCTCGTAGCAGGCACGCTGCAGCAGCGCGTGGGTGAATACGTAGGCGGACTCTGCGGAGGGCTTGTTCATGGCCGGGGGGAAATATACTCATCGGAACGAGGGCTGGGCCAGACGTGGCCTCTCATTTCCAATCCGACCGCGAGACGCCATGCACATCTCCGACTTTCAGAGGGTCATTGAAGACACTTACGGCGCCAAGGACCGCAAGCGCGGCATTGAGTCCACGTTTCTGTGGTTCGCGGAAGAAGTGGGCGAACTGGCGCGGGCGCTGAATGGGCGCACTTCGCGCGACAACCTGCAACTGGAGTTTGCAGACACCCTTGCCTGGCTGAGCACCCTGGCCAGCATTGCGGGTGTCGATCTCGAGGCCGTGGCCGCCGAGCGCTACGGCAAGGGCTGCCCTCGCTGCAAGGCGATCCCCTGCAAGTGCGAGGAAAAACGCACAACAGCCTATCGCTGCGCGTAATGGCGAGTGGGCTCAACGCGCGCTAGATTGGCGCGACTGATTTCGGGTTTAGCCGTGATAGACGAAACTCTGGCGGATTTCCTCCAAAGCGGGCTGGCATGCGCTGTGGCAACGCGTGATGCCAGGCTCGTGCCTGACTGCGTGCTGGCCGCCGGGGTGCGCATTGAGCGCGACCGCAAACATGCCACGGTGTTTCTCCATGACACCATCAGCAGGCGCACCCTGGCCAACCTCAAGCACAACGGCCAGATTGCCGTGACGCTGGAGCACCTGCCCAATCACCACACGATCCAGCTCAAGGGAGAAGTCACGCGCGTGTCCAAGGCCACGGAAGCCGACATCGCCGACGCTACACGCTTCCATGCCGGATTCGTGAAGGAGATCGAGTACGTAGGCGTTGCGCCGCGCTTTTCGCGCCGACTGGCCTTTCTGCCCTGCCATGCAGTGACCTTTCGCGTCGAGGCGATTTTTGAGCAGACCCCCGGGCCCAAGGCCGGGGCTTGTCTGAAGGAGGCGCCGTGAGCACGCGGCTCTCCGAACTGATGGACTGCTTCCAGGGTGTTGTCCCCACGGGCATCGCCACCTGCAGCCTCGACGGCCGGCCCAACGTCACTTTTCTCAGCTACGTGAAGTACCTTGATGAACGCCATGTCGCGCTCTCCTGCCAGTTCTTCAACAAGACCAAGCGAAACATTGCCGAGAACCCTGTGGCGGCCATCTGGCTGATGCACCCCGTCACGCTCGAGGCGCACCGGGTGGTCATCCGCTTTCTGCGCTCCGAGTTCAAAGGGCCGCTGTTCGATGAAATGGCCCTTCGCATTGACGTCATTGCGTCCCATACGGGCATGAGCGGCGTCTTCAAGCTTTTATCCGCTGACATCTATGAGGTGCTCGAAATCGAGCCTGTGGAGGGCCACGTGTTGCCTGACGCCGAGGCGGCCGAGGCGCTGGCGGCGCCTCCAGTGGCTTTTCGCGCCAAGGGCACTCGCGGCGAACTGGCCGCCCTGCAGGCCCTCTCAGATCGCATCTCCCGGGCCGAGTGCCTGGAACGGCTGATCGAGGCACTCCTGGATTCGACCACCGAGCTGTTTGAGGTCCAGCATGCCATGGTGCTTCTTTACGATGAGACACGCGCGCGCCTATACACGCTCGACAGCCGCGGCTACGGGCGCGGCGGCAGCGGAGCGGAGGTGGGGCTGGGCGAAGGCCTGATCGGGGCGGTCGCGCGCAGTCGCAAGCCCCTGCGCGTCTCCCACGCCGGCAGCGACCTGCGTTATGGGCGCGCTATCCGCCGCGGCGTCGAGGGATCGAAGGAGGCTGACAAGCTCTCGCGCGAGATTCCACTGCCCGGCCTGCACGACGCCCAGAGCCAGCTGGTGTTGCCGCTGGTGGCGAGGGAGAGGCTGGTGGGGGTTCTGGCCCTGGAAAGTCGCGATCCGCTCAAGTTCAGCGACTGGCACGAAGCCTTTCTCAATGTAGCAGCCAATCAGGCGGCGCTGGCCATTGCCAACCTCCAGGAGCAGGAAGAGCCCGAAGATGCTCGCCCCGCTGGGGAGTCTCAGCGCCTCAAGCCGCTGGCGGGACGCAAGAGGGCCTTCACGTTCTACCCGCAGGATGACGCTGTTTTCGTCGACGGCCAGTACCTGATTCGTAACCTGCCGGGGCGCATTCTCTGGAAGATTCTGCGCGAGTTTGTGAGCGGAAAGCGCCACGAGTTCACCAACCGCGAACTCCGCATGGACAACGCTTTGGGTCTGCCTCCGTTGAAGGACAATCTCGAGAGTCGGCTCATTCTGCTGCGCAAGCGCCTCGAGGAAAAATGTCCCGATGTGCGCATGGTGCCCGTGCGCCGCGGCGCCTTTGCCCTGGAATCGGACAGCGAACTCACGCTCTCTGAGAGCGCCCAGCCCTGACACCGGGCTCCTTAGCAAATACTTAAGAAACATGTACGAGCGGCTTAGGAACGCCGGCGGCCGGCGCACGCTATGTTCCCTGCGTGCAGTTCAACGGACCATTGCCATCATTCGGAGAGACAGACATGTCAGACCAGCGCCAGAACTTCTACACCGCCGTACACAAGGGAATCCGCCGCCAGCTTTCGCAGATGCTGACGTTGGCCGGAGCCGTGGATTTTGCAGATCCGCGCCAGCGCCAGCTTTACTGCGACCGATTCGATCAGCTCGCCCGCATGCTTGAGTCCCACGCCCATCACGAGGACAGGCACATCAGCCCCCTGATCGAACAGGCCGCGCCTGAACTGGCGCGTCGCATTCACGCCACCCATCACGTACTGGAGGACACGCTGGAGGAAATGATGGGCTTCCTGGCCCTGATGCTGAAGGAGCCGGAGCGGGCCCGTGTGCTGGGTTACAACTTCTACCTGGCGCTGGCGCGTTATGTCGCCACGCAGTTCGACCACATGCACGAAGAGGAAAGCAGCGTCATGGGCGCGCTCTGGAATGCCTTTGACGATGCCACGCTGGATGGCTGCCACAAGGCCATTCTGGCGGACATCGCTCCCGCGGAGATGGGCGTCTGGCTGAGCTGGATGATTCCCTGCCTCACCCCCTTTGAGCAGCAGGGCATGCTCGACGAAATGCGCCTCGGCGCCCCGCCGCAGGTTGTGGCTTTCGTTGAGCAGCTGGCGGCGCAAAGCCAGGGCGAACGCGAGTCAGGCCTGAAGGCGGCGTAAATGACGGTGCGGCGGGGGACGCGAGGCGTCCCCCGCCCGTTTCACGAAAAAAGTTTACTGCGCCAAGCGGGCCTCGCGCCCCAGACCCGCCGCCCAAGCGGCGCGGCGGCGGGCCAAAAAACCTCCGCTGACTGATTCAAATTCTCGCTCCGGACAGTGCCTCACACGATGTTTGCTTTTCCCCCGTGTTGAAAATCGTTTAATGGCGGCGTTCGCGGCGGCTCAGCCTGGAGTGCAAAGGCGCTTCTGGGCGCAAACGAAGTCAGCGAATGTTACCGGCGCGCGCAAGCGCGGCGGGGTCCCCGAGGGGACTCAGCAGGAGATATCCATGCCCAAGGCCAAGAAGTCGGACTATTTGAACAAGAACAGCCTCGTTAAGCACATCGACATCACCCAGTTCAAGGACCTCGACAAGCTCGTGGCCGCCATGGGCGACACCAGCTTCCAGGCGCGCAACCTTTCGCGCGCGGCTGACATCTACGACATGGCCCTGCGGGACCAGAATTGCAGCATCATCTTGTGTCTGGCGGGCTCGCTGGTGAGCGCGGGTCTGAAGAAGGTGATCACTGATCTCGTGAACAGCAACATGGTGGACGCCATCGTCAGTACCGGCGCGATCGTGGTTGACCAGGACTTCTTCGAAGGGCTGGGCTTCTCGCACTACAAGGGCACCCCTTTCGTCAATGACGCCGAGCTGCGTGATCTCGCCATTGACCGCATCTACGACCATTACATCGACGAAGATGAACTCCGCGTCTGCGACGAGACCATGACCAGGATCATCGACGGTCTTGAGCCTCGCCCCTATGCCAGCCGCGAAATCATCCGCGAGATGGGTGCCTACCTCGTGAAGAACGGCAAGAAGCACGACGGGTTTGTGGAGGCGGCGTACAAGAAGAACGTTCCGATCTTTGTGCCGGCCTTCAGCGATTGCAGCGCGGGCTTCGGCATTGTGCTGCACCAGCACGAGCGCCTCAAGGCAGGCAAGCCCATGGTCAGCTTTGACTCGGGCCGCGACTTCCTCGACTTGACCTACCTGAAGATGTACGCCAGCCAGGATACGGGCATCGTGATGATCTCCGGCGGCGTGCCCAAGAACTTCACGCAGGACACGGTCGTTGCCGCCGAAGTGCTGGGCCACGACGCGCCCATGCACAAGTACGCCATCCAGTTGACGGTGGCCGACGAACGGGACGGCGCTTTGAGCGGCAGCACGCTCAAGGAAGCCTCAAGCTGGGGCAAGGTTGACCTCAGCTACGAGCAGATGGTGTACGGCGAAGCCACGGTCACGTTCCCGCTGCTGGCAGGCGCGGTGTACGCCCGCGGCGCCCACAAGGCCCGCAAGGGCCGCGAACTTTCGAACTGGTTCGAAGGCCCGAACTTCAAGTACCCCGCCGAGAAATCCAAGGCGGCCGGGAAGTCGAAGAAGACCGCGCCGGTAGGGGCGTAACGGCTTGAACACAAAGGAGAGAAGGAGGCCGCGAGCTCCTTCTCGATTTCGACAAGTGGCTTGCTCAGTTCCTAGCGCGAGATTCACGAGAAAACACTTGGCTTTTTTTTTTTTGTCACTGTCTACCCTTGCGGCAGGCAAGGGAGAGAGGGCAAATATGCCATTCGTGGGCGCGGCAAACGCAACGACTCAGCAAGCCACACGGTGGCTGGTTGAGAATGAACCCGAGATCATTCAGATTCACGGGCACTTTCCGTCGCAGGCTGTCCAAGGTGGCTTCCTCACTTACGCCCGCGTGCCAAAGCTGATAGAGGCATCTCCGGCGGGGGCGTGTCTTCCGATCAAGGACCACAGCGACGAAGCAACGCAGGCCAAATTCGGCTTCCTCGAGTACGCCACGCGCCTCGTCATCTGCAACGCCGACGAAGACACGCTCAGGGTTCCGAACCCGCCGGAGGAAGTTGAGGTCGAGCTCGCGAAGATCAAGCTCGACTACGGCTATTACGCTCACCTCGACGTGGCGACGGGCGATCCGGTTTTCGGCGGCCTGCAAGACATCGTTGCTCCGGGCAACGTCATCAACGTTGGCGGCGCTCCGCTGAGTTTTCCCTGCCTTGAAGCGACTTTCGGGAAGGTGACTGCCAACAACAATCGGCCCAGCGTCATCATGAGTAACTTGCGTTCTCGCGAGAGCTATCGCAATCTCTGCTGGGCGGCGGGCATCGAGCCGCCGATGGTCCCGTGGACTTGGTATGACCCTTTCAAGGGCTGGCAACAGGGCAAAGTGACGAGTTTCCACGGCGTGCCCTGGCTCGTCAACACCAAGATGAACGCGGGCCTCTTGCCTGTTGACCGTCGGATTTATTTCATGGTCATGGGAGACGACGGCGGGCCGGGCCATACGCGCGGCATCACCTGCATTCGCCCGGCGGATTTGATGAACAGGCGCTACATCAAGCGAGCGGTCAACGGCGTGCCGGATTTTGCCAACGGCGAAGTGAACATGGCCCGCAACGTGTGGCTCACCATGCCCGCAGGTTTGGCGATGGGCAGCCAGGGATCGTTGAGTATCCTGACCAATTTCGAGAACGTGGGCGAATGCGCCGGTATCGTACCGTAGGACCCGCCCATGGACGACAAATGCAAAACGTGCGGTGAAGGAGCGGGCGAAATGCCCGCAGTAGCAACAGTGCATCCGGCGGGAACGGTTGTGCCGAACACCGGCGGCGGAGTTTTCGCGCGACCGTGGACGCCCGAACGCGCAGCGGCGGTCGACGTGCGCGCTCCCAAGCGGGCAGCAGGGTCGAATGGCGAAGCGCACTCAAGCGTGGAGTTCTTGCCAGCGACGGAAGCCCTGTCGCTGGTCCAAGTGAGTACCCCTTGGTTCGAGAGGCCAGCCTCTCCAACGCCTACTTCTCTTTCAGCCGACTCTCCGTCGCTGGTCGTGCCCGATGTTGAATACCTGCCCAGGACGGCATTTGCTCCTTGGTTTCAGGCCGAAGGCAATGGAGGACCCAAAGTAAAAGTGGGCAAAATTCCCAAAGACGAACCGCCTAAGGACAAGAAGCCGGTCGCCACGCCGGAGGGCCCGTCAAAGCCATACGAAGGAGAGCCTGATTTTCCAAGAGAACCTGTGGACTCCGACTCCGAGACTGATTTTGTTGCCCCGCCACGGGAAACTCCTGCCATTGTTGTTGGGTCTGATGAAGACCGTTTTCCGGATTGGTGGGATCATGCTCCAGACCTGCCTTCAGACGGCGTTGAGCTCAAGTGTGAACAAAAAGTTCGTCACCGTCTTCACATATCCTGGGATGAGTCTGGTGTAGTCGGATCAACGCCAGACCTGGATGACGCTAAGAAGCTCTCCAAAGGGAAAATCGCGGCTATGTCCGCGAAGAGCATCATCGAGGACAACAAGAAGAACGGCCTGATTGAGAAGATGGTCCGTTCGTTTCAAGTCGACGTCCGAGGCTGGAAATGCGAAACCCCTTGCGTCCTTAAGATCACAATCTTGGCTTCAAAATACTCGGTCAAGATCGGAACGGTCATCGGCGAAGTCGTCAATAAGCAAGGGCAACACGTTGCGTGGAACGTAGAATACCGCATCGCGCATGAACTCTGGGCCGTTGTCGACATTGAATGCGTGAAGTGAGGAGGAAATGAGTATACATCTCTCTTGGAAGTCCATGTGTTGCGTTGTGGTACTCGTGGCGGTGGCGTTCCTTTCTGCACCGCAGAGTTCTGCGCAATCCAAAGAAACATCGCCCCAAAGTGGGCCTTGGCAGATTGTTGAGACAAGAACAGTAGTTTTGCGGCTAAACACTCAATCCGGCGCCACTTTCGTTCTCCGCGACCTGGATGGAGCCAATCCACGTTGGGACGTTGTTTCGGAGCCAAATCCGCAAGCAGATGTTCCGCAAGCGGACATGTGGAGCCATTTGCAATACAAGAGCAAGATAGTAGTTGACGACGCCGGAAAGGTAGTCGGCTTGGCCATTGGCGACAAGTTTAACTTTGAAAACACTGAACTAAAGGCGGGGGATGTAATTGTTGAGGCCAACCAGTCCTCAATCACTAGCGGCGCGGACCTTTCAAAGGCTGTTCGATTGGCGAAAAATGACAAGAAGGATGAGATCGAAATTGTCTATCTTCGCGAAGGCACCAAGCACAAGACGAAACAGAAGATTGTGTACAAGTAACTCCGGCGGTTAACGCGCTTTCTTTTTCGGCGCCGGACAAGCGGCTGGCTTGCAACTTCCGAGAACGCGCCGTAAACACGTGGCATGGCGCTACCTGGAAAATCCGTTCGTTGGCGCGTCGCTGTTACTGGCGGCGCTGGTTTTATTGGTTCAACTCTCGTCAAGCGCATTGAGCGCGAGTGGGAGAACGCCGAAGTCACGGTCATTGATGACTTCCGCTCCGGCCACTTCAAGAATCTCGAAGGCTTCCGTGGTGAAGTCATTGCCCAGAACCTGGCCAAGATCAAGCTCAAGGATTTCCTTGAGCCCAAGAGCGTCGACGCCATCTTCCACCTCGCCAGCATCACCGATACGCGCGAGCAGGACCAGCGCAAGATGACATGGGATAACGTCGAGAGTTTTCGGCGCATCCTTGAGTTTGCGCGCGAAAAACAAATTCCTGTTACCTACGCGAGCAGCGCGGCTACCTACGGCATCGACGCGCGCATCAACAGTGAAACCGACGAGCGCAAACCGGCCAACGTATACGGCTTCTCGAAGGTGCAGCTCGAAAATCTCGCCGCGAAATATCTGAGCGAGCCCGACTTGCAGGGCTGGAAAATCGCCGGTACGCGCTATTTCAACGTTTACGGCCCCGGCGAAGCCCACAAGGGCCCCATGGCCAGCATGATCTACCAGCTCTACCTGCAAATGAAGGCGGGCAAGGCGCCGAGAGTGTTCAAGCACGGCGAGCAAAGCCGCGATTTCGTGCACGTCGATGACGTGGTCAACTGCACGCTTTTGGCCATGAACAGCGGCAAAAGCGGAGTGTTCAACGCGGGCACCGGCCAGGCCCGCACGTTCAACGACCTGATTGCTTGCCTCAATGCCGCGCTGAAGCTCAACCTCAAACCTGAATACATCGATAATCCCTTTGCCTTCTTTCAACCCTTCACGCAGGCGGACCTCAGCCGCTCGCGGGTGGAACTGGGCTATGAGCCGCGCTACACGCTGGAAAGCGGCGTAAAGCAGTACGTGGACTGGCTGGAGCGTCGCAAGTGAGCCTGAAGCTGGGTCCGGAGCCGGAGTCCTACACCCTGGCTGCGCGGGCCGCCACGCCTCCCGCTTTTGACTACACCCCGGACTCCTGGGGCTATGGCGATGTCGCCGTGGAGCGCAAAAGGCGGCAAGGCGCCCTCTTCGTCCTGTTGGTTTCCACCGTGCTGCTGGGTGGAGTACTCTTTGTGCTGCTGCGCGTGGGGGGTAACAACCTGCACCCCGTGGAAGAAGGCCGTTTCTACCGCAGCGCCCAGATGAACGAGATCGACCTGGCCCGCTCCATCGACCAGCTCGGCATCAAGAGCGTGCTGCGCCTGGTCGGAACGGATGACAGCGACCGCGAGAGCTACGACTCAGAGCGCGCCGTGTGCGAACGCAAGGGAACGCGGCACATCGTGGCCAAGATGGCCGCATCGCGCCTTCCCTGGCGCAGCGAGCTTTCAACGCTGTTTGCGGCGCTCGATGAACTGGCCGCGCGCGAGGAGTTGCTGCCCGTGCTGGTGCATTGCTCGCAGGGCAGCGACCGGACCGGGCTGGTCAGCGTGATCTGGCTGCACGACTACAGGGGCAAGCCCCTGTCTGAGGCGCGGGGTCAGCTCGCCTTTGTGCCCTACATGCACGTGAGCTGGGGGGAGGCTCGCAGCATGGGTGATTTTCTGGACCGATACGAGGCGTACCTGAGCGAAAACCCGCAGGGCCGCCTGAAGATCCGCGACTGGGTCAAGCTCCATTACTTCGAGGAAAAGCCGGGCCGTGGCCCCTTGCCCTGGTATGACGGCAAGACATACACGCCGTCGCCTTGAGCTTTGTCGCAGGCCTCTTTAGCATCACCGCCCTTCAGGGCGGATTTGCCCATTGGGAGAGAACCATGGCCAAGGATGAAGTGATGCAGCGCCGCATGCAGGCCGTCGAAATGGCCATGTCGCAGATCGAGAAGAATCACGGCAAAGGCTCGCTCATGAAGCTGGGCGACCGCCCTGCGGTGGAAGTCAACGGCATCACTACGGGTGCCCTTTCCATTGATCTAGCCCTGGGCGGGCGCGGCATTCCACGCGGGCGCATTGTCGAAATCTACGGGCCGGAAAGCAGCGGCAAGACCACGCTTGCCCTGCAGGTCGTCGCCAATGCCATGCGCGCCGGCGGCATGGCCGCGTTCATTGACGCTGAGCACGCCCTTGATCCCGCTTACGCCAAACAACTGGGCGTGGACGTCGAGAATCTTTACGTCAGCCAGCCGGACTCAGGCGAGCAGGCCCTGGACATCTGCGAGACGCTGGTGCGCAGCAACGCCTTTGACGTCATTGTCGTGGACAGTGTGGCGGCGCTTGTGCCCAAGAGTGAACTGGAAGGCGACATGGGCGACGCCCAGATGGGTGCCCAGGCCCGCCTGATGAGCCAGGCCATGCGCAAGCTCACGGCTGCCGTCAGCCGCGCCAATACCGCGCTGATTTTCATCAACCAGATCCGCATGAAGATTGGCGTGATGTTCGGCAACCCGGAAACTACGACGGGCGGCAACGCTTTGAAGTTTGCGGCTACGCAGCGCATCGAAGTGCGCCGTGCGGCTCCGATCAAGGTGGGAGACGAGGTCATCGGCAACGAGGTCAGCGTCAAGGTGGTCAAGAACAAGCTGGCCCCGCCGTTCAAGAAGGTGACGGTGGAGATGATCTTTGGCGAGGGCATCTCGCGCGAGGGTGACCTGCTGGAGCTGGGGGCGACCTGCGGCGTCATCAAGCGCAGCGGCGCCTGGTGGACCTTCGGGAACCACAAGCTGGGTCAGGGCAAGGAGAACGCCAAGGTGTTTCTGCGCGAGAACCGCGACGTCGAAAGACAGATCGATCATGCCGTGCGTGAGGCTTTGGCCCTGAATCCCGAGCACATGAAGAAGGGCGGCAAGGACGCCGAGTGACGCCCCGTGGCCGCGTTCGCGCCGGAATGTACACTTCCGGCCGTTTGTTCAGGACTGGTCATGAAGCGCGGCTGTGACATCCATGCCTGGAGCGCCGAGCGGCGAGCTAGTTAGCGCAAGCTGACTGGATTCTTCTTTGGCTCGCTGCGTTGCAGCAAACACGGATTACCAACATGAGTTCCCGAACACACACTGAAGTGAGGCAGGCGTTTTTGGAGTTCTTTGACCGCAAGTTCCGGGAGTACGCGAAGTCGAAGGGCGAAGACCCGATCAAGTTCCCGGCCATGATTCTGCCCTCCAGTTCGCTCGTGCCCGATGACCAGAGCACGCTGTTCACCAGCGCGGGCATGCACCAGTTCAAAGACGATTTCACAGGCAACCTCAAACATGGCACCAAGCGCGCCACGACCTGCCAGAAGTGCCTGCGCACGCCTGACCTCGAAAACGTCGGCAAAACAGCGCGGCATCACACGTTCTTCGAGATGCTGGGCTTCTTCTCGTTTGGCGATTATTTCAAGAAAGAGGCGATTGCCTGGATCTGGGAGTTCTACACGAAGGAAATGGGCCTGAGCAAAGAGAAGCTCCGCGTCAGTGTCTATCAGGATGACGACGAAGCCTATGAACTCTGGCAGAAGCTGGAGCCCAGGCTGCACGAGCGGCGCTGGATTTATCGCTTCGGCGAGAACGACAACTTCTGGCCGGCGGGCTCGCCGTCTCAGGGGCCCAACGGCGTTTGCGGCCCCTGCAGCGAGATTTTCTATGACCTCGGTGAGGCCTACAACAAGCCGGCGCTGAACGGAGCGGACGACCCCAGTAACAACGGCGACCGCTTCATGGAAATCGGCAACATCGTGTTCACGCAGTTTGACCGCTCAGGCCCAATCCCCGGCAAGGGCACACTCACGCCCCTGCCCGCCAAGAACATCGACTTCGGCGGCGGCATGGAACGCCTGATGGTCGCGCTCGAAGGTGTGCCGACGACGCTGGACACGTCGTTGTTTGCGCCCGTCCGCACTCAGTTACGCGATCTGCTTGGAGCGCGAAGGAGCGAAGGAGCGAGTCCTACCGCAGATGAGATCATCCGCGAGAAGCGCATCGCGGACCACATCCGCTGCTCGGTCTTTGCCGTGGCCGACGGCGTCGTGCCCAGCAATGAAAAGCAGGGCTACATCCTGCGCCGCATCCTGCGCCGCGCCTACCGCGACGGAAACAAACTCGGATTCAAAGGTCCCTTCCTGCACAAGTTGGTGCGCACGGTCGTCGAGATTTACGGCGGCGTGCCGGACTACGTGAACTTGAAGCAGAACCCCGCCGCGATTGAGAACACCATTCGCCAAGAGGAAGACGCCTTCGACAAGGTTCTGCAGCGCGGCCTTGACAAGCTCTCCAGCTACATCGCTGACCTCAAGAAGCGTGGCGCCAAGGTTCTCGACGGCGCCTTGGCCTTTGACCTGCACTCGACCTATGGCCTGCCCGTTGACGTCACCCGTGACGAACTGGGGGAGTCGGGCCTTGCCCTTGACGAGCCCGGCTTTGAGGCCGCGTTCGAGAAGTTCCGCGAGCAGAGCCGCGCCCAGAGCGCGTTTTCCGGCGATGTTTTCGAGAAGGGCTGGTTCTCGACGTTCAAAGTCGGCAGGAAGCCGACGGAGTTTCTCGGGTATGAAACCACGCGCGCGGCCGGTTCCGTGCTGGGCATTTCCCATAACGAGCAGCTCGTGGACTACATTCGCGAGGGCAGCACGGCCGTGGTGGTGCTGGACAAGTCGCCCTTTTACGGCGAGTCAGGCGGCCAGGTGGGGGACACGGGCGTTTTGATAACCCCCATGGGCCGCTTCGTCGTCGCCGATACCAAGAAGCGCGAAGATTTCATTCTGCACACAGGCAAGCTCGAACAGGGCAAGCTGAGCGTGGGCGACACGGTTGAAGGCGTAGTGGACGACAACCGACGCAACCAGATTCGGGCTAACCACTCTGCGACTCACCTGCTCCATGCGGCGCTGCGCAGAGTCCTGGGCGAACACGTGCAGCAGCGAGGCAGCGAAGTTGCGCCCGACCGCATGCGCTTTGACTTCACCCATCCCAAGTCAATCACCTGGGAGGAGCGCGTGGAGCTCGAGCGCCTGGTCAACGAGCAAATCCAGCACAACGCGGATGTGCGCACAGACGTGACGGACCCGGAAACGGCGCGCAAAGCCGGTGCCATGGCACTGTTCGGCGAAAAATACGGCGACAAGGTCCGCGTTCTATCGATGGGCGACACTTTGGCGGCGCCTCAAGGGTCGCCGGCGAACCAGGTGTTCTCCCGCGAGCTCTGCGGCGGCACGCACGTACGCCGTACGGGCGACATTGGTCTTTTCCGCATCGTCAGCGAAGGCAGCTCCAGCGCGGGCGTGCGCCGTATCGAGGCCGTGACGGGTCAGTCGGCTCTGAAGCTGGCGCAGGCAGACAGCGAGACGCTGCTGCGCATGACGGCGTTGCTCAAGGCCCCGGCGGAAAAGCTCCTGGAGCGGGTCGAGGCCATGGCCAAGGAAATCCGCGAGCTGAAATCCGGCGCGCAGAAAGCCAAGGCCGCGTCGATTGACCTCAAGCAGCTGGCCGCCAAGGCCCGCAGGCAGGGGGATGTGTTCCTGCTGGTGACGGAAGTCGGCGAGGCGGACCCCGCTGAGATGTTGACAATGGTGGATACTCTAAAGCAGGATATGCGGCCTTTGGCGGTGCTTCTGGCCGCCAAATCCGACGGCAAGGCCACCCTGATGCTTTCGCTGCCGCCTGAGGCGGTCAAGCGTGGGCTGCATGCGGGCAAGCTCGTTGGAGAGCTGGCGGCGAAAGTCGGCGGCAAGGGCGGGGGAAAGCCGGAGTTCGCCCAAGCCGGAGGGAAAGACCCTGCGGGCCTTCCTGATGCTCTGAAACTCGGGCTGGAACGCTTGGAGCAGGGTTTGAAGTAGGCGGTCTTGGCTGATCGCGGCAATGGACAATGGCAGGCAGGGGTTTAACGCCCTTGCCCTGGAATCAGCGACGAAGCGGAGTCCCGGCCTTCTCGCAGTGAAACGCCGGGGCGTTGGAGAAAACCATGGCTACACCGAAAAAGCGCAGCTCAAAGAGCAAGATCGCCCGGCGCCGGGCACATAAGGCGCTCAAGCTTCCCAGCCTTGGCAAGTGCGCCAAGACCGGCCTGCCCAAGATGCCTCACACGGTCTGCGAAGAGAGCGGCTACTACAACAAAGACAAGCGCGTGTTCGTGGTCGATGAGAAGCTCTAGTCGGACAAGGCAGGGGCGGCCGCGTGCTGCCTTTGCTGATTGTGCCGACGGGCGGGAGGTTTCCGCCCGGCTCTCTGCAGGCGAAAGGGAAGGACATGCCACGTATTGCCGTGGATGCGATGGGCGGTGACCACGCGCCGGGTGTCGTCGTGCGCGGCACCTACAAGTTTGCCCAGTCGCACGCCAATTCTACGCTGCTGCTGGTCGGACAGGAGGCCGTGGTCAAGCCGTTGCTCGCTGAATGCGGGCCCGCTTTGCCCAACATCGCCGTGGTGCATGCGCCTGACGTCATCGACATGCACGAGCATCCCGTCGAGGCATTGCGCAAGAAGAAGCACAATTCTTTGAGCGTCGGCTGCAAGCTGGTGGCTGAAGGCAAAGCTGACGCCATCATGAGCGCGGGCAACACCGGCGGCCTTGTCGCCGCCAGTACGCTGATTCTGCGCACGCTGCCCGGCGTCATCAAGGCGGGCATCCTCGCCAACCTGCCCACGATCAGCGGGCGCGTCGTACTCATGGATGTCGGCGCCAATGTGGATGCCAAGGCGGCCCACCTCCAGCAATACGCCGCCATGGGCGAGGTCTTCTATCGCGAGATTGTGACTCCCGCCAAGGACGCCAAGATCCGCGTGGGCCTGCTTTCTGTGGGCAGCGAGGAGGGTAAGGGAAGCGCGTTGATCCGTGAGTCCCACGAATTGCTGCGCCGCACCGACATTTCCTTTGCAGGCAACTGCGAAGGCCATGACATTTTCGAGGGCAACGTCGAAGTCGTCGTCTGCGACGGAGAGACCGGCAACGTGGTGCTGAAGGTGGCCGAGGGCGTGGTGGACGTAGTCACGCGCAAGACTTTCGGTTACGCCAAAGATGCGGGCCTGAACGAAGACGGCCGCTGGCGCCAGGTGGCGGGCAGCCTGATCAAGACCTTGGACTGGCGCGACGTCGGCGGTGCCATTCTCCTGGGCGTCAACGGCATCGTGATCATCGCCCATGGCCGCAGTGACGAGCGAGCCATCATGGCCGGCATTCGCGTGGCGGCCGAGTGTGCTGAGCGCCATGTGAATGACAAGATCGTAAGTGCCATCGAGCGCATCAAAAATACGGCGAAGGTGGCCTGATTGGGGCGGCCCGGCCTTCGCCGGGCCGCCATTGCTTTCAGCATTTCGCATTCACGGCGGAGATTTCTAGACTCTTCCGCGCGTGAACTTGGGCTTGGGCCCAACTTGGGGGATTCATCGCAGTGACGACTCAGCCTGGCGCGGGAATTGTCGGGGTCGGCGCTTACGTGCCGCAGCTCGTCGTGACCAACGACGACCTCTCCAAAATCGTCGATACCAGCGACGAGTGGATTTATTCGCGCACGGGTATTCGCGAGCGCCGCTTCGCCCGCGACGACGAGTACACTTCGGACATGGCTCTGGCTGCTGCCAAGCTCGCGCTCAGCCGCGCTGAAATCAAGCCGTCTGAGGTTGACTACTTCATTGTCGCCACGGCCAGTCCCGACAACACCTTTCCCAACACTGCCTGCTGGGTGCAGAAGGGCCTGGGCTGCGAAGGCGCCGCGTGCATCGATATCTCGACTGCATGTTCCGGCTTTGTTTATGGACTTCAGCAGGGTGCTGCGCTGGTGAACAGCGGCGAGAGCCAGATCTGCGTCGTGATTGGTGCCGAGAAGCTTTCGGCCATCACCAACTTCAAGGATCGGGGCTCCTGCATCCTTTTTGCTGATGGCGCGGGCGCCGTGGTGCTGCGCCGCAGCCAGGACAAGGGGCGTATCGTCTGCTCGCGGATGGGCAGCGCCTTTGATTTCGATGCTCTGGCGGTTCCTGCAGGCGGGTGCCGCATGCCCGCCAGCCATCAAACGGTGGATGAGAACGCCCACAAGATCGCCATGAAGGGCCGCGCCACCTACCAGACGGCTGTGCGCAAGTTCGCCGAAATGGCCATGGAAGCCTGCAAGCGCGGCAACATCGCGCCCGAGCAATTGAGCTGGGTTGTGCCGCACCAGGCCAACGAGCACATCATCGTCAGCGCCATGGAGCGCGCGAACGTGCCCAAAGAGAAGATCGTGATGAACCTTGAGCGCTACGGCAATACATCGAGCGCCAGCATTCCCATCGCGCTGGACGAGGCCGTGAGCGACGGGCGCATCCAGCGTGGGCAATATGTCCTGCTTATGGGCTTCGGCGGCGGCCTGAGCTGGGGCTACAATCTGATCAAGTGGTAAACGCAGGTACGAATTGCGAGTGGCGAGAGTCGAATTGAGCCAGGGTCGTGATTCCAGCTTCGTGAGGTATTCGCAATTCGACATTCGGAACACGTCGTTGAATCCATGCCAAAAACTGCACTTCTGTTTCCCGGCCAGGGCGCCCAGCACGTGGGGATGGGCAAGGATCTTTGCGAGGCCTTTCCTGTGGCGCGTGAGTGCTTCGAGGCGGCCGACAAGGCGCTTGGCTTTGCCTTGAGCAAAGTGTGCTTCGAGGGTCCGGAGAGCGAACTAAACCGCACGGACGTTTCGCAGCCCGCAATTCTGGTTCATTCCTGGGCTGTCTTGGAAGTCCTCAAGTCGCTGGACAAAGGCCGCGCGTTGATCGAGCGCGCCAGGATTGCCGCTGGGCTCTCGCTTGGCGAGTACTCGGCGCTGGCGGCGGCCGGCGCCATGAGCTGGCTGGACGCGGCCAAGCTTGTGCGTGCGCGTGGCCGCTATATGCAGGCGGCCTGCGACGCCAAGCCTTCGACTATGGCCAGCATCGTGGGCCTGGAAGACGACAAGTTGGAGGCGGCCGTTGCGCCGGCCCGCTCTTTGGGCGTGGTGGTGCTGGCCAACTTCAATGCGCCGGGCCAGGTTGCGATTTCCGGCGACTCAGCGGCAATCGAAGAAGCTATGAAGCTGGCCAAGGCTGCGGGCGCCAAGATGACCGTGCCTCTGGCCGTCGCGGGTGCATTTCACAGTCCCTTGATGGAACCCGCTCGCATGAAGCTGGCAGCGGAGATCGAGTCAACGCAGTTTCACTCGCCGCGCGTGGGGGTCATGTGCAACGTGGACGCTAAGGAACACAGCGACCCGGCCACGCTCAAGACAAACCTCGTCAAGCAGCTCACGGCGCCCGTGCTCTGGGCGAAGTCCATGCAGGCGCTGGTCGATCAGGGCTACGACGAGTTCGTCGAACTCGGCCCAGGCACGGTGCTGGCAGGCTTGCTAAAGCGCACAGCCAAAAGCGCGGCACGTAGCAGCGTAGGCAAGGCCGACGAGCTCAAGGCCTTCGCGTAGGCACGACACTAGATCGCCAGGAATGCCAAGAGCGCCATTTAGAAAGTCTTCGGATTTCCTCGCGTACTTGGCCGTAAGGCAGTTTCTTCAGGAGCCGCAATGGGTGCACTGACCGACAAGAAAGCCCTCATCACCGGCGCGTCGCGTGGCATTGGCCGCGCTATTGCATTGGCCTTTGCCAAAGAGGGCGCTTCGCTCGCGCTCTTTGCCACGTCGAACGACAAACTTGCGGACACCGCTGCCAAGTGCGCTGAAGCCGGTTGCAAGACCGTGCACACCTTTGGTCTTGACGTTCGCAACTCGGCCGATGTCGATGGCGCTGTCAAGAAGGCTTCGGAGGTGCTCGGCGGTCTTGACATCGTCGTCAATAACGCCGGCGTCACCAAAGATAACCTGCTCATGCGCCTCAGCGACGACGACTACAACGCCGTTCTCGACACCAATCTCAAGGGCGCATTCAACGTCACGCGCGCGGCTACGCGCTCGCTCATGAAATCCAAGGCGGGCCGCCTGATCAACATCGCCAGCATCGTCGGCATCACAGGCAACGCGGGCCAGACAAACTACGCCGCCAGCAAGGGCGGCCTGATCGCCTTCACCAAGAGCGTCGCCAAAGAGCTGTCAGGCCGCGGCGTCACCGCCAACGTAATCGCCCCGGGCTTCATCGAAACCGACATGACTTCCGGCCTCGATCCCAAGGTCAAAGAAGCCGCGCTCAAGGAGATTCTGCTGGGCCGCATGGGCAAGCCCGAAGACATCGCCGCGGCCGCGGTCTATCTGGCCAGCGACGCGGCTGCCTATGTCACCGCGCAGGTACTTGTGGTGGATGGGGGCCTGACGGCGTAGGGTTTGGCTTCTGTGGCTCCGTTGCACCCAGGTAAGGCGCGCTCAGGAGCAGGCCAAGCAGCAAGAGCCCCAGACCCGCAAATGCGGGCAGCAGGTGCCGGAAGTCGGTGTAGCAGACGGCATAGTGAACGCCGATGGCGGCGAAGTAACCGGCGGGCCCCGCCGACATGTATGTCCACCAAAGCCAGTTCTCTCCTCGCCTGAAGCCCCACAGAGCCGGGAGCAGGAAGGCCCAGCCGCTTGCCAAAAGCATTCCGCCCAACGTGGCTCGATCGTGCGCAATGAGAGGCACGAGGCGCGGATTGGCGTCACGCAGCGCTTGAGATGTTGTGCCCAAATAGGCCAGGTCTTCGGGCACGAAAACAAAGGTGACGCCAATCATTGAAATCACGGCCCCAGCGGCCAGCAACCCGGCACCGTGGACGATCAACAGGAATTGTCCCCAGAGCCCAAGTCGCCACGCGTGGTCGCCTCTCCGTTCGGGCGGCACAGCCGGGCGGTAGTCGCCGGGTTTGGCATACACACCCAGCAAGAGCAGCTGCAACAGCGCGGCAGTGACAAAGGCGTGGAATGGGTCGAGGTAGCCAAATCCAAGGAAGAGAAAGAAGCTTGCAAAGCCCGTGAAAGCTGACACGAAAAGCGTGTGGCGGGCCCAATGATAGCCCCGTTTGCTGCCGAAGTACGAGAGCCCCAGATACATCACCCCCGTTGCGACCATGGTGCCGGCCAGGCTGACACGGTCGTGGGCCATGAAATGGAGCAGGCGGGGATTGATGGCGTTAAGTTGTTCCCGTGTCATCCCCACAAAGTCCAAGTCGTAGGGAAGCACGACAGCGGTAGCGGCAAAGGCCAGAGCCAGGATGCTTCCGAAGACCATGCCGGCACCCATGGCTGCGGTCCAGAACCAGCTCATCTCCGCTGCACGCGAGGCAGGGGTCGCAGTGCCCTCGCGCACCATCCTGGCCAGCAGAAGTTCGTTGGCGCGCTTGGCCAGCCCGGGGCCGGTGAACACCAGGCCGGAGTCGACCTGCACGTAGTTGGCACCAGCGTCCATCAAGTCCGTCGCGTGTTCGGGCTCGTGAATACCGCCCGAAGCCACGATAGGAATTTGATGGTGGCGCGAGCGCAAGGCCGTCACACAAGCCAGGGCCATCTCGCGTACGGGCGCACCAAACCGCAGTGAGTCGCCGTCCTGAATACAGCCGTCAACGATGATTCCATCGAATCCGGCGTGGACCGCTGCGTCCACTTGGCCCTCACAGGCAAGCTCCGCAGGCACGACCAACAGGACCATTTTGCCGCGAGCGCCCTCACGAACGGCTCTTAGGTGCGCCTGCCAGTCATCGACAGTCCAGCAGATTGCCCCCCTTAGCGTCGCCACCGAGAACGCGCTTGCGACGTCCGCAAGAGAGGCCATAAGCCGGGTGACTTGACGGGTTGCGTCCACCTGATCAGTGCCGGGTGAACAGCCCAGCTTGGCAATCAAGGGTGTGCCAAGCCGCGTCAGTTCACGTGCGCGAGGCAAGAAAACTTCCAGCGACAGCCCGGTGCCTCGAAGCAAGATGGACTCTTGCAGGTCGTCACGCTCTATGTCAGGACCCGAGCGCTTGCCGTCGACGACGATGGTGCCGGCTTCAAGAAATCCGAATCCAAATCGCGACAGGGCCGGCAGGGCACAAGCCTGGAGGTCCAGCGTCGGACCCAGCCCAAGAGGAGAGCGTAACTCGAGGCTGCCCAGGCGGGCGCCGAGCCGGGGATCGGGGTCCATGTGGCCCAGGAAGTTGATGACCTGCTTACCCAAGGGCAGACGTGCCAGGCTGCCAATGAAGCCTAGCGCGATGTCGCGGGCGCGGCGTGGTGGCAGGCGGAACAAGATGGGTCGGGAGACCGTATGATAGAACCAGTCGGGCACAGGCACTCCGCAGTTGAGCGCTGCTCCCCAGCAGCGGAAGGATAGGGGCCTGCGCGACTTGGGTCAACGTTTTCAATCACCGCAATGCCCATTGATAAATCACCGCTGATCATTGATCATCCGCGCCATGAGCAAGACTTCCCGTCCCACTACTCGCGTTCGACCGGATCTGCCCAAGGGCGCGCTTTCTCAGCGCGAGGCCATCGAGAAACTTGACGAACTATCCGAGAAAGCCCGGCAGGGCGGCGGGCTGGATCGCATCGAAAAGCAGCACAAGGCCGGCAAGCTCACGGCGCGCGAGCGCATTGAACTGCTTTGCGACGAGGGCAGCTTCGATGAAATCGACGCCTTCGTGACCCACAACGTGGCCGACTTCGGCATGGGCGACAAGAAGTTTCTCGGCGACGGCGTCATCACCGGGTGCGGGCGCGTCTTTGGCCGCCCCGTGTACGTCTTTGCCCAGGATTTCACGGTGTTCGGCGGGTCTTTGGGCGAGCGATACGGACAGAAGATCGTCAAAGTCATGGAGTTGGCTTTGAAGAACGGCTGCCCCATGATTGGCATCAACGATTCCGGCGGCGCCCGCATTCAAGAGGGCGTGGCCAGCCTGGGTGCCTATGCCGACATCTTCCTGCGCAATGTGCTCAGCTCCGGCGTCATTCCGCAGATCAGTGCCATCATGGGCCCCTGCGCAGGCGGCGCAGTTTACTCGCCGGCGATCACGGATTTCGTTTTCATGGTTGAAGGTTCGAGCCACATGTTCGTGACCGGCCCTAACGTCATCAAAGCCGTGACCCACGAAGAAGTGAGCATGGAGGAGCTTGGCGGGGCCTCCGTGCACGGTGAGATTTCAGGCGTCGCCCACTTCGCCTGTGCCAGCGAGCCAGACTGCATTGCCGACATCAAGCGCCTGCTCAGCTTCCTGCCTCAGAACAACCTTGAACCTCCTCCCTATATCGAGCCGGACGACGACGCCGAGCGTGAGGATGAGCGGTTGGATCGTGTAGTTCCTGACAACCCGGAGAAGCCCTACAACATGCTCGAGGTCATCGAGACCATCGTTGATGACCACGACTTCTTTGAGGTTCACAAGAACTACGCCCAGAACATCATCGTCGGTTTTGCCCGCCTCAACGGCCACTCCGTGGGCATTGTGGCCCAGCAGCCGGCCGTTCTGGCCGGCTGCCTTGATATTGCCAGCTCGCTCAAGGGAGCGCGCTTTGTGCGCTTTTGCGATGCCTTCAATATCCCGCTGATCACCTTCGAGGACGTGCCGGGCTTCCTGCCCGGGGTGAACCAGGAGCACGGCGGCATCATCAAGCACGGCGCCAAGCTTCTCTACGCCTACTGCGAGGCCACGGTCCCCAAGCTCACGGTCATCACGCGCAAGGCCTACGGCGGAGCGTACTGCGTCATGAGCAGCAAGCACATCCGTGGCGACGTGAACTTTGCCTGGCCGACGGCCGAAATCGCCGTCATGGGCGCCGAGGGTGCCGTAAACATTCTCTACGCCAAAGAACTTGCCTCCGCCAAGGACCCGGCCCCTGAGCGAGCTCGACTCGTTGCCGAGTACCGCGAACGATTCGGGAACCCATTTGATGCAGCGTCGCGTGGTTACATCGATGCCGTGATCAGGCCTCGCGAGACGCGCAAGAAGCTGATTAGGGCCCTGGAGGTCACGCGGCACAAGCGTGACGTGAACCCGCCCAAGAAGCACGGCAACATTCCGCTCTGAGGCGCCATGAGAGTCAGCGCAATCATTGTGGTTGCGGCGCTGCTGTTGAGCGCCTGCGGCCAGACCGAGGAGAAGGCCGCGCCTGCGCAGGGGGAGGTCATTGCTGTCATTGAGTCCTGGGCGCAGGCCCTGGAGAAGGGCGACTACGACAAGGTGTGGGAGCACATGAGCAAGGAATCCCACGAACTGTGGGCGCGCAATTGGTCAGCGCCAGGCGCGGCCCGTGACCAGGCCAAGGCTTTGCGGCTGGCCCTCGAGTCGGAGTTCACGGCGGCAGAGGAGAAGGAGCGTATCCGGCGCGACCTGGAGAAGTTTCCGCCCATGGCGCAGTTGGAGGGCATGACGCCGCAGAAGTACTTCGCCTGGAAGGTGAACTCGATGCAGACGGCCGATCAGCGCAAGGCGGCACGGGAGTTTCACCAGAAGTTGAACGTGAAAGAGGTGGTGATCGAGGGCGGCAGCGCCACTGTGGTCTGGATCATCGAAGAGGCCGAGCGCTTCTACCTGGTCAAGGAAGAGGGCAAGTGGAAGATCGCTCCCAATCCCAGGGACCGGCGAGAGATGGAGGCGATGAGGAAAAAAGAAGGGCAAGGCCAAGAGAAAAGGTGACAGTAGGCCATTGGTGTATTAAAAGCTTCCCCGCGTTAAGGGGTCGTGACTAAACGAATATCCACGAAAGAGGGGACATTCCATGAAGAGAACGCTTTTCAGCCTGGTGTTGTTGGCGCTTGTGGCCGTTCCGACGGCGTTTACGACGGCGTGCGGCGGTGGCGGTGGCCAAGCCGACCCGCAGACGATTGCCGACGCTGTGGTCGATGGCTTTAAGAGCGAGAAGTTCACCAAGGGATACGACTATCTCCCGAAGTGGCAGTTGGAGTCTGGGGAGAAGATGGCCGAGTCAAAGAAGTGGCGCATGAAAGAGGGTTGGGAGCGCTGGAAGGACCTGAAAAAGCGTTTCGATGGTGACGAGGGCCTTGACCCCAAGGACAAGTCGCAGATCACCAATGGTGAGGAAAAGTGGGGCGGCGCAAGCGATGCAGAGCGCTGGGCCGTGTTGCAGGGTTTCTATCGCGTTTGCACCGCCGAGGACTATGAAAAGCGTCTGAAAGAAGGCGAGTGGTACATGGCGAACCGAAAGGTAAAGCTGGACATTGAGGGTCAGGGTGAGGCTTCGTTCGTGTATGTCAATCGGTACAACGACACGATCAAGGTTGAGTGCTATCGTGAGGGTGGCGTGTGGTACCTAGGTGATGTTGACATCAGGATGGAAAAGAAGATGCCCGAGAAGCCCAAGGACTAGTTTGAGTTCAGTCTGAAACAGGCGCGGCGTTTGCCGCGCCTGTTTGCTTGTAGCGCTGCAGGGGCGACAGGTAAGCTGCCACTACGTATATTGCCCGCCCATGTTCAAGAAAATCCTCATCGCCAATCGCGCCGAGATCGCCCATCGGGTGATCCGCGCCTGCCGCAAGTTGGGCGTGACCAGCGTGGCCGTGTACAGCGATGCCGACGCCCACCTGCCATACATTTCAGCCGCCGACGAATCCTGCTACCTCGGGCCGTCGCCAGCCTCCGAAAGTTACCTCAACATGGCGCGCCTGATCGATCTTGCGCGGCGCCACGGAGCCGACGGCATCCACCCCGGCTACGGCTTTCTGGCCGAAAATGCGGCCTTTGCCCGCCTCTGCGAGTCCTCGGGCATCAAGTTTATCGGCCCGCCCAGCACCGCCATTGAGCGTCTGGGTGACAAGCGCGCAGCCAAGGAAGTGGCCACCAGGGCCAACGTGCCCGTCGTGCCCTGGTTTCCCTGCGCGCCTGGCGACGGCGACGCGGCTGCGGCGAAAGCGGCGCAGATCGGCTATCCCGTGATCGTCAAGCCCGCCGCGGGCGGTGGCGGTAAAGGCATGCATCGTGCCGCCAATGAGGCCGAGCTGCGCGCGGCTTTGCCGCGAGCGGGCCGCGAGGCCAAAGCCAGCTTTGGAGACGACGCACTGCTCGTCGAGAAGTTCCTCGTCAACCCGCGTCACATTGAGGTCCAGATTCTCGCCGATGAGCACGGCAGCGTGCTGCATCTCTTTGAGCGTGAATGTTCGCTGCAGCGTCGGCAGCAGAAGCTGCTCGAAGAAACGCCCAGCGTGGCGCTTGCGCCTGCGCAACGCGAGAGGATCTGCGGCGATGCCGTGCGCATTGCCCAGACCGCGGGCTACGTCAATGCGGGCACCTGCGAATTCCTGCTCGATACGAAGTCGGGCACCCATTACTTCTGCGAAGTCAACACCCGGCTGCAGGTCGAGCATCCCGTGACGGAGATGGTTACGGGCATTGACCTTGTGGAGCAGCAGCTTCGCGTTGCCAGCGGCGAAGTTCTGTCCCTCAAGCAATCTGACATCCGCCAGAACGGCGCGGCAATCGAAGTCCGCATCAACAGCGAAGACCCCTTTGCCGATTTCATGCCTAGCCTGGGCTACATAGAGGCTTTCCAGGTGCCAGAGGGGCAGGGAGTGCGCGTGGATGCCGGTTATGCCGCGGGCGACAGCGTCACGCCCTACTACGACAGCCTGCTTGCCAAGCTCATCGTTCATGGCAAGGATCGCGCGGAAGTGGTGCAACGGCAGGTTGCGGCGCTGAAGCAGTTCATGGTGGTGGGGGTGGCGACCACGATTCCCACTCACCTCGCCATCATGCACGACGCCGGTTTCCTCAAGGGCGATTTTCACATTCACTACGTCGAGAGCCGCACAAAGGAGTGGCTCAAGCTGGATCGCGAGGAAGACGCGGCGGTGCTCGGCGCACTGATGGAGTACCGCCGCCTGCTGAAAACGCGAGAGGCCCAAAGCCGCGCCGGCGAATCGCACTTTGACCCGTGGAGTTCAAGTTCGCTGCCGAGAGTGCGGTAACAGCCGACGCGAAGGCGCGAAGGACGCGAAGAGAGTCATGGAGGAATGGAAGCTGACACTAGACTTCGAGCCTTCGCTGCCCCAATTCGGTCAGGATGTAGCGTTGCATTTCAGGCTGGGAGATGCAAATCGTCTTACGGTATCGGTTGGTCGCGAAAGTGACTCTACTGATGTAAATGACGACGACTCTCTTCGTCTAATTGAGCTTTGCGAGGAGTCGTTGGCAGTGAGCGAGACAGAATTGGACCAGGACCGCGCACACATTTGCATCGACGGTATCGGACTTGTGGTTTCTTCTCGTGACGGCCGGGGCGGTGGGTTCAGGTTTGAGTTGACTCCGCTTCATTGGATTGAAGCGACGCGAAACGACCCGCGTATGAGGTTGACTGTGAGCGCAATCGGGGTTGCGCAGAAGTTGTTCCCCCTCCAATGCGGAGGGAAGGGTGTGGTCGCGAATTACGTGCTGCAATGTATGCACCGGACCTGACTAGCAGTTCTTTTCGCACGTCGCGTCGAGCAGTTCAAGCAACTAGAGTCTCGAACATGGAATACGAAGTCAACGTCAATGGGCAGACCTTTCGCGTGAAGTTCACGGAGCGCGACGGGCAGCTCTTTGTCACCTCGCCGCGCGGCACCTTTCCGGTCAAGGCGGAGACACCGCTGCGCTCCAAAGTCCAGCGCGTTCAACTCAATGGCGGGGCTGCCACCTTTGGCTATCACCGTGACAAGGAACGAACGGTCCTCATTCTTGATGGCACCCACTACGAAGTGCAGGTGCGCGAAGAAGAGCACGTGCGCTTCACGCAACTCGCCCGGCGTCCCGGGGCCCAGGGCAAACTTGATGTCAAGGCGCCCATGCCGGGACAGGTGGTGAGCGTGCTCGTCAAGCCCGGCGACAGCGTCAAGAAGAACCAGACGCTCCTGTTCCTCCACGCCATGAAGCTCGAAAACGACATCCGCTCGCCGCGCGACGGCGTCGTGCTGGAAGTGCCCGTCAAGGCGGCGGACGTTCTCGAAAAAGGAGCTGTCATGGTGCGCCTGGGGCCGGCGCAGGGATAGCGTGATTCGAAAGCCCGGCCATTCAATCCCCGGGGGACCCATGGCCCGCAATGGCGGGGATCGCGCCAGGTTGCCCAATGCCCCCGGCCTTGCATCGGGCGCTCTGGTTCCTCAATATCTTCACCCATGAACCTTCAGGAAGCCTACATCGAGTGGCTTGAGAAAAGCCGCAAGCCTTTCATCGCCAAGGCCGCAGAGCGTCGCGCCAAGTTCGAGACTTCCAGCGGCCTGGAAGTTCCGGCCGTTGCCGCACCGGCAGCAGGCAACTTGAGCGCGCCAGGCGAGCAGGCGTACATTGCCAATGTCGGCTTCCCCGGCGAGTGGCCTTTCACGCGCGGCGTTTACCCCAGCATGTATCGCGGCCGCTTCTGGACCATGCGCCAGTACGCGGGCTTTGGCGACGCCGAAGAGAGCAATCGCCGTTACCGCTATCTTCTGGAGCAGGGAACGACGGGCCTTAGTGTTGCCTTCGACCTCCCCACGCAAATCGGCTACGACAGCGACCACGTCATGGCAGAGGGTGAAGTCGGCAAGGTAGGTGTGCCCATTGCCTGCCTCGACGACATGGCCACGCTGCTGGACAAGATTCCGCTCGATCAAGTCTCCACGAGCATGACGATCAACTCGAGCGCGGCCTTGCTGCTTTCGTTCTACCTGCTGATTGCCGAGCGTCAGGGCGTGCCCTATGCGAAACTGCGCGGCACGGTGCAGAACGACTTGCTCAAAGAGTTCGTCGCGCGCGGCACCTACATTTTTCCGCCCAAGCCCAGCTTGCGCCTGACGACGGACATCATTGCTTTCTGCGCCGCGGAAGTGCCCAACTTCAATGCCATCTCGATTTCCGGCTACCACATGCGCGAGGCGGGAAGCACCGCCGCCCAGGAGATTGCCTTCACGCTTGCCCACGGCCTGTGTTATGTCGAGCAGGCCTGCAAGCGCGGCCTGAAGGTAGACGCCTTCGGCAAGAACCTCAGCTTCTTCTTCAACGGCCACAACAACCTGCTCGAGGAAGTGGCGAAGTTCCGTGCAGCGCGCCGCCTCTGGGCGCGCTTGATGAAGGAGCGGTTCGGAGCGGTGTCAAAGGATGCACTCAGCCTCAAGTTTCACACCCAGACGGCAGGCAGCACGCTCACGGCCCAGCAGCCGGAGAACAACATCGTGCGGACCACACTGCAGGCGCTGGCGGCGGTGCTGGGAGGTACCCAGAGCCTGCATACCAATAGCTTCGACGAAGCCCTTGCGCTGCCCACGGAAAAGAGTGTCGAAATCGCGCTGCGTACCCAGCAGGTGATCGCCCATGAGTCTGGCGTCGCGGACACGCCAGACCCACTGGCCGGAAGCTACCTCGTGGAGCGCTGGACAGATGAATTGGAAAGCCGCGCCCTGGAATACATCCGCAAGATTGACGAGATGGGTGGCGCAGTGGCTGCCATTGAGCGCAAGTTCCCCCAGGGCGAGATCGCGCGCGCAGCCTTGGCCTACCAGCGTCAGGTGGAGAAGGGCGAAGCCGTGCTGGTGGGTGTCAACAAGTTCCAGACGCAGGAGCAGCGCCCCGCGGAACTGCTGAAGATTGACCCGGCGTCCACCAGGCGCCAGCTTGAGCGCCTCAGTGCATTCAAGGCCCGCAGAAACCACGCGAAGGCGAAAGCCGCGCTGCATGACGTGGCCCAGGCCGCCAAGACCGATGCCAATATGGTGCCCAGCATTCTTGGCGCGTTGCGACAAGAAGCAACGCTGGGGGAGGTTTGTGACGCGATGCGCAACGTGTTTGGCGAGTACCGGGAGTCTTGATGCCGCTTTCCCTTTGGGTTTGCGGGCCGTCTCGACTAACTTTGGTGCGCGATGCGGACGCAACCAGGGGTGATGCAACATGGGCTGGGGAAAGAAGAAAGACGTAACCAAGAAGGTTGATAAGCCAGACGCCGGGCCCAAGCACCCGACCCTGACGCACACCTCCCTCCAGGAGCGCATGGAACTCGTGAAGATCTGCGAGGGTATTGGCGCTCTGGCTATCGGCGGCCGCGTGGACAAAGTCGGCATGGCCGTCGAAGCCCTTCAGAAGCAGGCCCGCACGCTGCTGCTCCAGCAGCATCTGGATGTCTGGCTGCCCAAGTTTCAGGAACACTTCAAGAAGATGGAGGCGGTCATCGGCCCCGGCCTGAAGCTGGCGCCCGACAACGCCGTCAACGAATTGCGGCAGAAGGTGACCAAGGCAGGCTTTCCGAGTGTACGGGAGTTTCTGATCAAGGTGGTGCTGCCCGTCATCAGTTATCACGGGCTGTTTCTCTACCTGAATAACAATGCGGGTGTGCGCCTGCCGGAGGGAACCCGCCAGCAGGTTGTGGAACAGATGACGGCGATTACCCGCGTGCTGGGCAGCGCCTGTGCCGGCATGGTGCTGCAGGAAACCATGGGGCTTTGACGTGAAGCTCGACCATATCGGAATTGCGGTGAAATCCATCGCGCAGTCCCGGCGCTTCTACGAGGGGGGCCTGAAGCTCCACGCCTTCCCGTCCGTCGAAGAGGTCTTGGGCGAGCGCGTGCGAGTACTCAAGCTCGACGTCGAACCCGGCCTGCATATCGAATTGCTGGAGGCAATGGACGACGAGTCGCCCATTGCCAAGTTCATTGCCAAGCGCGGCGAGGGCCTTCACCACCTCTGTTACGCGGTCGACGATGTGCTTTTGGCCACCGAAACCCTCAAGGCCCAGGGTTTTAAGCCCCTGTGGGACAGGCCGCGCAGCGGGGCGGGGGGCTGCATCGTCAATTTCTTTCACCCCAAGGACACTTTTGGGGTTCTGACCGAGCTTTCCCAGCTTCCAAAGTAAGTTGCGGTTGAAGCGCATCTTGGGTGCTTGAACAGGGGATTAGCGCTCGCTAAACTCCCGCCCCACAGCGCGCCAATCGTTGCGCGTACTGCCTGAGATTGCCGCCGGGCCAAATAGGCGGCGTTCGGTGTTTGGAGGAAAATCCGCGTGCCTTCCAGTGAAGAAATCAAGGAATCCGTGATTCAGATTGTGTGCGACCAGATGGGCGTAAGCCGGGACAAGGTGACGCTGGAAACGTCCTTCGTGAACGACCTGGGCGCCGACAGCCTCGACACTGTCGAGTTGGTCATGGAATTCGAAGACGAGTTTGAGCTGACCATCCCTGACGAAGATGCCGAAAAGATTCAGACTGTCGGGGACGCCATCAAGTACATCGAACAGAAGACCAGCAGCAAGACCTAGGGCTTCTGGCGCGGCGGGCGGGCAAGCGGCGTCCGGCCTTGAGACGATCAAGGGCGAGCGCAGCTTGCCCGCAACCGTTATCAGGTTGCGGCGATGGTCTTTGAGACGAGGATGGAGTCATGGCAAACAGCGGACGCAGGCGGGTCGTTATCACGGGAATGGGCGTTGTCTCGCCCTTGGGCAACAACCTCAAGGATTTCTGGGCGGCCGTGTCCTCCGGGGCCAATGGCATTCGCACAGTGCCGTGGGCCGTTGAAATGAAGCTGGCTACGACCATTGCCGGCACGGTTACGAATTTCGACGCCTCTGAGCTCATGGGCGATCGCAAATGGGCCAGGCAGACCGACCCCTTTGTCCACTTCGCGGCCGTTTCTGCAGCCGAAGCCATGAAGGACAGCGGAATCGACACCGCCAAGGTCGACCTCGACCGCTTTGGCTGCATTCTCGGGTCCGGCATCGGCGGCCTGAACGAGATTGAGGACGGCCACAACATCCTGCATGCGCGCGGCCCGGGGCGGCTTTCCCCGTTCTTCATTCCCAAGCTGATGCTCAACGCCGCAGCCGGCAACATTGCCATCAAATTCGGCCTGCGGGGTCCCAACTTCTCAACGGCCAGCGCCTGTGCTTCAGCTAACCACGCGCTCGGTGCCGCGCTTCGCACCATTCAATACGACGACGCGGACATCATGCTGACAGGCGGCAGCGAAGCCTCCATCACGGTGCTGGGCTTGGGCGGGTTCTGTGCCGCCAGGGCCATGAGCACGCGCAACCACGAGCCTGAGAAGGCCTCGCGCCCCTTCGACAAGGACCGCGACGGCTTTGTCATGGGAGAGGGCGGCGCTGTGCTCGTGTTCGAGGAGCTTGAGCACGCCAAGCGGCGCGGCGCCAGTATCTATGCTGAAGTCATCGGCTATGGTGCCACGGACGACGCCTTCCACATGACCTCTCCAGCGGAAGACGGCATGGGAGCCTCCCGTTCCATGCAGCTTGCACTCAAGGATGCCCGCGTTGCTCCCTCGGCTGTGGACTACATCAACGCCCACGGCACGAGCACCGAATACAACGACAAGACCGAGACCCTCGCCGTCAAGCGCGTGTTCGGCGACCATGCCCGCAAGCTCTTGATGAGCAGCACCAAGAGCATGACGGGCCATCTGCTTGGCGCCTCGGGCGCCGTGGAACTCGTGGCTACGGCCATGGCCGTAAAACAGGATGTCGCCCCGCCCACGCGCAACCTCGACAATCCGGACCCGGCCTGCGACCTTGACTATGTGCCCAACGTGGCGCGGCAGGCCAAGATCAACGTTGCCATCTCCAACAGCTTTGGCTTTGGCGGCCACAACGCCACGTTGGCACTTGGCAAGTTCAACGGCTAAGTGATCTGAGGCCTGAGGAACGTACTTGGGAGCCAGGCGTTTGCGCCTGGCTTCTTCATTGCAGCCCCGGGTCCGCGATTTCGGCGCTGATGACCGGCTGGCCAAAGACAAACGCCCGGTTGCCCGGGCGTTTGCTTTGACTTGCCTGATGCTCAGGCCGCCTGCCT
>JAANMT010000116.1_pt1 | contig 78466 bp, 62 predicted proteins | sample 7279711 | NCBI WGS metagenome assembly JAANMT01 (sample SAMN14094538, study PRJNA606508) | bioreactor metagenome | isolation source: A lab-scale SPAN reactor treating ammonium-rich wastewater day 1 | place: Ireland: Galway | collected 2017-01-16
GGGCTGGCCGTCGGTCTTGTCCAGACCGGCATCGCTGCCGAGCCCGGCACGGCCGTCTTCCTGGCTCCCAACGTGAGTCGCCGCAACCACGACGACATCACCGCCGATCTGGTCCACCAGGACGTCACCGTGCACTTGTGCGGCGGCGAGAAGCACTTTCTCCCAGAAGGCACCCAGGGCGTCCACGGCCCCGGCCAACGCACCGACGGCCGCGACCTGATCGCCGAAGCCCGCCAACTCGGCTACACCGTCATCTTCACACGCGACGAACTGCTCAACCTGCCCAGCAACACCACCCGCGTCCTGGGCGTCTTCGCCCACGACTCGACCTTCAACGATCGCAGCGAAGAGCACCTGGCCCAGCGCGGCCTGCCGCTCTTCGTCCCCGATTCCCCCACGGTCGCCGAGATGACCCAGGCCGCCCTCAAGGTGCTTGCGGCCAGCGGCACCCGCTTCCTGCTCGTCGTCGAAGAAGAAGCCACCGACAACTTCGGCAACCACAACAACGCCTCAGGCGTCCTCGAAAGCCTCCGTCGCGCCGACGAGGCCATCGGCGTCGCGCAGCGCTATCTCGAGACCCATCCCGACACGCTCCTGCTGACCGCCAGCGACTCCGACGCCGGAGGCATGCGCATGATCGGCATTCCCGTCAACCCCGACGGCTCAAGCCTTGACACCCTCCCCGAGCGCGACAAGAACGGCGCGCCCCTCGACGGCCTCAGCGGCACCGGCTCGGCCCCGTTCCTGGCCGCTGCCGACCAGTTCGGTCGCCGCCTTCCCTTTGCCATTGCCTGGGCGAGTTTTGAAGATCTATCCGGCGGCATCCTCGTCCGCGCCGCGGGCCTCAACAGCGAGCGCGTCCGCGGCACCTTCGACAACACCGACATCCCCCGCCTCATCCGCCTGACGCTCTTTGGAAATGAGCGCGGCCCCGGCCATGTCGAGTAAGCCCCCGACCATGAACAGCACTTCCGCTCCCGCGCATGCGCCGGCCAGCACGCCGCCGCCCGCTTGCGCCGCCGCCCCGCGCCGCCTCTCGCTGCTCGATCGCTTTTTGACGGTGTGGATCTTTGCGGCCATGGCTTTGGGCGTCCTGCTCGGGCGTTTCGTGCCCGGCCTGCCCGCAGCGCTCGACGCCATGAGCGTCGGCACGACCAACATCCCCATCGCCATCGGCCTGATCCTCATGATGTATCCGCCGCTGGCCAGGGTGCGCTACGAGAAACTGCCCGAAGTCTTCGCCGACCGCCGCATCCTGATCCTCTCGCTCATCCAGAACTGGCTCGTGGGCCCGGTGCTGATGTTCGCCCTGGCCGTGATCTTCCTCCGCGATCAACCCGAGTTCATGATCGGCCTGATACTCGTCGGCCTGGCGCGCTGCATCGCCATGGTCCTCGTGTGGAATGATCTGGCGCGCGGCAGCACCGACTACGCTGCCGGCCTCGTCGCCTTCAACAGCATCTTTCAGGTCCTGTTCTTCGGCCTCTATGCGTGGGTCTTCATCACCTGGCTCCCCGCCCTGCTGGGCCTCGAAGGCGCCATCGTGGACATCACCATCGCGCAGGTCTTCGTGAGCGTGCTGATCTACCTGGGCATCCCGTTCTTCGGAGGAATGTTCACACGCCTCATCCTGCGCCGCCTCAAGGGCGAAACGTGGTACACCCAGCGCTTCGTCCCGACCATCGCCCCGATCACGCTCATCGCGCTCCTGGCCACCATCGTCGTCATGTTCAGCCTCAAGGGCGAGACAATCGTCGCCCTGCCGCTCGACATCCTCCGCATCGCCGTGCCGCTGGTGCTCTACTTCGTCATCATGTTCCTGGTCAGTTTCTTCATGGCCAAACGCCTCGGAGCCGACTACGAGCGTTCGGCCACCCTCGCCTTCACCGCCTCGGGCAACAACTTCGAACTGGCCATCGCCGTCGCCATCGCCGTCTTCGGCATCCACTCGGGCGTCGCCTTCGCGACCGTGGTCGGCCCCCTGGTCGAGGTGCCCGTGCTCATCGGCCTGGTCAGCGTGAGCCTGTGGCTCGGCCGCCGATACTTCGCGCTGGCCCCCGAACACACAAGGTCCGCTTTGTGAACGCGGACCTTGAGGCCAGCCGCAGCGCGGGCGCCTTGAAGTTGCGGATAGACTGCACGCGTGTGGGCGTACATTGCATCCAAGGCCTGCTTGAATGTCTGCAGATTGTTCTCGTGACACACAACTATCGAATCCATCTCATTATCGCGAACGTGAGTGCCAACATCGCGGCAAGGGCTCCGGCGGTGCACCATCGGGACCAGACCTGATGACCGCGATGAGTTAGAGTTACTTTACGGAAAACCGGCTGATTGGCATTGCCGTCAACTGGCTCAGCAATACGATTTGGAAGTTCGCTCGCTTGCAAACGAGCCTGAATCAAGCGTGCAAGGACTCCTGCTTCTCTTTCTGCATCATGAAGATAGCCGTACCTGTTGGTTGATTCAAGCCAGGTTTGGATACGCTGCTTCACCTGGTCTTCGGACTCAATGGACATAGAGAAAGGCTGTCTTGAATGATCAGTGAGAAGAATTTTGAATGCACTAGGAGAAACTCCGGCTGAGACAACGCGAGGTGTACCGAGAATCCACTCACTTTGTCTGCCCTCAACTCGAATCTGGGAATACGCCTGGGAATAAGGCTCCGCCCCGAACGCCCAGTGCCACACCACAAGGCTCGGAATGTGCAAATTAACATGCATGACCGCCGCCGCCGTTGCTGACCCTGCGAGCATGATCCACAAGATGCCACGAATTGCGATGGCTACACCGCTTGACTGTTCGCCCTGGAGGGCAACCCCATCGGCAAGTAATGATCCACACTCAGGGCAGCGATCATCAGGCAGGCCGTACACCGGATATCGACAGCACTTGCAGACGGGAAGCACTTCACAGAAAGAGAGACGGGGTAAAATCCAAATGAGCAAGATCGCTGCCAAAATGGCCGCTCCGCTCAATGTCCACGCTAGCAAGGCGGTCGTCATGTATGCCGCCTTGACTAGTGTTGCCCGACCTCAAATCGAATAGGTGGAATTGGAGCGGCCTGACCCGTGAGGCATAACGGCTCAACTTGAATTGTCATGTAGGAGTTCTCGATTCGTGCATGTGCCATTGCCACCCAATTGCTCCACCGGGCGTCGGCGAACACGTTTATCCAGGCGCCAGTATGAATTTGAATGTTCGCCGAGCACTGAAATAGAGTCTGACTGTCCTCATCTTGAAACAGCTCTCCAACGGGTGGTTCTTGGTCATATACCGGAATGCTGATGTCGCCCCATTGAACAAATTCTCCCGACCAGTCTCCAACTGCGATCCCACCAGCAGCTGCCATGGAGAACGCGCCAGAAACAGCAGCCAACCGACCTGCGGTTGCTGCTCGCCCTGGAGGATTTATTGTAGCATACGCACTGAATCCGACTGTGCCAAAGATTGAAATTTCACAACTTTGACAACACCCCGCGGGATAAACGTAGACTTTAACTACTGCACCACTGTGCGCGGTTGCCGCGCCGCCATGTGAGCCTGAGCACGTTGTGAAATCATCCAGAGCCAGCCCATCTGTTTTTGTGCTCATGGGTTTTGCTTCGGCTTCGGCAGCCCATCCACACGGGGTGAAACCAGAACTATTATTGATAACCATTGACAGGCCTGGGTCGAGTACCTGTCGCCAATGACACATCGGTGTCACCTGAAATGTTGGTACAGTGGTCGAATCATCATTGAGTAAGTTGAGATTCTGCAAAGTTTGTATTGGATCAGGGTCGATTGCAATTTGGCTGATCGAGCGAAAATCAAATACACCAGTTTCCCCAATCTTGCCGCTGCCAATGAGATCGAGCCCGGCGATATCAGGGGAGCCATCGGGAATGAATCCCGAAAAAGTCATTTTCATAAATCCTTTTTCATAGAATGCATGCGTGCTCTCAGGGTTGTAGTGGCCACTGGAATCATAAGCTCCATAAATCGGAAACGGAGTTTCATTAATCCATCTCCCATTCGAATCGGTAAACCATAATCCGACACTTGGCAGATTGATCTCATTGCCAAGAAAGTCAGAGCCCGTTAACAATATAGTAATCGTCACTTCACTCTGGCTCGCGCCAGCCGAGACAACAAAAAAATCCTCAATGACGCACACTCCAGAGAATTCTGGTTTGTCTCGGATTTCAAAAAATTTATCGATCGACGTGGAATTTCCTGACCCATCCACAGCTACTACCCTAACTGAATAAAATCCGGATTCAGATACGGACGCAGAGGCGTCAACAAGTGATCCATTGAGATAAAGATAGACTGTCGGCTCAAGACAAACCGAGTCTGTTGCGGACGCTTCAATGCCAATCTGGGCGGGAGAAACAAAATACGGAACTCCTGACGGCGAAACCAGTGAAGGTGAGTTTGCTGGGTCGATGTTGACGAGTTCTGAAAGAAGATCGGGCGGTGTCACATCCACAAGCGAGAGCACGAGCTTGGCCGCGATATACGGCTCGTTCGTAGCGTCAAGACCGCCTACCTCAACAAGCACCGTCTGCGACCCACCAAAAACCAAGCCGGATGCCACGCTCTGCCAGGCACCAGCAGCATCGACATCTGTGGTCGCAACCATGTAGTCCGTCAGATCCGGCATCATCCACATCCCGTCGACATCAAGCGGTGCTGCCAGGCTTCTCCAGAAGTCGCACTCGGAAAGGGGTATTGCGTACGTCACTAGGAGTGTGCCGCTCGCATTCGTCCCCAGGTCCGCCTCGACCATGGCTGCCAATGTCGACAAAACGTGGTCTTGCGCGCAGTTTGTGGGTGTCGTCTGAATCGGGATCGCCGCGGCGGGATAGCCGATCCCCGCCAACCCCGTCAAAATCAGCTGCGGGTCGGATATCGCGTTGATCACAGGCGCAAAGGCATCGTGCGCAAACACGCCCCGCGCGAATGCGTCTGGCGACATTGCAAGAGCCAGATCGACACCCTGTTGCGCATCCGGGTCCGGCCAGAAGGTATCGGAAGAGTCTGAAAGCCCGTAGTAAGACTTGAGATACGCAATCGCCTTCATATTGCCCGGTTCCGCCCAAGCAAAAGCACGCCAGGAATTGTCATCAACACGCTGAAACCACACTGCCGTCACATTCTCGCCTATCGCAAGCTCAGGATCTCGCAACGCCACAAGGCATTCGACCCGAACGCCATTCATCAATGGCACAAACTCCCAGTCTCCCAGTGTCACCGTGATCTCCGAGACTGTTCGAGCGCTCGCAGCAGCTGAGGATGAGATAGCCATGGGGAACGCCAGAACAATTCCGATCACAATGAGAATCTGACGCATGTAGAGTCCTTCTCTCGGTGGTTGATTGTGGCTGGGCACTGTTAGCAGTGCCCAGCCACAATACCTACTGGGGGGGGGGGGTCAAGACCCTCAGCGATAAGTATTCAATTTTTCTGTCGTCAAACGCCCGCTCACGCACCCACCAGCCGCCACGGAAACTCCACGGGTATCACCCCAGGCCTCCCCTGCACCCACCCCACCAGAAACTCCAGCGCATCCACCACCCGAGGCCCCGGACGGCTCACCATCGCATCCCCAGCGACCGCCGCCACCCGCCCGCTCCGCGCCGAAGGCAGCGACCGGAACCACGCCTGCTTCCAGAGCGCCTCGGCCGCCGCCACCGCCCCCTCGAGGCTGGCTCCGCGCGGCGCGACGATCACCAACTCGGGCCGCGTCGCCGCGAAGTCCTCCGGACTCACCGTCACCGCCGGCCCCGCCACCCGCTGGGCCTGCTGGGGCCCGCTCGCCGCCCCGTCGATCGCCCGCCGCACCGTCTCGTTGAGGGGATGCCGCCCCCCGGCCCGCTCGATCAACTGCACCGTCCACAGGCCCGCGACGCGCAGCGGCTCAATCCCCTCGATACATCCCACCACCGGCCGGCACGGGTCAAACGCCGCCACATAGTCCATCGCCTCGAACAGCCTCCCGCGCAGCCGCGCCACCACCGCGCCCGCCGCCGCCTCACGCCCGCACGCCGCCCCCACCCGCAGCACATCATCCAGAATGTCCTCGATCGAGCGCGGACCCAGCCGCACCGCCACGGTGCTGCCGCCGAGCGTGCCCAGCGCCGCGTCAACGTCGGCCGCGTCCAGCGGGCAGTCGCCCGATTCGTCGGGCATCACGATCACGTCAGGCCGCAGACTCACGAGCATTTCTGTATCGAGCGTGTAAAGGCTCGATCGGCGTGCAACAAACCCGAGGCCCGCTTCGTCAGGCTCGTGCAGGGCCGCATCAGCGTCGATACGCTGCCCCGTCAGACTCGGCACGGTCAAGACCCCAGATGGAACATCGCACACATGGCTCCTGCCCACCAGAGACCCGCCAAGGCCAAGTTGACACACGATTTCTGTTCCCGATGGCACCAGCGATACGATGCGCATTGAATACCCCCTGATCGAGCCCGGATCGCCGCATCCCGCGGCCCCTCAAACTCGGAGGTCCACACGCGTGCTGCACGATTCACCGCCTCTCGCCCGACGCCTCAAGGTTATTGCGCTCGTTGCCTGCTGCGGCGCGGCCGCGCCCTGGGCCAGCGCCCGACAGGATGAAACCCCGACCATCCGCGTCACGCCCCGCGCGCTCGCCCAGCCCGCGAACGCCGACAACGGAGTCCAGGACGCCGCCGCCGCCGATGATGCCGCGCTGCCCCCCGCCGATCCGGCCTCCGACACCGTCTCGTTCGCCGCCTTCAGCGAGCCCGTCGAACTGACCACGCTGGTCGATTATGTCGGCAGCACGCTGGGCATCAACATCGTCATCAAGGGCACGCTCACCGGCTCGGTCATGTTCAACGCGCCCGTCGAAGTGCCCAAACGCGACCTGCTCGACCTGCTCGACGCCCTCCTCGAGCAGTACGACGCCTCGATCACCCAGGACGCCAGCGGCATCTACACGGTGCAGGCCCGCGCCGAAACGCCCATCAACTTCTCGACCGAACGCGCCACCAGCAAGGTCATCGACACCGCGGGCCTGCGCCCCAGCGGCCTGACCGACGCGCTCAACGCCGTCCTCCCGCGCCCAGCCGGCGGTGGCGCCCCGACCGCCACCACCATCGCCTACATCGATGAACTGGGCGTGATCGTGATGACCGGCACCTCGCGCGATATCCGCCGCGTCGAGACGCTCATCGCCGAACTGCGCGATCGCTACCTCCAGGCCCACTTCACACGCATCGAACTGGCCCACATCGCCGCCCCCGTCGCGCGCGAACGCGTCATCCAGCTCGCCGGCTCCGGCACCGGCCAGACGACTCGCGTCACGCCCCAGCAGCCTCAAGGCCGCGCCCAGCAGCAGCAACAACAGCAGCAACAGGCCGGCACCTCCGGCGGCGCGCTCGACAACATCGCCGATCGCCTCACCGTCGATGCCCAGGACAACGCACTCATCTTCCGCGGCAACGACACCGAACTGGCCCAGGTCATCGACGTCATCCGCGTCATCGACGTGCCCAACCGCATGGAGCGACGCCAGTACTTCGCCGGCACCGCCGTCCGTCAGATCGCCGACCTGGCCAAACAACGCGCCCTGGGCGAGGTCATCGTCCTGACCGACCCGACCACCGACCTGAGCAACCAGTTTCGAGTCCAGTTCCCCCAACAGCAGGGCCAGCAGGCCCAGCAGACCACAACCGCCGTCGGCGGGCCCGTCATGATCGTCGATGAACGCCGCCAGTCCATTATCTACTACGGCACCATCGCCCAGCAGGCCGAACTGGCCGACTGGATCAAACTCCTCGATGTCGGCGAAGACGCCATCACTCTCGAGTACTACAAACTGGCCAACGCCCAGGCCGTCGCCGTCGCCGAGATCATCCAGGGCCTCATCAGCGGCCAGTCGCTCACCGGCACATCACCCCTGCTGCCCGGCGCACAGCAGGGCTTTCAACAGAACTTCGCGCAGACGCAGCTCCCACGCGCCGTCGGTGACGATGCGGGCTTCGCGCCCGATCCCACGCGCGTCTTCGTCATCGCCGACGAAGCCAACAATCAGGTCATCGTCAAGGCACCCAAGAAGCAACAGGACGAGTTTCGCAAACTCGTCGGACGTCTCGACCTCCGCAGGCCACAGGTCTACATCGAAGCCACCATCGTCAGCGTCTCGGACACCAAGGATTTCCGCCTCGCCTTCGAAAGCCAACTCACCGCAGGACAGTTCCAGGCCCAGACCAACTTCGGCCTCACGTCCCCCGGCGCCACCTTCCAGGATCCACGCACCGTGGCACCGAACCTGGCGGGCTTCACCAGCGCGCTCATCCGCTCCGACTCGGTCCCCTTCGTCATCAACGCCATTCAGACCAACACCGACTCGCGCATTCTCTCCTCGCCCCAACTCCTCGTCAACGACAACGAACAGGCCGAAATCATCGCCATCGATCAGCAGCCAACCACCACCACAAGCCAGGGCAACAACACGACCATCACCTCCTTCGGCGGCTACGAAGACGCAGGCACCACGCTCACCGTTACGCCCACCATCTCCGAAGCCGGATACATCCGTCTCGACTATGCCGTCACCCTCTCATCCTTCACAGCCTCATCGGCCGGCGATGGCATCCCCCCGCCCAAGGCCGACAACTCCGTCTCAGGCATCGCCACGATTCCCACCGACGCCACCATCGTCGTCGGCGGCATCACCGTCAAGAACAACCGCAACACCATCATCAAAATCCCGCTCCTGGGCGACATCCCGCTCATCGGACACCTCTTCCGCGACACCAACAAAGACTCGGCCAACTCCGTCCTCTACATCTTCATCACCCCACGCATCATGACCGACCCGACCTTTGCCGATCTGCGCCTCCTCAGCCGAGGACCGCAGGCCGAAGTCAAGTTCGACGTCGATCTCCCGCCGCTTCAGCCCAGGCGCATCGAGCGTTCAACCCCCCCAGCCGCTCTCCCCGCCATCCGTAACGACGACGAAGACGACGCCTGACCCATCATGCCCCCAACACTTCCAGATAAATCTCGCCAGCTCGCCGCGATCGGCCCAAACCAGTCCGCCATCGACTGGCCATCGGTCGCACGCGCTTTCGCCCCCTTCGGCGCCACGCCCGACCAACTCGCCCAGTTCCCGGCCGTGCAAGCCTCCGACAGCGACCCATGGGACACCCTGCTCCAACTGCTCGCCCTCGACGAAGCCACCGCGCTGAGCAAACTCGCCGAACGCACCGGCCTCGAGTTCATCATCGAGCCCCGACTCGAAGAATCCGCCTCACGCTTCTACGAACTCGTCCCGCCCGACTTTGCTCGCTCGCACTGCTTGGCCGGACTCGGCTCCGACGGCCATGTCATGACCGTCGCCGTCAGTCAGCCACTCATCCCCAGCATCATCAACCTGCTCGAAGACCGGCTCGACTCGCCGGTCCGCGTCGTGCTCGCGCCGCGCGGCGCCGTCACCAGCATCATCAACCGCGGCTACGAACAACGAGGCGACCTCGTCACCGAAATCGTCGAAGAAATCCCCCTCGACGAATCCGCCCTCGAAGCCGCCGCAGGCTCCATCGCATCAGGCAACGACCTCCTCGCGATGGCGCGCCAGACGCCCGTCATCCGCCTCGTCAATATGATTCTTTTCGAGGCCCTCCGCCGCCGCGCCTCCGACGTACACGTCCACCCGCAGGAAAACCGCCTCGTCATCCGCTTCCGCATCGACGGCATGCTCTTCGACGCCTTCACGCCCCCCATGACCCTCGCGCCCGCAATCTCCAGCCGCCTCAAGGTCATGACCGAACTCGACATCGCAAACCGCCACAGCCCGCAGGACGGCCAGACCACCGTCCGCATCGGCTCCAAAAAGGTTGACATCCGCCTCTCCGTCATTCCCACCATCTATGGCGAACGCATCGTCCTCCGCCTCCTCGATCAGACGCAGACTCAACTCAGCCTCGACGCCGTCGGCATGTCCAAACGCATGCAGACCACGCTCATGGACATCATCGAGCGACCCAACGGCATGCTCCTCGTCACCGGGCCCACCGGCTCAGGCAAAACAACAACCCTCTACGCCGCCCTCGGCCGCATCGACCGCGCATCACGCAACGTCATGACCATCGAAGACCCCGTCGAGTACCGCCTCAGCGGCATCAGCCAGATGCAGGTCAACCCCAAACGAAACGTCACCTTCGCCACCGGCCTCCGAGCCCTGCTCCGCCAGGACCCCGACGTCATCCTCATCGGCGAAATCCGCGACATGGAAACCGCCCAACTCGCAGTCCAGGCCTCGCTCACCGGCCACCTCGTCCTCGGCACCCTTCACACCAACGACGCCCCCAGCGCCATTCCTCGCCTCATCGACATCGGCATCGAACACTACCTCATCACCTCCAGCCTCCTCGGCGTCCTCGCTCAGCGCCTCCTCCGCCGCATCTGCACCGTCTGCAATGGCTCGGGCCTCGCTTCTGGCCGAACCTGCGAAACATGCTTTGGCACCGGATACAAAGGCCGACTCGCTGTCTACGAAATCATGAAGATGACCGATCGCCTCCGCGCCATGACCGCACACTCCGCCGACGCCGTCGCCCTCATGGCCGCCGCTGTCGACGAGGGCTTCGAACCCATGCGCGTCGACGCCGCCGAAAAAATGACTGCCGGTCTCACCGACGAAGCCGAGATCTTCCGCGTCCTTCACTAAGGCGCCGACACATCCGCCAATCGCCTCGGCCCGAGCCAACCCCCGATCTTCTCCCCGCTCTTCCGCACCGCATACGTCATCACCACCGCGCCAACCACGATCAGCGCGATGCTCAGCCATTGCCCCACCGTCAACCCTCCAGGTCTGGGCACCTTCAGATGATCGTCTGGCAGCCGCAATGTCTCGGTCCACAAGCGAAGCACGCCGTAGGTAATCAGAAACGCCGGTCCAACAACCCCCGGCACGCGCGGCCTCGCCCACAAAACCAGCAGCACCAGCCCCAGCACCACCCCCTCCGCAGCCGCCTGATACAACTGCGAAGGATGCCTCGCCGCAAGCAACGGAGGCAAACGCTCAACAACCTCCACCGACCCACGCTGCAACGCCTGAATCAACGCCTCGATCGCCGCACGATCGTTCATTCCCGGCATCCGATACATCTCAGTCAGTCTCGACAACTCCAACTGTTGCTCAAGCGTCAGTTCAGGCCTGTGCCCGCTGAGCAGTTCCTGCGGCGAGCGCACCGCCCACCACGGCGCACGCTCGCCCGGCTTGGCCACAATCCGCCCCAACAACTCACCGTTCACAAAGTTCGCAAGCCGACCGAACATCAAGCCCAAGGGCGCAACAAACGCAACCAGATCCAGCACGTGCAGCATCGAGCATCGCTCAACGCGCTGGCCATCTTCGCCCTTGACACCACGCGAAAACAACCACGCTCCCACAATCACTCCCAGAATCCCTCCGTGACTGCTCATGCCCCCGTCATGAATCCGCAACAGTCCCCAGAACGGCACATCCCCCGTAAACAACACCAGCAGCAAAGGATCATAAAAAACCGCATACCCCACACGCCCGCCGATCACCGCGCCAAACGCCAGCGTCAACACCATGTCCGCGATGCGCTCCTTCCGGATCGGTGTCAGCCCCCGCGACGCCAACCATCGCAGCAACACATACCCCAGCGCAAACCCTGCCAGATACGCCGCCCCGTACCACCTGATCTTGAGCCCCAGCACAGAAACAATCACCGGGTCGAGGGTGTTGGTCCAGCCGCCGAGATCAGACGCAAACTGCACCATGACTCAAGGCCCTCGCGCCGGAATTCCAAAGAACCGTTCCGTGTTCTCATCGATCACATCCAGAAACGACTCGCTCGACAACCCGCGAAGTCTCGCCACAAAATCCGCCGTCAACCTCGCAAAAGCCGGCACACAAGGCCTCACTCCACGCTTCGGCTCCGGGCTCAGATACGGCGCATCCGTCTCAATCATCAGCCGATCAAGCGGAATCATCATCGCAGCCGCCTGCACTTCACGCGCATTGCGATACGTCACCACCCCCGTCAGCGAGATCATCGATCCAAAGTCAAGCGCCAGCCTCGCCTCGCGCTCCCCGCCAGTAAAACAGTGAAACACACACCGCTCCCCGCTGATCCGGCTCGAACGCAGAATCGGAATCAACTCGTCAAACGCCTCCCGACAATGCAGCACAAGCGGCCGATCAATCCCATCGTTCATGCACGACTCAATGAACGCGATCTGATCCGCCAGCACCCGATCCTGGACCGCCCGCTCAGGCTTCGCATGATGATTGTCCAGCCCCAACTCGCCCCACCCCACGCACTTCTCATGCCGCGACAAGGCCTTGAGCAGCATCCAGTCATGCGGCTCCTCGTCCGCATACAGCGGATGCACTCCCGCCGTATACCACACACGCTCGTGCGCTTCAGCAAGCCGCATCCCCGCTTCAGCATCGGCCGAACTCGTCGCAATCGTGATCGCGCCCGTAACCCCCGCAGCAGCCGCTTCAGCCAGCACCGCGTCAACTCGGTCCGCAAAATCAGGAAACACAAGATGGCAATGCGTGTCGATCATGCCCCACCACGATAGCACGCGCGCCTCCAACTCTGTATCATCATGGCATCGGCCCACGTGAACCAACATCGGGCCAGGAGGATTCTCCATGCTCCGTTGCCTTCTCGCCGCACTCATGCTCGCCCTGACGCCCCTGGCACGCGCTCAGGACGCACGCGAACGCTGGTACGTCGTCGAACTCATGGACCAGCCCGCCGGGTGGATGCACACCACAATGAAACGCGACGACAAACACGTCACAACAACCTCTGCCATGAAGATGACCATGAGTCGCGCCGGTGCCGAAATCGCAATCGAAATGAACTCTTCGTTTGTCGAGACCATCGCCGGAAACCCCGTTTCCATCGATGTCACCATGTCCTTCGGCGGAGCACCCACCACCTCACGCTTCGACTTCCTCGACGATGGCATCCAACAAACCACCATCGCCGCAGACCGCGAAACAGTCACAAAGCACGATCCCATCGAAGGCGTCTGGCTCACACCGGCCGCCGTCGAGCAGTACGTCCGCCAGCGCCTCGAAGCCGGCGCAAAAACCTTCTCCTTCCGCACTGTTGATGCTCAACTCCAACTCCAGCCCTCGACCGTGACCTACTCCGACATCGAAGAAGTCAAGATCGAACTCATGGGCCGAACCGTCGCCGCTTACCGCGCCAAGACCACCAACAGCATCGCCACCGGCATCACCACCATCGAATACATCGATCCCCGCGGCGGAAGCCTCCGCTCCGAAACCGACATGGGCGGCATGAAGTTCGTCACCATCGCCGCCGATCGCGAACTCGCTCTGGCCAGAATCAGCGCCCCCGAACTCATGGTCTCCACCTTCATCACCCCCGACAAACCCATCTCCGGCGCCCGCACCCTAAAGCGCGCCACCTTCATTCTGTCAATCCCCGATGGCCAAATCGATCTCCCGCCAAACACCGGCTCACAGCGGGCCGAGCGCGTCGATGATCGCACAGTTCGCGTCCATGTCGATGCTCGCACCTTCGAACCCGCAGGCGAAGTCGATCGTGCCCAGTATCTCGCCTCAACAAGCATGCTCGACACCACCGACCCACTCATCATCGAACTCCGCGATCGCGCTCTCGATGGCGTACGCAACGACCCCCTCGCACGCGCCGAAGCCCTGCGCCGTTTTGTCCACCGTCATGTCAGCAACAAAAGCCTCGGCGTCGGTTTCGCCAGCGCCAGTGAAGTCGCCCGCTCCTGCGAAGGCGATTGCTCCGAACACGCCGTCCTCCTCGCCGCATTCCTCCGCGCCGCCGACATTCCCGCACGAGTCGTCTCAGGCCTCGTCTACGCCGACCAATTCGCCGGCAGCGACGCCATCTTCGGCTACCACATGTGGACACAGGCACTCATCGAAATCGATGGCCACGCACGATGGATCGATCTCGACCCCACCCTCCCCGGCAGCCTCTCATACGACGCCACACACATCGCTCTCAGCACCAGCAGCCTCAAGGACGGCCAAGCAATCAACAGCCTCCTCCAGCTCGCCCCGCTCCTCGGTCGACTCCAGATCAAAGTAGAGTCCATCGACTAAGTTTCACCCAACGCGCGAATCCGCCCGCCACGGCTCAACACTGCAGTTCTGGCGACCACGCAAACTCAGTTGTCTTGCCCCGTCTCAACGCTCCCCTGCCGCAGCGGAATCAGCAGAGAGTTGAGCGATGGGTCGCGCATCTCGTTCGCCGCCGCCGGCAAAAACGTCGGGTTGTCGAACACCACCAGTTCCACCGATTCCCCCGCACGCTCCGGCCGAAGCTCGATCGCTCCAGAATCGCTCAGCCTGATGATCTCCGAGATCAACCGATCACGCTCCGTCGAAAACTGCACATCAATCGCGTCATCCTTGTACAGCCCATACAGCGCGCCAACCACTTCCGAATAACTGAATGCGAGCCCAGGCTTCGGATTCTCCGGCGTCGGCGCGTGCGCCATGAACGCAATCAGATCCGTCAGCCCACCACGAAACTCATGCGTCACCACGCTCGACGTTCCCGCAACCGCTTCCCCACGGCTCATCATCGACTGCGTGCGGTAATACACCCGCAACGGCTCGCCCGGCGAATCGCTCGTAATCATCAACCGGTCCGACCACATACTCGATATGAACGGCTCCTTGAACTTCGACCCTTCCCCAAACAAAACAATCCGAGGAACACGCTGTTGCGTGATATAAATCAACGGCTCGCCCACCGGCACGCGATCCAGAAAAAACTTGTCCGACACCAACTGCCGGCTCACACCCTGCATCGTCCCTTCCGGCAGATACGTTCGCGATAGCGCCGCAAGATACTCATAAGGCCTCCGCGTCGTCACCGCCCGATCACGCCGCTCCAGCGCGATCAGCCTCTGCAACTGCGCCTTCTCCGCTCGCGACGCCAGCGCTTCATACGCCGCAACACGCACCGTCAGATCAGGCTCCGCGAGCAACCCCTTGAGCGACTCCTCAATGTCCGGCCCGCCATCAATCTTCGACAACATCGAAATCGCCGCCGTTCTATACACATCCATCCCACGCTTCGCTATCTCAATCAAATGCGGCACCGCACGAGGATCGTTCAGCCCCGACCCCGCACGCAACGCCGCCATTCGCGGCACATACTCCGGATGCTCATACAACTCACGCAAAAACGGCCTCGCCTGCGGTCCCACCGCCTGCAACGCCCACGAAATCTCGTCTCCATACTGCGGCTCACGCACCAGCGCATCGGCCAATCGCTTCGCCGTCGCCTCCGGATACGTCTGATCAATCGGCAGATGCTGCAGCAACTGCACAAACTCGAACTGCTTGTCCCTATACGCATATGGCACGCGCACTCTGATCGAATCCGCATCTCGCCCATGTGCCGGAGGGCTCCGGTCTCCACGCCCCGTCGGGAATCGCGCATTGATCGCCGTCGTAATCGACCTTGCCATCGAGTGCGAAGAGTTATCTAGCAGCAGAATCATCTCAATCGCCTGAGTCGAAACTCCCCCGTCAAGAATCCGCCCCGCCGTACGCGTCACCCCATCCGATTCCTGCCCAGGCTCCGCAAAAGGATTGATGAAAATCGGCCCACGACCCTGCGCGATAATCCGCGCCTGACGCGCACGAAACGCGCTCGGCAGCCCAAGCCTCAGATCCGTCGTCCACAGCGTCCCGCCCTCAATACTCGTCGCATTCAGCGCACGCACATACAAATCAAAACTCGTCCCCTCCGGCGAGCCCGGCGGTATCGCCGCCTGCACAATCACCACCGCAGTGTTCGTGTCCATCAGCAATTGCCGCGCCGTCTGCCCCTCAATGACCGAACCACCAAGGCTCGAAGACGATCCGATCCCCTGCAGCCGCATCTCGCGTTCCATGTGCGCCGCAACGTCCGAAGGCAGCGGAAGCCCCCCCGTGCCATTCAGCCCAACCACAAAACCAAGCCCCGACGCCAGCACCGGTTGCAACCCTTGAATCTGACACACGCTCCCAACCGTCCCACGCAAAGGCCCCGGAACATCACGCAACACAAACGGTCGCGCAGGTGTCGCACGCGGCGGCTTCTTGTTCCCCGACGAACACCCGCCCATCAGCAACGACGCCATCACAACCGCAACCACACCGACGCAAAGAGTTCGTGCACACGCACGAGTTCGAGTCATGACAATCTCCAGTTTCGGCCGGTCGTTCGACGCATCGCGTGCGCACCCACCGACGACCCGAGCCACTATAGCGGTTCGACGTTCGGGGTGCTCCCGTTCCATCCTCTCACCGGATTCCCGCTGACACCTCGATCACAAACCACCAACCGACCCACGACAACAGGGGATCAGAACCCTAGCAAAAAACATACCAGAACACCCTGTGTGGAACCAGTTCGCCCACTCCCCTTGATGTGGGATACCAAGCCAACTTTTTTGATCATTTCACACAAGATCTTGTGGTCTCGCCACCCTTGTGCACCCCTTAGAACGACCATAAACCCCTGTCGCAACAACAGTTGACACCAAGTGACAGGTTATGCACGGACAATCTACCGTATTTTGTGCTTTTGCCACTTGCTTGTACGATAGGTTGTGGTATCGTAGAGGCCCGGGGCGAGTGACACCCTTCGCCACCCACTCCGGGGATCAGTCGGCGGACCCGAACGTTCCGTTCCGGTTCATGGGAGCAGATCATGGCCAAGTCAACGACATTGGGAAGCATGCGTCGTGACCTGGTCCGCTTGTTTCAGCAATAAGTCCTCGCCCGCACGTCGGGCTAAACGGGAGGCATTCGTGCCATGGCTGTCTTGTGCGACACACAGATCCGCGAACTCATCGGCATTGAGCCGTTCGAGGACGCACGCAAACGCCCAGGATCAATCTCCTACGGCGTCTCAAGCTACGGCTACGACGTCCGCGTCGGAACCCGTTTCAAAATCTTCACCCCAACGCCCCGAGGAGGGGGCATCGCTGTCGTCGATCCCAAAAAATTCGACAACCGCTTCATGGTCGATGTGGATGTGCAGGAGGCTGATGGCCAGGACGGCCATCCCCTCGACCACGTCATCATCCCACCCAACTCCTTCGCCCTCTGCGAAACCGTCGAAACCTTCACCATCCCACGCGATGTCCTCGTCCTCTGCGTCGGCAAAAGCACCTACGCCCGCTGCGGCCTCATCGTCAACGTCACGCCACTCGAGCCCGAATGGCGCGGCAAGATCACCATCGAAATCTCCAACACCACGCCCCTCCCCGCCAAGGTCTACGCCAACGAAGGCATCGCCCAACTCATCTTCCTCAAAGCCGACCGAGTGTGTGCAGTCAGTTACGCAGACAAGAAAGGCAAGTACCAGGACCAGGACGGTCTGACATTGCCGAAGGTGGATTAGTTAGGACATGCTGCGGCCAAGTCTATCGAGGGTCAAATTTTGAAGGTAGAAGTGAAGGACTGGACTGTGAGCATGGAGATCAAGAACAAGGGCATCGAGCTTCAAGTGACGGGGAACGATGGTGCCCACTTGGAAGATTTATGTGGTTACCAAGACAAAGCTAATTTGGTGCAAAGGTCGCACAAAGCCAGAGAATGGTATGGATATTTCGTGGACTGATTTCATTGCGTTCATGGAAAGCCGAAGTTAGTAAAATGTCCGAGTTTGATGCGAGTGTCGCAGTTCCACCTCGAAATGGGTTGCACCGGCAGTCACATGCCTAGTGCCTAGTGCCTGAGAAGCCATGAAGATCACCCGCAAGTTCACCACCGCCAACCACTCTCCCTTCGACTCCGTCGAATGGACCACCCGCTCCTCGCGCATCACCAACCCCGACGGCTCAGTCGTCTTCGAAATGCCCGATGCCGAAGTCCCCAAGACCTGGTCGCAGCTCGCGACCGACATCATGGTCTCCAAGTACTTCCGCAAAGCAGGCGTCCCGCAGGACGGCGGCCCCAACGGTATCGCCTCCCCCGGCTTCACCGGCCCCGCAGGCGAAATGGGCCCCGAAAAATCAGCGCGCCAAGTCATCCATCGCCTCGCCGGCTGCTGGCGTCATTGGGGCGAAACTCACAATTACTTCGACACCCCCGAAGACGCCCAGGCCTTCTACGACGAACTCGTCTACATGCTCGTCAACCAAATCTGCGCGCCCAACAGCCCGCAGTGGTTCAACACCGGCCTCAACTGGGCCTACGGCATCAGCGGCCCCGCGCAAGGTCACTACTACTGCGATCCCGCCACGGGCGAAGTCCGCGAGTCCGAAGACGCCTACTCCCACCCCCAGCCGCATGCCTGCTTCATCCAATCCATCGACGACGACCTCGTCAACCCCGGCGGCATCATGGATCTCTGGACCCGCGAAGCCCGCCTCTTCAAATACGGCTCAGGCACCGGCACCAACTTCAGCCACCTCCGCGCCGAAGGCGAACCCCTCTCCGGCGGCGGCAAAAGCAGCGGCCTCATGTCTTGGCTCAAAATCGGCGACCGCGCCGCAGCCGCCGTCAAAAGCGGCGGCACCACCCGCCGCGCCGCAAAAATGGTCTGCCTCGACATGGACCACCCCGACATCCTCACCTTCATCAACTGGAAGGTCCGCGAAGAGATCAAAGTCGCCGCAATGGTCGAAGGCATGAAGCGCATCGCCGGCGAGCGCGCCTCTACCAACGATCCCGAAACCCTCGGCGAAACCGCCTCCCGCCTCGGCCTTCGCCTCGACTACGACTTCAACGGCGAAGCCTACTCAACCGTCAGTGGCCAGAACTCCAACAACTCCATCCGCATCCCCGATGCCTTCTTCGAAGCCGTCGACGCCGGCGCCGACTGGAACACCTACTGGCGCACCACCGGCCAGGTCGCCCGCACCTTCAAAGCCCGCGAACTCTGGGATCAGATCGGCTACGCCGCATGGCGCTGCGCCGACCCCGGAGTCCAGTTCGACTCCACCATCAACGCATGGCACACCTGCCCAAGCGCCGGACGCATCAACGCAAGTAATCCTTGCTCCGAGTACATGTTCCTCGACGACACTGCCTGCAATCTCGCCTCGCTCAACATCCTCAGGTTCTACGACGAATCATCGCGACGACTCGATGTCGCCCTCTACGAGCACGCCATCGATCTCTGGACCATCGTCCTCGAAATCAGCGTCCTCATGGCCGCATTCCCCAGTCACGAAATCGCCAAACTCAGCTACAAATACCGCACCCTCGGCCTCGGATACGCCAACCTCGGCGCAATGCTCATGCAGGCCGGAATCCCCTACGACTCCGACGAAGCACGCGCCGTCTGCGCCACCGTCTCCGCAATCCTCACAGGCCGCAGCTACCGCATGTCCGCACTGATGGCCCGCGAACTCGGCGCATTCCCCGGCTTCGACGCCGACCGCGACAACATGCTCCGCGTCATCCGCAATCACCGCCTCGCAGCACACGGCACTCCCCGCTCTTCCACCGCATACGCCGACCTCAAGATCCGCCCCGTCCCCATTGATCATGCCCTCATGCGCAGCGGCCGTGTCCGTGTCACCAACGCCGACGAACTCCTCGCACACGCAACCCGCGCATGGGACGACGCACTCACCGCAGGCATGGACTTCGGCTATCGCAACGCACAAACCACCGTCATCGCCCCCACCGGCACCATCGGCCTGCTCATGGACTGCGATACCACCGGCGTCGAGCCCGACTTCGCACTCGTCAAGTTCAAAAAACTCGCCGGCGGCGGATACTTCAAAATCGTCAACGCATCTCTCAAGCCCGCACTCCGCGCCCTCGGATACTCCACCGATCAGGTCCGCGAGATTGTCACTCACATCCTCGGCACGCTCGACCTCTCCGTCCCCATGCCAACATCAGTAGTGGGGGTCCAGGCAGGCCAAACCTTCGCACAATGGCTCATCGGTCGAGGCTTCGACCCCGAAGACCTCGAAAAAATCCAGTCACAAATCCCCGGCGTCTTTGAACTCTCCTTCGCCTTCGCTCCATGGGCACTCTCCGACCAAACCCTCACCCGCATCGGCATCGACCCCAACGAGGCCCGCTGCGCACCCGGTTTCAGCGTTCTTCGCGAACTCGGCCTCAACGCCGCCGCCATCAACCAGCTCAACACCCTCGTCTGCGGCACACAAACCATCGAGGGCGCGCCACATGTGCTCGATGAGCATCTCCCCATCTTCGATTGCGCCAACAAGTGTGGCAAACTCGGCCAACGCTTCATCGCCCCACAAGGCCACATCCGCATGATGTCCGCCGCTCAGCCATTCATCTCCGGCGCCATCAGCAAAACAATCAACCTCCCACACGAAGCCAGCGTCGACGACATCACCAGCGCCTACCGCCTCAGTTGGGAACTCGGTCTCAAGGCCAACGCCCTCTACCGCGATCAGTGCAAACTCAGCCAACCCCTCAGCTCCAAGAGCGATGTCGAGATCGAAGACGAGATCGATGAACTGGGGGAGTCCGAAGCCCGCGAGGAAGTAGCCGATCTTGTTGGGGCCATTGCGGCAGTTGATCCCCAGCAAGCCGCCGTCATCGTCGAACGCATCGTCCACCGACCCATGCGCCGCCGCCTCCGCGACACCCGCCGCTCACTCACTCATAAGTTCAACATCGCCGGTCACGAAGGTTATCTCACCGTCGGCCTCTACGAAGACAACATGCCCGGTGAACTCTTCATCACCATGGCAAAAGAAGGCTCAACCATCGGCGGACTCATGGATTCCCTCGGCACCGCCACCAGCGTCGCACTCCAATACGGCGTCCCCCTCGAAAGCCTCGTCCGAAAGTTCACGCACCAACGCTTCGAGCCCGCCGGTATGACCACCAACCGCGACATCCCATTCGCCCGAAGCCTCGTCGACTACATCTTCCGCTGGCTCGGCATGGAGTTCATCCCCGGCTTCCGCGAAGCCAACGCCCCACAACGCCAGGATTCAGACAACCACGACAACACCGTGACGCTCGGTTCGCGCGCCGTCTCGCGCACCGGTGACGATCACACCAAGGGAGAATCACGTTGGCAAGCCGACGACAACACCTCACGCCCGCTCCGCCACACCCCCGACCCGGCTCCGACGCCCGCATCCGCCATCGCCACATCGAGTCTCCACTACGAAAGGGAGAAGATCGACGTCGTCCACGCGACCGCGACGAAAGTCTCAACCCTTTCGATCGCAATGGAATCGCTCGAGGCCTCGGGCGACGCACCCCCATGCGATGTCTGCGGCGAGATCACGCTCCGCAGCGGCACCTGCTACAAATGCATGAACTGCGGTAACTCCATGGGATGCAGTTAATGAACTGATAACATGAATCTTACAACCTGTTCCCACTGTTGGTGTCGGGAGCCACCCAATGCGCCTCCCAACGCACGCTCCTGACACCACGCCTCCCACCCCCGGGCACGCCTCCCACCACAGCCCGGGGGTTTTTTGCGCATTGCATAGCCTTGACGACAGCCGACCCGCGACCTTACACATCTCACATGCAGGCCCATCGCATTCCGCCAAGCTCGAGAGACCTTTCTCGCCAGTGTCCGCCGTACGCCACGCCATGAACAATGCAGACTCAAACGCCTCCTTGATGAGGGCTTGACACTGGGAGGGGGGGTAGTGTTTGCACAGCAGGAGCCTCATGATGCAACCGCAGCGTGGACAAGGCGGAACTCGAACAGAGCCCATTTCTTTGATCCCGCCGTATTGCATTGTCTACACATCTCCACACTGCTCCATTCGGCGAGGTTTCTCCATGATGGAACTCGTCGTTGTTATTGGCATAATTATGATTCTTGTTGGCTTAATGGCGCCGTCGTTGGGCCGCGTTACTTCTCAGGCCAAACTGACCCGCGATATCTCCCTCATCCGTCAACATTCCGCAACCGTGTCAATGTACGCTGCCGACTTCGCTGATACGTATCCTTATCCTTACAACTTCACCGGGCACCTCTATCGCGTTGCCGGAGACTGGGCACTTCCCATGATCGCCAGTGGCCACTTCGAGAATGTCGCATCAGTGGACCCCGATGTATTGAATGGACGAAGCTTCTCCTACATGATGTCAATCGCGATGGTTTACAATCCCGACGAGATGCGCCCAGGCCATGTTCCGCGCACCGGCGTCCAGACGTCTCGACCTACTCGTCAGTTTCAGGTGCTGTTTCCGAGCCTAAAAGGGCTGATCGTTCGTGAGAACAACGGACTCAACCCGAGCGAAGGTCTCGCCATGGGGTTTTGTTGCGAAGGACCATGGATCTCGCCTGTTGCATTTAGCGATGGCTCCTCAACCAGCGGCACATACAGAGACTTTCAAGGCGGCCTGCCACTTCTTATCGATCAAGGTATCGGTATCCCAATCATTTCCACTTGGTTCGGTGTGCGCGGGATTGACCGATGAAGTTAACAGTTCCTGGACTTCAATCACATGAAAGGGATCATGATGCACGCAAGAAAATTCATTGCCGCCTTGGCTTCTGCGGTGATTGTCACCAGTGTATTGGCTCAAGTCGCACCGGTCTGCGCTGCAAATATCTCTTTCAGTGGCCTCCCGGAGGAAATCCTCCTCCCTCAGCAGGCGGACCTTGCTCCGGAAGCATGGCAATGGTCTGCGAAACGAATGCAGAATCCGGATTCAGCAATGATCCCCAAATGAGAAGGCGATACGGCTGGCGATGGGCTAACTGTTATGTGTACACTCTCGAAGGAGATGCCTATTTTGCACGCGGGGAGTGCGCCGGAGGCCCACCTGCTGGAGGAACACAGATCGCCGTACTTCCGGATGGGCGATGCTGCTGGATTGTCGGTGATTTCGATGTCACTCCGGTCCCGCAGCTTTTCCAGATCTGGAACTGCGAAGATCCCTGTCTCACCGGCCCTCCCGAGGAGAATTGACATGAAAGCGAGTGCCCAAATGCGATTGATTTGCCTCCTCGCTCTACTTGTATCACCCGCAGCCGCACTCGACGTGAAGTACGCCCCATCGACCTGAGAGGATTGGAAAGCAGAGGCCTTGAAGTGGCCCGCACCCACAGGCACCTTGATTGCGGTCTTCGAGGTCGACTCCGATGGCAATCAACCCGGCGCAGGACGAACAGTCATTGGCTATGACGTTGCGACCGACGCATGGTTTCACATGGGACTAACCCGAATCGTCGGGGTAGATCCTCAAGGCCGCACCTTTGCCGGGGAGCCCCGTCGCGGCTCAATTGTCCATGTCGAGCCCGACGTAAGTCGGTCCTTGTGCTCCGTCACCGGATATCTCCCAGGCGCCTACCGGCAATGGTTTCTTGCAGACCAATCACGAGTGACTCAAGTCGAACGCGGTTCCGATCGGTCTTGGCGATTGACCTTCCCGATGGGTGGGCCAGATCCGAATAATCCTCGAATGGGAGCTGTCGTGTTTGATCCCGCAGGCACCCCGCGTACGTTCTGGGCAGCAGCAGACCCCGGCACCGGGCGCCCGCAAGTTGAATACGCCTACTCAATCGACCCACGATCACCACCAGAACTGCATCTGGTCACCAAATCGAATAGTTCGTCCTTTCGCCTCGCAAGCGTGGAACATCATCCCAAAGGAAACCCTGCAATATTCGATATCGAAAGCATCGAACAAATTGCCGTCGATAATCGCATGGCTATCGAAATGAAACTCTTGGCCGGTCCTAGCAATCCAGCCAGCGGGTTTCCGACCACTCCCGCTCAATATGAACAAACCAAGATCGCCCGCGCCACTTGGCCTCTGATCGTCACAGGAATCGTCGCAGTGGCAATCGGCGTCTTCGCCATCTTCCGGGCAAAATCAACGCGATGAATCGATCTCCCTCACCCACACATTCCTGAATCGCACCGGGTTCCCGTGGTCCTGCAACTTGATCGGCCCCTTCTCCCCGTGCGCCGAATACGCGCCCACAGCCCGGTGCGCCGTCGCCCCGATCATCTCTCGATGGTGATGCAACAGAATCCCGTTGTGAAACACCGTCACATACGCCGGGCTTTTCACCGATCCATCCTCACCAAACCGCGGCGCAATAAACACAATATCAAACGTCTGCCACTCCCCAGGCTTGCGGCTCGCATTCACCAGCGGCGGATACTGCCCATACAACGACCCCGCCTGCCCGTCCGCATACGTCACATTCTCGTGCGAATCCAGAATCTGCACCTCATACCGCCCGAAGAAAAACACGCCCGAGTTCGCACGCCCCTGGCCCTCGCCCTCGATCACCGTCGGCGTCATCCACTCGATATGCAACTGCACATCCCCAAAATGCTCACGCGTCTGAATGTCGCCCGTCCCGCGCTTGACTTCCATCGCCACGCCATCAACCAGCGACCACCCCGCATCCTTCCCGTCCCCATGTTGCCACGCGCTCAGGCTCGTCCCGTCAAAAAGTACCGTCGCATCCGCTGGCACCGGCATCGCTTCCTTCAGCCCAGGTCCCGCATCCACCACCGGCGGATTCGGCCGATTCTTGTCATGCACACGCCACTCCTGCCCCGGCAACTTCGGCGTATCCGTATACCCAACCCCCTGCGCCAAAGCCATCGAACCCATCAACGCCGGAACCAACCCTGCGAGAAAGCCGCACTTCAACATCACCAAACCCTCCTTCACCTTCCGACAGTGTACCAAACCTCTCCCCCGCGCCGAGCGCCGCCCGCCCGCATCAGCCCTTCTTCCAGTTCAGCACCAGCAGCACGACAATCCCCACGATCAGATACAAATCCGCCACGTTCGACACATAAGGCCAAAGATCCCGATTTCCCCCAGGCCACGAAATCCCAAACGGCAGACTGTGCCCCGGCAACGGATGAATGAAGTCCCGCACGCACGCATACACCAGCCGGTCATACAAATTCCCCAGCCCGCCCGCCACGATCAGCCCGATCGAAACATGCGCCAGCCTGTCCCGCGAGCGCGTCCAGCAACTGAAAATCCACATCGCAAAACTCAGTGCCAACACCGTGAACGCCACAAAAAACCACCGCTTCCCCGCCCCCACGCCAAACACCGCGCCCGGATTGAGCACCAGCGTGAACTCCAGCACCGAAGGCACCACCACCACCGGCTGATGCGCCGGAATCAGCATGTCCAGCCGATCCGTCGACAGCACCGCCTGCCGATCAACCGCCACCGGAAACGCCGCAACGCGCTCAAAAGCCAGACTCTTGCTCGCCAGATCAATCACCAGCCCCGCAACCACCACCACCGCAAGCACCGCCCACGCGCGCACACTTCGCCCAGCAAGCACCCCTTCGCGCGCACGCGACCCTTCCTTCTTCACTTGTTCAGGTTCAACGCTCACGGCGTCCAGCGGCCGGTGTACGAACGCCGCTCAAGCTCGCGCGCCGCATCAATCGAAAACCGCGCCCACGGAAGCTCACGCAACCGCTCCAGCCGAATCGCACGCCCCGTCAACTCGCACAACCCAAACCGCCCCTCATCAATCCGCGACAGCGCGTCGTCAATTTCCTTGATCAATTTCCTGTCCGCAGCCGCAAGATCCAGCGAGAGCGTCTGCTCCGCCGAGTCCGTCCCCTGTTCTGCGATGTGCTGCGGCGTCTTGCTCAAATCGCCCGATCGCCCACGCAACGCCTCGTGCTCCAATTGCGACACATCGCCCACCAGCGCACTCCGCTTGGTAAGCAGAATCTGCCGGAACTTCTCCGTGTCTCGCTTATTGAGCGGGCTCTTCGGCTTCTTGCCATCCGCAATCGGCTTGAGTGGGTCGTACGGCGGAGGTGCCGAAGGCCCCGAAGGGATCAGCGGCTTGCGCACCGGAGACCCCGGACCGAGCAACTGCGTCCCTTCCGGCCGCCGTGCCGTGCTTACCGCCGCAGGCTTCCGCTTCTTCGTCGTTTTCTCGTCCACCACCGTAATGCCCTTGCGCCCGCCCTTGGCATCCCCCGGCACTGTCGATGCTGGCACAGCCTTGGCAGCACCCTCGGGCTTCTTCAGCACTTCAGCCGACTTCGCCGCTTTCGCAGGTGCCTTGGCCACACGCGCGGTCGTCTTCTTGCCCGGTGCCTGAGCCGCCTTGCGGGCAACCTTCTTCACCGATTTCTTCGATGCTTTCTTAACGGTCTTCTTCGCGACCTTCTTCGCAGCCTTCTTGCCCGCCTTCTTGCTTACCTTCCGAGCCACCTTCTTGGCAGTCTTCTTGCGACTCTTGCTCGCAGACTTCACAACTCGAGAAGATCCCGCCTTCTTTCGGGCAGACGCCGACCCCTTCGAGCCAGCTTTGCTGGACCCGGCTTTGGTCTTCTTTCGGGTGCTTGCGGGTTTCTTGGCCACGTTCGAGTTGCCCCCCGAGGTGGTCCGGAAAACCCCCTCTCAACGTTGGGCGAAGAATAGTCCTGCCCCTCCGGCCAGTCAAAACGCCACCAGACCCCGCATTGTCACACCAACGTCACGCCCCACACCCGACAATGTTCGCAATTAGTTCATCGCGTAGCCTGATTTTCACCAAGCCTCACGCCCCACCCTCAGTCGAGATCTGTTCGTACTGCCCCATCCGCCTGAACCGCTCGTACCGCCTCTGCACCAGCGTGTCCAGATCCACCTCGCGCAGCCGCCCCAACGTCTCCTCGATCCACCCCTGCAACCCCGCCGCCGCCGCGTCCGGGTCGCGGTGGGCCGCCCCGAGAGGCTCAGGGATTATCGTGTCGATGATCCCGAGCTCCAGGTTGTCGCGGGCAGTCAGTTTGAGCGCAACCGCCGCCGCCGAATTCGTCGTCTCATTCGCCTGCTTCCACAGAATCGCCGCACACCCTTCAGGGCTGATCACCGAATACCACGCATGCGCCAGCATCGCCACCTGATCCGCAACCGCAATCCCCAGCGCGCCCCCAGACCCGCCTTCCCCAATGATGATGCTCACGATCGGCGTCCGCAGACGGCTCATCTCGCGCATGTTCACCGCAATTGCCTCCGCCTGCCCACGCTGCTCAGCCCCAATCCCCGGATACGCCCCAGGCGTATCAACCAGTGTCACAATCGGCACCCCGAACTTCTCCGCCAACTGCATCTTCGCAAGCGCCTTCCTATACCCCTCAGGGTGCGCACACCCAAAATGACACGCAATCTTGTCCTGCGTCGTCTTCCCCTTCTGGTGCCCGACAATCAGGCACTTCTGACTCCCGATGCGCCCAAACCCCGTCACCAACGCCGGATCATCCCCATACCGCCGGTCCCCGTGCAACTCGACAAAATCCCGGCACATGCGCGCAATGTAATCGCGCGTCTGCGGGCGATTCGGGTGACGCGCCACACGCACCGTGTCCCACGGACTCAGCCTCGCATACAGGTCCGCAAGCAGCCGCGCATGCTCAGCACGAAGCACCTCCGCGCTCTCCCGAGCCGCCGCAGCCTCCAGCGTCACGCCCCCCAGCGCAGGAATCTCCGCCGACGGTGCGCCAGCACGCTCGATGCGCTGTTCCAGATCGCGCAGAGGCTTCTCAAAATCCAGTTGATAAAACGCAGGCATACTCGATCCTTTGTCGTGGAGCGATTCGGACGCACAATCCTATTCGTCGTTCGGCTCTGCTGGCTCCACTGACACACGCCCGTACCATTGCCACGGAGATGCCCATGCACACCTACCTCGCCATCATCGGTGGCGGCACAATGGCCCAGGCTATCGTACGCGGCGCCGAACACATCCTCGAAAACCGCGTCGTCGTCGCCGATCCAGCCCCCGATCGCCGCGCACTCTTCCCTCACGCCGTCGAAACCGCCGATCAGGCCATCCGCTGGCTCACCGAGCGAGAATCCCCCCACGCACCCGGGCAAATCCTCCTCGCAGTCAAGCCACAAATGCTCCCCGCAGTCGCCCTCGACATGCGCCCCGCACTCGACGACGGCTCATGCGGCGAGCGCATTGTCATCAGCATCCTCGCAGGCACGCGCGCTGTCCGCGTCGCCGCCGCATTCGATGGCGCCGCCCGCGTCATCCGCGTCATGCCCAACACACCCGCACAGATCGGTCGAGGCATGAGCGCCCTCTGCATCTCCAGATCCGCAGCCCAAGCCGACGCGGCACTCGCCCGCGCCATCTTCACCGCCGTCGGCCGCGTCATCGAACTCGACGAAGATCACTTCGACGCCTTCACCGCCGTCGCCGGCAGCGGACCCGCATACGTCTTCCTCCTCGCCGAAGCACTCCTCCGCGGCGCACTCGCAGCAGGCCTCACCGAGCACGACGCCCTCCTCGCCGTACGCGAAACAATCGCCGGCGCAGGCCTCCTCCTCGCCGCATCCCACGACCAACCCGCCGACCTCCGCGCCCGCGTCACCAGCCGCGGCGGCACCACCGCTGCCGCACTCGATGTCCTCGAACAAGCCGGAGTCGCCGATGCCTTCGTCCGCGCAGTCCTCGCCGCCCGCGACCGCGGCAAAGCCCTCGACCGCGCCAGCGGCGGCACAACCATCGCCTGAAACCCCAAACCCACAATACTCACCACACCACGCGCCGCACACTGAACGCCCAAAAACCACCCAAATCATCCGCAAAGACGCATCGCAAGTTCTTTCCCCACAACGGGTTACGCGATAATTTTCTCGGTCCGCCACGAACCGCTCCCCATGCCCGCAGCGTATCTCATGGCATGATCACGCACGCCCCGAAACCGGAACTCAACGCGGGCAGCCCACATCGCACAAGGCTCGACTGTCCCCTTAATAGGTGGTTCACGAGCACATCCAGCGGGATTCAGGGCTACTTTCGATCCGTTCCCTCGAGGCCCGTGATCATCCCGGGGACGCATGCACACCCGTAAGGCATGTCCCCTTCAAACATCGAAAGGAGCAAAACCATGTCGATGCTGATCACAAGTTCACTGATTCTGGGTACTTGGGCCAGCCCGGTCACCGAAGAGCAGTTCGCTGCTCAGTTGGATGTCGAGATGTCCGCCCTCGCAGCCCCGATCGTCATCCTCGACGACGTCAAGGCCAAAGGCCGAGTCTCCGCCTTCGACCTCGAAAAGCGCACCGTCTCCATCCGCGATGAACTCGGCGTCTCGCGCTCCATGACCTGGGACGACGCCACCACATGGGCGCTCGACGGCAAGCGCTCAACGCCCAAGGACGTCCTCGTCAACGACCGACAGGTCGAGATCAAGTACAACGGCGAAGGCGTCGCAATCCACATCGAGGGTGCCAGCGAGTAAGTCTCTCTCCCCCATGCGACCGGTTGAGGCGCGGGCCGGTCGCCAACGTGAAACACGCGCCGCACGCTCCGCTCTCCCCCTTCGTTCACGGGGGCGGGGCGCCCCACTTGGGGAGTCGGTGCGGCTGGCCCCACTGGTCGTGCCGACTTCCCTATTTTGTCTCACACACCAGTCTCCCAAATCAAACACATTCCCGCTAGGTGCCCCAGCCACGAAGCACGCACAAGTGCTCCCCCTCGGCCCGATCACACCACCACCCTCACACCGCCGGTTGGCCTCTCCCTGAGCTTCCGAGGTCGGCAGCAAACCAGAAAATCACCCACACCCCGCCGCAAACGCCGCCAGAAATGCCTGCGCATCGAAAAAGTCGAATTCCCCGTCCCCATTGAAGTCGCCCACTGGCGTCTGGGCCGAGAACGCCGCCAGAAACGCCTGCGCATCAAAAAAATCCAGCTTCCCATCGCCGTTCAAGTCCGCCGCACACTCCGGCGGCACCGCATAAAAAACCCGCAGCGAGATGTCCCCCGAATACCCCACCACCAGATCGTCCCATCCATCACCGTTCAGATCGCCAAACGCAAACGCATTGCCCACGTTCGGCGCGTCATACGTCCATGTCGGGTCGCTGTCGATCACGCCCTCGCGGTTCAGATAAATGTGCATCCGCCCCGTCGAAAAGTGCACCTCCGCAAGGTCTGGCCACCCATCCCGATTCACATCATGCACCCGAAAATCCTGTGGCCCGCTGAACGGATCCGTGTTCTGCCACACCTGCGTAAACACACCCTCCGACAACTGCGCATACGCCCGTGACGGGTTCCCCCCAAACGCAACATCCAGCCGCCCGTCCCCATCAAAATCCGCCACCGCCGCACCCCGATCCGTCCCCGTCGTGCCCACGCTCCACCCCGGCAGCGTCTCCAGTTCCCCCGCGTTGCTGCTCGTGTAATAAATCGCGCTCTCAAAACCCGACCATTTCGCCGCCGCCAAGTCCAGCCACTCATCACCATCAAAATCCCCCGCCGCAACCCCGTTCTGCACCGCCGCATCCTCCGACCGCCACACCGGGTTCGGCGTCAGCACCCCGCCATCATTGCGAAACATGAACAGCGGCCGATACGGATCCGGGCTCACTCCCTGATTGCTCGTCACCAGATCCAGATCCCCGTCGTTATCAAAATCCGCCAGCACGCCCGCCGTCCCCCACGCCGCCGGGCTCGTCGCCGACACCCATCCCGCCGTCATCGTCGGCCCACTCGCCGAGCCGTAATACACCCGCACCGACTGCGTCGTCACGCTCCCGCCATGAATCGTCACAATATCGAGGTGCCCATCGTCATTGAGGTCCGCAACCGCCACATCGCCCGTGTGCACCATCTCCGTCGAAACCCATGAAGGCATCGTCTCAAGCGCCGTCCCCGTGTTGTAGAAAATCATGTCCCGCCAGTCCGTGTAAGGCGGAAATGCCGACGAGTTGAAACACACCGCCACCAGATCATTCAGACCATCGCCATTCATATCCGCAATGTGCAGCCCGCCAATCTGCCGCCGCAACATGATCTGCACATCCGGCACCAGCGGATAAGGCACGCCATTGCCGCGCGCGACGCCATGCCCCTGTCCCGCCGCCAAGGGTTCGATCGTTGCGACAGTGCTCCCGTCCTGCGAAGTCTCGTACAGCATCTGCCCCGCCGCACCGCTCGCGCCCATCGCAAGCCCCGCAACCACAACCAACCACCCGTTCCGTGTGTGCATCGCTGTCTCCTTGCCTTCCAGTGCCTTCCGCCGCTCCATCCTACTGCAACACGCTCGAACATTGAAGCCCAAACTTCCCAATTGCAACCACATGCTCACGCCCACCAATAAAAAACGCCCATCGAACCATCTCGATGGGCGCTTCATTCCTGCCTGATATCGGGGCATTTCCCCCGCGAGCCTCAACCCTTCCAGTCCGCCTTGAACTGCGAGAACGCCTTCTCAAGCCGCTGCGGCAAGTCGCCATCCAGCGCCTTCTTCTGAGTCAGTTCATCGTACATGTCTTTGCCCACCGTCCGCATGAACGCGTGCAGCCCCGCCTCAAACTTCGCAACCTGATTCAAAGGCACATCATCCAGAAAACCCTTCGTGCCCGCATAAATCGAAATGATCTGATCCGTCACATGGAACGGAACATACTGCGGCTGCTTCAGCAACTCCACCATGCGCGCCCCGCGATCCAGCTGCTTCTGCGTCGAAGCATCCAGATCAGTTCCAAGCTGCGCAAACGCTTCCAACTCGCGATACGCCGCAAGGTCCAGTCGCAGCGAACCCGCGATCTTCTTCATCGCCTTCACCTGCGCATTGCCACCCACGCGCGACACCGAAATACCGACGTTGATCGCAGGCCTCACGCCCGAGAAGAACAACTCCGGCTCCAGATAAATCTGCCCGTCCGTAATCGAAATCACGTTCGTCGGAATGTACGCCGAAACGTCGCCTTCCTGCGTCTCAATCACCGGCAGCGCCGTCAGCGATCCTCCGCCGTTCTCATTGCTCAACTTCGTCGCACGCTCCAGCAATCGGCTGTGCAGATAAAACACGTCGCCCGGATACGCCTCACGCCCCGGAGGACGACGCAAAAGCAGCGACAACTGCCGATACGCAACCGCCTGCTTGCTCAAGTCGTCATAGATGCACAGTGCATGCTTCGGCGTCTTGCCGTCCTTGCCCTGCCACATGAAATGCTCGCCCATCGCACAGCCCGAATACGGCGCAATGTACTGCATCGGCGCCGGATCGCTCGCCGAAGCATTCACCACGATCGTGTAGTCCATCGCGCCGTGCTTCCGCAACGCCTCCACCACGCCCGCAACCGTCGATTCCTTCTGCCCGACCGCAACATAAATACACACCACCGCGTCCGGCGTCCCCCAATACTGCTTCTGATTCACGATCGTGTCGATCGCAACCGCCGTCTTGCCCGTCTTGCGGTCGCCGATGATCAGTTCACGCTGCCCGCGACCGATCGGGATCATTGCGTCAATCGCCTTGATGCCCGTCTGCAAAGGCTCATGCACCGGCTGACGCTCCGCAATTCCCGGCGCGATGATGTCAATCTTCCGCGTCGCCTCCGCCTCGATCGGGCCCCGGTCATCCAGCGGCCGCCCAAGCGGATCCACCACACGCCCAAGCAACGCCTCGCCCACCGGCACCTCCAGCAGACGCCCCGTGCTCTTGACGATGTCCCCTTCCTTCACCGAAAGGTAGTTTCCATAAATCACCGCCCCGACCGTATCTTCTTCCAGATTCATCACCTGGCCCATCACACTGCCAGTAGATGTCTGGAACTCCAGCAGCTCGCTCGCCATCGCACGCGACAGCCCATAAATGCGAGCAATTCCGTCGCCCACTTCCACCACCCGACCCACTTCACTGATTTCCAGTTCCGTGGTGTACTGCTCGATTTCCTGCCTGATGACGCTTGCGATCTCGTCGGTCTTGATCTTCACGGAGGTGTCCCTCACACAGGCCGCACCGCAGCCAATGGTCACGCTCCCGCCGCCCAGGCCACGCAGCCGGCAGACGGGGGTCGAAACAATAGTCGGCTCTCCCCGCCCCGTCATGCCCCGCACCCCAACCAATTCACTCCCAAATCCCTCCGCCGCTCTCACACCCCAAAACACGACCGTTCAGAACCCAACCACCACCAGCCCCCAATGATTCCTCGTTCCAACTCCCCTCAATCCCTGCAACCCGGCGCTCCCACGCGTTGTACAACTCCAAGGCCTCAGGACAACCCCAATGGACCGCGCCGAGGAACAAAATCTCATCCGCCTCGCACTCGCTGGCGACCGCGACGCCGCCGCAGCCTGTCTCCGCGCCCACCAGAGACCCCTCTTCACCTACATCCTCCGCATGTCAGGCCGACCCGAAATCGCCGAAGACGTCGTACAGGAAGCCTTCGTTCGCGTCTTGGCCAACCTCGATCGGTTCGATCCCAAGTACCGCTTCTCCACGTGGCTCTTCACCATCGCCCGCCGTGTTTATCTGAACACCTCTGCTCGCAAATCGGCCCGCGCTGACTCCGACACCGTCGAATCCATCGCAGCCATGCCCGCCGCCGATCTGGTCGCACGCACCGAATCGAACACCCGCGCTGCGACCGCAATCCAGACCGCCCTCCTTCATCTGCCGCCAATCCAACGCGAGATCGTCATCCTCTTCCACCAACTCGATTGGCCCATCGCCCTCGTCGCCCAGCACCTCGAACTCCCCGTTGGCACCGTCAAGTCCCACCTGCACCGAGGACGCAATCGCCTGCGTCTGCTTCTGGCCGAACTCGATGAATCACAGTCCGATGATCTCTCATCGGGAGACTTCGAATGACACACCTCGACTTCACCAACCCCGATCCAACTCTCGATGCAGATCTCGAACGCCTCTTCGACCGCGAACTCTCGCGCGAAGAACGCGCCGCGCTCAAGCCGCGCCTCGAGCAGGATCCCCAAGCCGCCCTTCGTTTTCGTCAGACCACCCGCGTGATTCTCGCTCTGCGCGAACCAATCGGCGAATCCGAAATTCCCGATCTGGCCGCAGCCGCGCTCACCCACACTCCGCTTCGCATCCGCCGCAAGTCCTCCACCTTCTCCACCACTCGCCTGGCCATCGCTGCCGGTCTGGTCGGTCTTGGAGCCGCAGGCGCACTCCTCCTCACGCAGCCTCACCGGCCCCAGCCCATCATCCCCATCCTCCGCGCCGAACGCACCACCTCAGCACTCGAACTTCTCTCCAACCCCGAACTGGCCGCACGCGAACTGGCCGCAATCACGTTTACCCAGACACTGCCGCCATCCTCCCACACCTCTCTCGTCGACGCCCGCACCTTCCCCCAAGGCCCACGTTTCTCCGCCCTCTCCGAACCAACCTTCCCCATCGCGGCCCAACTCTCCAACGACCCCATCGAGTTCGCCACGTCCTCACTTTGGCACGCCACGACCGACGCAACTTTGTTCGAGGCACGCCTTCTACTCCCAGCACAGGCAAACACGATTCCTTACATCGACGTGCCTTTCGTCGAACGCCAACCCGACATGTCAACCGCAAACAATCTCCTCCTCCGCCCCGGTCCCATCTGGCACTTCAACCCGCCCTACGACTGGTCCCTTCTCCTCCAGCCACCCCCCTTCACGCCTCCATCCCTCAACCTCGGCCGCCCCGCCACCGACAAACCCGCTGCCACCGATCGGTGAGCGTCTCCGCCGCGACTCCGCTTCCCTCACGCAAACCAATCAGCAATCGTCTGACGAGCAGCCCGGCACCACATCGAGCCCGCTTCGCACCCACCAAATGGTGGGGGTACATGGAGCCAGTGCGCCAGTAAACTCTCCGGTTGCTAACCCATGACGCATCAGGGATCAAGTGTGTTACTTCCCGTCCGCAGCATGGCGCACCACGACCTTGGAGAGAGAAATGAGTTCAATGCTGTGGCCCGTCATCGGGCTTTCGATCCTCGCAGGATTGGCCCGAGGCCAGTACCTCTATATTGAGATCCCACTCCTTCCTAACACCATCCAGGGCGCGGCCCTCGGTGTCAACGATGCCGGCGATGTCGTCGGCTGGTGTCGCGCCTCCAACAACATGCACTACGGCTTTCTCTACGAACATGATACCGGAGCCATCATCAATCTCGGACCGCTCGGCACCACAGCCGCCGGCTACCCAGTCGGTGCTCGCTCAATCAACAACAATCGCGAAGTCGTCGGCGTCTGGGGATGCAACTGCGCCGGGGGCGTTCGCGCTTTCTACTGGAATCCAGACACTGGCTTCCTTGACATCTCCTTTCAACCACGACCTCAGGACGTCATCAACTCGGCCGCATACGCAATCAACCGCCACGGCCAAGTTGGCGGATGGAACAAACTTCTCTGCCCCGACATTAACGCCGCCGCAAACGCCGCCGCAATCTGGACCGACCCCACTGATCCTCACACCCCTCCCACGCCCGTCTTTCCATCTGACTTTGCCTGTGGCATCGGTGGCTTCGGACTCGGCATCAACGACTTCGGCGCGGTCTGTGGCTGGAACCAGATCCTCGAAAACAACATTCTCTGGACACGCGCCACCCTTGCCGGCTCTCTCCTCCCAACCTTCTCCCCTGCTCATGGCGGAAACTCCGAAGCCCTCGATGTCAACAACCTCAGCATCGCATGCGGCTACTCCGAAGATCGTTCAGGCACCACCCTGGCCAGCAGTGCGTGCTACTGGATTCTCGGTGGGCAGATCCAACGCCTTGACGGCATCCCCGCCTCCACCGACATCTTTGCTCGAGCCCTGGCACTCAACGATACCGGCGACATCGTTGGTTCGGTCGGCCCGCAACTGAACTCGCGTGCCGCATTGTGGGCTTCACTTTCCCAGACTCCCATCGACCTCAACACCACTCTTCTCAACCCCCTCGCTCAGGGCAACATCCTCTTCACCGCAGAAGACATCAGCAACGCCGGATACATCGTCGGCCGCCTTAATCAGGGTGCCAACTCGCGACCATATCTGCTCGTGCCGTGCGCAGCACTTCAACTCCCTTCCCCACACGACGCCGTGGTGTGTGCCACCGGTTCAGTCGAATTCTCGGTCTCTCTCCCGATCGCCGCAACGTTCCAGTGGCAAGCCAACGTCGGCTCACCCGACGCACCGATATGGTGCTCGCTCGTCGACGGTATCGCTGCGGGCGGCTGCGAAATCCCGCAGTCTCAAGCCTTCTTTACTGGCACAGCAACCGACACGCTCACCATCACCTCCCTCCGCTCCGCCGACCAGCGGCAGTACCGTTGCATCGCCACGACTCCCTGCGCCACGCTGACTTCTCAGCCTGCGTCACTCACCCTTTGCCGCGCCGACCTCAACTGCGATGGCGTGCTCTCCTTCTTCGACATTTCCGCTTTCCTCAACGCCTACAGCGATCAACTGCCCCTCGCCGATTTCGATGGTGATCTCGCCTTCACGTTCTTCGACGTGCAGCAGTTTCTAGCGGCCTATAGCCAAGGCTGTCCATAACCGTCTGCCACCACAATCCTCTCAGCACAAAACAAAAATCGGGGGCCCGTGCCCCCGAACCATTCCCGTGATGCCGCCGCCTCAGCGACGCCGACGCATCGCCCCGATCGCTCCCACGCCCAGCAACGCCAACGCTCCCGGCGCAGGCACAAACGCCGCAGCCGAAAACGTCCCGCTCCCTGTAAACGGCGACGCGAGCGTCCCGATCATCAACCCCGTCGAAACATCAAAAACATAAAAACTCGCCTGCGCCGTATTCGGCCCATCCGACACGTAATACGCCAGCCCGTTATGCACCGCCAGCCCGTCGATATCCGTCTCCGAGCCCGGATACCCCGCAATAAAACTCGTCGAACCGTTCACATCATCAATCGCATACAACCCGCGCGACTGCCCCGCAGGCGCCGTATCGCTCAGCCCATACAACTTCCCGTTCGTCGCATCCACATCCAGCCCGCCAAAGTCAAACGTGCTCGGATACACATACGTCTGCGACGCCGTCAGCAGCACCGGATCGATCTCATACACCGCCTCGGTCGCGATATTCCGCGTCCCCAGCAGCTTCCCGTTGCGCCAACCAAGCCCAACAAAGTTGGTGTTCGCCCCATTGAACGTCAACTGCCCCAGATTCGTCGGCGTCAGCCCCCCCATACTGAACACCGACGAGAACAACGTCCCGCCATTGTTCCAGTACAGCGTATTCGACGAACGGTCATACGCCATCCCCCACGCCTTGGCCTCCGCACCGCTCGACGAATACAACGACGTCGCAATCCCAGTTCCAACATCGATATGCCAGATCGTCGCAACACCCGATTGGTCGTTCGCCACGATCAACTGCCCCTGCGCCGTACCCGCCAGCGCAGCACACAATACCAACGCCGAATACTTCATGTCCGTCTCCTTCTCTCAAATGCCCTGATGCACCGCACGCGATCGCGCACCAACATGCGCGCCGCATCCAATCGAGCCCGGAAAAGCTCGCCAAATTACCAGACTACGAATTGGTCAAGGCAAATCAAGAGAATATCGAGCGCGCACAGGCAATTCCGCGCTCGCATGCAACCAGAGCATCAACATCAGCCGCACAAGGTGCGAATCGCGAAGGCTTCACGCCCCCGTCGGTCGCGTCGCACGCACCGGTTCCGTCGGACGAACCACCACATCCGGCACATCGTCCGCATCGCGCCCAACCGCAAGTTTCGGCTCATGCACCGACGCAACCTTCGACTCTTCATCGCGAATGCGCGCGCCCTCTTCAATGTACCCAAGCGCCCGCGCAATCAACTCACCACGGCTCGAAGCCCCCAACTTCCTGTGCAGGCTCTTCACATGATCGTGCACCGTGTGCGGGCTTCGTCCCAGATCATCCGCTATCTGTCGCACGCTCTTGCCCAGCACCAGGTGTTCCAGCACCTGTTGCTCACGCACCGTCAGCCATGTCGATTCCGTCGAAGGCGTTGCACCAAGCGCCAGCAATACCCGACGCGACAACAGCGGCAACAGCGACTCCAGCGACGCCTGATGCTCCACTGCCACACGCCTTGGACCCGCAGCACCATGCCCAACAAGCCCAATCTGCACCACAACGTACCGCCCCGTGCTTCCCTCGCCAAGCGAACTCACGCTCATCAGCACGTCTGTCACATCCGTTCCAACCCACACCGCGCCAACCGCCGACGTCCGCCACAACTCCGAGCCCGCAAATCGCGACGCCGAACCAACCATGCTCGACCGAGGCTTCAAGCCATCAAGCCTGAAACCCAACTCGCGCACACGATCCGCACGACTCCGAATCGCAAGGTCCACCCCCGCAGCGTTCGCATTCTCTGCATCAGTCCACGACGCACTCGCAGGAAGCATCGCCTCCTCACGCGTCAGACACGCACCGCAGCCCGCCGCTTCAAGCGCCGAGATCCGCCCCGAGGGCTCCGCCTGCGCAATCATCACGCACACGCGGCTCGGCGCCAGCAGCACCGCCAGCGCACGCGCCGCACGGTCCGTCCAGTCCAATGTCGCCACCGCCGGAAGCCCGCACAGCCTCTCACACGAACGCACAACCGCATCAAAACTCGATGCGATGGAATGCCCAGACTCGCCCATCACTGACTCCTTCGTCCCTCTCGCACGCCCAATACCCCGTCCGATCCATCAGACTCGCATCGGCCGTCCGTCACCCCGGACCCAAACCCCGCACATTCAAAGCGACCGTTTGACCTTGAATCTCACTCCGCCCTAGTCTAGCAGAAAACCCGTCTCACACGCCAGCATCAACGATTCCGAACTCGGGCTCATCACTTCCGCGAACTCCCACCATATCCGGTGATAAGGTACCCAAAACTCACACTCACCCCATTCTTACCAATCTCTACCCACAATGCAACCAAAATACCGCCAAAACAGGGCATCTTCTTGATTGAAACCATACAAAAACCTATCGCCCGCTTGCGCCAATCTTCGACTACCATCTCATCCAGACCAGGAGCCCTCATGAAAATTCACGAGTATCAAGCCCGCGAACTCCTCGCATCCGCAGGCATTCCCGTCCCTCCAGGCCGCATCATCGAATCCATCGAAGACGCCGCATCCGCTTACAAACAAATCGCCGCCGACGGAAACACCTCCCTCGTCGTCGTCAAAGCCCAGGTCCACGCCGGTGGCCGTGGCAAGGCCGGCTTCGTCAAACTCGTACGCGCACCCGATGAAGCAAGCGACGCCGCACGCTTCATGCTCACCAATCGCATGGTTTCTCCTCAAACCGGCCCCGAAGGCCTCGAAGTCACCAAACTCCTCATCGCCGCAGGCGTCGACATCGCACACGAGTACTACCTCGCAATCACCACCGACCGCACCACACGCCGCAACATCCTCATCGCCTCGGCCCAAGGCGGCGTTGACATCGAACACGTCGCCGCAACCAACCCCGACGCCATCATCAAAACCCCTCTTCATCCCCTCCTCGGCCTCGCACCCCACCAGGCCCGCACCGTCGCATTCAAACTCGGCTTCAAAGGCCGCCAAATCAACCAGGCCGTCAAAATCATGCTCAGCCTCGCCGAACTCTTCATCGACAAAGATTGCTCGCTCGCCGAGATCAACCCCCTCATCGTCACGCCTCCCACTCCCGACGCCCCCGAAGGCCAGGTCCTCGCAATCGACGCCAAGTTCAACTTCGACGACAACGCAACCTTCCGCCACAAAGACATCGCCGCGCTCTTCGATCCCTCCGAAGAAAACCCCGCAGAACTCCGCGCACAACGCTTCGGCCTCTCCTACATCGCGCTCGACGGCAACATCGGATGTCTCGTCAACGGCGCAGGGCTCGCCATGGCAACCATGGACACCATCAAGCACTACGGCGGCGAACCCGCAAACTTTCTCGACGTCGGCGGCTCAGCCTCCGAAGAAGCCGTCACCGAAGCATTCCGCATCATCCTCTCCGACCACGCCGTCAAAGGCATCATGGTCAACATCTTCGGCGGCATCATGGACTGCGCCGTCATCGCCCAAGGCATCGTCAACGCCGCAAAAGAAGTCGGCTTCAAAGTCCCACTCGTCGTCCGCCTCGAAGGCAACAACGTCGATGCCGGCCGCAAAATCCTCAACGCCGCATCCGCCGACCTCCCAACGCTCCACGCCGCAACCGACCTCGCCGACGCCGGAATGAAGATCGTCAAAGCAGTCGGATAACACACTCCCCCAACGCCCAAGAATCCCAACACCCAGAGATCCCAAAGCCCAGGGATCCCAATCCCTGGGTGAATTGATTCCGAATTTCCTTGACCCTTGATTCATGTCCCCGTGCCACCGATCACGGCTCTGCGTGATCGGTGCTGCCTTGCCCCAACTCTTTCCACCTCATCTCCCAACCGCGCGCGCAAGTTTCTGACCCTCGCCCGCTGCCCTCTTGCATTCTCTTCGCCCTTGTGCATCATGACTCTCATGATCGCATCCACACCCGCAACCCACCAATCACCTCAAGCCCCAACCCGCTCGCTGCCTTCAGACGCCGGACCTTTGGGCGCTCCCATACTTCCGAACAACCCGGGCGCCTCGAGCCCAAAGGTCCGGGTTGTCGCACAACCTGCATACCCACAACCTCCGATCACCTCGCCCCTCCCCGAAGGGACCAACGAATCCAGACTTTTCGGTTGCCTCGGCGGGCGTGGCACCAACTCTAATCCTTGATTCATGTCCCCGTGCCACCGATCACGGCTCTGCGTGATCGGTGCTGCCTCGCCCACACTCTTTCCACCCATCTCCCACCCGCGCGCGCAAGTTCCTGACCCTCGTCCGCTGCCCTCTTGCATTCTCTTCGCCGTTGTGCATCATGCACTCTCATGATCGCATCCACACCCGCAACCCACCAAGCGCCTCAAGCCCCAACCCGCTCGCTGCCTTCAGACGCCGGACCTTTGGGCGCTCCCGCGCCCCCGATCAACCCGTGTCTCTCGAGCCCAAAGGTCCGGGTTGCCGCTCAACCTCCGCCGCCGCAATCCGCGCACCCTCCGCCCACCTCGCCTCTGCCCGACGGGACCAACGAATCCAAACTCTTTGGCTGCCTCGCCTGCGCAAACCTCTCTCTGCCCGATATCGCCACCGAGTTCGCCACCACCGTCACCGCAATCGCGCAGTGGGCGCAGCAACCACACATTCAGGAGAAATTCGCACTCATCGAGCGCCTCGCGCACGATCGTGCCCGTCTCCAAGCCGCCGAACTTCAATCTGTCGCCCTCAACACGCTCGAGTCGTTGCTGCTCAACGCTTCATTCAACTCCGCCCGCGACCGCCAGACACTCCAGCGCGCCGTCTCATCCGCCCTCCGCGCCAGCCGCCACTTCACACCCTCCAAAAGAGGTCCGAGCGCAAGCGAGGACGCACGCCCCAACGCAAGCGCGCCTGTCAGCGCACGCTCCAACGCAAGCGCAACTTCAATCTTGAGCCCGACCGCACCTCCTGTCTCCGTCCCCCGCGCATTTCCACACGACGATTCCGCGCCTCGCCCTCTACCATCCCACCCGTGCCCGAACGAATGCTCAAACTCGCCTCTGTCCTCCGCCTCACGCGCGTCACGACCGCGTTTGCCGCGATCGCCAATGTCTGGTTTGTCATTCTCTGGTCGCGCGTCGCACCGGGCGAGACTCCGCCCCCTTCGCTCGCCCAGCCGCTCTGGCTCCTTCTCCCCGCAGGCGCGCTCGCCGCGGGTTCCCTCTACGCCTTTGGTACATGCCTCAATGACATCTTCGACATCCACCGCGATCAGGCGCTTCGGCCGCATCGCCCGCTCGCCTCTGGCCTCCTTCGCATCGAGACCGCCGTCACGAGCACCGCCGCAACCCTCATGCTCACGATCCTCGGCGCCACAGTCTTTGGCACCGTCGGCGTTGTCCTCACACTCCTCCTCCTTCTCGCCGTCCTCCTCTTCAATGCAACGGGCAAGTTCATCCCCGGCTTCGGCCTCCTCCTCCTCGGCCTCATCTACGCCGGACACATGATGATCCCAAACGTCACCCTCAACTTCGTCTGGCCAGTGTGGCTCGTCATGACTCACGCGCTCTTCGCCGGCGGCGTCTCGCACGTCCTGGGCCGAAAAACCCCAGTTCTCACACGCCGCGCGGTGTTCTTCGCAATTGCCGGATGGGTCCTCTGGACGATCGCGCTCCTGACTCCCGACTGGCCACACCCACGCTCTCCAATCTCAGACCCGTTCCATCACGGCTGGTTCGGGCCAGTCGCGTGCATGCTCTTGATGGCTCTGTTTGCCGTCGTCGTCGTGCGCCGCACTCGCGCGCTCGGGCCCGGGCCGCGACTCGCCGAAAAAATCGATCGCTACGGCGCAATCTGGCTCGCGCTCTATGCCTGCGCCTGGCTGCTCGGCTCAGGCTTCTACGCCCAAGGATGGATTATGCTCGCCCTGGCATCAGCCGGAATCGCAGGTATGGTGACGCTCCGCGAACTCTACAACCTGCTCGAACGACCCGTCGGCTATCGACGCTAACGTCAAACCAACTCGAGCGCGTAGAAAATCGCCGTGAAAATCAGGTCCGCGATGACAATGGCAACCACACACTGCACCACCGTCGCAGTGGTCGCGTGCCCGACGCCTGCCGCCCCGCCCGTAACCTTGAGCCCATTGCCGCACGCGATGATGCCGATCAGCCCGCCGAAGATCGTGCCCTTGGAAAGGCCCGTCAGGAAGTCAACCATCTTCGCCTGCGATTCCATGTTCTTCATATACGTTTCGAGCGGGATGCCAAGCAGAAAAATGCAGATCCCGATCGACGATGCGATGGCAACAAAACTCGAAAGCACGCCCAGAACAGTCATGGATAGAACTGTGGCCATCACACGAGGCACAACAAGAAACCGCACCGGATTCAGAGCATGCGCTTCGAGGGCTTCAATCTCCTCGCTCACCACCATGGTGCCGATCTCGGCAGCAATGGCAGCCCCGGCGAAACCAGTGAGCACGATCGCGCCGATCAGCGGGCCCAGTTCGCGCAGCACCGCGACGCTGATGATGTTGGCGATGAGGGCACGCTGGCCGAACTGATTGAGCGGGGGTTCGAGTTGGAGCGTTAGAATCAGCCCGACCGCGCCCGAGACCAGCGAGACGATGAAAACGCTCTTGACGCCGACGCGGACGATCTGGGAGATGATGGCGTATCGCCCGAGGCGGACCTTTCGGCCGAACACGCCGCGGCAGACCCAGCCAAGCGCTTCGAGAAAGAGATGGACGAGCGAGCCGGTGTGATCGAGAATCGCGATGGCCCGTGCGCCGAGGCGTTCGATGGGCCAGAGGAGGACGAGCAACGGCGAGGGCCTGGGCTTTTCGGAGTCCGGCATGTCGTTCATTCTCGTACGGCTGCTGGTGTGACGATCACGTTTGACGTGCCTGATCCAGGCCATCGACGATGGTGAAGAACTGGTGGAGGCGTGCGATTTCGAAGATGGCGCGGACCTTGTCGTTCATGCCGCAGAGGATCATGGCGGTGCCATTGCGTTTTGCTGTGCGCATGGCTTCGACAAGGGTCGCGAGGCCTGAACTATCCATGTACCCGACACGAGTCAGGTTGACGATGAGGCGGCGTGGGCGGTTGGTCTGTTCGTCGCGCAGGGTGGCGCGCAAGACAGGCGAGCAGCTCATGTCGACATCGCCGAGCGGACTGATGACGATGAGTCCCTGCGGGTTGTCGCGTTCGATCTGGATTGGTGACTCAGCCATCGATGGACTGCACGCTCCCCTCTGATTCGGCGTTGCGACCCAGGCGTGCGGGGGTGACGGTGCGAGGCACCCGCTTGCTCATGACGAGGCGCATGCCTCTTGATTCGCGTTTTTCGTAGCAGACGTGATCCATGACGTCGCGGATGATGTGGACGCCGAGGCCTCCGGGCTTGATGTCTTCGAGGCTTCGCCCCTTCATGCATGACGGATCGACCTGGTCGGCTTCGTCCTCGATGGTGAGCAGGATGCCTTCGGGCCGGGCGTGTTCATCGAGAAGTGGCCAGAGGCTGATCCAGATGGGGCGGTTCTCTGCGTACTTGTATCCGTGGCGGATGACGTTGCACAAGGCTTCGTCGACGGCGAGGGCGACCTTGGAACAGGTGAGGTCGTCAAAGCCGAGGCGTTTGCAGACCGAAGCGATGAGTTCTCGTGCACCGCTGAGGTATGCGGGGTTGCTGAGGAGTTCGACGCGAATGTGTGGATGCTCATTCATGAGTCGTGTCCGCGAGTTCGTCGATCACCACTGGGGTTGAGTGTTCTGGGTAAGTATCGTGAAACCATCGAACCCATGCCTGCACCGAGGCCTCGCGATCCCATTCGAGGGCGGCGAAATCATATCCGTTGGTCTGGCCGGTGAGGCGTTCGAGGGTTCGGATGGCGATGAAGCGCACGGCGGGGTCGTGAGAGTCGAGTTCCTGGATGATGCAGCGGATGGTGTGGGGGCTGGTGTCGTTCTCGGCGGCTGCGCGGACGATGGCGTCCATGCGCTTGGTTTTGGCTGGTGAGTCGAAGCCGACGGGGACGGGGGAGCAGCCAGTGCCCAGTGCGATGAGGAGGATGACAAGGCGCGGCATTGGATAAAGAGTATGCGGCGATGTGGGGGCCGAGCGGGCAGGAAGGCCGGGGGCGGTCGGGGCGGGTTGGGTGAAAAAAAAAACAACCAGCCTCGGGATGAGGCTGGTTGAGAGGGGACGGGGAGTTCACGGTGATGGGAAATCAAGGGCATCCGGCGGAGAAGAGGGAGAGGAAGATCTGAAGGTCGAAGAAGTTGAAGGCGAGATCGCCATTGAGGTCGGTGGCGGGGTTCTGGGCTGAGAAGTCGGCGAGGAACAGTTGGAGGTCGAAGAAGTCGAGTTTACCGTCGTCGTTCCAATCGACGAAGCAGGGGTTTGGGGGGGCGGCTTCGGAGACGTCGCCGGAGATCACGAGGGCGTAGCCCTGGGAGCCGATGTTGACGGCGGCGGCGTTGATCTGGACGGTGTAGGTGCCGGGGACTGGTGCGGCGAGGATGACCATTTCGACGTTGTTGTTTGCGTCGTGTGTGCCGCCGGTGGTTGAGATTCCGCCGGAGAAGACGTTGCCGCGGTAGTCGCCGCTGGGCGCGATGACCTTGAGGTCGAGGTTATTGACGGCTGCGGGGTTGGCGTTGACGTTGCCGGGCGAGTCGTGCCATGCAAGGGTGACCTTGAGAGGTTGAGAGAAGCTGTGGACATCGACTTGGAATTCGACGAGATCGGAGGTTGAGAGTGCGGATTCGGAGTTGTTGCGGACATCGCGGACGATGAGGGTGCGGGGGGAATCATCGAATACGAGAGAGTTTGCGAGGAGGACGCGGCCCCAGCCTTCGCGGTTTGAGGGGTATCCTGCGACGCCGGTCATATCGACGGTGGAGTTGAGGAGGGTTGCCTTGAGGAGTGCGCCGGAGGGGATGAATGAGTCTTCGGAATTGGCGACGCCTGATGGGTAGAAGCCGTCGGTGTAGTACTGGCGTGCGAGGAGTGCGGAGCCTGCGATTGCGGGCGCGGCCATGGATGTGCCGGTGTATGAGACAGTGCCACAGGAGGAACCGGAAGAGGAGGAGGTGGTGTTGCAGCCTGGCGCGTAGATTTCGGGCTTGCGCCTGCCGTCATTGGTTGGCCCGGAGCCACCGGAACAGTGGTTGGCCTGATTGGGCGTGTCTCCGGAGGCGCCGACTGCGAGGCCGTTCTTGGAGTTTTCGGGGTTTTTGAGCGTGGAGAGATTGGTGACGGCGAAGATGACAAGGTTGTCTTCGTTGTCGTAGGAGAAAACATCGACGGTGCGAGCGAGGGAGTCGTAGATGGTTGTGCTGTCGTTGCCCCAGCTGTTGGTGTGGACGGCTGCGCCTTGTGAGTAGTGGGTTTCGAGGCGAGAGAGGAAGGTGCTGGGGGTGGTTGAGACGGTGTTGAAGACGAGGCGTCCTTCGTATGCGATGCCGCGTGTGTCGTTGTTTGCACCGGCGTCGCCGACGGCGGTGCCGCCGACGTGTGTGCCGTGGGAGTCGGAGCCGAGCGAGGAGTTGTATGCGCGGATTTTGCGGTGGTTAGGGCCGATGGGGTTGATGGAATCGAGGAAGGAGCAGTGATTGACGTTGATGCGACCATCCATGATTCCGACGATCTGTCCCTGGCCTCGGATTCCTTTGGTGTAGAGGGGTGTGGAGCCGTTGACATTGGATTGAACGATCCAGCGTCCGGTGTTGTTGCGGAGAGTGATCTGAGGGGTGTTTTCGATCCAACGGACGGCGGGGAGAGCGGCGATTGCCTGAGCGGCTGCGAGGGGCATGGTTGCGGAGACGGAGATTTCGCGTCCGGACCAGCCGTGTTCGAGTGCGGTGAAGCCGGGGATAGCGGCGAGTGCGGCGAGGGTCTGTGCGGTGTTTGCGTTTGGCCAGAGCATGACCTGAACGGCGATGAGTCCGAGGTCGTGCAGGGCCTGGATTTCGGGGGATTGTGCTGCGACCTGGCCGAGATCGGGCGCGAGTTTCCATGCGTTCTGGAATTGGCCGACCCAGGTGACGAAGTCGAGAGCGGCGAGGGCGTTGAGGTTTGCGTTGCGCAGGTCGGCTGCGTAAGCGAAGTCGGGGAGGTAGTCGAAGAGGACGACGCCGGCGCTTGCGAGAGCGGCGTTGCGTGCGCGGGTCATTGGGCCATCAAGTTGGATGACGGCGACGTGCTGAGTGAAGTCGATGGGGATTGCGGGGAGAGCGAGGACGTTGTTGGTTGCGGAAGTGGCGTAGTCGCCTGCGACGAGGCGGAGGACGCCGTGGTTGTTGGTGATGTCTGCGGTCGCGAGTCCAGCGATGGCGCAGAGAGCGAAAAGAGAAGAGACAGGACGACCGGGACCAGTGTGACCCTTCATGAACGAGACTCCTTGATTTCGATTCCCCTCAAGATTGACCGGGCAAAGATGCCCGAGATAGACAGCATACCAACTGGGGCCTGATCGCGAAACTGATTTTATTCAGAATCGGCACATCGAAGTCCCTTGAAGACGGTACGCGAAGTGGCGGATTGTGTTTCATGCGAACGGGGACCAAATACGGCGCATTGGTTGGATGGTGGTCCGTAGGATTGGGGTTATGGGACAAGAAGTCGTGAAGGGGAATCGGCCAGTGATCGCGGTGACGATGGGCGACCCTGGGGGGATCGGGCCCGAGGTGATTGTGCGTGCGCTTGCGGAGCGGGGGTTGAGGCGGGCGGCGCGGTATGTGGTGCTGGGTTCGGAGAGCGTGTTGCAGGAAGCGGCGTTGTGTCAGCGGATCGATCCGTACTGGTGGACGGTGGCGATGGATGGATGGAGCGGGGCGGAGTTTTCGGTGCACGATGTGGTGGTGATGGACACGGACCGAGGGTGGGGTCCGATTGGGAGGGCGCGTGAGGCGACGAAGGCTGGAGGGATGTATTCGTTTCGGCTGGTGGACCTGGCGGTGTCGATGGCGCGGGAGGGCGCGCTGGGGGTGAAGGCGGACGCGATTGTGACGGGGCCGATCAGCAAGGAGGCGTGGGCGCTTGCGGGGAAGGGAAAGTTTGCGGGGCACACGGAGATGCTGGCGAGTCGGTTTGGGGTGAAGCGTGTTGCGATGATGTTTGTTGGGCCGAGGCTGCGGGTGGTGCTGGCGACGGTGCATGTGCCGCTGATGGATGTGAGGAACGTGTTGACGATCGGGCGGGTTTTTGATGCGATCGAGTTGGGTGTTGAGGGGTGCCGGAGTGTGGGGATTGAGAGGCCTCGGATTGCGGTGTGCGGGCTGAACCCGCATGCTGGAGAGGGGGGGTTGCTGGGGGATGAGGAGGAGAGGCTGATTGGGCCGGCGATAGTGCACGCGGTTGAGGCGGGGATGGAAGTGCGTGGGCCATTTCCGGCGGACACGATTTTTGGGGCGGCGATGGCGGGGAAGTTTGATCTGGTGGTGGCGATGTATCACGATCAGGGGTTGATCCCGGTGAAGTTGATTGCGCGTGATGAGACGGTGAACATGACGGTGGGGCTGCCGGTGGTGCGGACGAGTCCGGATCATGGGACGGCGTTTGATATTGCGGGCAAGGGAGTGGCGGACGCGGGGAGCATGGCTGCGGCGTTGAGGCTTGCGGGCGCGGCGCGGCGGGGGTAGGGATTGCGCGTCGAAGGGGATGGAGGTGGTGTACCCTCCGCGTGGCTGCGGACGCGGCTTGGGGGGTGCGAGGTGGGGCGAGGATCAGAAAAACCATCCGAGCGGGTGGCTGGGAGCCCGAAGGGTCCGGAGGGGGCGCTGCGGGAGATGCTGGTGATTGCGCTGCCGTCGATTGCGACGATGGCGAGTTATACGGCGATGCAGTTTTTTGATCGGCTGATGGTGAAGGACATTGGTCCGGAGCCGATTTATCTTGCTGCGCATGGGAACGCTGCGATTGCGACGTGGACGTTGATGACGTTCTGCATCGGGATGATCTCGATTGTGAACTCGTTTGTGAGTCAGAATCTGGGTGCGGGGAAGGCGGAGCGTGGTTCGGCGTATGCGTGGAATGCGATGTGGATTGGCGCGGGGTATTGGTTGGTGGTGATGGTGCCGGCGGTGTTGGTTGCTCCGTGGCTGCTGCGGGTGTTCGGGCATGAGCAGGAGTTGTATGAGCTGGAGTTGGCGTATGCGTCGATTGCGATGGGGGGGTCGATTTTTACGCTGCTTGCGAAGGCGATTCATAATTACTTTTTTGGGATGCATCGGCCTGGGGTGGTGATGGTGGCGGCGGTGACGGGGAATCTTGCGAACATTGTTTTGAATGTGCTTTTTATTTTCGGGTCGGATGGGCCTCCGGAGCGATGGCCAGCGAATGAGTTTTTTGCGGGCCTTGCGGGGTCGCTGGGGATTCCGGCGATGGGGCTTGCGGGTGCGGCGCTGGCGACGGTGCTGGGGACGGTGATCGAGTTCAGTGTGCCGATGGTGATTTTTCTGAGCGGGAAGTTTGCGCGCGAGTATGGGACGCGGGCGGCGTGGCGGCCTCGGGTTGGGCAGATGAAGGACATTGCGCGGGTGGGGTGGCCTGCGGGAATGATGTTCATCAATGAGTTGGTGTGCTGGGCGTATCTGATGACGTTTCTGGTGGGGGAGGCGGGGCGTCGGGCGGTGCTGCATGCGGGGGGGACGGTTGCGGCGGCGACGGAGGCGGCGACGATGGCGAACACTGCGGGGTTTGCGGCGTTGCAGTGGATGCATTTGTCGTTCATGCCGACGGTGGGGCTTTCGATCGCGACGCAGGCGGTAGTGGGGAAGGCGATCGGGGAGGGAGATCCTGACAAGGCGGCGCGGCGTGCGTGGCTTGGGCTGAAGCTGGCGGTGGGGTATATGGGGCTGTGCGCGGTGGCGTTTGTGGCGTTTCGCCATGAATTGATCGGGTTGTTTATCAATCCGGAGACGCCAGCGACCCAGCGGGATGAGATGTTGCGGATTGGTGGTCAGGTGATGATCGCGGCGGCGGTGTTTCAGGTGTTTGATGCGGTGGCGATTGTGATGTCGGCGGCACTGCGCGGGGCGGGGGATACGGTGTGGCCTGGGATTGCGACGGTGGTGTTGAGTTGGGTGAGCATTGTGGGGCTGGGGCATTTGCTGATGTGGACGAGTCCTGGGCTGGGGTCGATTGGGCCTTGGATTGGGGCTTCGGGCTACATCGTTTTGCTGGGGGTGATTCTGCTTTTGCGGTTCATGTCGGGGCGTTGGCGCTCGATCAGGCTGACACATGGGGGGGATGTTCTGTACAACCTGCCGGTGGATGAGGTGGCGCCTGGGCCTGGGTTGTGAGGGGGAGGGCATGGCCTCGGGGGTGCGGCGGGGCTACTGTCTGGGTTCCAAAAGGCATGAAACGGAGGCGGTATGGCGACGAGTCCGATGGACCTGGTGATCGGTGCGGGGAGTTCTGCGGATCGTGACGTGGAGACGTCGCAGCGGCATTTTCATGCGGCGACGAATCTGGCGAACGCGGGCGACAAGCTGGGTGCGATTGCGGAGTTGCGCAAGGCGGTGGGTGCGGACCCGGCGAGCGTGGACGCGATGTTCCAGTTGGCGTATCTGCTGGATCTGGTGGGGGAAGAGGACGAGGCGCTGTCGCTGTATGAGCGGGTGTGCGAAACGACGCCAGCACCGATCAATGGGCTGCTGAATCTGGCGGTGTTGTATGAGGACCGGGCGGATTACGTTCGTGCGGAGCGGTGTCTGAGGCAGATTCTGGAGACGAACCCGAACCATGTGCGTGCGCGGCTGTTCATGAAGGATGTGCAGGCGAGCCGTGAGATGGTGATTGAAGAGGAATCGGATCGGGATTTCGTGCAGAAGAAGGCGTTGATGGACACGCCGGTGACGGACTTTGAGTTGTCGGTGCGTGCGCGGACCTGCCTGAAGAAGATGAACATCAGGACGCTGGGCGATCTGTTGCGGATCACCGAGGTGGAACTGATGAGTTACAAGAACTTCGGGGAGAGCTCGCTGGAAGAGATCAAGCGGATGCTTCAGCAGAAGAACTTGCGGCTTGGGCAGGGGCTTGAGGACGCGCACCGGGCTGCTCGGCGGCAGGTGATCGAGCGTTTGAAGGGCAGCGGGCACGAGTCGCTGGCGAACAAGATGGTGACGGACCTGCAGTTGTCGGTCCGTGCGCGCCGGGCGCTGCAACTCCTGAATATTCAGACGATTGGGGATCTGATCACCCACACCGAGGCGGAGTTGATGGGGGTCAAGAACTTCGGCTCGACTTCGCTGCAGGAAGTGAAGGAGAGGCTTGAGGAGATCGGGATCACGCTTCGGACGCTTGATGAGTCTGAAGAGGTTGAAGCGGCTGATGATGGGCTCGATTTGGTCTGACGCGAGTCGGGATTCGGTCAGTGGCGGAATGATCAAACACCGAAATTGGGTGGTGCTCGTTACGAACGATTGATTCGTTGTATGTGACGAGCGGGTCCGAATTGGAGTTCGTGGCGAAAAGAGCCGAATTTCGATGTGGGCGGTAACCGCACGAAGAAGGAGTGTGATCGATGGCGCATGGTGATCGTGTTCCGCACGCTGCGGAAGGGACTCGGCTCGAGCCTGTTGAGCATCTGATTCGCCCATTTCAACGGTTCACGGCGTTGTCGACTGCTGGCGGGGTGATGCTGGTTTTGTGCGCGATCATTGCGCTGGTGTGGGCGAATTCGAGTTATGCGGACTCGTATCACCATTTTTTTCACGAGACGGATTTCGAGTTGATGTTTGGATCGTGGGTGCTCAAGAACCACCTGGTGCACTGGATCAACGACGCGCTGATGGGGATCTTCTTTCTACTGGTGGGGCTTGAGATCAAGCGGGAGATGCTGATCGGCGAGTTGGCGAGCCCGAAGCGGGCGGCGCTTCCGATTGCGGCTGCGATTGGCGGCATGGCGATTCCGGCGTTGTTCTATGTGATGCTGAACTTTGGCCGGGACTCGATGAGCGGCTGGGGTGTGCCGATGGCGACGGATATCGCGTTCGCGCTGGGTGTGCTGGCGCTGCTCGGGAGTCGGGTGCCGATCACGCTGAAGGTGTTTCTGACGTCGCTGGCGATTGTGGACGACCTTGGTGCGCTGCTCGTGATTGCGTTGTTTTATACGGAGGAGATCGCGACGCAGTATCTGGTGTTTGCGGGTGGGGCGTTGTGTGTGCTGATTCTGTGCAATATCTTCAGGGTGCGTTCGCCGCTGCCGTATGTAGTAGTGGGTTCGTTCCTGTGGTATTTCACGTTGCGGAGCGGGGTGCATGCGACGATCGCGGGTGTCGTGCTTGCGATGACGATCCCGGCGACGGCGCGGGTGGATTCGGACCGGTTTGCAAAGGCGACAGGCAAGGCGCTGGATTGGTTCTCGCATCATGGGCGGATGGGGCATGGGGTTGCGACGAGTTCGTCGCAGCGTGCTGCGGTGCAGGCGATTGCGGTGAACTGCAAGATGGTGATGCCGCCGCTGCACCGGATCGAGCATGCGTTGCATGGCTGGGTTGCATTTCTGATTCTGCCGGTGTTTGCGATTGCGAACGCTGGGCTGTACATCGGGGAGGGTGCGGGCGCGGCGTTGCTGGGTCCGGTTTCGCTGGGGGTGATGTTCGGGCTTGTGGTTGGGAAGCCTCTGGGAATTTTCGCGGCGGCGTGGCTTGCGGTGAAGTTGAACATCGCGGCGCTTCCGACCGGGGTGACCTGGCGGCACGTGCTCGGGGTGGGGTGTCTTGGCGGCATCGGGTTCACGATGGCGCTGTTCATCGGAACGCTGGGTTTTTCGCAAGCGGCGCAGCTTGAGGCGGCGAAGATGGGGATCCTGTGTGGGTCGGTGATTTCGGCGCTGGTTGGTACTGGAATTCTGCTGACGTGCAAGAGGGCAGCCGCGGTCGAGACGGCTTCGACCGAGGACAATGACGAACTGATCGGGATCAAGGACGCTGCGTGAAGGGGTGAGGGGTGAGGTGGTGGTTGGGGTGTGAAGCCCGAATCACCGGCAAGCTTTTTGCGATCAGTCTGCGCGTGCGACTTCGACGGCGCCTCCGGCGACATCCTTGATGGCGTAGCCGCGGGCGAGGAGATCGGTACGGATGGCGTCGGCGCGGGCGAAGTCGCGGGCTTTCTTGGCGGCTGCGCGATCGTGGATGAGCGCGACGACAGCGTCGTCGGTGGCTGCGCCGGGCATGAAGATGATGTTGCCGGCGGACTGGCGCTCGAGTCGGGGGCGATCGAGAACGGCGAGCACGGCATCGAAGGAGTCCATGAGGTCGGCGTCGGGCTGGCTTGGGGCAGCGGTTGCGCTGACCCACTGGTTGATTGCGGCGATTGCTTCGGGGGTGTTGAGGTCGTTGTCGAGCGCGGCGGTGAAGGATTGGCGGGCGTGGTCGCGTGCGGTTGCGTTTGCGGGGGAGTCGGGAGCGTTGGTGCGGGCCTGGTCGCGGAATCGGCGCCAGCGTTCGACGATGCGGTCGGCATCGCGGAGACCCTGCATTGAGAAGTTTGCGTTGGTGCGGTAGTGAGTTTTGATGAGTTCGAGCCGGAGGGCTGCGGGCTCGATGCCCTGGGCGAAGAGGTCGCGCGCGGTGAAGAAGTTGCCCTTGCTCTTGGACATCTTTTCGCCTTCGACGAGGAGGAATCGTGGGTGGAACCAGAAGCGGCTGAAGCGCTGGCCTCCGATGATGGCGCATGATTGTGCGCGTTCGCACTCGTGGTGTGGGAAGATGTTGTCTTCGCCGCCGGAGTGGAGGTCGATTTCGATTGTGCCTGCGGGTGCGGCGAGGGCTTGATCGAGGCCTCCGGGAATGAGGCGTGCGAGTGCCATGACGGAACATTCGATGTGCCATCCGGGGTAGCCTTGTCCCCATGGGCTTGGCCACTTCATGACGTGGGTTGGGTCTTCTTTCCAGAGGAGGAAGTCTGCGGGGTGTTTTTTGTCGGCTTGATTTTGTTCGAGGACTCGGCCTCCGGCGCCGCCTCGGAGGTTATCGAGGGTGTTGCCGCTGAGTTGGCCGTAGGAGGGGAATGACTGGACGTCGAAGTAGACTGCGCGTGAGCCGGGCGTGCCGGTGATGTATGCGTGTTGTCGGTCGATGAGAGCGGCGATGAAGGCGATCATGCCGTGGATGTTGTCGGTGGCGCGTGGCATGAGGGAGGGGTCGCGCTGGGCTTCGATGGCGACGTTGAGGCCGAGGCGCGAAGCGTCTTGGATGAAGCGTTCGGTGAAGAAGCGTGCGATTGCGTAGGGGTCGGCGGGGTCTACGTCGGCGCCGTGAGGGAGTTTGCCGGACTTTGTGGCTTCGATGATTCGTTGGCCGGCGATGGCCATTTTGTCCTGGCCCTGGCCGTCGGCGGCCTGGTCGTCAGTCATGTGTCCGACGTCGGTGATGTTCATGACGTGGAGGACCTGGCGCGGGCCTTGGTGGAGCGAAGCGTCGGGGTTGGTGAGCGAGCAGAGGGGGCTTTGGATCCAACGTCGGAGGAGGTCGGCGGCGAGGAATGAGCGGAAGTTTCCGATGTGTCCGTCGTCGTAGACGGTGAGGCCACAGGTGTAGAAGGTGACGCGCGCGGGGTCTGCGGGGGTGAATGGCTCGATGGTGCGTGTGAGGGTGTTGTAGAGTCGCAGGGGCATGGTGTTGGATGGTATGGGGCGGCTGGCGCTGTGAGAATCTTGCGGGATTGGCTGACCAGTCAGATCTCGGCGCGATGCACGCTCCGAGAGAGTCAGTGTTTCCCGGCGCAAGCGGCCCGACGGGGGCAGATAGCCTCTACACTCCGCACGTCGTGTCTCGATCAGGTTTCTGAAAGGACAGCCGTGTCGCTCCCGCCATTCCATCAGTTCATGCTTCCGATTCTTGAGTTTGCCGCAGACGGAGGGGAGAAGACCTACGCGCAAGCGATGGCGCGCATGGTTGAGCATTTCAATCTCACGCAGCAGGATGTTGAAGAGCGCATCGGTAGCGGCGGCCAGACGGTGTTGTACAACCGCGTGACGTGGGCTTGTACGTATCTCGCGCGCTCCGGCTTGCTTGATCGCCCGCGACGCGGGCGTTTCCGGATTTCCGATCGCGGGGGTCAAGTGCTTGCGGAAAAGCCGTCGATGATCGACCTCAAGTACCTGGAGCAATTTCCTGAATACAAGCAGTTCCGCGAGGTGGCGACAGGTGCGGGCAAGGACTTCGGCGTATCGCCCCCAGTGAGCGATCGGACGGAGCGCACGCCCGAAGAGCGGCTTTCGGCCGCGCATGATGAATTGCGGAGCGCGCTTGCCGAAGAAGTCATGGCCCGTGTCGGCGATCTAAGCCCGGCGGGTTTCGAGCGGCTGGTATTGCAGGTGCTTGTAGCCCTCGGATATGGCGGCGGACGAAAGGAGTACGCGACCGTGACCGGGCGGAGCGGAGATGGAGGTATCGACGGCATCATCCAGGAAGACAAGTTGGGCCTCGACATGGTGTATGTGCAGGCCAAGCGATGGGAAGGCACGGTCGGGCCTGGCGAGATCGACAAATTCATCGGCTCACTGATGCGCCGCAAAGCCCACAAGGGCGTTTTTATCACCAACAGCACCTTCACATCCGGTGCAATCGAGGCCTCGAAGCAGGCTTCGGTTAAAGTCCGGCTGATTGATGGCGATGAACTGGCCAATCTGATGATCGACTTTGGAGTGGGCGTGTCAGCGGTTGATACTTACGTCGTCAAGCGGTTGGATTCTGACTTCTTTGAAGACCTTGAGGTTTGAGACTCGCCGGGTGGCGATTCTGACGCGGTGTGCGCCCAGCGTCTGCCTGTGCTGTGCGCTGTCGCGGGCGAGGGGGTTGTCGCGTAGGATGAATGCTTGATGCCGTGGACGCTGTGGCGATACATACTTCGGGAGTTGTGGCGGCTGGTGCTGCTGAGCACGGCGGTGCTGGTGACTGTGATTGCGTTTGCGGCGACGGTGAAGCCGCTGGCGGATGGGAAGTTGACGCCGATGGAGGCGTTGCACTTCATGGCGCTTGCGATACCTCCGATGCTTGCGTTTGCGTTGCCTTTTGCGGCGGGTTTTGCGACGACGCTGGGGTATCACAGGCTGACGCAGGACAATGAGTTTATTGCGGCGCGATCGGCGGGTGTGAGCCATCGGTCGTTTGTGATGCCTGCGGTGATGACGGGGGTGGTGCTTGCGGTTGGGTTGATGGTGCTCAATGAGCAGGTGATCCCTCGGTTTTTGCGTTCGATGGAGGGGATGATTCGGCGGAATCTGATTCAGATGATGGTGCGGACGATCGAGCGTGGCGAGGCGGCGGAGTTTGCGGATTTGCAGATTCATGCGGACCGGATCAAGCGGATCGAGCCTGAGCCGGGGACCGGGGTGCTGGATCAGTATCTGATGATGGGCGTGACGGCGGTGGGGTTTGACAACGCGGGGATTGTGGAGACGGATCTGTCGGCGCGGCAGGCGCATTTGTGGCTGGTGCCGGCGTCGGTGGCGGGGATTGATGACACTGATGAGGCGGTTGCGCTGGTTCGATTTGAGGATTGGTGGATCAAGGATCGTGGGGGGCTGTACCGGCAGGAGACGTTTACGCTGGCACCGGTGCGGATTCCGAATCCGTTTGAGGATGATCCGAAGTTTTTGACGTTTGGGGAGTTGAGGTCGCTGAGTCGAGTGCCGGAGGGGATGAACTGGATCGAGTCGCAAAGGCTGGAGGTTGCGCGGCGGATCGCGGCGCGCGAGGCGCTGGCGCTGGTGCTCGAGTCGTTGCGGAATCAGGGGGAGGCGCGGTTTGATGACGATCAGGGGCGGAGCATTGTGGTTCATGCTCCGGGGCTGATGGCGGGTGGGTGGAAGTTGATGCCGAGCGAGCGGACGGGGCGGATCGAGGTGGAGGTGTATCAGCCGGGGCCTGGGGGCGAGCGGCGTGGGGGCGGGGTGGACCGATTCAGCGCGCTTGCGGGCGAGTTGATGACGGAGAGCCCGGAGTCGGACCCGACGAGGCCGGTGGATTCGACGGCGCTTCGATTCACATTGAGACTCGAAGGCGTGGTGTTGCGTTCGGCGTCGGGGCTGGACCTTGCGGATGATGAAGGGGAGACGGAGCGAGCGGAGCGGATATTTCGTGGGCTGAACTCGCCTCGTGATACGCTGGCGCGATTGAGGCCGATGCGTGCGCGAGAGGTGATCGCGGAGGCGCGTGCTGCGGAAGCGCGGTTCGGATCGGGAACGGATGCGATCGGGCGTGGGGCGGACAGGCTTGAAGAGCAGATTGTGAAGTTGCGACGCGAGATCAGGAGCAAGCAGCACGAGCGAATGGCGATGGCGGCGTCGTGTTTTGTGATGGTGTTGACGGGCGCGATGACGGCGTTGAGGCTTCGGGAGACGCTGCCTCTGGTGGTGTACTTGTGGAGTTTTTTTCCGGCGCTGGTGACTGTGATTCTGATCAATACGGGGCAGCAGATGACGCACCGGATGGGGATGATCGGGCTGCCGGTGATCTGGGCTGGGGTTGCGGGGCTGTGTGTGTATACGTTTGTCGCGTATCGGCGGGTGAGCCGGCATTAGCAGCGCTGCGATGAATGACGTGACACGTGCCAACTGGTCTGTGAGGTATGCGACGCCGGCAGCGGCGGTGTGGTTCGTGATTGCGCTGACGGTGGCGAGATTGGTGTTTCTAGTTTTTTTCAGTTCGTACACGCTGGCGGAAGACGAGGCGCACTACTGGGAGTGGGCGAAGCATCTTGCGTGGTCGTACTACTCGAAGGGTCCTGGCGTTGCGTGGGTGATTGCGGCTTCGACATCGGTGTTTGGGGATGTGGAGTGGGCGGTGCGGTTGCCGGCGGTGTTGGCTGGTGGGGCGATAGGGAGTCTTGCGGCGGCGTGGTGTGCGGGGCTGGTGTTTGCGGATCGTCGGGCGGTGTTTTTTGGTGCGGTGTTGTTTGCGTGTGTGCCTCCGTTTCAGTTGACATCGTTGTTGATGACGATTGATGGGCCGTATATCGCGTGCTGGATGGTGGCGTGTGGGTGTGCGCTCAAGGCGCGTGCGACGGGGCGTGGGCGGTGGATGGTTTGCCTTGGGCTTGCGCTGGCGGTGGGGTTCTTGTTCAAGTACACGATTGTGCTGCTGGTGATCGGGCTGGTGCCTGGGTTGATGATGGGGCGCTCGGGGAAGAGGATCGGGGCTGGTGCGTGGATTGGGTTTGTGGGTGCGTTTTTGCTTGGGTTGGTGCCGGTGACGATCTGGAATTGGCAGCATGAATGGGTGACCGTGCGGCACCTGCTGGGGCACCTTGGCGTTGCGGGGGGCGATATGCCCGCGACGCAAGGGGTTGAGGGTTGGCGGTACTCGCCGCTGTGGACGCTGGAATATCTGGCGATGCTGCTGCTGATTGGGCCTGTGGGGGTGCTGGGGACGATTGGTTTTGTGCGGTTCTGGAGGGAGTCGGAGGCGGTGAGGCTGATGGCGCAAGCTTCGGCGCCGGTGCTGATTTTTTATCTGGTGGTGACGTTATTGGCCGAGGCTGAAGGAAACTGGGCACTTGGCGGGTTTGCGGGTTTTGTGGTGGCGGCGAGTGGGATGGTGCCGATTGCGCTGGACCAGAGGCTGAGGATTGTGAGGACGGTGTGGCGACTTGCGGTGATTGCGTTGGTGGTGTCGTTTCTGTTGTTTACAAATCTGTCGTTGCTCGCGCGGCACCCGCGTTTTGGAGAACTGGTGCCGGTGCATCGCGTGACGGGGATGCGTGAACATGCTGCGGCGGTGGAGGGGGAGTTGCGGAGGCTTGAAACGGAGACTGGCCGGGAGGGGTTTGTGATCTGTAGTCACTACGGGCGTTCGAGCCAGTTGGCGTTTTATCTGCCGGAGGGGCGGAGGGTGTTTGCGTCGTCGTCGTTTTTTGTTTCGGGGCGCAAGTCGCAGCATGATCTGTGGCGTGATCGCGATCTGCGGAACGAGGCGGTGATTGAGACGTTGCGAGGGAGGCCTGCGGTTCTGATTGGATCGGAGGCGTTGTACTGGCGTCAGGGATTTGAGCGTGTGGAGGAGTTGGGATATCTCGCGGGTGAGCCGAAGAATCGGAGGCTGGCGTTTGCGGGGTATGGGTATCGCGGGCTGGCGGATTTGTCGGGCAGGAAGTGAGTGAGGCTGAATGAGTTACCGATCACCGATCGAGCGACGGATGGCGCGGCGCGCGTTGCTGAAGCGTGCGGGTGTGTTGTTGTTGATTGGGGTGGTTTTTTTGTGGCTGGATGGGGTGTTGCATGCCCTGCTTGCGGTGGGGCCTGAACACAAGGGGAGGCTGGAAGGCAAGGATTGGTATCAGATGTTTCGTGCTGCGGGGTACTTGCCGACGTGGTTGTTGATTGGCGGGACGATTGTGCTGTGGGAGTGGCGGAAATGTGGGCGGGCGCCGTTGGGTGCGGGAGTGCTGATTGGTGCGGTGGTTTCGGGGTTGATCGCTGAAGGTCTGAAGGTGTTGTTCGGTCGGCACAGGCCTGATGCGGATGGCGCGATGGATTGGAACCCATTTCTGGGGGCGATCTGGAATCCGCAGGAGTTTGGGAGCAATCTCGGGTTGCCGAGCAGTCATGTTGCGGTGGCGTTCGGTGCGGCGTTTGTGATCTGGCGTTTGCTGCCTGGCGCTGGGGGTCTTGCGGTGGTGGCGGCGTGCGGGTGTGCGCTGACGCGGCTGCTTGCGGGCGCGCATGCGGCGAGCGATGTGTATGTTGCGGTGCTGGTTGCGTGGGGAGTGAGTGCGGTGATATGCCGAACGGGATTGAGGCGGGAGATGGTTGGGGTGTCGGTGCGTCGCATGGGGTGAAAGCGCAGATTGGCAGAAGGATCTTTCGGCGTGTAGCACAAACGTGTACAATCGGCCCTGCTATGACACGAACTCCTGGCGGCGTGAGCGTGGATGCGTCGGTTGAAGCCAAGCCTCGGCGCAGGGCGGGGACGATCATTCGGACGTTCGAGGATGCGGAACGCTATTTGCATAGCCGAGTGAACTTTGAGCGGACGAAGCCGACGCGGAATGATCCGGAAGGATTCAAACTCGACCGGATGCGTGCGCTGCTTTCGGCGCTTGATGAGCCACAGACGGGGTTTCCGTCGGTGCATATCGCGGGCAGCAAAGGCAAGGGCAGCACGTGCGAGATGCTGACGTCGGCGCTCTCGGAGTGCGGGTATGCGGTGGGGCTGTTCACGAGCCCGCATCTTGTGAGTGTGCGTGAGCGGATTCGGATCGGGCGCGAGCAGATTCCGGAGCATGAATTTGTACAGATGGCAGAGCGTTGTCGGCGCGCGGCGGAGCAACTCGATGGCGACATGGGAGAGGCGACGTACTTCGAGATTGTGACAGCGATGGCGTTTCTGTACTTTGCGCATCTGGCGGTTGATCTTGCGGTGGTGGAGGTGGGACTTGGCGGGCGGCTGGATTGCACGAATGTGATTCTGCCGATTGCGTGCGGGTTGACAGCGATTCAGCTGGAGCACACGGCGATTCTTGGTTCGACGCTGGAGGAGATTGCGGGGGAGAAGGCGGGGATCATCAAGCCGAGCGTGCCGGTGGTGACGGTGCCACAGGAGGAATCGGTGGTGCGGGTGTTTCAGGAGGCGTCGGCGCGAATGGATGCGCCGCTGCATGTGCTGGGGGAGAGCCTGGATTACTCGTGCCGCATTGAGGCCGACGCGAATCTTGGGCGGCATGCGCGGATCTGCGTGACGACGGATCGTGTGCAGTATGAGCACATTGCGGTGCCTTTGCGGGGGGAACATCAGGCGGCGAATTGCGGGTTGGTGCTGGGGCTGCTGGACCAGTTGGCGGGTCGTGGGTTTGTGGTGCCTGAGAAGGAAGTAGCGTTAGGGCTTGCCAAGACGGAGGTTGCGGGGCGGATGGAGCTTGCGTGGGCGGACCCGCGGATTCTGCTGGATGTTGCGCATACGCCGGACAGTTTGAGGTGTCTTGTGCATTCGGTGGGGTCGCACCTTCGATTCGATTCTCTAGTGACGATCTTCGGGTGCTGTGCTGACAAGGCGGTTGGGGAGATGCTTGCGGAGATCGGTCGCGGGGCGGACAAGATGATCTTTACGCAGGCGTCGGACACGCCTCGGGCGATGGATCCGGAGAAGTTGCGGCAGAAGTTCAGCGATATCAAGGGGACGATGAGCCAGATTGCGCCGGATCTGAAGAGCGCGATCAATATGGCTTCGCGTGCGGTTGGGCGCGATGATCTGATTCTGATTACGGGTTCGTGCTACCTGGTGGGCGAGGCGAAGCGATTGCTATCGGAAGCGGCGACTCGCAAGGCGGCGGAGAGCGCGACGAGAGGGTGAGGCGGGCGCGGTTGTGAGTTCAAGATTCGATTGCGCCCCGGCTTTTTATGGCTGAGGATTTTGAGCGAGATTGATGCGGTCGAGTGCGCGGAGGATTTCGCGGGCGGTGCGTTCGAGCGTTTGTTCGATGGTGCGTGCGCGATCGGGCTCGTTGCGGAGGCGTGCGGAGGCGAGTTCTTCGAGTTGGCGGCAGAAGAGTGCGAGGCTTGTGCGTTGATCGAGAAGAAGGGCTCTGGTGTGTGGCGGGCCCAGGGCGATCTGGGCGAGCGTGGATTCGAGGAGAGGCGTGTCGGGCAGGAGTTGAGGCAGATCGAGCAGTCGAGCGAGGAGGTGAGCGGTTGAGGTGAAGGGAGCGTCGGGGGTGGCGTTGTTGTTGACAGGATTGCTGATAGCGGCTTGGGCGAGATCGAGGGCGGCGCGTTCGAGCGATTCGACGAGCGCTTGCCACGCGTGATCGGAGATATCCCATGCAGCCCAGGGTGCGAGGAGAGACGGGTCGGCAGCGATGACGCGGATGCTGGCATCGAGAATGGCGACGGCTGAATCGAGGCGTTGCATGTTTTGTGTGCGCGTGAGGAGTAGTGAGGTAGCGGCGGCATCGAAGAGAGATTGGAGGAGTTCCTCGCGTGCGATGTCGATGCGCGCGATGAGCAGGTGAGGGTGATTGGGGAGGACGCGACTCCAGGTTTCGTGTTGAGGGAAGGTGTCATCGGCGGCTTGGCGGAGTCGCTGCTCTGCGGGCGATGGGGCTGCGAGGAGAGCGGCGTCGGCGATGGTGCGAAGTGCGGCACGGGCGTCGTCGCGTGGGGGTCCGGGCTTTGCCATTTCGCGGCCGAGCGTGATGAGCCGCGGCGCGAGGCGTGTGTAGGCGTCGGCGAGGCGCGGGCGTGCGGCGGGGGTTGTGTGGTTTGAGGTTGCGGCGGCGAGGGCGTGGAGACTTTCGAGGAACTGGCGGTTTTCGCGGTGGGCGCGCAGGGCGCTGAGGAGCGCGGGTTCGCCGAGCGGGTCGGGGCGGTCGAGGAGCTCGATGAGCGCGCTGAGGAGGCGGGTTTGTGAGGCGGCCAAATCGTCGGCGGCCGAGCGCCATGCGACGCGAAGGGGAGTTGGGAGTTGTGATTCACGAGCGAGAATGGATTCGTCGGCGTGTGCAGCGAGGACGGTGGCTGCGGCGGCGAAGACACGGCGGCTGCGGAGGCGATCGTTTGCGGCATCGACGATGATGCTGTTGATGCGATCGGTGGCGTTTTTTCTTGCTGGGCCAGCCTTGATGGAAGCAAAGGCGCGGAGCGTGGCGGCGACGCGGGCGAGATGCTCAAGATCCTGGAGGCCCCGGTCGGCGTCGGCGGGGTCGAGGCAGCGCGCGATGGCTGCGTGGAGTTGGGTTCGCAGGACATCGCGGGCGTCGGCGGTGAGCCAGTTTGGCGCGTTGAGTACGGCGCAGGCTGGAGCGAGGACAGCCAGGGTGCGCTCGGCGCTGGGCGCGTGCGAAGGGAACTGGCGTGCGCGGTCGAGCGCGGAGAGGAGCGGGTCGATTGCTGCACGATCGGCAGGTGAGAGCGCGGGGAGTTCGGGGGGCGGTGTTGAAGGAAAGTGCCACGCGGGTCCGGGGGGGTTGGTGATGTTGGTGAGCGGAGCCAGCGCGTCGCGCAGGGCGCGGTCGAGTTGTTCGTCGGTGAGCGGGATGGCTTGGGCGAGGGCATTGAGATCGGCAGCGAGCATGCGCAGAGCGGGGTCGGTGAGGATGGGCGAGTCTTCGGTGAAGGCGGAGTCGAGTTCGGGGATTGCGCGCAGGAGTGTGCGTGCGGTGATGCAGCGGACGCTGCCGAGGTCGCCGAGCGCTTCGCCACTGGTGAGCATGGCGGCTGCGATGCGCCGGATGGCGGCGGCGGCGAGCAGGCCCGGGGTTGGTTCGTCGAGGGCTTCGATGGAAGCTGCCTGAGTGGTGAGGAATGCAGCGAGTTCGTTGGTGGCGGTGAGGGTGTCGGCGGTGGGCGCGGAGCGATCGAAGGAGAGGAGTTGTGCGGGCGCTGGCGCAGCGAGCGACAGGGCGAGGGCGGCGAGGGAGAATCTAGCGGGCCATCGAGAGCGCACGGGTGTAGACCTCTTCGAGTTGTTGGACCATTCGGTGGGCACTGAACGATTCGAGACATTCGGCCTGCCCGGTTGCAGCGAGGCGGGCGCGAAGTTCTGCGTTGTCGGCGAGCATGACGACAGCATCGCGCAGGGCGTCGAGATCGGCGTGCGGGATGAGGCGCCCGGTGTGCATGTCACGGCAGACTTCGCCGGTGCCATCAACGTCGTACGCGACTGGGCAGGTGCCGGCGAGGAGGGCCTGGGGGACGGTGCGTGGGAGGCCTTCGCGTGAGGATGGGTGGCAGAGGATGTCCATGGCTCGCATGAGGCCGGGGATGTCGGATGCGGGAACGAGGCCGGTGGTGATGAGGCTTGAGTCGATGGCGAGATCGCGTGCGCGGGCGAGGAGGCGTTCTTTCCACCATCCATCGCCGACCCAGAGGAGGCGCCAGTGCGGGCGCTGGCGGAGGAGTGTGGCCAGTGCGGTGAGGATGTCGTCGTGTCCTTTGTGTTCGGCGAGTCGTGCGACGGTGCCGATGACGAAGTGGTGTGGCGCGAGGCCGAGGTTTTGGCGCATCGCGTCGCGGGTCTGGTTGGGCGCGGGGTTGAGATATGGTTCGAGTTCGATCCCGCTTCGAATAGTGGTGTATTGCTGTGGCGTGCCGATGCGGCGTGCGAGGAACAGTGATGTCATGGCGTCGGCGACTGAGACGATGAGGTGGCAGCGTTGTGCGGCGGCGCGTTCGGCAACGGTGTAGAGGTGGTTGAGGGTGCGCGTTTTGAGGCGGCGCATCGGCGGGCCCTCGATAGGCATGAACGGCGGGCCGTGGATGGTGTGGACGATGCCGAGGCGCATGCCTTTGCGGAGGCATTGATGTGCGGCGAAGCGGCCGAGAATTCCGGCTTTGGATGAGTGCGTGTGGACGATGTCGGGCTCGATCTTGCTGATGAGGTTGCGGAGCTGGCGCAGGCCTCGGCGGTCGCGCAAGGGTTGAACTTCGCGGATGAGATCAGGAATTTTGTGTGTGCAAATGGGCTGAGCGGCGTGGGCGTTGAAGGCGTGGACGCGATCGAGCATGGAGCCTTCGGGGCCATAGATCGGGCCAAAGGCGAGGTGGACATCGTGACCGAGGCGAGACTGACCTTCGCATGAGAGGACGGTGTTCTCCTGACTTCCGCCAAGGATGAGGCGTGTGGAGAGATGGAGGATGCGAAGGGGCATGTGTGTCTAAGGGTAACGAATCCACTCGAGGCGGAGGCCTTGTGGGGGGAGTGTGGGGCCTGCGGCGCGACGGTCTTTGGAGGCGATGATGGTTGCTATGGAGTCGGCGGGGATGCGGCTGCGACCGACTTCCATGAGTGTGCCGGCGATGATGCGGACCATGTTGTAGAGGAAACCGGAGCCGCTGACTCGGAGGATGATGCGATTGGGAGCGGGAGTTTCGATGGTGCAGGTGTGAATCGTGCGGATGGTGGTTTTTCGGCCGTGGCTGATCTGGGCGAGGGCGGCGAAGTCGTGCTCGCCGATGAAGTCTCGTGCGGCGCGGGCCATGAGTGCGGGGTCGAGGTCGTACCAGGTGTGGAAGAGGTAGCGGCGATCCCAAAGTGGGCGGTTCTGCCCGGCGAGAAAGGTGTAGGTGTACTCTTTGGCGAGAGCATCGGCGATGGGGTCGAAGGTTTCGGGGACGATGGTGGCGTCGCGGATGAGGACATCGCGTGGGAGTGAGCCATTGAGCGCGCGGACGAGGGTTTGGCAGGTTCGATCGCTGGGCCAGCCGACGCCGCGGGCGGGATCGGGGGTGGAGGTGAAGGCGGCGACCTGGCCGAGCGCGTGGACGCCTGAATCGGTGCGGCTGGCACCGGTGAGAATGATGCGTTCGCGGCAGACGGCCTGAACAGCGTGTTCGACGACGCCTTGAACGGTTCGGAGTGCGACGCGACCTTCGGGAGTTGGGGTGAGGTGCTCGTGGTCGGGTGGTGGAGTGGATGAGTGATCGGGATGATGGGGATGATCTTGGGCCCGGGGGTACTGCTTTTGCCAGCCGTGGAAGTCGGTGCCGTCGTAGGCGATGGTGAGTTTGTAGCGTGGCACGATGGACGATAGCGGCGGGTTCAGGCGGGGGGGGAGGTGTCGTCGCGGTGGAAGTTTGGGATGACGGTGTGGGCGGAAGTGTCTTGGCCATCGGACGACTTGAATCGGCGATGTTCTTCATCGGCCCATTGGTCGCCGACACGCCACCAGGCGATGGTGAGGATGGCACCGAGCACCGCGAGGATGATGGCTAGAACGATCCAGGGGAGCATGAACGAGGATAGGCGGGAGGGCGTGGGGTAATGCGTGGATTATGGCTCGCTCGAGCCTGCGGGGAGGGCGTAGAAGCCTTGCCCGGTATAGACGAGTCGGCCATCGGCGGCGAGGGCTTTCCAGACGTGACTTGGAAAGTCGTTGGGCGGCAGGATGGCGTCGATGTCGGAACTTCGGCCGCTGGTGGTGGGGCGGTTGCCGATGCGTGATTCATCGGAGAGTCGTCCGAGTTTGAGGCGTTTGCGAAAGGCGCGCATGGCGGCTGCCTTTTCGGCGTCGGTGGCCTCGGCGGGTGCGGCGGGGGCTTGCGTGGTGGGTGAAGGGTTCTCGAGGCGTTTGACGAGATCGTCGAGCGCGTCAAGATCGCGGTCGCGACACGCGGCCTTGACGGCGGCCTGATCGACAGGCAAGCGCTCGAGCAGGCGTGCAGCGAGGGCCCATTGCTCGACGAATTGAATTGGGTTTTTGCGGTCGCGAATCTCGGTGACGATGGATCGCAGTTTCTGGATGACGTTCATGGGTCAATCGTATGAGAGTGACGCATGAGGACGTTGATGCGGTGTTACTTGCCAGCGGGTTTGGCAGCAGCGCCGGCGGGGGTTGCGGCGGGGCTGATTGCTGCGGCGAGCTCTTTGCCGATGAGGCTTTGGCCTGCTCCGGCGCGCGGGTCGACGGCCATCGAGGTTGAACCGGCCGATGCGTTGTTGGCCTTTGCGTCGTATTTGGGGTTGAGTTTGGGGTTGTACTGGATCTGCTTTTGCTGAACTCCAGCGGCCTGCATGAGAGCCGGCTTGGAGGTGGCGCCAGCGTTCTGGGCGAGGTTTGCGTATGGGATCGGAACCGGTGCGGGGGCACCCACGGGGGCCATGACGGGGGATTGAACGGATCCCATCTGAGGCTTGAGTATGGAGGGGATGGCCATGGAATGCTCCTTTCGGGTGTGATTGGATGTTGCTCGGAGAGGCGGGGTTTGCGTCCGAGGCTGGATTGTGCCAGTTTGGAAGCGAGAGAGGCTTGCGGTTGTCACGCTTGGAGAACGATCAACAACCAGATTCTTGATCGGCTACGATGGAGCCGAAACCGGAGGTTTGTTGTCATGGCTTGGACGACGAAGAATTCTGCTGACGAACGGGTGGAACGCCGGGAACAGCCGTACTTGACCGAGGCGATGAGGAAGGAGTTGGTGTCGAGCTACCTTCCCCGATTCGAGACGAAGAAGGGGGCGTTACTTCCGGCATTGCACATGATTCAGCACGAATATGGGTGGATTCCTCAGCAAGCGATGCTGGAGATTGCGGAGTGCCTGGGGCTTCCGCCTGCGGAGGTTTTTGACACGGCTTCGTTTTATGAAGAGTACTGGCTGAAGCCCAAGGGAAAACACCTTGTGTCGGTTTGTCGGTCGATTGCGTGTGAGTTTTGCGGGCAGCGGGAGGTTTCGGAGGCGTTCAAGGCGAAATTGGGGATTGATATCGGGGAGACGACGGAAGACGGGCGGTACACGTTGATTGAGTTGGAGTGTCTGGGAAGTTGCGGTACGGCTCCGGCGGCGTTGATTGATGAGCATCTGCACGAGGAGTTGACGCCTGAGAAGGTTTCGAGGCTGATTGATCGGGTGAATGACAAGGATCGGGGGCAGTAGGGCTTGGCGATGGCGGGGCTGGTGTGTTGTGGCGGAGTCGGGGTGGAAGTGGGTTGACCCTTGGCGGGGCGGAACTATGATGTTGGCCGCGCTCGATGGGAGTGCTGTGGCGGGAGTCGGTAAGGGGCTTGATTGCCGCTGTAGCTCAGTGGTAGAGCGCACCCTTGGTAAGGGTGAGGTCGCGGGTTCAAATCCCGCCAGCGGCTTTGGGAGTGGCGCCTATTCTTTAGGGGCTGCGATCGGGGCGGCTGTTGGGAATGTGGTTTGGCTGTCGGTCGCGTTCGATGATTGAATCGGGCGGAGGCGGGGGTCGAAACCGGTTGGTTTGACGGGAAAGATTGGTTCTCGGGAAGTGGGTCGATGTCGGCCTCTTCGAGCATGGGTCACGTCCGGCCCCTGCAGAAGTTCCTGAGATGGTGTACTGGACGGCAACCAGAGGGCGTCCGAGCGATCGGGCACACTGAACACGGGTTCATAGCGAGGATTTCCGCGATGGCGAAAGGAACGTTCGAACGCAACAAGCCGCACGTGAATGTCGGCACGATCGGTCACATTGACCATGGCAAGAGCACGCTGACGGCCGCTCTTTCGGCCCGTTCTGCGGTTCGTTTCGGCGGCGAGGTGAAGAGCTACGCCGAAATCACGAAGGGCGGTACGGTTCGTGACGCGAACAAGACGGTGACGATCGCGTCGTCGCATACCGAGTACCAGACGGCGAATCGGCACTATGCGCACGTGGACTGTCCGGGCCACGCCGACTTTGTGAAGAACATGATTACGGGTGCTGCGCAGATGGACGGCGCGATTCTGGTGGTTTCGGCTGCCGACGGCCCGATGCCGCAGACGCGTGAGCACGTGCTGCTTGCTCGGCAGGTGGGTGTGCCGCACATTGTGGTGTTCCTGAACAAGGTTGACCTTGTGGACGACCCGGAACTGCTGGAGCTTGTGGAGATGGAAGTCCGCGAGTTGCTGAACAAGTACAACTTCCCGGGCGACGACACGCCGGTGATTCGTGGGCAGGCGCATGCAGCGATCGCGAATCCGCGTGATGATGCGGTGTGCAAGCCGATTGACGATCTGTTTGACGCGCTGGATTCGTTCATTCCGGAGCCGACGCGTGAGATCGACAAGCCGTTCCTGATCTCGGTCGAGGACGTGTTCTCGATCAAGGGTCGGGGTACGGTGGCGACGGGTCGTATCGAGCGTGGCGTGGTGAAGGTTGGCGATGCGGCGGAAATCGTCGGGTTGTCGAAGGCAAACCTTGCGACGACGGTGACTGGTGTGGAAATGTTCAACAAGACGCTGGACCAAGGTCAGGCGGGCGACAATGTTGGCGTGCTTCTGCGTGGTATTGAAAAGAACCAGGTGGAGCGTGGGCAGGTGATCTGCAAGCCGAACTCGATCAAGCCTCACACGAAGTTCAAGGGCCAGGTGTACATCCTGACGAAGGAGGAGGGTGGTCGCCACACTCCGTTCTTCTCGGGATATCGCCCGCAGTTCTACTTCCGGACGACGGACGTGACTGGTGCGGTGCATCTGCTTGGCGGTGCGGAGATGTGTATGCCTGGGGACAACGTTGAGATGGAAGTGGACCTGATTGATAAGCCGGTGGCGATGGAGCCGGGGCTTAGGTTCGCGGTGCGTGAGGGCGGTCGTACGATCGGCTCTGGCACGGTGACTGAGATCATTGAGTAGTTGAAAACAGATCCATTCCGGTCGTGAAAGCGGCCGGCATGGTTTTTTCGGGCGTCGATACGCTCGTGTGTGACTTTTTTCGACCGGAGTTCTCGGATGGCCAAGAAGAAGGGTGCCGCTCGCGAGTATGTCTGGCTTCAGTGCACCGAGACCGGTGACCTCAACTATCGCACGTCTGTGAATGTCAAGGGCGGCATTCCGGAGGAGTTGAAGGCTGGCATGAACAAGTACTGCCCGAGGCTTCGGAAGCACACGCTGCACAAGATCAAGCGCAAGTGAGCGCGTGAGCCGCACTCCCGGGTCGTTGTGCGGGGGTTCGGTTCGTTTCTGCCCGCTACGCCAGTAGCTCAATTGGCAGAGCAGCGGATTCCAAATCCGCAGGTTGGGGGTTCGAGTCCCTCCTGGCGTGTTCCCGCCGTTGCGTCTTGCAATAGTGCGGGTTGTTCGACACGAAACCGGACGGCGAAACCGGACCGCGGCGTTGCGGAAGGATTGGCATGGCATTCGGGATCTACAAGCAGGGTCAAGGGTACTGGGTACGGACGATGTCGGCGGTGTTCGTCGGCGTTCTGTTCTTTGTGGCTGCGGGCTGGGGCTGGGACCAGGCGCAGGAGATCAGGCTGCCCGCCAAGGCCCATCGTGCCTCGATCACGGTGTTGCGTGGGGCACCGACGCCTGAGATGATTCTGGTGCTTGAGCGTGCATCGGACGATGGCACTGACGAGCGGATCGGGTCGGCGGTTGTGGGGTCGTACATCGCTGCGACGGAACGAACCGGGACTCTGGAGGTACGCAATCTGTCGCTCAAGTCGAGCGATATTTCGGCTGGTGCGGTTCGGGCAGTGCGTTCGGAGGGCGATGAGTTTGCAGCGTCGGTGAGCGGGGTGCAGGCTGTGCCTCTGATACCGGAGTTGTACCTGCAGGCTTCGGTTGCGGGCGTGATCATTCTGCTTGGAACAGGGATTGTGTTCTGGTTTGTGGGTTCGAATCGCAAGACGGTGGAGTTCCTGATTGCGACGGACGGGGAGATGAAGAAAGTCAACTGGTCGACGAAGAAGGAAGTGATCGGCTCGACGCAGGTCGTGATCGTTGCAGCATTCCTGATCGCCACCATTCTGTTCGGGATCGATGTCGTGTTTTCGTATTTCTTCAAGTTGGTCGGCGTACTGGAATCCTGAGATTCCTGCGGGGACTGGGCACATGGCAGAACGCAAGAACGAGAATCAGAAGGAAACATCGGCGCTCGACGGACGCCCTGACGAGCGGACGGGGTTGATCGATGAGCAGGAGCCGATGTGCCGCGAAGGCATGAACTGGTTCGTGCTGCGTGTTGCGTCGAACAAGGAGAGTTCGGTGCGCGACACGCTGCTGCGCAAGGTGCAGATCGAGTCGATGGAGCACCTGGTGGGGCGGATTCTGGTGCCGACGGAGAAGACGAAAACGATCAAGGGTGGGAAGCAGCGGATCACCGAGACGAAGTTGTATCCGGGGTATGTGTTCGTGGAGATGAGGCTCGAAGATGACGGGCGCATTCCGCAGGACGTGTTCTTCCTGATCAAGGAGACGACGGGTGTTGGCGATTTCGTGGGCACGGCCGGGCGTCCGACGCCGATGAAGGAACACGAGATCGAGAAGATGCTGCTTGATTCGCGCAAGCCCGAAGATGAGCCGATGATCAAGTTGGTCTTTGAGAAGGGCGAGCACGTTGTGATTCGTGAGGGGCCTTTCGAGAGTTACGAGGGCACGGTGGACGAATTGGTTCCGGAGAAGGGGCTGGTCCGCGTGCTGGTGACGATCTTTGGTCGCCAGGCACCGATCGAACTCGAAGAGTGGCAGATCGCCAAGGCGGATCAGGCCTGAGGCGATTTGGGCTGCGTCTTGCTAGGCTGAGCCTGGAAACTTTGACTCGACGCAGGCTCACTCGAGCCTGCACCTGCTGAGGACTGTGATGCGTTTGCACCGGTTGCAGTTGTGCTGGCGAGGCGTCAATTGGGCATATCCTCTCTGAAGTCGTGTAGCGGCTCTTAGGTCGCATTGCGGCCTGTGAATGGGAGGTGTTTGAGTTATGTCCAAGGATGGCACTGCGTGGACCGATGCTGGGGCTGTGCGTGCGAAGCGGAAGCGCCGCAAGGTTGTGCTTCTGATTGTGGCGTCGCTTGTGCTGCTGGTTGGCGGGCTGGTGGTGTTTGCGCCGGCGATTGCGTCGGTCTTTGCGGGTTCGATCGTGGCGTCAAAGGGTTCGGAGGCGATTCCGGGGACGATCGATGTGCGTTCGGTATCGCTGTCGTGGTTTGGGCCTCAGCGTGTGCGTGGTCTGCGTGTGCTCGATGAGTCTGGCACGCGCATCGCGGATGTAGATGTTTCGGCCGATGTGGGCCTGATGGCGCTCGCGCTTGGTGGGCGTGACCTGGGCACGATCGAGGTGAAGGGTCATGCGATGGTTCGGCGCGATGCGACGGGGCGGATCAACCTTCTCGATGCCCTGATGGCGCGGTCGGCTGAGAGCAAACCTGAGGCGCGACCCGGTGGCGGTGGCGGCGGCGGGGCGAGCACGCCGAAGCAGGCGAGTGTGCCGGCGAAACTGCGTGCGAAATTGAATTTGGATGCGCTGAACGTGACGTATGCGGATCCGGCGATCGAGGCTGCGGGCCTGCGGTATGTGACTTTGTCGCCGATCAAGGGCTCGGGCACGTTTGTACCGGGATCGCCGATCACGCTGAAGTTGGAAAGTTCGCTCGGAAGTGAGGACCGCACTGGGCGGACGGCGGGAGCCGGGGCGATCGGGGTGAATGTGTCGATCGCGGATCTGGTGGGTGCTGATGGAGTGGTGGACGATCGCAAGGCGGTGCTTGACGCAACGGTGACGCTCACGCGGCTGGATGCGGCGTTGGCCGATGCTCTGCTGGATATGCCGATGGACCTGTCGCGGGCGTTTGGTTCGCCTGTGTCGGGGATGATTGCGGCGAAGGGGAAGCTTGACGCGCTGGCGATTGATGTGGACGTGAGCGCGCAGCATGTGAAGGTGGCGGGGGCTTTTGATGTGCGAAGTGATGCGATATCGAGTCGCAAGGGGCTTCGCGCGAGTCTGTCGAAGGAAGCGTTAGAGGCGATTGATCGGGCGTGGCTGACGGAGGTGACGGCGGGGTCGCTCGATGTGCAGGCGATGCCTGGCGTAACGATCGAAGTGTCGGAGTTTGTTTATCCGCTTGCGCCATCATCGCTGGGTTTTGCGGGGGTGCGGGCTCAAGTGGAAGTTGCGCCGATGGAGGCGGTGGTGCGGTTCGGGGATGATGAGGCTTCGGTGCGGCGCGTGTCGACGAGTGCGCTGCTGCTGAGACTGGAATCGACGACGCTGGCTGAGAGTGCGCGGGCGACGGGAAGCGTGGGCTTCGAAGTCAACGGGCGCGCGGGCGGGCAGCTGAATCTGGAACTGTTGGCGAATGGGCTGGTGGATGACCGTGGGATTCTGCGCGAGGATGGTTTGCAGGGCGTGACGGGGTCGATGGCGGTGACTGGTGTGGATACGGCGGTGCTGCAGCCGTTTGTGGCAGCGAGTGGTGTGAATCTGCAACAGGAGGTTGGTCCCACGCTGACGGTGCGCGGCGATGTCGGGCGGGTGATGGATGGTGTGTCGCGTTTTGCAGGACTCATTGAATCGACCAACGTGAACGGTGAGATTCATTTGCTTCTGGAAGGTTCGACGCTGCGTTCGGATGATCCGGCGGGGGAGTTGCGCATCGGTACGCTTGGTCCTTTGCTGACGAGGCTGTTTGAGGCTTCGGGCGTGCAAGTGGAGCAGGGCGGGAGCGTCGAGGCGCATTTGCAGCATCTTCTGGTGAATGTTGAGCCGATGATGTCTGGCGCGACAGTGGGTCCGACCGATGTTGAAGTGCGTGCTGAGGTCATGCTTGGGCCGACCTCGGGAACGATGCTTGTTGAAGGGCGGCGTGTTCCATACGCGATCAACCAGATCGGCGCGTTGCTGGAGTTTGCGGGACCTGCGCGGGCGGCGCGGATCCGCAGTGTGGCATCGGGGAAGTTCGACGGTCAGCCTGCTGGACAGGCTGCGGCGGAGTTTCGAGTTGACGGCGTGGTTGGGAATGAGGGCGGATGGAGTTTTGGTTTCCCGTCGGCGGTTGTGGGGCGCGCCGAGTTGACTGGGGTTTCGACAGCGATTGCAGAGCCATTCCTGATGGCTTCGGGTGTTGATGTGGGAGCGTTGGTTGGGCCGACAGTGGATCTGGAGTTGGAAGCGGCCTCGCTGGGTGGCGGGACGACGCAGATCAAGTTAGGGCTGACGTCGGAGCGATTGCTTGCTGACGGGGCGTTTTTGCTGCGGGAAGAGGCGGTATCGCTGGATCCGGCGGGGTTTACGCTATCGCACGCCGGGCTTGGCGAGCTACTGAGTTCGATGGTGGATCTTGGTGAGCAGGCGTCGATTCGGCGTGAAGGTGGTTCGCTCGAGTTTTCGCTGAGTCGATTTGTGCTGCCTCTGCATCGAGCGACGCGGCAGCCTCTGATCGAGAATCTGGATCTGGCGTCGCGTGTGGCGGTGCGGACATTGTTTGTTGATCTCCCGGGCGTTGAGCAGCGCATGGCACCGGAGTTGAGGCAGATAGTGCTTAACACGCGTGTGCGGCCTGGGGAAGTGTTCAAGACCGACATCAATGCGGTGTTGTACAACGAGCGGCAGCAGATTCGCGGTACGGGCGATATCGAAGTGCCGGGATTGATGGCGGCGCTGGGCGGCGGCGAGTGGGCGGTGCCGGCGTTGTCGCCGCGAGGGAAGGTCTCGTTTGCGGAGGTGCCGGCACCATTGCTTGCACAGTTGATTCGGCTTGGAAACATCGAGGGCATCGATGCGAACGCGCTGGCAGCCGATATCGTGGGCGCGAGCTTCTCGGTGAATGCGACGGTTGAGTCAAGCGCGGTGACGGTGGCTGCGTTGAGCGCTAAAGGTGAGCGGCTGGACCTGAACGCGAAAGCAACGATGAGCGACAAGCCCATCGAAGCGGAGTTTGGGGCGGAAGTGCGACTCTCACGGCCAAGTATGGAGCAGGTCATGCGTGCGTTTCTGCCTGAGATGGCGGATACAGTGCGCGTTTCTGGTGCTACCGCGCTGCGTGCGCAGGGAACGCTGAAGAACGGCCGCGAGGTTGATGTGACGGCCTCAACGTCAGCACTGACGCTCGAAGGGCTCGATGCATCGGCTCTGCGTGTGACGACGAATGCAAAGACCAGGCTGGTGCTGCGTGAGGCGGGGGACACCAATACCGCGATGCCAGTCACAGTCAATGCACAATCGACGTTTGAGAATGCGGAGCGCGCCAAGATCGGCGAGATTCGAGCGGATGTGGCGACAACGATCGGGGCGGAGGTTACGGGGCCGGTGCGCGGAACGGTCGTTGCGACGGGGCTACGGACAGCGTGGGCGGATCGACTGCTCGGTTCGGATGATTTGTATCAGGGATTGCTTGGCGAAACGGTGGGGTTGAATGCGGAGGCGTCGGTCGATGCCGCGACAGAGTCGACAAAGGTGGTTGCGACGTTCTCGGCTCCGGCGGTGCGCGAGATGTCGGCCATTCATGCAACGATGCGTTCGGGCGCGATTGTGCTCGAGAGGCCTGTGACGGCGAAGTGGCGTGGAGATGAGCGCTGGATCTCGGGGCGTTTTGCGCAATCGATGGGCGATAAGGCTCCGAGCGTTGTTGGGGGGGTGGAGCTGGATCTGGATGTAAGGCAGTTGTCACTGCCTTCGAGCGAGCGGGTGGTGGAGGGAATCGGGTTTGCGGTTGATATGGTTGCTCGTGTGCCACAGTTTGATGTGGTACTTCCGGGCGGGCAGAAGCGGGCATTCCGAAGATTGCTGGTGACGGCCAAGTCGGATCGGCCTGGGACGATGGTCGATGCGGAAGTTTCGGCCGATGTGCAGCTGGATGCTGCGAATGCCGCGCGTGCGGTTGATCTCAAGGCTCAAGTGATGAGCATTGCGCAAGGCGGGGTGCTGACGCCGGACAAGGCGTACTTGAACGCGAATGGATCAATACGGCACATTCCAACCTCGCTGATTGATGCGCTTTCGGGGATGAACGGGTGGCTGACGGAAATGCTCGGGAACGAGATTCAGGGGGAGCTTGCGGTGGTGCGAGCGCCGCTCGAAGGCGGCACTATTTCGCTTGAGGCTCGGACGCCTACCGCGAGCACCAAGATCACCGGGTCGTTCAGGGATGACCGGGCTGATGGAGTCCTGGAGAACGGGTTCCTTGTGATCGATAGTGGAAGTTACATGCAGTTGTCGGAGATTCGGCAGGCGTTTTCGAAGCGCGTGTTCGGGGTGGTGCCGATTTTTGCGGGGGTGGAGAAGAGGGACGGGGCGCAGGCTCCGTCGCGGATCGATATTTCTTCGGCGAGGATTCCGATGAGCGGGGCGATCGAGGATATGGCCTTCGTGCTCAAGGCATCGCCGGGGTCGTTGCGGTACACACTTGGCGGCCCGATTGAGGGAGCGTTGAAGTTGACTGGTCAGCGGGCGCTTGGGGAGATCGGGGGCGATATCAGTCCGTTTGATGTTTCGATGGCCAAGGGGGTGGTGAATTATGACAATCTGGCGGTGCCGCTGGGCGAGTTCACGTTCACGAGTCGGGGCGATATTGATGTGGTCAAGCAGCGTAAGAACTTGCTGGTGATGATGCCAGCGGGCGCGTTTGCGGTGGAAGCGTTTGGGATCACCGGGTTGGCCCGGGAGTTCATCAATGGGAATGTGATGGTGCCGATGACGAATGCGGGGGCTTTGGATGCGTCGCGGTGGACGCCGGACTTTTCGAAGGCGACGGGGGATCTGTTCAAGCCTGAGCGGCTGCTGGATGATGCGGTCAAGCGTGGGATCCAGGAGTTGCTTCGTGGGAATCGCGGCGGGGGGAGCGGTGGTGGCGGTTGATAGTCGATGCTGTCGGGGGCGGCACAGATCGACATTGAGTCGGGCTTGACGCACGCTCTCCACGTCGACCTCTATCGCACGATCACCACGCGTGCCTCGAGGGTCAATGGTCGGCCCAGACGCTCGACCATCGCAGTTTTGATCTCATCAATCGCGGCTTCTTCGAGCGGGCGCTCCGCCAAAACTGTCAGCCCCACGCGCATGGGCTTCGCGAAATGAACACTGACCTCGCGCAACTCGTAGCCGTTGACATTCCACCCATCAAGCCTGCGAATCAAATTGTGCTTGTCGACCATTCGTACGAACCCCGGGATGAGCAGAATGCTGACGACCAGGACCGCTACGCCGGAAATGCCCAATCCCCGCCGGCTCACGCGGTACGGGCTGTAGCCGAGTACTAGAAACGTTGCAGCGGCCGCGAGTACCATGCCGACGAAGTTCGTCAGAAAAAGCAAGCCGGCGCCCAACACAATCTCGCGACTCGCCCATCCGATGCCGATCCCTGTCACCGCCAGCGGAGGCACCAACGCGACCGCGATCGCGACACCCGCCAGGCTTCGCGCGACCGATGCGCGTGCGTGCGCATAGGCACCAGCCACGCCCGAGATCACCGCTACGGCCATGTCGAGCAATGTGGGATTCAGCCTTGCCGCAATCTCACTATTGACTGAATTCAGCGGCGTGAGCATCGTCAGCCCCACGGCACACCCCAGCGCCAACCCGATGCCGATGCCAAACGTGCGCAGACTCGACCGAAGCAGCACTGTCTCGTTCGTCCTTAACACCCCCATGGCCACGGCCACGATCGGCGCCATCAAAGGTGCCAGAATCATCGCGCCAATGATCACCGGTGCAGAGTCGGCAAAGAGCCCAAAGGTCGCGAGCAGTGTCGAGAGAATCATCAACGTGACAAACGACTCGCTCGTCTGGGCACTGGTGCGCAACTGCTCGAAGAGGGCTTTAAAGTCGTCTGGCGACGCGCGACTGATCAGTGGAAGATGCTTCAATCGCCCCGAATCCAAAACCTCGGCATCCAGAAGCCCCTTCATTCGGAACACTTCCTTGACTTCTGCCTGGCTTTCAGCCACGTTGAGGTGACGTCCGGGGATCAGTTTGAGCGCGCCTCGAGCAACACTCAGGACCGCCGTAGTGCTCGTCTCAACATAGTCGTCGATCGCGACACGCATCGGGTGCCCGCACTCGATTGAGATGGACGCCGACTTGATATACCCAACGAACGGGGGAAGTCGGGAGCCCTTGCATCTGGAGACTAACGACAGGAGCGCAAAGGCCAACATCACGAGCACACTGCGTGGGGCGTAGACCAGCGCGTGGCACATGCCGTCGTCGGCAACGGTGTCATCGATCAGGCGCCGGGTGAGCACCGCACTATGGGCGTGCTCGACCACCACAATTCCGAGGGCAGCCACGCGCACTTGCTGATCGCGAGCGGTCCTCAGATTCAGTACCATCGGAGAAGCGTGCAGGAGGCTCCGTATCTGCCGCACAAGGGCACGCACACTCTTGTTGGACGCGGTCGGAGTTGTCAGCGGATCGCCCGCGACTGCCGAGCCTAGCACAGTCCGGCCGTTGCACTCGAGCAGGTCGACATGAACGTCTCGTTCCGCGGTGACGATGTCTGCAATCGCGTCGGAGAGCGAACTCGCTAGGCCGAATGATGCACGGGTCACGCGCCCGTGGGGATGCGGCAGCAAGCCCACCCGCCAGCCCTGCTTCGCGGCCTCAGGCAGGAATTGGGCCATCGCCCCATCGGGAAGATACGCCAGCACTGTCGTTCCAGGGTCGAGATGCGGTAGTCTCTGATGATCAAAGGTTGACAACTCAAGATCGCCGGCTGCTTCACGAACCAGCTTTTCAATCTTGTCGATCTGAACTTCCTGATGCAGCAGAGTCAGCATTTTAAACCCTCTCCTGAAAGGAAATGCACGTGTGCGGATCATTTGAGGCGCTGGTCTTTGGATTGGTGCCGCTCATGCGAGCAATCCGAAACAGGCTGAACGACGATCCTGACTCGGTCTGATGCAGTATCTTGCAAGAGGCGGCGGGGCTGGGGATTGAATGGGGAAGGCCAAGCCGGGTGTGATGGCGTTGAAGGGTACAAAAAAGGAGAACCCCTCGATTTTTGAGGTCGAGGGGTTCAAGCGTCGGCGATGACCTACTTTCCCGCTGAACAGTATCATCGGCGGCTCAGGCTTAACTGCTGTGTTCGGGATGGGAACAGGTGTTTCTCCGAGCCTATGGTCACCGACAATCGCCGGTGTCGCGGGTAAGCGACAGCGGCGTGATATGCCGGATGTGAACGAGTGGGAGCGTTGGCTTTTGATGGCCGGTGCTCATTGTTTGTATCTCTAGACGTGTGCTGCGACGTCTGGTAGGAGTGATCAGACCTTCGACCGTTAGTACCGCTCCGCTGAAGGCCTCTCAGCCCTTGCACGTGCGGCCTATCAACCCGGTGGTCTACCGGGGGTCTTTCGTCAAAAGACAACCAGACCTCATCTCAAGGGGGGCTTCCCGCTTAGATGCTTTCAGCGGTTATCCCTGCCCAACGTAGCTACCCTGCGATGCACCGAGCGGCGCAACAGGATCACCAGGGGTTGGTCCAACCCAGTCCTCTCGTACTAGGGTTGACTCCTTTCAAGTCTGGCGCGCCCACAACAGATAGGGACCGACCTGGCTCACGCCGGTCTGAACCCAGCTCGCGTACCGCTTTAATAGGCGAACAGCCTAACCCTTGGGACCGCCTTCAGCCCCAGGATGCGATGAGCCGACATCGAGGTGCCAAACCGCTCCGCCGCTATGGACGCTCGGGAGCGATAAGCCTGTTATCCCCGGGGTACCTTTTATCCGTTGAGCTACGCCCCTTCCACACGGGAGCGCAGGATCACTAAGGCCTACTTTCGTAACTGCTCGTCCCGTCGGACTCGCAGTAAAGCCGGCTTATGCCTTTACACTCTACAACGCGGTTTCCATCCGCGCTGAGCCGACCTTTGCACTCCTCCGTTACTCTTTCGGAGGAGACCGCCCCAGTCAAACTACCCAGCACCCACTGTCCCCTGCCCGGTTTCACGGGAATCAAGGTTAGGCCACAAACTCACGAAGGGTGGTATTTCACCTGTGGCTCCACGAAGGCCTAAACCTCCGCTTCAAAGCCTCCCACCTATGCTACGCATCATGTGCTCGTGACCAATAGAAGCCTGCAGTAAAGGTCCACGGGGTCTTTCCGTCTTGCTGCGGGTAGGCGGCATCTTCACCGCCACTACTATTTCACCGAGTCGGTCGTGGAGACAGTG
>JAANMT010000117.1_pt1 | contig 78459 bp, 79 predicted proteins | sample 7279711 | NCBI WGS metagenome assembly JAANMT01 (sample SAMN14094538, study PRJNA606508) | bioreactor metagenome | isolation source: A lab-scale SPAN reactor treating ammonium-rich wastewater day 1 | place: Ireland: Galway | collected 2017-01-16
GAAGCAATCCCCACTTTGCAGGAAAATCTATGGCAACAGGAGATTGCTTCTCGAAGACTCGCAACGACATGAGGGAAGTTAATAATTTACTGACCCTTACGCAGTCCGCCCGTACTGCAACATTCATGCCGCCCTGGCGGCGCAAATACCGTAACCGGCGCAGTTGGCGATTTCCAACGCCAGCGGGCGCGTAAGAAAACGCCCCCTGCGCGACGTACGGTCATACAACAAAGGCGTAATGCGCGCCCCGAAAGGACCCGCATTACGCCTCTTATTCAGTTGTATTTTGGAGTCAGCCAGCGTGCCGGCGCAGTCACGGGAGCAAGCTCCCGATTCCATGCTGCTACGCCTCGTAATCCGCGGCTTCCTCTTCGACGGTCATCATGGGTTCGTCGCTGGGCTTGCGGTCGAGCATTTGCATGGCAAGGGCAACGACCTTGGTGAAATACTTGGTTTCTCCGCCCTTATCCTCGTATTTATCCGTCTTGAGCCTGCCCTCGAGATAGACCAGGCTTCCCTTTTTGAGATATTCCTGGCAGACCTCGCCGAGCCGTCCCCACGCTTCGATGTTGACCCATTCGGTGTATTCCTTCGCCTCACCGCCGGTCTTCCATCGCTGGGTGACGGCAACGCTGAAATGGGCGACCTTCTTGCCTGTGGAGGTGTACTTGCTTTCCGGGTCCTTGCCCAGATACCCGATCAGTTGAACGCGGTTTAGCGCCGGCATGACTCCCTCGCTTTCTGTTGTTGATAACTTTTAGATGCAGTGTAACGTGTCATATTTTATCCTTTTTTATCTAAAAGCGCAGTGTATTTTTTGGGGCTTCCCTCGCCTCCCCGGTGAAGGAGAGCCTACGACGAACAGGGTTATACTTCGATCACATTTGACCTTCGGCGGGCGTTTCGGCGGCGGGAGCCTCGGGAGCCGCAGCCTGAACCTTCTTCAAAACGAGCATGCCCGTTTTCATTTCGACCACGTTGTACCCGGCAGGCACCGCATCGAGCGCGCCGTCCTTGATCTCCTTCGAGAAGAAGAACATCCTGCCATTGGAGTGCAGGTAATAGGTGGTTCCTTTCGAGTTGGTATGTGCGTAAGCCATTTTTTCTCCTTTATGAGTTGGTTGGGATTTGAGTTTAGCACATTTTTTCTATATCTGTCAACGACCGGAGAATAGACTATGCGAACCGTTTCCGCCCTGGACGATCTACGCTCCGCCCGCCTCTTCTTCTCAGGGACGGTTGCTCTTGTCCCGACGATGGGCTATCTGCACGAGGGGCATCTCTCCCTCGTCCGCCGCGCAAGGGAGGAATGCGACCACGTCGTCGTCTCCATCTTCGTCAACCCGACGCAGTTCGGACCCAGCGAAGACCTCGCCAAATATCCGCGCGACCTCGAACGCGATTTGAGTCTCCTCGAACTGCCTGGCACGGATCTGGTCTGGATGCCGTCAGCGGAGATCATGTATCCGAAGGGGTATCAGACCTGGGTGGAGGTGGAGGCGGTCACCAAGCCGCTGGAGGGCGCGATGAGGCCCGGTCACTTCCGTGGGGTGACGACCGTCGTCGCCAAGTTGTTCAACGCCGTCCAGCCGCACAGGGCGTATTTCGGGCAGAAGGACGCGCAGCAGGCGGCGGTCATCCGCCAGATGACGCGGGACTTGAACTTCCCCATCGAGATCGTGGTCTGCCCGATCGTGCGCGAGCCGGACGGGTTGGCGATGTCTAGCCGCAACGTGTACCTCGATCCCGAACAGCGCAAAGCCGCGACGGTGTTATTCCGTTCGTTGAGCGCGGCAAAGGAAGCGTATGAAAAAGGGGAACGGGATGCGGAGAAGATAAGAGGAAGGATGAAAGAAGTTTTGGCAAGCGAGCCGCTTGCCGATGCCCAATACGTCTCCTGCGCGGATTACGACACGCTGGAGGAGTTGGATGTGATCAAAGGCAAAACCCTGCTTTCGCTGGCGGTGTTCGTCGGGAAGACGAGGCTGATTGATAATTTTGTGTTGGGGTAGTCATGCTATAATTTCGAAAACACCATGAAAAATATTCCTGCAAACCTGCGAAAAGAGGTGATCAATCGTCTCGTAAACGAATTCGACCCGGAGACGATCTACCTTTTTGGCTCGCACGCGTGGGGGAAACCTGATACCGGAAGCGATATTGATTTACTTGTGATCGTCAAGAACAGCCGTGAGAAACCCGTTCAACGGGCGGTTCGTGCGCAGCGCAGCTTACGAGGTGTGAAGGCGCCCATAGAGGTTCTGGTCAAGACGCGCGTCGAGTTCGAACGATACAGTTCAGTGAAAGCATCGCTGGAAGCACAGATCACACGGGAGGGCAGGTTGCTATATGGACGCAAAACGCTCTCTCACCCGTAAGTGGATCATGAAAGCGCGGCGAGATCTGCTTTCCGCGAAGAAACTTGCCAGAGGCAAAGAGCCTCCCCTGGACACCGCAATCTATCACTGCCAGCAAACAGCGGAGAAAACCATAAAAGGCTGGCTTGTCTATCACGACATTTCATTTGGAAAGACACACGAGAAGAAGAATATCTTCAAGCCTTCAACGCGGCGAGGAAATTCTATGAATTCGTTTGTTCAACTTTACCCGCTGAAATAAGTAGTCCGTAGTGTGTCATTGAAGGTGCAACACAATCGCATTAGCCGCCAATGCAATCGCGCCCAACATCCCCGCACGATTTCCGAGCCTGGGTGGAACAATATACCCCGCTATATTCTTTGTAATTGCGGGCGATTGAACATACCCGTTCAAGATCGTTTGCACGTTCCTGTGAATCTTTGGAAGCAGGTCTTCGCGTCCGCCCACGCCGCCGCCGAGAATAATACGCTGCGGGGAAAGAGTTGCGATGTAATTCGAGAGCGCCAGCGCGATGTAATGCGCTTCCAGTTCCCAGGCGGGATGATCGGGCGGGAGCGTTTCCGCTTTTTGCCCCCAGCGTTTTTCGATGGCGGGACCGGATGCCAGCCCCTCGAAACAATCCTTGTGGAACGGACACCAGCCTTCGTACGGATCGCGTTCCTTATCATGCGGAATCTTGATGTGTCCCATTTCGGGGTGGAGGAGTCCGTGCAGGAGTTTGCCGTTGACCATCGCGCCGCCGCCGATGCCGGTGCCGACCGTCAGGTAGATGAAGGTATCGAGTCCCTGCGCCGCGCCCCAGGTCCATTCGCCGAGCGCCGCGCCGTTGACGTCCGTATCGAAGGCGATGGGGATGTCGAACGCGTATTTCAACGTTCCTACAACGTCGGCGTTCGACCAGCCGGGTTTCGGCGTCGGGAGGATGAAGCCAAAGGTCGGCGAATCAGGTTTCGGGTCGAGGGGACCGAACGAGGCAATCCCCAAAGCGGAGAGTTTGCCGAAGTCCGCTTCCGCCTGCCTGAAAAACGCGATGACTTTGTCCAATGTTTCAGCAGGCGAGGCGGTCGGGAAACGCGTCTCGCGGCGGATGTGATCGGGCGAGGCGCCGACCGCGCAGACGAATTTCGTTCCGCCGCCTTCGACGCCGCCGAAGAGCGGACCTACGGTCCCCATTTCAATCGTTGAGCAAAGGGCAGGAGAGGCAGAATGGGACGCCCATCCGTGTAAACCAATTGCGCTTCACGTTCCTGAAGCCCCTGGTCGGTCTGTATGTTCGACAGGGTGACGATGACGAAGCTTGCATCGGGAGCCCATAACGCCTCCCATAAGTTCGGGAACGTTTCGGGGCGCAGGACGGTTCTGTCCGTTACGCCATCCGGCGCGGAGCGGACGAGTTGCAGGGGAGCGCGGTCAATGAAACCTTCGGTGTTCGGGACGCTGGCATAAAAGAAATACAGTTGTCCGTCGGGCGCGAGGAAGGGATTATCGGCAACCTCCGCCGGGTTGGAATCGAAGGCGGTGGAGAACAGGGTGGCGACGCCCCCGGTGGCGATGTCCACGCGCCAGAGACCGGCGTTGAACATGCCCATGTGCGGGCTGGCGGCGTAGAGAACGGTTCCATCGTCGCTGAGGTGGTAGTCGCCGCAACAGATGAGCGCGCCTTCGCCTCCGCTCAAGCGCGTCAGCGCGTTCGAGGCGGGGTAATAGACGGCGGTGGAGGCGCCTTCGTAGTATCCGAGGGTGACGAGCAGTTTGGTTCCGTCGCGTGAATATTTTTCGGGCCAATACAGTTCGGTCGGAATGGACAGCCCACCGCCGACTTCGTTCCACTGATCCTCGATCACGAGGTTGGTCGCGCCCGTCGAGGCGGCATGGAGGTTCAATCCCTTGTAACTGTATGCGATCGTTTGTCCGTTGGGCGAAAAAACGGGATTGCCGACCTTGCTCAAGTATGGATTATTTTCATCCACTGCGCCGCCGTCCACGAGTACGCGCCTGCCGGAACCGTCCGCCTGGATGAGGAGCATTTGATTGTTCGAGACGTAGACGACGCTCGCGTCAACGGGGGAAACATCATAGGATTCGACCGGGTCGGGCTCGAAGGTGAGTTGCGCGGTGGTTTCCCCGTCTTTTTCCATGCGAAAGACCTGCGCGAGGCCCGCGTCGTCGCTGCCCAGATAATACAGGCTGCGCGGGAGCAGGGCGGAGGGGGATTCAGTTTCCGGGGTCGCGCCGCTCGAAGAGTCCGGGGTCAACGCCTGCATCGTCGCGGCGACGATCGTCGCCACCTCGTTGGATGGCGCTTGTTCCGTGCCGCTACCCGCAGGCAGGGAGCAAGCCAGAACGGCAAACGCCAGGGTAACGTAACCAATAAGAGATCGAATACCTTTCTTCATGATGGACGCCTCGAGGGGAGGATAAAGCGCCGAGTCACGAAGTCGCTGAGATTTATAGCCTCAGCGGTTCCGCAGCCCGGCATTCGGGAAAAAACGCTACACCTGCTCGAAGCGTTCCACCGGCACCACAAACAGTGTGGCGCGCCTTTCGCCCGAAGGCAGGGGAGTCAATTTTGCGCGAATCAATTCCAGGGCGGATTCGAGGCGTTCGTCCCTCACGCCGAGCAGGAGCGTGACCACGCCGCTCCGCAGGAAGCCGCCGGTGGAGGCGACGCGTGTGACGCGGTATTTGTCCGCGGTCAGCGCCTGGAGGACGTCGTCCGCGTCGTTGTCTTTGACGATGAGAATGACCATTTTCATAATAATGCTCCTTCAGCAAGATGACTGCGTTTCGTCCTGCGCGAAAGGTCAGATTTCCTCGAAATGTTCGACCGGCAGGGCAAAAATGGTCGCGCCGCCCACGGTCACAGGGACAGGCGTCGGCATGGGAAGAGGCGAGCCCTCCAGCGGCATGGTCAGGTATTCGATGTGCTGTTTGCAGGTTTCCCGCAAGACCCGTATCGCCTCCTCCTCCCTGCCTTCCCGCAAACCGATCAACAGGGTCGCGTTGCGGCGTCCGAGAAAACCGCCCGCGCTGAAAAGGTAGACCACAGGCTGGTCCAATTTTTCCAACGCGCGGGTCGCCTCATCGCGGTCCTGTTCCTGAACGACGGCGAGCATCAACAGTTTGATTTTGGAAACATCCATACGACCTCCAATAAGACCGTTTGCAAGGGATAGTATACAGGATACCGGCGATGAGACAAGCGCTTCGACGGGTCATTCGGCGAATAATGTCTCGTTCTCGCGCAGACCGTGCGCTTCCAGCACCGGCAGCACGATCAGGATGCCGGTGTGGGGCGCCGCCATGGGACCGGTGATCGTTTCGGTGGCGCGGATCAGTTCGGAGATGTCGAAAGCGTCGGGGACCACGCTGAAGATCGTGCGATGTGTGCGTTCCTGCGTGCGCAACACCGTGCGAATGGATGGGATCAGGGGCAGGTTGTCGTGTCCTGCCAGTTGCCGTCCGATGCCGCTGCTATCCAGGATGGTGGCGCCCGTGACGCCCACGCGCGCCCAGGCTTCGAGCGTTGCCATCGCTTTCCCTCCGTCCGCCAGAACGAGAATGATCATTTTACTCATGCGATCCTTCCTTTCCGAAAGCCCACCTCAACAGGGGTGGAGTAATGAGCGTGGTAATCAATACCACAAGTACGATCACTGTGAATTTCTGCGCCGTAAGCAAACCCATTGCCTGTCCAACGCCCGCAACGATCAAGCCGACTTCGCCGCGCGAGATCATGCCCACGCCCACGCGCAGCGCCTGGCGGTTGGAAAAACCTCCCAGGCGGGCTCCCAGGCCGCATCCGATGATCTTCGATGCAACGGCAATTACGATCAAAACCGCCGCGAGGAAAATAACGGACGTCCCCAGATCCCTGACGTTTGCCTGCAAGCCCACGCCCACCAAAAACAAAGGCACGAAAAAGGCGTAGTTCATGGTTTGCAGATCGCGCGTGATCTCATCCCGCCAGTGGGTTTGCCCCAATCCGACGCCCGCGATGAAGGCGCCCGTGATCGCGGCGATGCCGCCCACGAATTCCGCGCTCCAGGAAAAGAGCAGGGCGGAGACGATCACCAACGCCATCATGCCCTGACTTATCGGAAGACGGTTCGCCCATTCCGCAATTCGGGGCAGGATCAGGTAGCCGATCAAGCCCGACACCAAAAGGGTCAGGATCATTCGCAGGATCACCACCCCCAGGTTTTCCCCTCCTCCTCCCACGACGCTGACGAATATGGAAAGCGAGAGAATGACCAGCACGTCGTCAACCACTGCGGCTCCGAGCAAAGCCATGCCTTCGGGGGTGCGCATGCGTTTCAACTCGATGAGGGTCTGCACGGAAATGCTCACGCTCGTCGCCGCCAGGACAATTCCCAGCAGGATGGATGAATTCTGCGAGTCGACAAACGGCAATGCGGCGAACGCCGTCAAGAGGATGGGCAATATCATGCCGAACAAACCGGCAAGGAAGGCGGGGCGCCCGCTCTTGCGGAGGTCGTTCAATTCGGTCTCCAGCCCGGCGGAGAACATCAGGAATATCACGCCCAGTTGCGCCAGTTGCAGAATGGTCCTCTCCGTGGCGCCGGATGGATCGTACAGAAAAGGTAGGTGGAACAGGTCCAACGCGGTGGGACCCAGGAAAAGTCCCGCTGTGAGTTCGCCCAGCACGGCGGGTTGACCGATCTTCACCGCCAGCGCGCCTGCAAGTTTGGCGCTGGCGATCAGAATCGCCAGCGCCAGGAGCAACGGCAACAGGCTGGAAGTTTCGCCCTCCGTTGCGGACAGGAGACCGATGGAATGGAAAATTCCCATGTTCATCAGTGACTCATCCCGGCTCTGCCGAGCCGTCGTCCCTCATGGCTGCACATTCCGTCGCGCCTCGCCCTGGACTCACTTTCTCTTTCTCCTGAAGAATTCCTCCCCCATTCTCGAAGAGCGCACGGGGAAGATGCCCTGTTGTACGGAGCGCAATTCCTCCACCGTGAAGAAGGCTTTGGGCGACACCTCCTGGATGATGCGGACGACCTGTTCGAGTTCCCTGCGCATGACCACCGTATAGACCAGGATGACCGCTCCGCTCGCCCCCTGACCGTCCACGAAGGTCACGCCATAGCCTTCCTCGCGCAGTCGTTCGACCAGGGAGCTGCCGTCCTTGGGGAGAATGGCGCGCACCACCAGCGTCCCTATGGCGAGTTTGTCCTCGATCACCATGCCGAAGAAATTCCCGACGGCGAACCCGGCGGCGTAGGCAAAATACGCCGCGAGGTTCCGCGCGCCGCCCACGATCTGCGAAACGACCGTGATCCAGATCAGCACTTCTACAAAACCGAGGAGGGGAGCCAACGCTTTCCGGCCGCGCGAGAGGAAGATGATCCGCATGGTGCCAAGCGTCACGTCTGTGACGCGCGCCAGGAAAACGATCAATGGCAGGATAACCCAAGTGTACCAATCGAATGTTTCCATGGTGGAATTATAAACTCAAGCGACGCGGTATCGCGACATTCATGTCGCTGTGCAGCAACAAGCGACATGAATGTCGCGGTACGCAACCGTCTACAAACTCCTGCTGTTCCCCATGGTCGGAAGGATCCACTCGTCGTCGTAGAATTCGCGCAGGATGCGGTAGTAATACAATGCCTCCTTGTTTTGCAGGTTGTAGTTCCAATCCTTTTTGAGGCGGTCGCGCTCGGAGGCAAATTCCCCATCCGTGATTTTTTCGACCGCCTCCTGCGCGATCAGCTCGGAGGAACCGGCGCCTTTCGAGAACTTTGCCTTGGGGCGGTTGACGATCTCCTCTGGCAGTTCGTCCGCGAAGGATTGGCGCAGCAGGGCTTTGGGGACGCGTTCGTGGTGAAGTTTCCAGGCGGCGGGAATGCCCATCGCAAGCGAAACAGATTTCACGTCCAGAAAAGGGACGCGGGCTTCCAATCCAAAAGCCATGGACATGCGGTCGGCGCGCTGCAGGTTGGTGTTGTGAAGCGCGTTCGTGATGTGGAGCATCTCGTCCTGCAATTCGTCGGGCGCCTCGTAACGCGCCAGATAATCGTATCCCGCGTAGACCTCGTCCGCGCCTTCGCCGGTGAGGATGACCTTGACGTGTTCGGAGGCAAGTTTTGCCAGGAAATAATTCGGGATGGCGCTTCGCACCAACGCGGGATCGAACGACTCGAGATGATAAAGGACGTTTGGCAGCGCTTCGACCATATCCTGCGTGTCGTAGACGTATTCGTGATGAATCGTCTCGAGATAACGGGACATCTGCCGCGCCGCCTCGAGATCGGGACTCCCTTCGACTCCCACCGCGAACGAATGCAGGTTCTCCGCCTCCTCGCGCGCCAACGCGGTGACGATGCTGCTGTCCAGCCCACCGCTGAGACTTACGCCGACGGGGACATCTGCAAGCAGGCGTTTGTACACCGCGCTCCGCAGCGTGGATTTGATCTCCGGGATCGCGTCGAGTTCGTTCCCGTCGAACGGGCGAATGGTCTCTTCGAGTTGGTAGTATTTGCGCCAGCCGAGCCGCGAGTGATACCAATGCCCGGCAGGAAACTCCACGATGCGTTCCACATGCCCCACCAGCGCCTTGATCTCGGAGGCGAAGAAGAATCTTTTGCCATCGGCGCCCCTGCCGTAATACAAAGGCTTGATGCCGAGCGGGTCGCGCGCCAGGAAGGTCCCTCCCTTATGCTCGATGGCGAACGCGAACATGCCGTCCAGAAGTTTTACGAAATCGGGTCCCATTTTGCGATACAGGTGAAGCAGCACCTCGGTATCCGAATGTGTTTGGACGCGCAGGTTCGGGAGATGCTGCCGTTTGAGTTCCCGATAGTTATAAATTTCCCCGTTGAAGACGATGGACGTATCCCGGTATGCCATCGGTTGACGTCCGCCCTCCACATCGAGGATGGCGAGGCGGGTATGACCCAGCGTCCCGTTCGAGACGCCCAGCACGCCGCGGCCGTCGGGTCCGCGATGCGAGATCCTTTTGACCATTGTTTCGACTGTTTGACTTGCTGGTTCCTGAAAAACTCCAGCGATTCCACACATAATGTTTTCTCCTTTATTTTTGATCTTGATCTGAGTTCGATAGCCAAGCCTCAGCCGCGAAGTTCGCGAACTTCGCGGCTGAGGCTTCGAAGATGAGTTAGTCCACCTTCCCTTCCTTCACGAAGCGCGTCAATTCGCTGACGCTCCATTCCGAGAGACCCAGTTTTTCGACCGTGCGTCCGCGCCGCCAGTAATCGGTGCGGTGGATGATGCTGGCGATCTGGATCATGCTCTCCATGCCGCGCACCGAGACGCCGTAACGTTTGCCCAGCGAGGCGATCGGCACGAGGCTCATCGGCACGTCCTCGAACAGGTAACGGTGGTTCAACGTGGAAGGCGCCTTGATGCCGTAGTAACCCGGCTGGTTGTGGATGGCTTCGTGCAGGTCTTCGCCGCTCGTGTCGTATGCCAGTTTCAGCCATTCGAGCGCGGTGCGGGCGCGGATGCCCAACGCGGAAGCCACCGTCACGCGCTCGCGGTCCAGCACTTCCAACATGCGCGCCACCGAAGGCGATACGCCGTCAATGTAGAACTGATAATCGCCGTGCGTGGCTTCGATCCAGCCCATGTTGAGCAGGGTCAGCGCGGGGTGGAAGATGGCGCCCATGTTGTTCAATCCCGTGTGCAGCACGTCCACGCCGTCAATGAACTGGGGATACGCCTCGTTGATGACCTGCAATACTTTTTCCGTGTTGCTGGAGGGAAGAGCCGCCAGGGGGACCGCCTCCTTGATGCGGAAGATGCGCGCCTGCGCGGGACCGTCGGAGCGCGAGGCGTAGATGAACGTTTCCGCCTCGGCGATGGTCACGTTTGCCGTACAGCCGTTCTCGCGGATGACCTTCGAGAATTCGAGCGCGCCGCAGGTGCGGCCCGGATGCAGGATCACGATATGACCGTCTCGCAAATGCGGCGCGGAGGCTTTGGCGATGTCGGCGTGGGCGGAGGAGGGCAGGACGACCATGATCACGTCCGAGCGCTTGACCGCCTCGCCGATATCCGACGTGACCTTTGCAAGTTTGCCAAATCCGCGCGGACCGCCCTCTTCCCCGCTGTCCAGTTCGATGCCGCCGCGCTTGCGGATGATCTCGACGTGTTCGGGCGTGCGGTTATACAACGTGACCGAGAAACCCATCAAAGCCAGGTGCGCCGCCATTGCCTTGCCGCCGTGTCCCGCCCCGACCACTGTGATGTTTTTTGTCATTGAAGCCTCCGAGGTTGAGTTTGAATCTCCTTGAATTGCCATTTCGAGCGGCGCGCCATCCTGAGCGGAACCCGAAGGGCGCAGACGAAGAGGCGCCACGAGAAATTTTTCACCGGGCGTGAGGAGGATTTCTTCTCGCTGCTCCCTCGCTTTGATCGGGACAAGGCTCGTCGAAATGACGCCTTCAAGGATGCTATGATTTCCAGAATTCCAGGATACGTTTCTGTTCCCTGACAGGTTTACCCTTTGAGTTAACAGCCACGCTTGCCCCGTCCACGATGCGCGTGCGAACCTCGCCGCGCCCGAACTTGTTGTTACGCAGTTGCGGCGCGTCCATGAAACCGGAGGTCACAGCCCGGGTCAAGGTCGCAGGATCGGTTAACGGATCGCCAGCCCCGGGTCCCGCGAGACGCGAGATGGCTTCCAGTAAAATATTCGCTTCCTTCACCAGTTCCTTTCGTCGTTTTGTGATCGCCCTGTCCGCGGTCATATCCGGCGCGCCCAGCGCGTTCTCGATGGCGCGTCGCACGATCCTGCTGGCTTCGATCACGTCATCCGCAGTTGCGGCGTGATGCGCCTCGGTGTGACCAACGATGTGATAGATGTGCGGCTCGATCGCCATTTGCAGATACGTGCTCGCCGCGAGATGTCCGCGCGCCGCGTCGGGGTCGAGCGGATGCGAGAGCAGACCGATGCGCGTTTGCTTCCACACACGGAACCCACCCCCCTCTGTCCCCCCATCACGCAAGGCGTGATGGGGGGATGAAAGGGGGGTGGAAAGCGGCTCGACCATATCCACGATCGCAAGCATCTTCGCAAGGTCCATCGCATCTGATAGACCCGGTGGGGAATTGAACATCATCTGCGCGATGTAATCCTTCACGCCGAAGGCGCGCGCGTTATACGCCGAAAGATACGCCGACACCACGAACGTGACATCCGACGAATCGCGCATGCCCCAGTGATGCGGCTCGTTCAACTCGACCGGAATGTCATGTTCGCCGTACCACTTCATCACGCTTTGATGTTCGCGGATCGAACCCTCCAAATCCCACGGTCCGCGCCCGTCCATCTGGTTGAACCAAAACAACGGGATGGCGCACCACGCGATGTTGATCGTTTCCTTGTACATCTCAGCCAGCCGGATAAAATCGTCAGTGCCTGAATACGTCCGCAGCAGCGGATAATTTCCGCGGCGGCTCGCCTGATATAACGCACGATAATCTTCAGGCGAGCGCACAGGCACGCCGCCCGCGCCCTTTCGTCTTGGGTCCTGCCGTTCGGGATGAAAAAAGTTTTCCTGCGCGTCCTGGTCAATGCCGAGCGAGATCACATCCAACGCCCCCGCTTCGGCGATCTTTTCGATGCCGGCGATCGTATCCTCCATCGTTGGAAGACCGAAGTGGTGACGTAATATCGGATACGGAAATTTCCAATTTATTCGTTCAATGGTGGACTGGGGGAAATCCGCTTCACCCCGACCCGAATCCTGTTTCCCCTTCAAATAAGCAAGCACCGCCTCCGACGGCTGACTCCCGTCAAAGACCCGCTCGAAGAAGCCGATCTTCTCGACGCGTTCCGCAACGGGAGGCGTCCCTCCAAACGCAAAGCGGACTCCCTTCTCGTGCAACTCGGATGCTGCTTCAGCGAATTCTCCCAATAAACGCTCGCCTGTTTCGGGAGTCAACCGATAAGAGACTCCCACCAGATCCGCTTTTTCGCGCTTGGCGACGCGGACCACTTCCTCGATCGGCACTGCGGGACCGAGGAACACCGTCCGCCAGCCAGCCGCTTCCGCGAGACGTAAAAAGTTCGTCACGCCCGCCACGTGGACACATTCACCTAAAGCGCCGGCAACCACAGTTTTTCGTTTTGTCATTCGATCATCTCCTTTCTTATTGCTTCCCCCCTGAAACGAACTCGACCCCGTTGAATTTTTATACCACAAAAATTGCGGTTTTTCGGTTAATTCCGCGAAATAAAAGTGACAGTCGCTCTATAAAGCGACTGTCACTTCGCACGCCATCGGTGGGAATCAAATTACTGGAAATACTGTAATGCCAGCCGTAAACGTTCCTCCACGTCGTCGGGCGCGTCCTTCGCGATGGACTGGATCGCGGCTTGCGCCTCGACGACCGAGTAGCCCAGCGCAGTCAACGCGGCAAGCACCTCGCTGTCCTTGTCGGACATCGCCGCGACCCTTGCCAGCGCGTCCGTCGGTTTGAGTTTGTCCTTGAGATGCAGCGCCATCTTTTGCGCGGTCTTCTTCCCCACGCCAGGGACGCGGCTCAACAGTTCCGCTTCGTCGGCGAAGACGGCGCGCTGCACGGCGTCCAACGTCATGCTGGATAGAACCGATAACGCGACCTTCGGTCCCACCCCATCCACGCCGAGCAGGATGTTGAAGAGTTCGCGGTCGGCTTGCGATTCGAATCCGTATAATGTCAGCGCGTCTTCGCGGACGACGAGGTGGGTGTACAGCAAAATGACCTCGCCCGCTTTCATCCGTCCGCGCAGAGGCGCAGGGACGAAGACCCGCAGTCCCACACCGCCCACCTCGAGGATAAGGGCGTTTTCTTCGATCTGTGAAATTTCACCGCGCAGGGTTGCTATCATGCCCCCTATTATATGTCATTGCGAGCCGTCCTGATCAAAGCGGAAAAGTTTCATTCTTCCTCGTAACGTTTTGTGTTCAGGTGCGTGATCGCCACCGCCAGCGCATCCGCGGCGTCGTCGGGCTTGGGGATGGAATCCAATTGCAGCAGTGCGCGCACCATGTCCTGCACCTGGCGTTTGTCCGCGCCGCCGTAACCGGCGACGGCGTTTTTGATTTCCTTTGGAGTGTATTCGAACGTCTCGATCCCCGCCTGCTGCAATGCCAGCATGACCACGCCGCGCGCCTGTCCGACTGCGAGCGCGGTGGTGACGTTACGCGAGAAGAACAATTTTTCGACGGCGGCGGTATCGGGTTTGTGTTTATCGAGGAGAGCGCGCGTCCCGTCGTAGAGCATCTCCAGCCGGGCGGAGGCGGTCGCCTCCTTGGGGGTGGAGAGAATGCCAAAGGAAACAGCGACCAGTTCCCCGTCACGCGTGAGGCGCACGAGTCCGTATCCTGTGGTTGCGGTGCCGGGATCGATCCCTAATGCGAGAGTCATGTGGGGGGTTTAAATGCTTGCCGCGAAGCCCGCCGGGAACGCGAAGATTCGATAAAAATCTTCGCGGCTTTTGCGTTCTTCGCGGTAAAAAATCCTTATGCGGCTTCGAGCGCGGCGAGCGCCTCGTCCGAAACCTTGAGGTTCGAGTAGACGTTCTGCACGTCGTCGAGTTCCTCGATGGCTTCGAGCGTCTTCAGCACGCCGACCGTTTCCTCGGGACCGAGTTCCACTTCCTGTTTGGGGGACATGCGAAGTTCCGCCTCCTCGGGCTGGACGTTCGCCTTGTGCAGCGCGTCGGCGATCAGTTTGAACGATTCGACCGGCGCAAGGATCTCTATCGTTCCGTTCTCTTCGAGCACGTCGTTTGCGCCCGCTTCGATGCCGAGTTCGAAGGCTTTATCGTAGTTCATCGCGCTGGCGGGAAACGAGAAATACGCGATGCGGTCGAACTGCCACGCGACCGAGCCGAGTTCGCCCATGCCGCCGCCGGCCTTGGTGAGCGCGTGACGAAGATCCGCAACCGTGCGATTGCGATTGTCGGTGACGGCTTCGATCATCACCGCCACGCCGTGACCGACGTAGCCTTCGTACGTGATGGACTCGAACGCCGCGCCGTCCTTATCCTCGCCCGTGCCGCGGCGGATGGCGCGCTCGATGTTTTCCTTTGGCATGTTTTCGGCGCGGGCTTTATCCACCGCGAGCCGCAAACGGAAATTGGATTCCGGATCGCCGCCGCCTTCGCGCGCCGCGATCACAATTTCACGCGCAAGCCGCGTGAAGATCGCGCCGCGCTTGGCGTCTGCCGCGCCCTTCTTGCGTTTGATGGTGGACCATTTCGAATGACCGGACATGGGGAACTCCTTGCTCGATAAACCACGTTCGTGGGAAATTTCTCGTTGAAAAAATTATACCATTTGCCCATCCGTCATTGCGAGCGATCAGCGCGCTGAGCGGAACGCAGTTGAGATGAAGCGTGACGCCGCGAAGCAATTTCCGCGGCAAGAGGAGATTGCTTCGCTTCGCTCGCAATGCCGCTACACAAAGAATCCCACTCCCATCGCCTTCGGTCCCGCGTGGACGACGATGGCGGGAGGCAATTGATAGATCGGGATGTGGGAGACGTTGACCTTCGACTTCAACTCTTCGACGAGGGACTCCGCTTCCTCCTCCGCCTCGACCTGCAACACACATAAATGAGCCTCGTCTCCGCCTTTGCAGCCCTCCGCCGTCACCTCCACGAGACGCGCCAACGCGCGCCTTTTCGTTCTCTGTTGTTCGAAGGATTCGACCTGTCCGTCCTTGACTTGCAGGATCGGCTTGATCTCCAATAATTCGGCGAGCAGTTTCTTCGCCCCGCCAATGCGGCCGCCCTTCGCAAGGTATTCGAGCGTGTTTACGACAAAGTAGAGCCTGCCGCGCGGGATCATGTCGTTGAGTTTCGCGACGATCTCATCCGCGGACGCTCCCGCCTTCGCCATGTCGTCCGCAACCAGAACCATCGAGCCGAGATTGCACGAGATGGTTTGCGTATCCACCACGCGGACATCGAGCCTCGGAAATTCCAGCGCGGCGGTCTGCGCCGAACGGACCGTTCCGCTGGCTTTGCCCGTCGGCGCGACGACGACCACGCTTTCGCCCTTCTTCCCTGCCTCCTCGAAGATCGGAAAGTACAAGGGCGGTTCCGGTGCGGCGGTTGTAGGCAACGTGGGAAAGGCTTTCAGTTTTTGCAGGAACGCGGCGGTATCCAACTGCTCGTCATCGTGAAAAGTTTCCTCTCCAAAGATGACAACCTGGGGAACGAGCGGAATCCCGCGTTGCTTGAGCAGGTCGCGCGGCAGTCCGCAGGTGGTATCGGCAACGATGATGGTCATAAGAGCCTCCGAAGTTTTGTCATCGCGAGTGGAGCAAAGCAATCCCCAATGCAATGACGGATAAGTTCATTGTATGCCGGTTCCATCGCGATTGATATGTGTGTTTCGTCCCCTCTTTGTCAAAAACCTGACAGGTTTTAACCGCGCCATCGCTCACCGAACTTTTGCAAGGACTATGATCCCGATCAATCAACGTCTCGCGGAAAACCTGTCAGGTTTATAAATTTCTTTGATACGTTCTGTGCGTCTTATAAAACTCGATCCCGAAATTTTCCATCTCGCGCTGCATGTTCCCGTTCTCCACGCCGATCTGCACCACCTCGGCGTGACGGTAACGCGGATTCTCCGTCACGGACTTGAACATTTCGCTGAATAAAATCGCCGTGCCGCCTGAGCCGCGATACTCGGGGAGCAGACCCGCGCCGTTGATGTTGATCCAGTCTGTGCGGCGGAGTTCGAGGAGCAGGGTCAGCCAGCCGAAGGGGAAGAGGCGTCCGCGTGTCTTTTGGAGCGCCGCGGAAACATCAGGGTAGGCGAGCAGGAATCCGACCGCCCGATCCCCCTTCATCACCAATTTGACCAGTTTCGGATCCGCCAGCCAGATGAGTTGCTTCGCCATCGAATCAATTTCCTCGTCTGTGAGCGGTGTCGTCCCTTCGGTGCCGCCGAGGGAGTTGTTGTAGAGGTCCTTGAGATGAGGGACGAGGGCGCGCAGGTCGGCGCGGGTATTGCAGCGCAGGATGTGAAGCCCGCGGCGTTTTGCAACCCGTTCCGCCAGTTCGTGGATGCGCGGCGGGAATTGGAGCCCGGTTCCCAAATACCCGGAAACTGATTCGCCCTCCTTGATAAATCCCTGCGCTTCGATCAGATCCACGTAATAAGCGGGGTTGTAGGGCAAGCCAAAAGCAGGACGATGCTCGAAACCTTTGACCAATAAACCAAATCCATCCAGCGGAGTGAAGCCTTTCGGACCGATGATCTTGTCGAGTCCGCGTGAACGAGCCCAATCGAAGCCCGCATCGAAGAGCGCGGTCGCGGCTTCGAGGTTCTCTTCACATTCGAAGAGATAGAAGAAGGCGGTTTTCGTTTTGTTGAATTCGTTGAAACGCTGGTTGTCGAGGACGGCGAGCCTGCCCATCGGACGCGTCCCCTGGTAGGCGAGAAAGAATGAGGCGTGGGAATGCTTGTAGAACGGGAACCGCTTCGGGTTAAGTCTGAGGCGTTCGTCCATCTGCAAGGGCGGCGCCCACTGCGGAGTATCCTCATAGATGGAAAAAGGCAGGCGGAGGAAATCTTCCACCTGTTTTTTGTCCCGGAGGTCGAGTTGGAGGATGTGCATCGCACACGCTCCCGTCATTGCGAGCGGAGCGAAGCAATCCCCGTTGCAGCGAGGCGATTGCTTCTCGAAGACTCGCAATGACGGGTTATCGTATTACATGGCTTTCGCGCGTTCCGCCATTTGCCCGCGCAGGTCTTGCGCGTCCTTGTCAATCGTGAAGAGCGCGCCGATATAGATGACGAAACACAACAACCACGCGCCGACGCAAAGCCACAGGATGGTGTTCGACAGACCAAACGCAGAGGAGGCAAGCACGCCCGTGACCGCAGGGGCAAATGCCGCCCCGGTGTTCTCGACGAAATATTCCACGGCTTGCGCGGTGCTGCGCACTTCGGGAACAGTGACGTCATACACGGTTGCAATGACATTGGCAGACGAGAACGGCATGAAGACGGCGGTGAGGCACATGAAGACGAAGAATTGCGTGCGGTTCGCGATGGGCGTGGTCATGGCAAGGTAGATGAAGATCGCGCCCATGAGCACGCCAACGATGGATACGAGGATACGTCCCTTGTTGGTGCGTTTGAAGAGCGCGTCGCCGATCGAACCGCCGATGAAATATCCCGAGGCGAGGATAAGGATGACGGGCGCCATGGTTGACAGCACGGCGTCGTTGTCGTAGCCGCGTACGGTCATCAGATAGCCGAAGAAGAAAAAGGTGATCACGTTCCAGGGGAAGTTTCCGACAAAGCCCTGTGCAAAGATAAACCACATGGTCTTCTTCCTGAAGATTTCCCGTGCTTCCTGCCACGAGAAATGGAAATGCTCGAGTTTCTTCGCCTCCATGCCTTCGAATTCGGGCTCGGCTTTGCCGCGCGGCATTTCCTTTACGCCGAAATAGATCAACGCCGCGATCACGAGTCCCAGCGAACCTGTGATGTAGAAGACCGAACGCCAGCCGCCGATCATCGGGGCGATCATCAACGCCAGGATCATCCCGATCAGGTAGCCGATGGGCTGGGCAAGTTGTAAAATCCCATACACTTTGCCGCGCATGGTGGGACTGAAATAGTCGGCGATCAGGGTGAACAGACCGGGGTAGGAGGAATCGTCCACGCCGGTGGAGGCGCGCGTAACGAGGAATTGCGGATACGTGCGAACGATCGCGCTGAGCCAGGTCGTCGCGCCCCAGATGAGGGACGCCAGCGCGAGCAGTTTTGCGCGGGCATAATGGTCGTAAAGATAACCCCAAATCGGGTACAGGACCGTGGCGACGATCAACGCGCCGGAGTTGATGAATCCCCACTCTCGGTGACCGATGCCAAAGGTCTCGCTGACCGGCACCTGCAGCGAACCGATCATCAATTTATCGGTCTGGTGCAGGAGCATGAAGAAGAAGAATATACCAACGACGAACCAACGATAACGCGAATGTTGCGGCGACATGGACACTCCTCGATTTACGATCTATGATTTGCGATAAATGGCTGGAGGATTGAAGAATTAGGGAATTGGGTTCGATAACCAACACCTGTCTGCATGCCTCCTCACACACCCTCGCCCGCAATAATCTCCCGCGCAAGTTTTTGCAGTTCGTCGGCGTCCTTCACTTTTGCCGAATCGAAATACTGCCCAAGCAGGTCCAGCGGGCTCATACTGCTGACCACCTGTCCCTCGGGGATTCGCACGCGCGCTTCGATCTGCGGACGTTTGACGAGATGAAACTCGAACGCCTTCCCTGTATGTTTGCGTAACGCGGATTCATCAATCAACGAATCCAACTCTCTTGGATATTCCACCACGAGTTTGACAATCGCATCGGACACGTCCTCCGGCAACGCGGACTTCAAGACCTCGGTCACGTTCTCGCTGGACCGTAAAGCTGCCCTGCGCTCGATGAACGGACGCGTCCCTTCGATCTTTTTCCACTCGACCTTCGCGTCCCCGCGCGCGACCTCGGCGATGATATAGAACCTGTCATCCTTCGCCTCGCCAAAGTCCACGCGCTCGATGGAACCCGGATAGATCACCGGCGGATGGTTCCCTTTGTTCACATCCTGCGGCTTGTGGATGTGCCCCATGGCGACGTAATCGAGTCTTTGGTCTTTGACGAGGGACGTCGGCAGAACAAGGTCGCTTCCCAGCATGACCATTCTCTCCGCGCCGAACATCGCCCCTTCCACGGAGGCGTGGGCGGTGAGGATGAGCGGGAGATCCTTATTGGCTTCCTCGATCCAGCCTTCGACCAAATCCGATATACGTTCTTCGATATTCGAGAAAAGTTCCTTTGTGTCGCTCGCGCTTGATTCGAGCGATGCCATCAAACCGGAGCGCGAAATCCACGGCATGGCAATGACCTGGGCGGGCACATCCCATAATTCCTTGGGGGTCAAAAATTCAGGTCTCTGCAACACCTTTACGAACGGCACCTGCAACGTATCGAATTCCTGAATTGCATGAGCGCGTCCGGCGGCGGGAGAGAGGTCGTGATTCCCCACCAAAAGCAGGGTCGGAATTTTCGCCTGCGACAATCGAATGATGCGTTTGCCCCACTCGCGCTGGAAGGTCGGCGCGGGGGAACGATCCTTGTAGGCGTCGCCCGCGAAGATGACCATGTCCACGCGTTCGGAGATCGCCGCGTCCACGATGGTATCCAGCGATTTGAGGAAATCCAGAACGCGCAGAGGCAGTCCCGTTTCGGGATCGTGGCGTCCGTAGTTTGCCATGTCTATGTGGGCGTCGGCGAAGTGGAGGAGTTTCATAGTTTGTTAGTTGGATAGTCTCATAGTTTGTTAGTTGGGTAGTTTCATGGTTTTGAGTTGGGCGGTTTGGATTTTCGGAGGTAGGAAATCAAACCATTGATCAACTTTTTTGTTTCAGTTGCAAGATTGTAAGCAGAGTTCAATTCAGCCTGCGTTATGTAATTGCGGTCAAGGGCAAGATAGAGTTCGGATTGTACTTCACTGGCAGACCGGCGTGACGTTTTGAGGAAACGAATGAATTCAGGGTTTGTTCCCGAATCAAACCCCTCAGCGATGTTGTGCATGACCGAGCCAGCTGCATCCTGAATTTGACCACACAAGCGAAAATCCTTTGAAAACTTTGGATGCTCGGTCAAATCATAAACCAGGTTCGCAAGTTGACGACCTTTTTGCCAACTTTGCAACTCTTCAAATCGTTCGATCTTTGCCATTATCGCATCCTCCTGGGTCGTATGATTTTGAAATGCTGCAGCATTATTTGTACAAACCTATTGCGAACTACCCAACTACCCAACTATCAAACAACCAAACGACTACGGCTGTATCCCCAGATCTTGCAACCCCTGGATCGCCGGTCCCCAGTTGGGATGCAGGCGAAGCGCCTCGCGGAAGTCCGCCACCGCGCCGGGTGTGTCGCCGATCATGTATTTGGCGCGTCCGCGCCAGTAGATGCTCTCCTCGATGGTCGGTTTGGAGATGGTCTCGGTCAGGGTGACGTTGGCAAGGTTGATGACGTCCAGGTAGCGTCCCGTGTAGAAGTACGCCCAGTAGGGGCCCGTCTGGTACCACATCATGCGGTAGGGACGCTGGACATCGTCCTTGCCGAGGGAGTTATAGATGGCGAACGCCTGGTCGTAGGCGAGCGCGGCGTCGGCGTATTGCTGCAAGGCAACGTGGCTTGTACCTTTGGCGTACCAGGCAAAGTACTGGTCAATGCCGCTCGTGGTCGCTATTTTTTCCTCCGCCATACCGAGCGCGTACGCCGCCGCCCACATCGGGTCGGCGTACGGACCGAGGACCTGCATCAACTCGGCTTCGCGTTCGGGTCTGTAGACCACGATAAAGAGATTGTCGAACGAAAGCCAGGCTTCCTCCGCCATGAACTCATCATATTTGATGCGGAAGTTGGGACCGTCGTTCCAGGTATCCTGGACGATCAACTCGCCGCGCGCGTCGTCGTAACCGGTCACGAACTGGTAATGTCCGAGCCAGGCGACCTTGCCGGCGTAATCCTTTTCGTAGTAACCCTTTTCCGCGATTAAAGGAAAACCCGCCGCGACCAGTTTTTTGGCGATCTCGATATCGCCGCCAAGGCGCGAGAGCGCGCGGAACTCGGTCTCGTCATTGACGAAATCCACCATTTCGTAGGGCATGACGTTGACGTCGCTTCGTCCCTGATCTATGAAGCTCAGTTTGGGGTCCTGCACGCCGGGTTTGATGGATTTGGCGACCGTATCGCGATTCCCGTCCCAGCCGACGTAGTTGAGCGCCATGCTCAAGTTGGCGGGACCGCAGTAGTTCCAGCGATTCCTCTGGTCCTCGTAGCGGAATCCGGTCAGGTTGACAGAGGCAGGCAAAGGCGTAGTCGTGATCGTTGGCGTCAGCGTAGGACCAGTTGTGGGAGTGGGAGTCTGCGTGAGCGTGGGCGAAGGCGTTCGAGTCGAAGATGTCCCATTGGGCGTTTCGGTGACAGCCTGTCCTGCGGGTTGGAAGACCGCCTCTTCCGGCGGGTTGATCCAATATTTGACGCTGGATTGCAAAGCCTCGACCCGCGGCATGAGGCGGGAATACACCGGCGGCAAATAGAAAACGACGACGCCCAGTATCAGGACGATCGGGAAAATCCACTTACGGTTAAAATCTTTTCTCTTCATGCAAAGGATTATACTTGCAGACCCCAACCGTCAAGATTAGATAAAAGTAAGACCCCACGAAGGCGTTGCGCGACCATAAGTTTGGAGTTTGGAGTCGGGAGCTTGCTCCCGCCGTCGAACAACAGGCAGTTCGATCCCACATTAATTGCGCGGCAATGTGCGCGGAGAACGCGGCAGGAAAATGGTGAAGGATGTGCCGACGCCCATTTTGCTTTTGACTTCGATGCGCCCGTTGTGTCCCTGGATGATCTGTTTACAGATGGAAAGCCCCAGCCCGGTGCCGGAGGCTTTGCCCTCGTGTTCGCGCACGCGGTAGAACTTCTGGAACAGGTGGGGGATGGAATCTTCCGGGATGCCCATGCCGGTATCCTGCACGGCGACGGAGATCTCGTTCTCGCTGAAGTTGCCGGTGATGATCACGGAACCGTTCGGGCGGTTGTATTTGATGGCGTTGCTCAACAGGTTGAGCAGAACCTGTTTGACCTTGTCGCGGTCGGCTTCCATCAACGGCATGTCTCCGGGAACGTCCACGCGGATCTGTATGTCCATTTCCTGCGCTTTGGACATCATCACGTCCCGCACTTCGTAGATCAGGTCGGCGGAACTGAAGCGCGTCTTGCGGAATTGCACGCGTCCCGATTCGAGCCGCGCCAGGTCGAGGAACGAGGACGCCAGCGAGTTCAACCGCAGGGTTTCGTTATGGATGTTGTTGACGATCTGATCGCGCTGTTCGAGCGACATTTCGGGGCGGAGCAGAAGATAGGTGGCGGTGCTGAGCGAGGCGAGCGGCGTGCGGAGTTCGTGGACGAATTCCGCGATCAGGTCCGACTGCTGGAATAAACGCGCGTTCTCGATGGCGACCGCCGCCTGCGCCCCCAGCACGGTAAGCATGGATTCGTCCGGGTCGGTGAACCTGCCGCGTTTCTTGTTGATCACCTCCAGCACGCCGACCACCTTGTTCTTGGTGACGAGGGGAATGCCGAGCAGGGATTTGGTCGCATACCCGACGCTCTGTTCCACGTCGCCGAAGAAGCGGGAATCCTTGTGCGCGTCGTCAATGCGGACGGCTTGCCGGTTGGTGACGATCCAGCCCGCAATGCTTTTGTCGAGCGGGACGACGAGTCCGCGCATGGTGGGTTCGTCTATGTTGGTGGCAACCTGAAAGTAGAGTTGACGCGCCGTGTCGTCGTATAACAGGATGGATGCGGCTTCGGCGTGGGTGATGTCCGCCGCGGCGCGCACGATGTCGTTCAACAGCGTATCGAGGTCCAGCGTGGACGCCAGGTCGCGCGAGATCTCGATCAGGCGCAGGTAACTATCGAGGGTTTGGGTTTTGATCTCAGCCATGGAGCGCTCGCTTCGCTATTTCGGGTAATATCGAGGCGACATCGTCCATGATGACGACGTCGGCTCGTACGTTTATGTAAGTGGGTGAGTTGTTGACGACGATCAGGTGCGCGCCCCGATCCACAGCCTGCATGGGCAGACCGGCGACAGGCAGGACCTCGAGCGAGGAACCGGCGACCACCATCAGGTCGCAGTTGCGCGATTCCCTTTGCGCCTCGAACCACGCTGTCTGCGGCAACTGCTCCCCGAACAGGATCACGTCCGGTTTCAGGACCGCGGCGCACTCCGGGCAGCGAGGGATCGTCCCCTCGTCAACGAAGGACTGGATAAAGCCTCTCGAATCGAACTTTTCGAAACAGCGCGTGCAGGATAACGTTTGCAGGGTGCCGTGCATTTCAATGACGCGCTTCGACCCCGCTTTCTGGTGCAAACCGTCTATGTTCTGCGTGACGACGCTCCGCGCCAGCCCTGCGCGCTCCAGTTCGGAAACCGCAAGGTGCGCGGCGTTGGGTTGGGCATTGAAGATCTGCCCCACCAATGGGCGGAACCATTTGAAGAACCTTTCGGGATGCGTGCGGAACGTGTTGAGCGAGGCGACTTCCAGCGGTTCATCGCGGGACCACAAGCCTGTCCCCTCTGAACGAAAATCCGGTATGCCCGAGGGAGTGGAGATTCCCGCCCCGGTCAACACAACCACGCGTTTGGCTTGGCGGAACAACTCCGCCGCATCGTCAAGCGCAGTCCCGGTTGTGCGGGGGGAGGAGGTCATCGAGGCAATGCCTCTCGCTCCATGATAAAGTCAACCAGTTTGCCGACCTGGCGCGCCGTCAGGCTTTCGGGCTGGCACAGGATCGCCGGCGTTTGCAAGCGCGTGGCTTGCACGAACAATTCCGGCGCGGGGGTCAGCGTGCCGATGACCTCGTATTCGAGTTTGTCCTGCACCTGGCTGGAGGGCAGTTGCGTATCCGAACGGACGCGGTTGTTCAGGATGACGTTGATATTCCGCTTGTTGACGCCCAACGAGGCGATGTCCTCGATCAGCGCGCGGGTGCGGATGATGGTGTTGGGAACGCCCTCGAGCAGGACCAACACTTCATTGCAACGCGGAAGGATCTTCGGCGCAAAAGGCTGAATGCCCACACCCAGATCCAAAACGAGGAAACGGGCGAGCCCGGCAAGATTGGAGACCACCGCTTCGTAATTCGCCACCTGGTTGATCAGGTGCATATCCCGCGGGCGATCCGAGGCAAGCAACAGTTTGAGTCCCGAATCGTGATGAGTGAGCGATTCGCGAAGTTTATCGCGCGTCACTTCGCTGACCCTGCCCAAACCGAGCAGATCCACCAATCCCTTCGTGGAATTCAATCCCAATTCCAGCGCGAGGGAACCCTGACCGGGCAACATCTCGGCGACGATCACCTCGCTCCGGCTCTTGCTCAACAACCCCGCCGCCAGGTTCGCCGCCAGCGTGGTGATGCCCAACCCGCCGCGCGCGCTCAAAATGCCGATCACGTATCCGCGGCTCCCGTCCCCCCCGCCGGATGAGACTTTTTCCTTTCTATCTCCCGCGCGCGCCAGCAGCGTTTTCACGCGCGCCTGCAATTCGGAGGGATGCGTCGGTTTGGTCAGGTAATCGTTTGCCCCCACCTCGAAGCCGATCACCTTGTCGTCGAGTTGCGACTTCGCCGTGAACATCAAAATGGGGGTTTCAGCCGTGGAAGGATTCTGCCTCAGGCGGCGCGTGACCTCGTAACCGTCCATATCCGGCATCATCACGTCGAGCAGGATCAGGTCCGGGTCCTCCTCGAACGCCTTGTCCAGCCCCTGCTGCCCGTTGGTCGCCGCGCTGATCTGATACCCCTGGCGCTGAAGCATCAACCCCACCAGCCGAAGGGTATCCAGGTCGTCGTCAACGATGAGTATCTTGTCAGCCATAAAAAGCGTTCCTTCCCGACCAACAGTCTAGCATAAAGCAGTCACAAGAGCAAGATGAAGCGCATTGCAACTGCGCTGTTATGCTATAATACGGGCGCATCTAACGCGAGTTGTGTCCCCGCTTCATTCAAGGACGAGGAACCGCGTTACTTCGGGGATGACAGGCTTCGACGGGAGAGGCTGGTCCCGGAATGCGAGCCGAGAGGCGCCGAACTCGTAAACTCAGCGCAAACAATCAAGTGCCAACCGCACTTCCTACGCTGCCATGCCCCTCGCCGCCTAGTGTGACGAGATCATAGCAGTCGTGGCGCCAAGGCGCCACGCGTCCGCCGGCACCGCTCTCCGCCGGGTGACGGATCGGGCGAGACAAAGGTGGAGTGCCGCGCACGACGCCGCTACATGCGCGAAAGACTAGCGGCTGGTCGCAGGGAGTTCCTGTCGGACGAGACCCCTGCGATGACACGCCTTACGGCAGTTGACCGACTACGCTCGTAGATTTCCGAGGGTCGAATCTTTCGGACCCGGGTTCAATTCCCGGCATCTCCACCTCAAAATGTCCAGCCTGCGCGCTGGACATTTGTGTTATAAGAAGCGCCATGAAAAAATTCCTCTTTGGATGTCTCATCCTCCTCGCCGCCTGCCAGCCAGCAACAGCGACTCAAACTCCCGAACCTACCCTCCTTCCGACCGCGACGCTTCCTCCCACGCCCATACCTGCCACCAACACCCCCGAACCGACTCCCACCCTCGAGCCGTCCCCGACTCCGCTGCCGCGTTTCTTTACCAATCAATTTGACTCGTCCCTCGCGGGCTGGGTCATCCTGCAGGCAGGGAACGAGGCGGTCCCCAACGTCTCCACGGAGGACAACTCCCTCCGCCTCCAGATGGATTCCCCTCACACGTGGCTTTACGCGTTGTACGGCGCGCAGGATTACGCCGACGTGCGATTGGAAACGCAGTTCGTCAACAGCGCGCTCAGCCCCGCGTTCTTCGGCCTGATCTGCCGCTACAGCGAAACGGATGGATGGTTCGAATATAACGTCTCCACCGACGGCGCGTACAACGTCCTGTACGGAAAATGGCTTTCCGTTGGCGTCGCCGATTACCTCCCCATCATTGAAGGTTCGTCCAAACAGATCGGTCAAAGCGGCGAAACGCAACAAATCGGTCTGACCTGTTCCGGCGCGGTCCTTCAACTTTTCATCAACGGGGTTCTCGTTCGCAGCGTGGATGTCTCGCGTTACGAACTCACCGAAGGAAAAGCGGGACTTGCCGCGTCTTCATTCGAAAATGTCCCCGTCGTTGCCGTGTTCGATTGGGTCACCATCAGCGAACCGTAGTTCCCCTCTCCTCTCAGGAGAGGGGTCGGGGGGCAAATCCAATTCAACTTCTACGAGCCGTTAACAGTTTTCTTGCATTAGGCGGGTAAGATGTGGAAGATTTTATGTCATTGCGAGGGCGCAGCCCGAAGCAATCTCCCAATTGATACGGGGATTGCTTCACTCGCCTTAAGGCTCGCTCGCAATGACGGTTACAAGGAGCATCTCATGGGCAAAATCATCGGCATTGACCTGGGCACGACCAACTCTGTGGTGGCTGTGATGGAAGGCGGACAGCCGACCGTCATTTCGACCGCGGAGGGAGGCAGACTCTGCCCCTCGGTTGTTGCCTTCAATAAAAACGGAGAACGACTCGTCGGTCAGACCGCGAAGCGGCAGGCGGTCGTCAACTCCGAAAACACTATTTATTCCATCAAGCGCTTCATCGGTCGTCACTTCGACGAAACCGAGACCGAACGCAAGATGGTTTCCTTTAATGTTGTGAAGGGACCTTCGGACGACGTGCGCGTGAAGATCCCCGTGACGAACCGCCAATACTCCCCGCAGGAGATCAGCGCCATGGTGCTGGGCAAGTTGAAGGCGGATGCGGAGGCGTATCTGGGTCAGCCTGTCACGCAGGCGGTCATCACCGTCCCGGCGTATTTCAACGACAGCCAGAGACAAGCCACCAAGGACGCGGGCAAGATCGCAGGTCTGGAGGTGATGCGCATCATCAATGAGCCGACTGCCTCCGCGCTGGCGTATGGTCTCGATAAGAAGAAGGACGAGACGATCCTCGTCTTCGACCTCGGCGGCGGCACGTTCGACGTTTCAATTTTGGAAGTGGGCGAGGGCGTGATCGAAGTCAAAGCCACGAACGGCGATACGCACCTCGGCGGCGACGACTGGGACCAGCGCATCGTCAACTGGGCGGCGGACGAGTTCAAAAAGGAGCAGGGCATTGACCTTCGCAACGACCGACAGGCGTTGCAGCGCCTGCGTGAAGCCGCGGAGAAAGCCAAGATCGAACTCTCGTCCGTGATGGAGACGGAGATCAACCTACCCTACGTCACCGCCGATGCCAGCGGACCGAAGCACATGCAGTTGAAACTGACGCGCGCCAAGTTCGAGCAAATGACCGAAGATCTGCTCGATCGCTGCCGCAAACCGTTCGAAGCCGCGTTGAAGGATGCGGGCATGGACGCGGGCAAACTCGATGAAGTGGTGCTGGTGGGCGGCGCGACCCGTATGCCGATGGTACAGGACCTGGTGCGCAAGTTGACGGACGGCAAGGAGCCGAACAAGGGCGTCAACCCGGATGAAGTGGTCGCGGTCGGCGCGGCAATCCAGGGCGGCGTGCTGGGCGGCGAAGTCAAGGACATCCTCCTGCTCGATGTGACTCCGCTTTCCCTGGGCGTCGAGACGCTCGGCGGCGTGATGACCAAGATGATCGAGCGCAACACGACCATCCCCGTTCGCAAGACCGAGGTGTACTCCACCGCCGCGGACAATCAGACCGCAGTGGATATCCACGTCCTGCAGGGCGAACGCCCGATGGCGAACGATAACATGTCGCTTGGACGTTTCCGGCTGGACGGCATCCCGCCCGCGCTGCGCGGCACCCCACAGGTGGAAGTGACGTTCGATATTGACGCCAACGGCATCCTGAACGTGACCGCCAAGGATAAAGCCACCGGCAAGGAACAGAAGGTCACGATCACCGCCTCCACGAATTTGAACAAGGGCGACATCGAACGCATGGTCAACGAGGCGCGACAGCATGAAAAGGAAGACCGCAAGCGCCGCGAGTTGATTGATGCCAGGAACACGGCGGACAGCCTCGTGTATCAGACCGAAAAGGCGCTGCGCGATCTGGGCGACAAGGTCCCCTCCGTTGAACGCGGCGAGATCGAGACCAAGATCAACGACCTCAAGTCCGCCGCGCAAACGGACGACCTCGGGCGCATCCAAAAAGCGAGCGAAGAGGTGCAGCAGGCGTTCCACGCTTTGAGCCAGCAACTCTATGCGCAGGGACAACCCCAACCCGAAGCGCCGGGCAGACCGTCCACTCCCCCGCCGAGCGACGGCGATGTGATTGACGGCGAAGTGAAAGAGTAACAAAAGCAAAACAGGCGACCCGTTGAGAGGTCGCCTGTTTTTTGTTGTTCAACTTTATCCCTCCGCCACCGCCCAGCGATCCCGCCCCTGATCCTTCGCCTGGTACATTGCCTCGTCCGCGCGGTGGAGAAATTCCTCCCAATTCTCCTGCCCGATCCTGAACTGCGCGACCCCGATGCTGATGGTCACGGACAGGATGGTTTCATTTACGTCAATTTGGAGATTCCGAACCTGCTGGCACAGGCGTGAGGCTTGTTCCGCCGCGGCTTGCATCTGGCTATTCGGCAGGACGATCAAAAACTCCTCGCCGCCGTACCGCCCGATCATGTCGGGATGGCGGATGTGGGTTCGCAGGCGCGCGGCGACATTACGCAGCACCTCGTCACCAGCCGTGTGACCGTAGGTGTCGTTCACCTTCTTGAAATGATCGAGATCGAGGATCGAGATCGAGAGCGGGGAGCCGTAACGGTTCGAACGGATGACCTCCTCCTGCAGGCTGGAGATGATCTTGCGGCGGTTCGGCAGGAAGGTCAACACGTCCGTGTTCGCCAGTTCGTGCGCCTGCGCCAGGATCGCCCGCACCTCGATCTCCCGGATCTCCAGGGCGCGCTTCGTCTTCTGATACTCGACCTCCAATTTCTGGAAGTCTTCCAGAAGTTTTCGGCACCTTTCATCCAGACCGTTACTAGCGTGCACCTCGCCTCCCAAATTGACGTTCGAGCATGTCCACCGATAAATGGATCATTGTCGGTCTCCCATGCGGGCATGTCCGCGGCGAGTCGCAGGCTTCGAGGTCGTTGAGCAGCGCGCGCTGTTCCTCAGGCGATAACGCCTGCCCGCCCTTGACCGCCATCCGCTTGCAGACGCGCGCCGCGAGTTTGGCTTCGATCTCATTCTGCAACGGCGACTCGTCCTCTTCGAAGTCCTCGACCAGGGCGCGCAACGCGGCGGCGGGATCGCTTCCCACGAAGAGAGTCGGCATGGCGCGCACCCGAAACGTGTTCGGACCGAACTCCTCCACGTCAAAACCAAAATGATTCAACACCGGCAATTGTTCCATCAGTAATTTAGCCGCCCCCGGCGGGACGGTCACCACTTCGGGGTTCAACAACGCCTGCGACGGCACCTTCTTCATCGCGTGCTGCGTCATCAACTTCTCGAACAGCACCCTCTCGTGCGCGGCGTGCTGGTCAATGAGATACAACCCATCGGGTCCCTCCGCCGCCAGATACGTCGCGCCGATCTGACCGACAAGACGCATCAACGGGATACGAGTTACAACACCTGCGCTTGCGCCGGGTGCAGGTATTTCCGATTGACGATCCACGTTCGACTGCCCACTGCCTGCCGATAACCGATCACTGTTTACTGATAACTGATCGCTGCCCTCTGGCATCTCGTCATGCCCGATCGCCCAATCCAACCCAACGGAAGATTGCCTCGGTTCCGAGGGCGCGGTCCTCGTCGTCCCCCACAGGCTCGGCGCAACGTTCGGAACGGGAGAGTATGCCAGCAATGCCTTGCGGATGGATCGCTGCACGAAACTAAAGACCTTATCCTGATCCCTGAAACGGACTTCGGCTTTCGCGGGATGCACGTTTACGTCCACGTCCTTCGGATCCATTTCGAGGAACAGCGCGGTCAACGGAAAGCGTCCCACCATCAGCATTGTGTGATACGCCTGTAACAGGGCGGTGTTGAGCGCGATCTCGTGCACCCAGCGCCCATTGATAAAGAACGTGATCTCCCTGCGGTTGGAACGAGTCAACGAAATGGGACTGATGAAACCGGTCAAACGATAACCGTCCTCCTCCGCCGTCACTTCGAGCATCTGCTTTGCCGCGTCCACGCCGTATAGCGCGGCAAGGATGGCGCGCCGGTCGCCGTCGCCTGCGGTGTGCAGGCTGACGTTCTTTCCATCGGTCAATTTGAAGCGTTTATCGGGATACGCCAGCGCATACCGCGTAACCAGCGAATCGATGGCGCGTCGCTCGGTCACGTCGGTCTTCAAAAATTTCAAACGCGCGGGGACGTTATAGAACAGATCCTCCACGCGCACGGTCGTCCCTGTTGCAGCGCCGACTTTGGTCGGCTTTTCCGCCTTGCCTCCCTCCACCTTCAACCGCGCGCCCTCCTTCTCGTTTTCCACGCGTGAAGCGATCGTCATCCGCGACACCGATCCGATCGAAGCCAGCGCCTCCCCGCGGAACCCAAGCGTGGAGATGGAAAAAAGATCCTCGGAGCGAGCCAGTTTCGAGGTCGCGTGACGCGAGACAGCGAGTTCAAGTTCGGAGGAGGGAATGCCGCTTCCATCGTCCGCCACTTCGATCAACCTCCTCCCAGCTTCCTCGATTGAGATCGTCACGGACTTCGCGCCCGCATCCAAAGAGTTTTCCAGCAATTCCTTGACCACCGACGCGGGACGCTCGATCACCTCGCCTGCGGCGATCTGCGACGCGACCTCGGGGGAGAGCAAACGGATGGGCATGTAGAGATTATAATCGCCCAATGCGATTTACAACCATCTTCTTCGACCTCGACGACACGCTCTATCCCTCCTCGACCGGGTTGTGGAACGCGCTCAAGGAACGCATGAACCTCTACATGCGCGACCGCGTGGGCATTCCCGAAGAGGACATCCCCGTATTACGCGAACAATATTTCAAGATGTACGGCACCACCCTGCGCGGTCTGCAGGCGCGTCACAACGTGGACGCGCAGGATTTTCTCGCCTTCGTGCATGACGTTCCGCTCGGGGATTACCTGACCCCGGACCCGATCCAACGCCGGGTCATCACTTCACTGCCCACCCGAAACCTGATCTTTACAAACGCAGACGTTCACCACGCCCGACGCGTCCTCGCCGCGCTCGAACTGGACGACCTCTTCGAATTCATCGTTGACATCAACGAACTCTCCCCCTATTGCAAGCCCATGCCCGAATCCTTCGCCATCGCGCAGGAACTCGCCGACGAACCCGACCCGCGCAAATGCGTGATGATAGACGACCTTTCGCGCACCACCCGCGCCGCGTTGGACGCGGGCATGGCGAGCATCTTATACGGAACCGACGAACCCACGGCAGACGCCAGCGGCGCGTTCAAGAATTGGAACGACCTGCCGATACTGCTGGGCGATTAACGCGGCGCAGGACGAACGATCTATGGAATCAGACCGCGCGCTTCTCGCCATCGCGGCGATACTCCTCCTCGTCGTGATCTCGAACGCGGTCGTCTTTGCCTTCGTGCGCGGCATGGCAAGAGGCGGCGAATCGGGCTGGATGTCCGCGTTGAAAAATTCGTTTCGCAAACCGGGGAGCAGCCCGTCGGACAAATCCATGGACGAATTGCGGAAACGGGTGGAGGAACTCGAGGAAAAAAAGAGGAAAGAGTGACGGACGCGGCGTCTCTAACACTCTTCATACGAGGAAATTCATCGTCTTCTAATCACGTCATAGTATCGTGTACTGACGCTCGCATTGGAATGTGACCGTCGCTTATCGGAGGCTTTTGTGGATAAAACAACGAAATACATTCTTGGCATCTTCGCGGCGCTCGTCCTGTTGACGGGTTCGTTCGCGGGCGGCTTCGTAACCAGGCACGCGCTCGCGCAAACCGGCGTCTTTCCGGGCTTCGGCGAGGGTCCCATCTCCAACGTGGTCCTTCCCCCCACCGCCGCCCCGCCCGCTCCGGCGCAAACCGCCACGACTCCCGGCGAATTGCAAACGCTCTTCGTCCCCTTCTGGGAGGCGTGGGGCATCGTTCACGAACAATACGTGAACCAGCCCGTGGACGATACCCTCCTCATGCAGGGCGCCATTCGCGGCATGATGGAGGCGGTCGGCGACGATTACACCTATTACATGGACCCCCAGGTCTATGAGAACGAATCGTCCTCCCTTTCGGGCGCATACGAGGGCATCGGCGCCTTCGTGGATACGCGAGGAGACTACCTGACCATTGTCAGTCCCATCGAGGGATCGCCTGCCGAGGCTGCGGGGCTGCATCCCGGCGACATGATCATCGCCATTGACGGCGAGGACATGACCGGCTACACCCCCGAACAGGCACGGCAAAGGGTATTGGGTCCGGCGGGGACAGAGGTCACTTTAACGATCGCACGCGAGGGTGAGGCTGAACCGCTGGAGTTCACCATCGTGCGCGCAAAGATCACCGTCCCCAGCGTCACCGGTGAAATGCTCGATGGCGGCGTCGCATACATTGACATCAACACCTTCGGCGATAACACCACGGACGAACTGCGCGTGAAACTGGACGAACTCCTGACGCAAAACCCGAAGGGCATCGTCATTGACTTGCGCTATAACCCCGGCGGCTATTTGATCACCTCCGTGGAGGTCGCGTCCGAGTTTCTCGACGAGGGCGTGGTGTTGATCGAACAATACGGCGACGGTTCGCGCGACACGTACAGTGCGCTCGGCAATGGAAGGGCAACCGACCTGCCTCTCGTCATTCTTATCAATGATGGCTCGGCGTCCGCTTCCGAAATCGTGGCAGGCGCCTTGCAGGATCACGGACGCGCCGAACTGGTCGGCACGCAATCCTACGGAAAAGGCTCCGTGCAGACGCTGGCTCCGCTCTCGAACGATCAGGGCGCGGCGCGCGTGACCATCGCCAAATGGCTGACGCCCGACGGGCGCGCCATCGAAGGCGTCGGTCTCACCCCCGATCACCTCGTGGAATTGACCGAGGAGGACGCCGCCAACGACCGCGACCCGCAACTGGACAAAGCCGTGGAAATATTGCTGGGATTGGTCCCGTAACCGTAACGCGAAGTTCATTTCGCCACATCCGTAACGCGAAATTCATTTCGCCACATCCGTAACGCGAAATTCATCTCGCCACATCCGTAACGCGAAGTTCATTTCGCCACATCCGTAACGCGAAATTCATTTCGCAACCGAATTTATTTCGCAACCGAATTCATTTCGCAACCGAAAGGAGTCACCATGTTTTTCTTCGACCCGGTCTACCTCATCTTCATGATCCCCGCGTTCATCCTGATGGGACTTACCTCGTGGTACGTGCGGCACGCCTACAACAAATGGAGCCGCGTGCGCGCCTCGAGCGGATTGACCGGTTATCAGGCAGCGCAGCGACTGCTCTCGACCGGCAGCCTGTATGGCGTGGAGGTGAAAGGAACGCGCGGCGAACTCACCGATCACTACGACCCGCGCGACAAGACGCTCTATCTATCCAGCGGCGTGGCGAACAGCCCCTCGGTGGCTTCGGTGGCGATCGCCGCGCACGAACTCGGTCACGCCATGCAGGATTCGGAGGAGTACCTGCCGCTCCGCTTCCGCGCCGCGCTCGTTCCGGCGGTCAATATCGGCTCGAATTTGGGATGGATACTCATCATGGTCGGTTTGCTCCTCCGCTCCACCGATATTGGGATCGGGCTCGCCTGGCTTGGAGTGCTGTTCTTCGCGGGCGGCGCGCTCTTCGCGCTTGCCACCCTGCCGGTGGAATTCAACGCCTCGGCGCGCGCCAAACGGCTGCTCGCGCAGACCGGCATCATCCACACCGAAGAGGAGATGCGCGGCGTCAACCAGGTATTGAACGCCGCCGCGCTGACCTACGTCGCCGCGCTCGTCACCGCAGTCATCCAACTGCTCTACTACATCCTCCTCGTCGGCGGATTGGGCAGGCGCAGGGATTAGGTCTCGATACAGGCGTTGCGATGGTTGAGTAGCGTTCGTTGCGTATCGAAACCCGCAACGCCTTACTCGACCGCCAATCGAGGTAACACCCGCGAGAGATGCGCGGGTGTTTGTGTATAATCCCTTCAAATGCGGAAATTCCTGTTCATCCTCGTCCTTTTCCTCGGCGCCGCGTTCGTCTATCTCAGTTTCGGGGAAATCGAGATCATCCTGGAAACCCTCCAAAAAGGAAACCTCTGGTTCGTCCTGCTTGGCGTCCTCTTCCAGGGCGCGTGGTTTCTCGTGGCAGGCTCGACCTATCTTTCGCTGTATCGCGTGCTCGGCATGGATGGAACGGTTTTCAAACTTTCGCTCATGGCAGTCGCCGCGAACTTCGTCAACATCGTGGCTCCCAGCGCGGGCATGGGTGGGATGGCGGTCTTCATCAGCGACGCGAACCGCAACGGGCAATCGCCCGGCAAGGCGACCATCGCCGGCATGTTATACCTGCTGCTCGATTACGTGGCTTTTCTGTGCGTCCTCACGCTCGGATTGATCGTGCTTTTCCGGCGCGACAACCTCGACCCGACGGAGGTCGCAGCCTCCGCGGTCATATTTGCCATTGCCCTCGTGCTGGGTTTTCTGCTTTATCTCGGTTCGCGTTCCGCGGTCTCGCTCGGCAACGTCCTGGCGTGGATGGCGCGTCTCGTCAACCGCCTCGTCAAGCCCTTCATCCATCGCGAGCATGGCGGGCATCGCGAGTATCTCAGCGAGACGAGGGCGCACGAATTCGCCCACGAACTGGCGGCGGACCTCAAATCCCTTCCCGAACGCCCGCGCAGTCTCATCAAGCCGTTGTTGTTCGCGTTCGCAAACAAGACGTTGATGATGTGCGTCCTGACTGCGGCTTTTCTTTCCTTCCGCGTTCCATTCAGCGCCGGCACGATCATCGGCGGTTTTGCCATCGCCTATCTCTTCCTCATCGTCTCCCCCACGCCGTCCGGCATCGGCATCGTCGAGGGCGTCATGCCCCTCGCCCTTTCGTCCCTGCGCGTTCCCTGGAGCCAGGCGATCATCATCACCCTCGCCTACCGCGGCATCACCTTCTGGCTGCCTCTCGGAGTCGGCGCCATCGCGCTCCGCATCCTCAACCGCGACAGAAAATGATTCCCACCCGGAAAACTCCATCGTGGTGTAAAAAATGCCTCTAGCCTCCCTTCTGGATTTCTGGAAACGGGACCCGGACACTGCCCCCAACCTCGTCGCCTGGCGGACGCTTCCTCCGCGCCCCGCGCAGACGCATCCCTTCCCGTCCGATCTGCCTGCTCCGCTTTCCCAAGCCTTGATCGCCGCCGACATCCATTCCCTCTACTCCCACCAACTCGAAGCGTGGACCCACGCCCGCGCCGGCGAACACCTCGTCCTCTCCACCGGCACCGCCTCGGGCAAGACCCTCGCTTACAACCTGCCGGTCATCTCGGAACTCATTGCGAATCCAAATTCCCGCGCGCTCTACCTCTTCCCCACCAAAGCCCTCGCGCAGGATCAGTTATCAGTGATCAGTAATCAGTTATCAGTTCTCCAATCACTGATCACTGGTCACTGGTCACTGATCACTTCCATTTACGATGGCGACACCCCTCAAAAAGACCGCGCCCAGATCCGCAAAAACGCGCGTATCGTGTTGACCAATCCCGACATGCTCCACACGGGCATCCTCCCGCATCACACCAACTGGCTGGAATTCTTCAGCAATCTCGAATTCGTCGTCATTGACGAGGCGCACACCTATCGCGGCGTCTTCGGTTCGCACGTGGCGAACGTCATCCGCAGGCTCAAACGCGTGGCAAACTTTTATGGAAGCGCGCCGCAATTCATCCTGGCTTCCGCCACCATCGGCAACCCAAAGGAACTCGCGGAAAAACTCATCGAAGAACCCGTTCGCCTCATTGATCACGACGGCTCGGCGCGCGGACCGCGTCACTTCCTCATCTACAACCCGCCGCTGACGGACAAATCCCTCGGCTTGCGGAAATCGTCCCTGCTCGAAGGTGTCAGGTTCGCGCAGGATTTGCTGAATCAAAACGTTCAAACCGTTGTCTTTGCGCGCTCGCGAAGAAGCGTCGAAATCATCCTGACCTACCTTCAACAAAACCAGCCTTCCCGCGCAGCGTCCAATACTCCAATCTCCCAATCCTCGATCCGCGGCTACCGCTCGGGCTATTTGCCTTTACAACGGAGAGAAATAGAAAGGGGTTTAAGAAACGGAACGGTCAAAACCGTCGTCGCCACGAACGCCCTCGAACTGGGCATGGACATCGGCGGGCTGGGCGCCGCGATCCTCGTCGGCTACCCGGGCACCGTCGCTTCAGCGAGACAGCAGGCGGGTCGCGCGGGACGCGGGCTCGAATCCGCTGTCAGCGTATTGGTCGCCTCCGCCAATCCCATTGACCAGTTCCTCGCGCATCATCCCGAATACTTCTTCGAGCGTTCCCCCGAGCGGGCGCTCATCAATCCCGATCATCTTTTGATCCTTCTCGAACATCTGCGCTGCGCCATGTTCGAATTGCCGTTCCAAAAAAACGAAGGCTTCGGTTCGTTGCCCGCACAAACCATCGAAGAATACCTCCGCTTTCTACTTTCCACTGGCGAAGCCCATCTCTCGAACGAAAAATACTACTGGATGGCGGACCAATATCCCGCCGCGAACATTTCGCTGCGTTCCGCCTCGCCGCAAAGCGTCGTGTTACAGGCAATGACCGAGGACGATAAGCCGTGGACCGTGGGGATTGTGGACGGCGAAAGCGCCGCCTGGCTGACTCATCCCGGCGCGATCTACCTGCACGAAGCCCAGCAATATTTTGTGGAGGAGTTGAATCTCGAGGATCACATCGCGCGCCTCAAACCCACCGTCAGCGATTACTACACCGAACCATTACGCCAAACTGCCATCGCGCTGGGCGGAGTGAGCGATAGCGAACGCAGTCGAAGCGCGGACAAAGCCTGGGGCGAACTGCAAGTCACCACACAGGTCACCGCCTTCCTCAAACGCCGCTGGTACACGCACGAAACCCTCGGACAGGAACCGTTGGATATGCCTCCCTCCGAATTGCAGACGACCGGATACTGGCTGACTCTCTCCGAAGAGACGGTGACGCGTCTGCGCGCCGCCGGAGCCTGGTCCAACGACCCGAACGACTACGGACCCGACTGGAACAAGATCCGCGACCGCGTCCGCGCGCGGGATGGGTACAAATGCCAGGTGTGCGGAACACCCGAATCCACGCGCCAACATGACGTGCATCACAAAATTCCATTCCGCGCGTTTGTACGGAGTGCCAAGTCTCCAGACTTGGCAGCGAAGTCAGGAGACTTCGCGCTCCAGCAGGCGCTCCAACAAGCAAACCGCCTCGAAAACCTGACCACGCTCTGCCCCTCCTGCCACAAAAAAGTGGAGGAGAACGTCCGCATGAGAAGCGGGCTGGCAGGGTTGGCGTACGTGCTGGGCAACCTCGCGCCGCTGTTCCTCATGTGCGATCCATCCGATCTTGGCACGCACATCGAACCGGTCAAGAACCAAACCTTCGGCGGACCGACCGTTGTCCTGTACGATTCCGTCCCTGCGGGAATCGGCTTCAGCGAAAAACTCTTCGAGATGCACGACGAGTTGATCGCGCGCGCGTACGAACTGGTCGGTGAATGCGCGTGCGAGGACGGCTGTCCCTCGTGCGTGGGACCGGGCGGCGAAAATGGATATGGCGGCAAACGGGAAACGCTGGAGATTTTGAAAATCCTTAGCGGGGTTGTATGAAACAACCATTCTACCGAAAATCAACCCTCCCGATCATAAGTATTATCGTCCTGTTCCTGCTCGCCTGCAACGCGACGTTTACCTATGGTTATCCCACACCGACCTTTGTCCCACCCACAGAGCCGCCAACCGCAACATCTGCCCCGCGCCTGAGCCAGCAGGTGACGCTGGTATCGCAGCCGTACATCGAGGCGAATCAGGATCCCGTATTCACCATCACCGCGCAGATCCCGCAACTTTCCGGCAGCGACGATCCGCGCGTGACGACGTTCAACCAGAGACTCAACGACCTCGTACAAAAAGAGATCGCCGCGTTTCGCGGGGAGTTTACGAACGCGCCCGCGACGGAAGCCGCAACCAACAGTTTTCTCGAAGTCAGTTATACGTTGATCTCGCAATACGGCGACCTGTGGAGTTTCAAATTCGTCTTTTTCTTCTACAGCAACGGCGCGGCGCATCCCGGCGATTACCACCTCACGATCAATTACGATCTCCAGGCGGGACGCGAACTGTCGCTCGGCGATCTCTTCCTCCCCAACTCGAATTACCTCGAGACGATCTCGAATTACTGCGTCAGCGAACTCGGCAAACGGGAGGTCGGTTTCGAGGGCGGCTTCGAAGAGGGCGCGCGACCCGCCCTCGAAAACTACCGCAACTGGAACGTCGCCCCCGACGGCTTGTTGATTACGTTCGACACGTATCAGGTCGCGCCCGGCGCGGCGGGACCGCAGGCGGTCATTGTGCCGTACGACCGGTTACAGGAGGCGATGGACCCGCAGGGACCGTTGAAAGCCGTCGTTCCATAGCCGACATGAGCCAAACGAGGTTCGACCGAGACCGGAACATTCCCGAAGGAGGGGTGTTATAAATCCAGGAGCGCCTGCTCCCTGCGCCGGTTTTCAGGGACGAAACGAAAGGCGGAAATATGTTACTCCAAGCCACGGTGGTCGTGACGTTGTTCGCCATGGCGGTCACACTCTGGATGGGGTTTTATTTATTTGCCAGGGGGTTTCCCAGCAGGATGACCTTGCGCGTGGTCATCGTGATGCTGGCGCTTTCGGGTTTCTTCTTCGGCGCGTACAACAATATCTTCGTCCAACTGCCCGGCTCCGCGGGGATACGCGCGGCGCTGCTGGTGATCGTGCTTGCCGGCTGGTACAGCGTGACCTTTCACATCATGTCCGAACGCGATCAGAAGCGTTACCGAGCCGTCGAATGGGGAGTCTACGCGCTCGGCGCGGCGACGATCGCCCTGCTTTTGCAGCCCGGCTCGTTCATAGACGAGGAGGGCAACGCGCTATTCGTGGCGCACATGAACCCCCAGGGCTGGGCGTACCGCGTGTATGGGGCGTATCAGTTCATTGTCTCGTTTGGGATCATGCTCAACCTGCTGGTCGGCGACCGCGTGGGTTTGACGCCGCGCGGCAAATATTTCCTGGTCACTTCGCTCTTCCCGGTGGTTTCCGTCGTCTATGGCGTGATCTCGCTGGGAAGCCCCAACCCCGCGCCGCGCATCATCCAGGATCTGCTGGCTTTCTGCGGGGTGTTCGTGCTGGGACTCTCGGTGGCGCGCCACCAAACCCTGACCGAACGCCGCACGACGCTTCAGGACTTCCCCCTGACCACCTTGTCCATACTGGGGCTTGCCGCCATCGCCGCCTACTTTGCATGGAGGGGAAGTATGCCTCCGCAAAATCTTTCAACGGTCGTCGGTTTTGTCATCCTGGCGGTCGGGCTTTACGATCTGTCGCGCGAGTTTTTGGAACGCCAGCGCGCCCGCAGCGAAAGCCGCCTCCGAAAGCAGTTTCGTCAACTCGAGAGTGAAAGCGCCGGGGATGGCGAACTCAAGTCCCGGTTGCAGGATGGATTGGATCTGTTGTGCCGGATGCTCGACGCGCCGGGCGGGTTTGTGGCGGTGCGTCGGGGAGGGGAATTCGTGGTTATGGCGGGCAGGTCCTCGGTCCCGGTGGGAAGCGTGTTGTCCGAATCCGCGGTGGCGTGCGAGGACGTATCCCATCCGCAGGCGGAGCAGTTATCATCGGTCGCCTGGCTCGCTCCCTCGTTCGAAGGTCAAACACAGGTGGCGGTCGTGGGAATCGAAAAATCGGAGTCGCGGCTGGAGTATTCGACCGGCAGCCTCGAACTGCTGGCGGAGGCGGCGGATCAGATCGGCACGATCGTGTCGTTAGGCAACCTGCAGCCGAAGCGCAGGGCGGTTGAATCGGAGGGTGCAAACGAGTTGAAATCCGCGACCAGCGAGATGCTGGATTCGATTTCGTCCCATCCCGATGAGGGGTTCGTCAGGATGGTGGAGGAGGCGCTGCGTCACCTGCCCGATACGATCACGCTGGGGCAATCGCCTCTCGCGGATAGAATGGGGATTCGCGCCGGGACGCACGTCGAGCGCGGGAAACAACTCCAGCAACTGCTCATGGATTCGATCGAACTGTTGAAGCCCGCGGAGAAACGCCCGCCCGAACCGCTGCCGCGCGTTTGGTATAACCACGCCGTCCTGCACGACGCGTACGTGGAAGGCGTGCAGAACCGCGAGATCATGGCGCGGCTGTACATCTCCGAGGGGACGTTCAATCGCACGCGGCGCAACGCCATCCGCGGGCTGGCAAGGTTGCTGATGGAAAAAGCCAGCCGGTAGTCTTCGACCAACCCCGCAGACCCTAAAGGTTTCATAAACCTTTAGGGTCTTTTTGTTTGGCGGATATTGGCGGTCTTTTCGGCGTCTTCTGGCAGTTCGTTCCCTGGTTTTGGCAGTCGCAAAATGCGAAAGTGGGAATGACCAAAAGGAGAACGACATGAACAAACACACGCTCTTCACGAAAGTCCGGGATTACTACACGGACCTGGTCGTCAAACTCGGCGATGCCCGCGACGAGATCACGATGGTCTACCTTTCGTTCGACAGCGGCGAATGGGCGACCAGGATCGGCGACGCGCTTTGTTCGAGGGCGCTGTCGGGCGTAAAAGTGCGACTGATGGTGGACGAATTCGGTCAGTTGCTCGATGAACCCCGTCACGCCATCAGGAATATCGGCTTGTTCCGCCGCCTGCGTTCGCATGGCGCGCAGGTGAACGTGTTCCGCCCCGCTTCCCCTTTGCACGTCAACAACCGTATGCACTGCAAGTTCGCCGCCATTGACGGCCGCACGGTTTTTCTCGGCGGGTCGAACATCGGCGATTACTATACGACGTGGACGGACACGAACATGCGCGTGGACGGGGACTTCGGCGGGACGTTCCACAACGTTTACGACTTCCTGCTCGCCCACTCACAGGGCGACGCCGCCGCCGCCCGTTCATTCGAAACGAGGGGCTTGCCCGCTGGAACCGACGAACTTTTCCTCACCCTCCCCAGCCAGCGACAGGACATCCGCGCCGCGTTGATGCAATTGATCCTGAAAGCCGAAAAAGCCGTTTACATCCGCACTTGGTACTTCCTGCCCGACGAGGAAATGTTGAAAGCGCTCTGCGAACAGGCGCGCCGGGGCGTGCAGGTCAACGTTCTGCTTTCGCACGAGACGCGCGTCCGCCCCGTGGATTTCGCGAACTACATCCACGCGCACAAACTGGTCTGCGCAGGCGGAAACGTGTATCGGTACAAAGGGAAGTACATGCACAGCAAAGCCGCCTGGAACGATCACGGCGATGTGATCCTCGGTTCTGCAAACCTCGACCCTCACTCGATGCGCCTCAACTTCGAATCCTGCCTGCAAACCAACGACCCGGCGCTGGCATGGGAACTGCGCCGCGCGTTCTATTCCGACCTGGCACACAGCCCGCGGCAAACGCCCGAAGCGTTTTCCCGTCGTTCCGCGACCGACAGGGCGATCACCTACGCCTGCAACCTCGCGTCGCCCTGGTTATGAAATCGGAGGCGCAAATGAAAACCCGGAACATCCTCTTCACGGCAACTTTCCTCACGATCCTCTTCCTCTATCGTCAGTCCATCTCCGACCTTTTACGCATCATCGGGGACCAGGAAGCCGTTTCAGCGTACCTGCAAGGATTTGGCGCGTGGGGTCCGCTCGCGCTTTTCATTTTGATGGTGGCGCAGGTGTTCGTAGCGGTCATCCCCGGTCATGCCCTGATGGTGACAGCAGGATATGTCTACGGCGCGACCGGTTTGTTGGTCATTATCACAAGCACCGTCCTCGGAAGCCAGATCGCGTTCTTCATCGCGCGGCGTTACGGAAGAAACCTGATCTACAAACTCGCCTCTCCCGGGGTCGTCCAGCGCTGGGACGGCATGGCGCGGGATCAGGGCGTCCTGTTCTACTTCTTCGCCTTCGTCCTGCCCATCTTTCCCAGCGACCTGATGTGTTACGTCGCGGGGCTTGGCGTCATTCCAGCCCGACGCTTCCTCCTGGCGAACGCGCTGGGACGATCCGTCGTTGCGATCAGCATCACGCTGATCGGCATGTATGGATTGAACCCGCCTCTCTGGTTCTGGCTCGCTGCAATGGGCGGCATGGCAGCCTTATTCGCCGGTTGGTTCATTTTCAAGAAACGAAGAGGCGCGAAGGTCTACGCTGAGTGACGCTCGACTAAAATTTCATACGGCACGCCGCGCACCTCCCAACCCCTGCCGTTCGTCTCGCCTTTTACCGTGACCGGCAGCAACTTTGCCGGCGCGCCCGTATTTGGATACCAGATGCGATTCTCCATGGGCAGGATGAACAGACCGTCGTTATCGCCGACCGGCGTAAAGTTCGCGTTCGGCTCCCCCTTGAACACGGAAAGTCCCAGCCGCGAGCAAAGTTCGTTCGCAAATGCGATCACGTCCTGCGAGGGCAGACCGATCTCGCTCACGTTCAGGATCTGATCGCTGTTGAAGTCTTCGTCAACGGCGTTGGACAAATCGTGCCGCGCGATGAACTCGAGGATATTTCCTGCCGGGTCCTTGAAGTAAACGGCGTCCGCGTTCCAGCCCTCGTGATGAAAATGATCGTTCCCGCGTTCGTCCTTCAGGAAAGGCGCGCGCGGCGCAAGCCATTCCCTGGCGGCGAGAATCTGGTTCTCGGGAATGTTGAACGCGAAATGATACGCGCCGTCGAAACCGTCCGTCTTGAAGAAGACCAGATCCGTCCTGCCTGCCTTCACCTCCAGCCTCGTACTGGAAGCATGGACGGACAATTCGAGCGCGTTCGAGTAAAAATCCGCCAGCGCCTGCAACTCCGTCGAAAGAAGTTCAAGATATGTTATATCCATTTGCAATCGCCTTTCTCATCTTCATCCTTCACCTTCCATCCTTTCCCTACTCCTCGCGCAGCCACTTCTTCACCGCCTCATGCGGATGTACGTATTCCAACATTCTGTCAATCAACTTGTTCGGGTCGGAATCACGGAATAAGGCGTCGCGGTGTTCCTTGAAGATGAAGCCCTCCTCCACCGCATGATCGAGCGCGGCGAGCAAGGGGACGTAATAATCTTTCACATTCAGCAAGCCGACAGGCTTTTCGTGCGCGCCGGTCTGCGCCCAGGTGACCGTCTCGAACAATTCGTCGAACGTGCCGAAGCCGCCGGGCAGGGCGATGTAGCCATCTGCCAGTTCGTGCATGCGCGCCTTGCGGGCGTGCATGTTCGGGGTAACATCCATGCGGGTGAGACCGTCATGCGCAAGGACGGCGGTGTTCATGGAGGGGATGATGACGCCGATCGCCTCGCCGCCCGCCTCGACCGCCCCATTCGCCACCGCGCCCATGAGACCGGTCCTCCCGCCGCCATAGATGAGGCGGATACCTCTTTCAGCGAGGACTCTGCCCATCGTCCGCGCGGCAGCGATGTAGTCCGCGTGAACCGAGTCCGAAGATCCGCAAAAGACACAAATCGAGTTCATGGATTCATCCTTTTATATACAATCGGCGAAGTTGACGTTCTCCAACGTCAAATTGCGCTGAAAATCAATGCGGAATATTGTAACAGCCCTGTAAACAAACTCTAATCATTTTCCTATACGGAGTTCCTTCCCTTTTTTGGTAGAATACCCGTACTTATCAGGAGAAGATCAATGGCAGGCATGGAACGTTTCACACAACGCGCAAGGCGTGTTCTCAGCATCGCACACCAGGAGGCTGAACGCGCCCGCAACGACAATATCGGAACCGAGCACCTTCTGGTTGGATTGATGGAAGAGGAGGGCGGGGTTGCGGGGCGCGTCCTGCGCGAACTTGGCATGACGCTGGACCGCGTGCGCGAAGTGATTCGACGCGTCACGGGTCCATCGAGCAGTTTCGACCCCAACCGCGTCGAACTTTCAGTCGAAACGCAACAGGTGCTGGAACATGCTGTGGAGGAAGCGCGGCGACTCGGGCATCATTACATCGGCACTGAACACATCCTTCTGGGACTCGTGCGCGTGGAAGGCACGGCGACGGAGGTGCTGCGCAGGCTCGGCGTGACATCCGAACAGATCCGCAGGCAGACCCGCCGCGTGTTGAACGAATCCGCTTCCCCCTCCGCGGCGACGCCTGCCGGCGTGGGACCCGCGCGGGGCGCGGCGCCGGGACAGAAAACCCCGCTGGTTGACCAACTCGCCTCCGACCTGACCGCCAAAGCCGAGGAAAAGAAACTCGACCCGGTCATCGGGCGGCAGATGGAGATCGAGCGCGTCATCCAGATCCTGGCGCGCCGCACGAAGAACAACCCGGCGTTGATCGGCGAACCGGGCGTGGGCAAAACCGCCATCGTGGAGGGACTCGCGCAGCGCATCGTGGAGGGCGACGTTCCCGCGCCCTTGATGAACAAACGGCTGCTGCAACTCGACGTGGGTTCATTGGTCGCAGGCACGATGTATCGCGGTCAGTTCGAGGAAAGACTTAAGCGGGTCATTGACGAATTGAAGCAATCCGGGGCGATCCTGTTCATTGACGAGGTTCACATGCTGGTCGGCGCGGGCGCCGCCGGGTCCTCAGTGGACGCGGCGAACATCCTCAAGCCCGCCTTATCGCGCGGCGAACTGCAGGTCATCGGCGCGACCACGATGGACGAATATCGCAAATATATCGAGTCGGACGCCGCGCTCGAAAGGCGTTTCCAGCCCATCCAGGTGGAGGAACCCACCGAGGAGGAGACCATCGAAATCCTCAAGGGAATCCGCCCGGCGTACGAGGAGCATCATCATCTTGTGATCTCGGACGAGGCGCTCGAAGCCGCGGCGCATTTGTCCTCGAGGTACGTGACCGAACGTTTCCTCCCCGACAAGGCGATTGACCTGATAGACGAATCCTCCTCCCGCGTGCGCATGTACAAGAGTCCCGCCGCAAAACAGGCAAAGGACCTGTTTGGGCAGTTGCGGCAGGCGCGCCAGAACCGTACGCTCGCGCAGGAGGAAGGCAACAGCGAGGACGTGCGCGAATGGGAGGAACGCGAGATCGAATTGAGCGAACAGATCGAACGCATCCGCACCGGTTGGGACCGCGCCAGCAGTCCCGTCGTCTCTGCGGAGGACATTGCCGAGGTCGTCTCCATGTGGACCGGCGTTCCGCTCATGCAACTCGCCGAGGAGGAATCGCAGCGCTTGTTGAAAATGGAGGACGAACTCCGCAAAGATATTATCGGGCAGGAGGATGCCATCGTGGCGATCAGCCGCGCCGTCCGCCGCGCCCGCGCCGGGTTGAAGGACCCGAAGCGTCCCATCGGCTCGTTCATGTTCCTGGGTCCGACCGGCGTCGGCAAGACTGAACTCACCAAAGCCCTTGCCAAATTCATGTTCGGCAGCGAGGAAGCCGCCATCCAACTCGACATGTCCGAATTCATGGAACGGCATACGGCTTCGAGATTGGTCGGCGCGCCTCCCGGTTACATCGGTTACGAGGAAGCCGGTCAACTCACCGAGGCGCTGCGCCGCAGACCCTATTCGATCGTGGTATTCGACGAGGTGGAAAAGGCGCATCCCGAAGTCCACAACATGCTGTTGCAGATCATGGAGGAGGGACACCTCTCCGACGCGAAAGGCAGAAAGGTGGACTTTCGCAACGCGATCATCGTGATGACCTCCAACATCGGCGCGGACGTGATCAAGAAGCAGTCCACGCTTGGTTTTGCGCTCAAACGCGACGAAGTCACGGAGGAACGTCTCTCCTACGAGGAGATGCGCAAGAAGTTGAACGAATCGCTCAAGCGCGCCTTCCGCCCCGAGTTTATCAACCGTCTGGATGCGACTGTCATCTTCCGCGCCCTCAACAAGGACGACATCAAGAAGATCGTCTCGCTCGAACTGGCGAAGGTCGCCGACCGCCTCAAGGAACACGACCTGAACCTGACCGCCACGCCCGAAGCCCTTACAACGCTGGCAGATTTGGGCTACGACGCGGAGTTCGGCGCGCGTCCGTTGCGGCGCGTGATCCAGCAAAAGGTGGAGGATCCGCTCTCGGATAAATTGCTGAGCGGCGATTTCCGTCACGGCGATTCGATCCTGGTCACGCTCGACCCGGACGGGGAGATCATCCTCGAACGCGCAAGCCGGCCGGAAACCGAACCCGAAAAGGAAGAAGCGCCGGTGGTGTGAGAAAAATTGGAGATAAACGGTGAAGACAACAGAATACTTTGTATCCAGCGTGTTGTCTCGCCGCCCTTACCTGAAAGAAGAATGGATTAAGTTCGTGTTGGAAAATCATATTCGCAAGGAAGCACAGGAAAACGGACGCATACGATATTGGGCTTTTATATCCGAACTTGGAAAATATCTGCGGGTAGTTACCGAGTCCGATGGTGAGACTGTTCATAATGCCTTTCCGGATCGCGGTTTCAAACCATAGGAGGCAGGCATGAATTTTGAATATCATCAAGAAACCGATATGCTTTACATCAAACTTGCAAGCGGTGTGAGCGTTGAATCCGAGGAGATATCTCCGGGCGTCGTGGTTGATTACGATGAAAACAATCACGCAATCGGGATTGAAATCGAGGACGCCAGCAAATTCATTGATCTCACGCGGCTGGAACTGACCGCGATGCCAATCGCCAACCTTGTCATCAGCGAAAGAATGCCGGCAGGGGCGTGATGTCAGATGCGGTATTTTTGGAGAGCAGGGAGAGTCGTCCCTGCTCTTTTTATTTCGAGAGATCACCCTGCCCCCCTCGCGGATGCGGATCGAAACTCTTGGTCCCGACCGGTAATACTTTCTTAATAAGATTCGGCGGATTCGGGTCGTCTGTTGGGTGAAGGCAATTTTATGAAACGCCGCATGGTTTGGCGGCGGAAAAGGAGCAGTCATTATGAACACCAATCTTCAAACCGCGACGCTGGCTGGGGGATGCTTCTGGTGTCTCGAAGCCGTTTACGATGAGATCAAGGGCGTGCATTCAGTGGAATCAGGCTATGCCGGTGGGCACGCGCCGAACCCGACCTACCGCCAGGTCTGCGACGGGGATACGGGGCACGCGGAAGTCGTCCAGATCCATTTCGACCCGAATGTCGTCGCGTACCGCGACCTGTTGAACGTGTTCTTCGCCATTCACGATCCCACCACCCTCAACCGCCAGGGCGCGGACGTGGGCACGCAATACCGCTCCGCCATCTTCTACCACGACGAGGAGCAGAAGCGCATCGCCGGGGAACTCATCGAGGAATTGAACGCGCAGAAGATCTGGGACAAGCCCATCGTCACCGAAGTCACGAAGTTGGACAAGTTCTACGCGGCGGAGGATTATCATCAGGAATACTTCGCGCGCAATCCGTACCAGCCCTATTGCATGGCGGTCGTCGCGCCGAAGGTGGCGAAGTTCCGCAAGCATTTCCTCGACATGTTGAAGAAGCAACCGGCGTAATAAAAAGAGCGCAGGGAATTCCCTGCGCTCTCGGTTTCACCCTCTACTTTCGTTGCCGGCCGGATCGAGATTTTCTCCTGGCTTTTTTCATCTCGGAAAACAATTCGTCCAACGTCATGTCGGCGAAGAGAATTTTTCGTTCCTCAACGTAATCGCCATACCCCGTTGTGAATTGATTTACAAAGCGAACCGTATTGACAACGCCGATTTCCTTGTAAAGAACCCTCAGCGCTTCTTTTGTGATCTCCGCAAGCGGAAGCGTATCTGCTATCATGTTATAACTCCTGCGCCAGTTCAAGAGGCGAAACAGCCTTTACCTTCAAGCCCGGAATTTTCCTGGCTTTTTTCAAAAACACCTCATCGCATGTGCAAAAATAATCCACCTGCGCGTCCTCCGCGGCAGCCAAATGCACAGCATCCAAAAAATGTATACCGAGAGCAACAAACTCCCTCGAACGTTTCTCTATTTTCGAATTCATGCTCACGAAATTTTTTGCTTTCGAGACGACCTCCAGTGCATACTCTTTGCGAATTTGGCTGGGGCTGCGATTAATCTCGAAAAGTAAAATCTCGGACGAAACAAGTTCGATCCTGCCAGCTTCCACCAGAGAAAGGACACCCAAAACTGCATCTGCTTCGAGCGTAATTCGGAGATGAGACCTGGTGTCCAATGGTCGTTGAATGCTACAGGTGTCAAGATATACTGCAAGCATGATCTACTCGAATTATAGCATGGTCACATAGTTGTCGCGCCAAAGGGTTAAACCTTTCGGGATTGCTTCAGGGTAATTCGTGATCAATTATCGCACCCGATCACTTCAAATATCCATGTTTTCGGCATCGAGAGCAGGGGTTTATACCATTCGGGGCGCGAGAGAATTTTGTGCGCGTCGAACGGTTGACCGATTTCCCCCACGAACAAATACCCGATCTCCAATTCGCAAAGCCGTTCCAACGCGGGTCGTTGATCGAAATCCAGATCGTTCGGCAGCAGAACGGTTACGCGGTTCGTCAACGGCGCGATCCAGGCGCCGGCATCCGCGCCCACCTCCCCTTCGGAGGACTCGAACGGCATGACCTTCAACGCTGTGGACGCGATCCCGATTCGCGCCTGGACCGGCAACTGCTCCTCCACCCAAGCCATCGCGACCACGTCGTCATTCCCCGCGATCGCGCAACAACCGGAGGGATACAGGTTGTAGGTGAAAAAGGCGTGTATCGCCACGCCCCCAACCGCAAGCAGACCGACATATTTGCCCCACGCAAACCGTCCCCGCAATTTCCCCTCCAAGCCAGCCAGCCCCAACCCGCCAAGCAGGGACAACGGAAGGAAAAGGATCATTTCAACGAACGGTCTATCCAGCAGGGTCAAATCCCTGTAGCCGGGAATCCAGGTCACGGGGACGAACAGACTTCCCAACAGGAGGGTGGTTGCCAACACAGAAACAAAAGTCAAACGCGGATAAACCATCCACGCAAAGATGGATAGCAAAAGAACCAGCGCCGTAATCGGGAGCCCCTTGTGAAGATACGGGTCGAAAACCAGCGCAAGGACTTCCCGCCGCTGAATGAAGAAGTACTCCAGCGAGGTCGCAGCGACAACGACGACGAAGGCAAAAGACATCCACGTTCGGGATGATTTTTCCAGCCGCGTCGCAATGACCCATGCGAGGAGTACGATCGCCAAAACGACCAGCGACCGGCTGTGCGTAAGAACGGCGGTGAACGCGCCCATCCCAAGCAGTCCATAAAGCATCCAACGCCTTCGCGCAGATATTATGTCCCTGCGCCGGGCGAACAGATAAGCCAGCCCAAGCACAAACAGGATCGGACCCAGACTCGTCAGGGCGGGGTATTTTCCCCAGTTCACGGCGTGGGCGGGCATGTACCAGCCAAAGGCGGAAAGGACGATTGCAAAGACTCCCGCCCACTTCGAATTGGTCTCATGCCTGACCGGAAAGAATACGGAAAAGGGGACCAACGCCAGAAATATCTGCCCGAATACCAGCATGGCGGTCGCGACCTGCGCGCGGGAAACGGAGGCGAAGAACGCGGTCTGGAAATGGAAACCCGCGTGGTAATAATTCGCGGACAGCCAGTCGAAGAGCCACGAGCCGCCATGCGCCAGGATGTTTTCGACGATCGAATAGTGCGTCGCCGAATCGAAATACAGGGGGAGTATTGCCCTGGAAATATACGCCAGCCTGAGGAGGACAAAGAGGAAAAGGAACAGGCTGAGGATAAGGCTCGTTGATCCGGGAGCAGGTTTGGGTCGCGGTCTGAAGCGGAAGAGGAGCGGGAGGAGGGCAGCGGCGGAGAGTCCGATCAACGTCAATCCGATATATCCTCCCACATTCCAAAACAGGGAAAGGATCAGGACCGGCGCGATCCACCCGGCGACGCCCAGCGAAAAATATTCCACCGGTGTCAGCGCGTCGCCAAAGCCAGCCCGCAACGCCGAAGCGACCAGGCATTGGCTTGCGAGCGCGCAAACCAAAACGACGGCGACCAGACTCCAATGGTCCGCAAGGACCGAAAGACCGTCCAGGAGCGCGGTCATGGATAGGAGGGATACGAGGGCTTGGTGCGCGTGGGTGTGGGGGGGAACGGCTGGAACTGTGTGGGCGTGGAGGTGGGCGAACCCGTCAACGGGATTGCGGTGGGTTCGGTGGGCGTGATCTCCGGCGTGGCGCTCACCACTTCAACGGTCGGGAACGCCAGCCCGATGATGGACAGGTATCCTTCCGCCAGCAGGTCTCCGCCGCGCGTCGAAAGGAGCATCAGGTGAAGGGTTTCGCCGGGCGGGACTTTTTCGCCGGTGCAATACGCATTGTTGCGCGCGACGCTGAGCCGCCGGCAGTTGTAATCGTACTCGTCCCCTGCGCGCAGGATCTTCAAACGGAAGTGAGGGAAGGAGAGACTCGGCAGGAGCAGGTTGACCAGCATGTTTCCTTCGGCGTCGAGGCTGAAGGAGACTATACAGGGTCCGCTGTGTTCCTCGCTACAGTACGTCAGTTCGGAAACAGGACCTTGTTGAAGTGCGTTGGGCGGGTCCTCGGCGTTGTCCCCGCGCAGGGACACAACCCCAACGACAAGCAAAACTGTGACGAGAATGCCGAGGATGATCCATTGTTTTCGATTCACGCGCGCCTCTTTCCGGTGCAGTATATCAGGGGCAGATTGTACTTTGGATTCGGAATCGCGCAAACCGGCGCGATGGGGGTGTCATCCTGAGGACGAATCACACTTATCCTTCCCTGGATTTCGTGTTACTTTTGGAATGCTTTCCCTGTGAACGACCCGCCATGCACGAACTTTCCGTCACCCAATCCATTTTGAAGATCGCCCTCGAACATGCCGAAAAGGCGGACGCTAAACGCGTCACCGACCTGCACATCGTACTCGGCGAACTCTCGACGATGGTGGACGACTCGATCCAGTTCTACTGGGACACGATCGCCAGGGACACCATCGCCGCAGGGGCGACGCTCCACTTCCGCCGCGTGCCTGCCGAATTGCAGTGCATGTCCTGTTTCAAAAAGTATCGTCCCACCGAAAAGGAATTGGTCTGCCCGCATTGCGGGGGCGTCGGCGCGAAGATCATCGCCGGGGAGGAATTGTTCGTGGAGGCAATTGACATCGAGAACTGAAATTTTCCCCGGCAATTCTCAGGTACGGACGAAAATCATCCCAATTGCAGGAATAAGTGACTATGGGTCTCCCTCCATAAAGCGTACAATGAAATTGATATGACGCAACGGATTCCAATCGTCGAAAACATCCTCGACGCCAACGACCGCCTGGCGGAGGAAAACCGCGCCCGCCTCGAAGCCGCGTGCGTTTTTTCCATCAACATCATCGCCTCGCCGGGCGCGGGCAAGACCTCCCTCATCGAACAGACCCTTCCGCGCCTCAAGGACAAACTGCGCGTCGCAGCCGTGGACGGGGACATAGCCACCTCCATTGATGCGGACCGCGCCGCCGCGGCCGGCGCGGGAGCCGCCGTCCAGATCAACACCGGCGGAGATTGTCACCTCGACGCGATCATGCTCAAAGGCGCGCTCGATCAACTCGACCTCGCGCAATTCGATCTGCTCATCGTCGAGAACGTCGGCAACCTCATCTGTCCCGCCAACTTCAAACTCGGCACGCACAAGACCGTCCTCGTGGCGTCCATCCCCGAAGGCGACGACAAGCCCTACAAATATCCGGGCGCCTATCGCGGCGTGGACGCGCTGGTCATCAACAAGATTGACCTCCTCCCCTACGTCCCCTTCAACATGGATTACTTCCAACGCGGCGTGAGGGCGCTCAACCCAAACGTCGCGGCGTTTCCGCTTTCATGCGTCACAGGCGAAGGTCTCGACGCGTGGATCAACTGGCTCACGCAACACGCAACACGAAAATGAACGGTCTGCAAGTCCACATCACGGGGATCGTGCAGGGGGTGGGCTTCCGTCCGTTCGTGTACAACCTCGCCGCCCGCCTGGACCTCAAAGGCTGGGTCCGCAACACCTCCGCAGGCGTGGATATCGAAGTGGATGGCGAACAGGATGCCTTGGACTCCTTCGTCAAAGCGTTGCGCGACGAAGCCCCGCCTCTTTCCCGCATTGACGGACTGACCGCTTCGTTCCGACCCGCGAACGGATTCGCCGCCTTCGACATCCTCCACTCTGAATCCGTTCCCTCCGCCTTCCAGCCCATCTCCCCCGACGTTGCCGTCTGCGACGACTGCCTGCGCGAACTCTTCGACCCGAACGACAGGCGTTACCGTTATCCCTTCATCAACTGCACCAACTGCGGACCGCGCTTCACCATCGTCCAGGACATCCCCTACGACCGCCCGAAGACGACCATGGCGGGATTTGAATTGTGTCCCGATTGTGAGCAGGAATATAAAGACCCATCGAATAGAAGATTTCACGCCCAGCCTGTTGCGTGTTCCGTTTGTGGACCGAGGGTGTGGATCGAAATGCAGAAAGCAGAAGGCAGGCTGCAGATCGAAGGTGACGATGCGATTGCAGAGACAAGGAATCTCCTGGCAAAGGGGAAGACCGTCGCCATCAAAGGCTTGGGCGGATTCCACCTCGCCTGCGACGCGACGAACGCGAAAGCCGTTACCGAACTCCGCCGCCGCAAACTCCGCGTGGACAAACCCTTCGCGCTGATGATGCCCGATCTTGAGACAGTCGAGAAGCATTGCCTCGTCAGTGACGAGGAACGCCATTTACTGACCTCCACCGCCCGCCCCATCGTGCTGCTCAAGCGCAAACCCGAATCCAACATTGCGAGGGAGGCGGCGCCGAACCAGGATTGGCTGGGCGTGATGCTGCCGTACACGCCACTTCATTACCTGCTATTTGCAGATTCCCTTCATCCTTCGTCCTTCATCCTTCCACCTTTGGTAATGACCAGCGGGAATCTCGCCGAAGAACCCATCGCCACCGATAACGACGAAGCGCGTGAACGATTATCCCAACTCGCCGACGCCTTCCTGATGCACAACCGCGATATTCACGTCCGTTGCGACGATTCGGTGGTGAGGGCGATCAGTGATCAGTTATCAGTGATCAGTGATCAGTCATCAGTCGTCAGTGATCAGTGGTCGCTGATGACCTATCCAATCCGCCGTTCGCGCGGCTACTCCCCCTTCCCGGTCAAACTTCCCTTCGAGGTTCCCCAACTCCTCGCGGCGGGATCGGAGTTGAAGAACACGTTTTGCATCACGAACGGGAATTACGCCTTCCTCAGTCATCACATCGGCGATATGGAAAACTACGAAACGCTGCAATCCTTCGAGCAGGGAGTGGAGCATTTCGAGCGTTTGTTCCGCGTCGAGCCGGAAGCCATCGCGTATGACATGCACCCGAACCATCTGGCAACGCGTTACGCGCTCGAACGCGCAGAACGAGAAGGCTTGCCAACCGTTGCCGTACAACATCATCACGCGCACGTTGCGGCGTGCATGGCGGAGCATGGATTGAACGAACCCGTCATCGGCGCGGCGTTCGATGGGACAGGCTACGGCGAAGACGGCGCGATCTGGGGCGGGGAGTTTCTGATCGCCGGGTACACGTCCTATCAACGCGCCGCGCATTTGGAATATTTCCCCTTGCCGGGCGGGGATGCGGCGATCAAACGTCCTGCGCGCACGGCATTGGCGTTGTTGTGGAGTCTCGGAATTGATTGGGATGAACGTCTCGCGCCGGTGAAGGAATTCTGCGCGGAGGATCTGGTCGCATTGCGCGTGCAATTGGAGAAGAAGATCAACGCGCCAATGACCTCCTCGATGGGACGCCTGTTCGATGCGGCGGCGGCGTTGGCGGGTGTGAGACAAAAGGTCAACTATGAGGGGCAGGCGGCAATCGAGTTCGAGGCTTTGGCGGACGAGGCTGAGGCGGGGATGTATGCGTTCGGACTGAATCAGGATAAGGTCGAAGTGCGAAGCGTTGTCGAGGCGTTGATGAAAGACGTGTTGGCGGGAATCCCCATCCCAAAGATTTCCGCGCGCTTCCACAACGGTCTGGCAGAGTCGGTGCGGGGGACGGTCGAGAAGATCGGTCTTGATACTGGGATTCGCTCGGTCGTGTTGTCCGGCGGCGTCTGGCAAAACGTCACACTGCTGCGAAGGACGCTGAGGTTGTTGCGGGAGGATGGTTTCGTCGTATACATCCACCGGGAGGTGCCAACGAACGACGGCGGGCTTTCGCTGGGACAAGCGGTTATCGCGGCGAATAAGTTGAGACCCTAAAGGTCTCGGAGACCTTTAGGGTCTGAAATGGAGAGTAGTATGTGTTTAGGCGTGCCAGGAAAGATCGTTGAAATCTATGAAAGGGGCGGATTGAAAATGGCAAAGGTGGATTTCGGGGGCGTCTTCCGCGAAGCCTGCCTGGATTACGTGCCCGACGCGAAAGCGGGCGAGTATTGCATCATTCACGTCGGGTTTGCGATCAGTGTGGTGAGCGAATCGGAGGCGATGGAGACGCTCGATTTGCTCAAGCAAATCTCGAATATCGAGGAAGAGTTGGGAGCAGGATAATGTCGTTGCGAAGCAATCTCCTGTAATTGGAAGGTTGCTTCGTCGAGGAGACCACTCGCCTCGCAACGACATAAGCGAAACGACATGAAATACGTCACCGAATATCGCGACGCGGCGCTGGTGAAAGGCGTGATCGAGGAGATCCGCCGGGCTGTGACGCGCCCGTGGACGATGATGGAGATCTGCGGAGGGCAGACGCACGCCATCGTCCGTCACGGCATTGACCAGTTGCTCCCTCCTGAGATAGAGATGGTGCATGGACCGGGCTGTCCCGTGTGTGTGACTCCGCTTGAGTTGATTGACAAGGCGCTGGCAATCGCCTCGCGTCCCGACGTGATCTTCTGCTCGTATGGCGACATGCTGCGCGTGCCAGGCTCGGGGCGCGACCTGTTCGCGGTCAAGGCGGGAGGCGGGGACGTGCGCGTGGTCTATTCGCCATTGGATGCTGTGACGTTGGCGCAGCAAAATCCTGATAAGCAGGTTGTGTTCTTTGCGATCGGTTTCGAGACGACCGCTCCCGCCAATGTGATGAGCGTATTACAGGCGCAGCGGCTTGGCTTGAAGAATTTTTCCATCCTGGTTTCGCACGTGCGCGTGCCGCCCGCGATACAGGCGATCTTAAGTTCGCCGTCCAATCGCGTGCAGGGATTTTTATTGGCGGGTCACGTGTGCGCGGTGATGGGATATTGGGAATATCCGCCGCTGGTGGATGAATTCAAGATCCCGATGGTCGTCACCGGTTTCGAGCCGCTCGACATCGTGCAGGGAATTTTGAAGACCGTGCAATTGCTCGAAGCGGGGAAAGCGGAGGTCGCCAACGCCTACCAGCGCGCGGTGACCTTCGAAGGCTTGAAGCCCGCGCAGGAGACGATCAACAAGGTGTTCACGGAATGCGACCGCAAGTGGCGCGGCATCGGCATGATCCCCATGAGCGGTTGGCGTTTACGTCCCGAGTTCGAGGAGTTCGACGCCGAAAAGCGTTTCGATGTGGGATCGCTTCAAGCGGAAGAGTCGCCGCTTTGCATTGCGGGACAGATCCTGCAAGGCTTGAAGAAACCGCACGATTGTTCCGCGTTCGGGAAGGAATGTACGCCCGAACGTCCGCTCGGCGCGACGATGGTCTCCTCCGAGGGGGCGTGCGCGGCGTATTATCGGTATGGGAGGATGGTGGAGAGTGGAAAGCGGAAAAAGTAGAAAGCCTGCCCTGAGCGCAGTCGAAGGGTGGAAGGTGGAAAGTAGAAAGTGGAAAGTGGGAGGTGGAAGGTAGAAAGTGGAAAGTGGAAAGTGGAAAGCCTGCCCTGAGCGCAGTCGAAGGGTGGAAGGTGGAAAGCCTGCCCTGAGCGCAGTCGAAGGGTGGAAAGTGGAAAGTGGAAAGCCTGCCCTGAGCGCAGTCGAAGGGTGGAAGGTGGAAGGTAGAAAGTGGAAAGTAGAAAGTGGAAAGCGGAAAGTGGAAAGAGTTTACTTGCTAATTTCCACCTTCCATCGTTGAGGTTTTATGTCTGACGAACCAACCAACCTCGAAGGCGCGGTCTGCGCGCCGCCTCTGCCCCACGACGAGCAGATCGTGATGGGACACGGCGCGGGCGGGCGGATGAGTCACCAGCTGATTCGGAAAGCCTTCCTGCCCGCGTTCCGGAATCCAGCGTTGAGCGCGGGAAACGACGCGGCGCTGGTGGTACCCGATGCGCGTCAGCGATTATCCGTCAGCACGGACGCGCACGTGGTCTCGCCGCTCTTCTTCCCCGGCGGCGACATCGGCAGGCTGGCGGTGTGCGGCACGGTCAACGACGTGGCGATGCTCGGGGCGAAGCCGTTGTATCTCACGGCGGGCTTTATTCTCGAAGAAGGTCTGCCAATGGACATACTTCACCGCGTGATCGAGTCCATGAAGCGCGCGGCGGAGGAGGCGGGCGTTCAAATTGTGGCGGGCGATACCAAAGTGGTGCAGCGCGGCAAAGCGGACGGTCTTTACATCACCACAGCGGGCATCGGCGTGGTGCGCGAGGGTGTGGACGTCAGCGGGGCGAATGCCCGGGCGGGCGATGCAGTCATCCTGTCCGGCACGATCGGGGATCATGGCATCGCGGTTCTCGGGGCGCGCGGCGAACTCGGATTTGAGTCCAGCATCCAGAGCGACGTCGCTCCGCTCAATCATCTCATCGAGGCGATGCTGGATGCGAGTCCGAACATCCACGCGCTGCGCGATCCGACGCGCGGCGGACTGGCGACCACGCTCAACGAAATCGCGACTCAATCGGACGCGGGCATTATCCTGGACGAACGAACGCTTCCCATCCACCCCGAAGTTGGCGCGGCTTGCGAGATGCTCGGATTCGACCCCCTCTACATCGCCAATGAAGGGAAACTCGTTTGCATCGTTCCGCGTGAGGATGCAGAGAAGGTTTTGAAAGTTATGAAACGGACGCGTTACGGCGAGGGCGCGGTCATCATCGGTAATGTTGTCGAAGAACCGAAGGGGCGCGTCCTGCTCAAGACCGCCATCGGGAGCACGCGCGTCGTGGACATGCTGGCGGGGGAAATGCTGCCGCGAATTTGCTGACCCACTTCTTATTGCCGGGGCAATTCGATCAACCCAAGCCGCATCGCCGCCAGGACAGCCTGCGCGCGGTTGGGTTGGTTCATCTTTTCGAGAATGTTTTTTGCGTGACTGCGGATGGTCTCTTCACCCACGCTCAATTGATCGGCTATCTGGCGATAGGTGTTCGGCGTCGCCATCCATTCGAGCACTTCGAGTTCGCGCGGGGTCAGCGAAGTGGCGTGGCTGTGTTTCGGTTGTGAACCCATGCGGCTCAACACTTTTTTCATCACGTCGGGATGCAGGTACGCCTCGCCGTTCGTCACCGTATGAATGGCGCGCACCAGTTCACCCGGCTCGATGTTCTTCAAAACGTAGCCTTCGATGCCCGCCGCCACGAGATCGAACACGCGGTCGTCCACTTCGGTCCCCGTCAACATCATGATCTTGATTTTGGGATTCGATTTCCGCAGCGCCAGCGCCATCTCCCGCCCATCCATTTCGGGCATGACGAGATCAACGAGGGCGATATCGGGATCGAGGCTTTGCGCGGCTTCCAAGCCTTTTCTTCCGTTCTCCGCTTCGCCCACCACCTCCAAGCCTGGTTCCAGACGAAGGACCAGCGCCAGTCCCTTGCGGACCACCGCGTGATCGTCCACGATGAGGATGCGGATGGATTCAGGCATAAGCGTCCGTAACGCGACATTCATGTCGCACGCTTTTGCAAGATAAATCTTGCGGTACGATGAGAATGCGGATGGGTTCAGGCATAAGCGTCCGTAACGCGACATTCATGTCGCACACTTTTGCAAGATAAATCTTGCGGTACGATGAGGATGCGGATGGGTTCAGGCATAAGCTTTTGTGCCGGTTTATATTACCATCCCTGGTGACGACATCACTTTTCCTCCGCCATTTCCAAAACATACCCGACTAAATCTTCATGCACGTACAGTCCAGCCTCTTGTAACGCTTTTAGCAGGGGAGAGACGGCAGAAACGATCTTTTCCTCCTTTGCCAGCAATAACACACCAAGCGTTCCACTCAGAGGTAATTTCAGTCGTTCAGCGTAACGCCTTGCCTTGCGTTCATCAATCAAAACAAGAGCCGCGTTTTGCTCCTCCGCCAAAGCAAGGACCTGTGCTTCGCCCACGTCCAATCCGGCATACGCCGCAGCGCGGTTTGGATGTTCGAGGGGAACGACCCGTATCCACGAGGATTCGCGCAGGACTTTGCGGCGCGCTTCCCTTTCAGAGGACAAAAATTCCTCCCGCCGTTCGGGAGGAATGATGATTCCCCCGAACAGATCCCGCAGGATGTCCAGCCGCCCGATGGACCAGAAAGCCACGAGGGGCGTGCTATTGACGACGACGGGCTTGGCGGGCACGCTTCAAATCCTTTGCAATGTCCCTGGCGGTTTCTCCAAAGGGGGAAAGCCCATACTGACTCAGCAGAAAGAGAAATGTGACGCGCGGCACATCCGCAATCCTGGCGGCAAGACCGGTGGTCAACTTGCCGCTTTCATACAACTTCACCGCCAGCAATATACGCGCATCACGCTCGAACTCTTTCGGCTCCTGCTGTAACGCCCATAAGACCTCGGGAGGATATTTGATGTTCAATGTATTCATGTCTTGCCTCGCCATCAATTATACACTCTTGCCACCGGAAGCAACGCCGGATTCGAAATGCGGTCACGCATGATGATGTCCATGGATGGGCAGGTTGATCATGATGCGCGCGCCTGCGTTTGGCTGGCTGACGATTTCGCAATCGCCGCCGAGGGCGCGGGCGCGTTCCTGGATGCCGTGCAAGCCGAAGTGTTCACGGCTCTGACTGCGAGACAATGCAACGGACGGGTCGAATCCCCTGCCTTGATCCGAAACATCCAGAAACACCTCATGGTCTGAAATGGTCAGGCATAAGCGCGCCGAGTCCGCGCCTGAATGCCGCGCGGAATTCGCCAATGCCTCCTGCGCCATGCGGTAGATCGTGCGGCGCAAACCCGAAGGCAGGGAGTTGAAATCGCCGTGATGATTGAAGATAATGCTGAACGAACGCGGCCGGCAGCAGCTGCTGATGTAATTCGTGAGGTCCGACATGAAAACATTGAGAGTCAACGCGGAGGGCCACAGGTCGAAGATCGAGCGGCGCACCTCCTCGTGCGCGCTGTTGGCGAGGGAACGCAGTTCGATGAGTTCCTTTCGCACGTCGTCCGCCTGTTGCGGGAGCATGGTCACACAGGCGTCGAGCGAATAGACGATGCCGAAGAGCGACTGCGCCACCGTGTCGTGGATGTCGCGCGCGATGCGGTTGCGTTCGGTCTCGACGGCGAGGCGCCGGGCGCGGTCAATGCACAGGATGGTGGTGCCAAGCGCGAGGGCGGCTTGATTCGCCACCATCGTGATGACGTCCTCGCGTTGGCGCGTCAATTCCCCGCCCCTGTCCAGTTCCACCATCAGAATCCCGACCGAGTGTTCGCGCAGCGAAAGCGGATACACGTACCACTGGCAGGTTTTCAGCCACGAGTTCAACGCGGGATGATTGATCAGAATTTCGCCATCATTCCCGGTTGTGAAAGTGTTGCGTTCGAGGAGCGCTTTGAAGATTTCGCCGCTTTCAGGTTCGAGCGGGAGCGGGTCAACGGAGGGGAAGGACGAGTTGACGGGATACAGCATCCAGCCGCCCATTTCCTCGCGCGCGGGATCCACCACGCCGACGACCGCCCGGCGAAAACCCAGTCCCGTCGTCACCGCGCCGAGCACGCGCTGTTGGACGGATATCAAATCGGGCGCGGCTTGAAGCAAAACGGTGAGATCGTGAATGACCCTCAACTGACGATGGGCGACGGCGAGATTCTCGTGCTTTTCGGCGAGTTCATCCCGCGCCGTGGACAGTTCATCGCGGGCGCGCTCGATCTCCTTGAGCAGCACCGATGGATAGGCAAGCAAAGCCGGGATCAACCAGATGCCCACCAGTTGCGTAATGAGCGTCACGCTTTCGGAGGGTTGAATGTCCGCCAGGCGATGCGCGATAAAATCAGAGGCGAGATAAAGCGGGGTAAAGGATGCCGCCGCCGCAAGCGCGCCGCGCATCTGAAAGAAGAACGCTCCCGCCAGCAATGGGCTGAGCGCGTAAAGATAATACGGGCTGTGCGAACCGCCGCTGACCGTCAGGATGAACGCGCAGAAGAGCAGGTCAATGCCCATGGCGAGCGGTCGTTCCGCGACGAGACGGTTGAGCGGACGGTTGAAGATGGAAACGATCGCGTTGGCAAGGACGACGATCAGGAAGGTCCACAACGGGGAAATGAACGGGGGCGATTCTGTCCCCCCCTTTTGAATCAGGATCGGGAGCGCGGGGATGAGCGCAGCCCACCGAAATGCGACGAGGAAAGGGAAGATGCGGTCTGAACGGAAGAGCGTCTCGATCTTTGAGAGCATGGTATGGGAATTATATTCGCAATCAACGTTACATGAAAGCGCGCCTTACGCGCCTCCCCCGCGCGGGGGAGGGAAAATCCCCTGCGCATGGGATGGTCGGGCGGGAGGCATTTCAGTATGATGTGCTTCAATCGTAACGCGACTTTCAAGTCGCACCCCAAACGCGACAGTGCGAAGCATATCGCGCTACGGAATCTTCGCGATGGGTCAGTTTTTGCACAAGGAGGCTCCCCGTGATGGATGTGATCAAGGAAGACCAGGTATTGGATTGTTCAGGGATGCTTTGCCCGATGCCCGTGGTGAAAACATCCAAGGCGATCAAGACGCTCGAAGTGGGACAGGTGTTGAAGATGATCGCCACCGACCCCGGCGCCCCGCCGGATATGGAAGCCTGGAGCAGGCAGACGGGGAATGAATTGCTCCGTTCCATGCAGGACGAAGGCAAATTCGTTTTTTATATTCGTCGAATGAAATAAATATATGTATGTCGCTGCGAGCGCACGTTGCGAAGCAGTCTCTCTGCGATACAGGGGATTGCTTCGACGATAGAGCGCCGTCTCGCAATGACGAATGCTAATGGAGGTTGACATGTCCAAGTCCGACCCGAACGCCCCGAAGCGACTCGCCCTGATCGCCTCGAAAGGGACCTTAGATTGGGCTTACCCACCCTTCATCCTCGCCACCGCCGCCGGCGCGATGGGCTGGGAGGTGGGCGTCTTCTTTACCTTCTATGGGCTGACCCTTCTCAAGCCGAAACTGACCGCGGCGGTCACGCCTGTGGGCAACCCCGCCATGCCGATGAAGATGCCCTTCGGTCCCGAGGGCTTCCAGAGCATCAACTGGCCCATCCCGCAGCTCGTCATGGCGAATGTCCCCGGTTTCAACGCGCTGGCAACCTCGTTGATGAAGCAAACCTTCGAGAACAAGGGCGTCGCCAGCGTCGAGGAACTGCGTCAAATGGCGATCGAACTGGATGTCCGCATGATCGGCTGCCAGATGACGATGGACGTCTTCGGCTTCAAGCGCGAGGACTTCATCAAGGAATGTGAGATCGGCGGCGCGGCGACCTTCCTCGAATACGCCTCGGACGCCGACGTGCAGTTGTTCGTCTAGCCGCGGAGAATTCAAGTGTCGAAACTTTCGATTGAAACCGACAACACGCAAAGCGTATCCGTGATGAGCGTCAAGGGTCGCATCGATTCGGAGACCGCTCCCGAACTCGATAACGCGCTTTCGAAACTCCTGAGGAGCAACAGGAACAAAATCGTTCTGAACCTGCAACGTGTTGATTTTCTTTCCTCCGCCGGTCTGCGGGCGATGGTCAAGGCGCTCAAGGACGCTCAAAGTTCGGGCGGGGACGTTCGCCTCGCGTCCGTTTCGGAACCGATTGAAACGGTCCTGCGAACCGTCGGCATGATGCAGATGTTCAAGATGTATCCATCCGATCAGGAAGCGGCGGCAGGTTTTTAAGTCAATCCAGACTTCCGAAGTCTTTGGAGACTTCGGAAGTCTGAGCCTGGAGGGCAGTATGAGCGTCTGGAAAACCAACGACCCTGACGTGAAGAAAATTCTCTACGTTCAGACTCACGGGGAGGCTGATCCTGAACGAACGGCGACTCCCTTCTTCCTCGCCACCGCGGGCGCGGCGATGGATAACGAGGTCGCCATCTATTTCACGATGAACGGTCCGCAGTGTGTAGCGAAAGGCAACGGCGACAAGATCGTCATCCCGCGCAAGGGCGGCAACGGGAGGGAACTCAAGTACTTTATTGATCAAGCGCAGGAGATTGGTGTCCGTCTGCTCGTCTGCCAGCCCTCGCTCGATCTGCACGGCTACACCATGGACGACATGATCGAAGGCGTGGAAATGATCGGCGGCGCGGCGTTCAACGACATGGCGGTTCATGCGGATGCGGTGATTGCGTTTTAAACACAAGGTTTTCGTCATTGCGAGCCTACGGGAAGCAATCTTCCTCAACGTGTTGGGGATTGCTTCGGGATTTCGACGCTACCGCGTCTCAACCCTCGCAATGACAGAACACAGGAGGCACGCGTGCCAACAACTCTTGAAAACTGGAATCCAGGCAAAGCGGAAAATCGTCACCCTGACGTGACTTACGAGGAAAAAGAACGCCTCTTCCTCGAAGTCAAGAACGACATCCGTTACAGCGACTTCCTCTACGGCTGTTACGAGTGTGGGATTTGCGTATCGGCATGTCCCTCGGCGCGGTTCTATGACTTCAGCCCGCGTGTCATCGCGCAAGCCATCGCACGCGAAGATGTGGAACGCGTGTACGACATCATCACTGAAGATATCTGGAACTGCGCGCAGTGCTTCTCGTGTGTGCGTTGTCCGCGACAGAATAACCCTGGGGGATTGGTCACGATTCTGCGCGAAGTCTCCCTCAAAAACGGATTGCAGGAATCGAAGGACGCGCTGCAAGGCTACAGCCGCGTCATTTACAAAGTGATGCTCAAGGGCAATCAGGTCTCGCCTGACATGCTTCAGCCTGATTTCTTCCCCGATTGGGGTCCGTGGGTGAAGAACTTCAGCGAGAACATGCACGTCTGGCGCAAAGCGATTCCCATGGATTCGATTCGCGGTCTCACCGATGTCGCCTGGCGCACCGACCGCAAGACGTTGCTTGAACTGTATACCATCTGGTTTGAGTCTGGCAATATGGATATCATCAAGGAACTCGACGAAGGTTTGTATGATCTGTTGAGTGAAGTGATGCAAGAGGAGTTGGAAGAAGGATAACATATGTCATTGCGAGGGTTGAGACGCGGTAGCGTCGAAATCCCGAAGCAATCCCCTCATTGAACAGGAGATTGCTTCGTCGGGATTTCGGTGCTATCGCACCTCAACCCTCCTCGCAACGACATAATAAGTTTAATGGAGACTTGTTATGGCCGATACCTTCACCCCTGTCGAACAGATCCTCGAGAAGAAATCGCATCCCGTCACGCGCGAGGCGGAATCCGCGCCGACTCACGACATGCACGAACTGTTGCACGAACTCGAGGCGAAGGGCGAGATTGTCCTTCAAAAAGTCCCTGAGCCGTATATCGAGTTCACAACCAAGTACGGGCGCAAGAAGAAGATTCCCATCGAGCATACCTGGCATCACAAATCCTGCGGTCACTGCGGACACATCCCTGGTTATGCTTCGTCCATTCTCTGGCTTCATCGCCAATTCAATTTGGATTATCACGACCCCACCGACCAGACCTCCTGCACAGGCTGGAATTATTACGCGTCGGGCGCGTCGAACGCGGTGGGACAAGCTGCGGTGATGAGTCGCAACTTTGCCGCCGCGTACGAGACGGGATACTTCCCGATGATTCACTGCGGCACGTCGTTTGGACATTACAAGGAAATCCGCGAGCAACTTGTCCATCACAAGGAACTGCGCGACGAAGTCCGCCGCATCCTCGACAAGATGGGTAAGCCGCTCGTCATCCCTGAAGAGATTGTCCATTACAGCGAGTGGGTCTACGCTATGCGGCAAAAATTTGCCGAACGCCAACTCGTGGACATGAGTCCCATTACCGCAACCGTGCATCCTGCCTGTCACTACTACAAAATCGTCGCCGAAGACGCCATCTATGACCCCGAAATCTACGGCGGACAGCGCACGGCGGTTGTCACCGCGTTGCTTGAAACGCTTGGAATCAATGTCGCGGATTACTCAACCTGGTTCGATTGCTGTGGATTTGGTTTCCGTCACGTGTTGGTGCAACGCGACTTCACGCGTTCATTCGCCGTGCTTCGCAAAATCGAAGTGATGAAGAATGAAGTCAACCCCGATTTGACCGTGACTCATGATACAGGTTGTGTGACCACGCTCGACAAGAGTCAATTCGCGGCGAAGGCACACGACCGCAAAGTTGGCATCCCTGTTTTATCCGACGCGCAGGTTGCGGCGCTGGCGATGGGCGCACATCCGTTCCGCGTGGTGCAGTTCCACTGGCATTCCACAGACTGGCGTCCGTTTTTGGAGAAACTCGGAATCAACTGGCAGAAGTATTGGGATGAATTCCAGACTGACCTCGACGCGATTCGCGCAGGGACGAAATCTGGAATCACCTGGCAGGACGCAGATGCACCTATCAATTTGACGGCATAAGAAATCGAGGTCGTTCTTAATGTCAATCACAAGTTGGGCGGCAGGAGTAAATTACTATGACAAGTGCAGAGAATAATGAACCATTTGTTTCTCAAGCACAATTGATATTTGCCGCTGGAACGGTGCTAGTACGCCTTCAATTATTGGAAAATGTAGTTAAACTGTGTTGTTCCTTTATGGATGTCGAAGATAAAAAAGCGACGTTTGAAAATATATTTTCGGAGAATCCGAACCAGAGACACTATACACTTGGAAGGCTTATTAGTTTACTGAAGAAACCTACTTACTTCAAGGAATCGTTTATTTCTCAACTCGATGAATTTGTACATAATCGAAACAAACTAATCCATAAGTTATGGCTAGACAACGGAATTTATACCGTTGATGAAAATGTGCCGAATAATACGTATTTGAATATTTCAAGATTCTTGGATAGCCTAAATGAAGAGACAATTTATATGACTAGAGTATTTATTGGCTTTAATTATTCAATTGGAGCTCATATTGCAAAGCAAGAAGGAAAGTTGAATCAATTTGAATCAGACCCTGAATATACAGAAATGAAGAAACACGCGCCATTATTTCTCTCGGTTGTCGAGAACGAATAAAACAAGATAGTTCAGTTGTTTGAAGCCATCAACAAAGCGTGTAAAGAAAATATTTGAAAAGTAGTGGTCTCGATACGAGCGAGAAAACCACTCGCTCTACTCGACCACCGACATCAATCTCTAATTACCACTTACCAATTACCACTCATACAACACGCAACACGTACCACGTAACACTCTGGAGGAACACATGACATCTGGCAAAGTGCTCATCATCGGCGGGGGACCTGCGGGACTGGAAGCCGCGCGGTCGGTCGCGGAACTTGGCGGGGAGGCGATACTCATCGAAAAGCGCGAACGTCTCGGCGGCACGCCCGACCGCGAGAATTACGCCAAACTGACTCATCACTGGCGCGACGCGTCCGAAGCGATGGCGGAACTCGCTGCATCGGTCACGAGTCACGTCAACGTGCAGGTGAAGTATCAAGCCGAAGTGAAGAGTCTGTCTGGAGAGGAGGGCAACTTCGAGGTCCAGATAGAAGCGGGCGGCGTCGCCGAATCCCTCAACGTCGGCGCGGTCATCGTCGCAACTGGCTTCCAACATTTCGACCCAGGTCGCGCCACGCAATACTACAACTACTATTCGTTCCCCGACGTCATCACGCTGACCGATTTGGAAAAGATGTTGAAGGAACACAACGTCGTGCGCCCGTCGAACGGCGAAGCGCCGAAGAAGATTGCGTTCATCCAATGCGTCGGTTCGCGCGACAGGCAAATCGGCAACGAGTATTGCTCGAAAGTTTGTTGCGGCATCGCGAGCAAACAGGCGATTGAACTGCGCCAGCAACTGCCCGACTCGAAAGTGTTCATCTTTTACATTGACATGCGCATGTACGGCTATTGGGAAAACGAGATCTACTGGCCCGCGCAGGAACAATATAAAGTCAATTACATCAAGGGCGTCATCAGCGAAGTGTTGAAGAAGGGCGACCAACTGCTGGTGCGCGGCGAAGATACGACGATGTCGCGCCCGATGGAAGTGACGATGGATTTGATCGTGCTGTCGGTCGGCATGGAGCCGAGCGCGGGCACGCGCGCCATCGCGCAGTTGCTCGGCATTGGACAAAACAAATATGGATTCATCGAAGCGGGCGGCGCGTCGGGGCTCGACCCTGTCGCCACGTCGCGCCCTGGGATTTTCGTCGCGGGCGCGGCATCGGGTCCAGCCGATTTGGATGATTCGATTTCGCGGGCGGGTCTCGCCGCGGCGCGCGCGGTTGCAACGCTGCATAAAGTTGCCGCGTAACGCGATATTCATATCGCACTCACAGGCGAAATAAATTTCGCGGTACAGAACATGAATCAACCTCAGCGGCAGAGTCACATCATCAAGCAAAAGACGGGACCCGACGACCCCGAACTGCAAACGAATTTGCAGGAGGCGTTGGGACAGGTCTCGCCTGAGGATGTGATTGCAATTGCGGATGAACTCGCGGAACGTCATGCCCGCCTCTTTTCCAACCTTCGAGTTGATTCTGCTTCGATAGCCTCCTCCTTCGCTGATATCGCTTCCGCAGTCACGCACACAAAAGCGAATGCAAGAACAATTGCCAATTACGTTGCACAAAGCGACTTTGCCATTTTCAAAGAATTACTCAACGGCGAATCGCCCGCACCTGTCCGAGTCGCGACCTTTGTCGAAAAACTAAATGCCCTCGATACAAGACTGGCCCTCGAACTCGCCTCTGGACTTTTACACAATATCTCTCCCAACGAACACTGGCTGTGGACGCGCTGGCTGTGGGATCCGACCACTGGCACGGGCATTCTTCCTTTATTGGCAGGAAGCACACACAACCTGCTGGCAACAAACATCGCCGATGGATACGCCCGCGTCGGCGCGGTCACTGCGATGAGCATGAAGTTCGCTGAAGGCACGGGTCTGTGGACGGACGAGTTGGTGAGTAACGAGAAACGCGCTCCGTTTGCGAATAGCGCATTTCTCGCTTGTGCTTATGGCGTTTATATGTATGGTTCAACAAGTTGGCGCTTGAGCCGAGACTTCAACGAGTTGTTACCGTCCCTGCCGAATATGGCAAGAAGGTTGCTTGGGTTGCCGAAAGTTAACAATGAAACTCCGATGGTCGAGTAGGTCGAGTGTTCGTCTCGCCCGTATCGAGACCATCGAGTAACATGTAAACGAAAAACTATTGAAGTAATCCGTTGGTCGAGTAGAGCGAGTGGTTTTTCTCGCTCATATTGAGACCAACAGGTACGCATACAAAGTCTTGTGACAAGAGTTGCTCTACGGCGTGGTGGTCTCGATACGCCCCGAAGAACACGGGGCTACTCGACCACCGAGTATGGATAAAACAAAAGTTTATATGGCATGGATGTATATTCTTGAATGTTCAGATGGCTCGTACTATGTTGGTTCAACGAAGAACTTGGAACTTCGTTTGGCGCAACATCAATCAGGTAAAGGTTCACGATATACATCAGGACGATTGCCAGTGGAACTTGTTTATAGCGAAAAGTACGACAGAGTGTCCGACGCCTATTATCGTGAAAAGCAAGTGCAAAATTGGAGTAGAGCAAAACGAGAAGCATTGATAAATGGAAAGCCAGAGTTACTTCCTGCTTTGGCAAAGAAGAAGTTTTACAAGAAACTTCCGTTGGTCAACGAGAACACTGATGACAAGTAAACATAAAATAACAAAAGCAATTCGTCGGTCGAGTAGGTTCGGTGGTCGAGTAGTGCGAAGCACGTATCGAGACCCCGAACCGTATCGAGACCAACAGGTAACATGAAAACGAAATATTCTTTGAAAACTGGTGGTCTCGATACGACGGCGGAAGCCAAGTTGATTTTCCAAGACGTGTGGAGTCCCGCCGTCTACTCGACCACCGAGTTGGAATGTAACAGGAGACCATAATTTATGGCTGTCAAATATCAAAAAGCAGTAGCAGTGGAAAAAGAACACGTCGTCGTGGATGGCGTGGATATTTCGGGTCACTGGAACCGCATGTTCGAACAGCGGACAATATTCGAGTACACGCCTGAACTTATCGAGAAGATTGCGGACATCCCGAATGCGGAATCCTTTGCGAATTGTTATCAGTGCGCAAAGTGCGTCGCCGTCTGCCCTGTGGATGTTGTTGGCAACTACGGTCCACGCAAACTGTATCGTTACGCCCAAACAGGCATGGACCTCACCGAAGCGCCCGAACTGTGGCTCTGCACCACCTGCGCCAACTGTCTGCGGGTGTGCCCCAAAGAAGTGAACATGGTCAAGATCATGCCCGCCGCGCGCGAGCAAGCGATTCTTGATGGAAAGTTTGTCCCGCCAGAATTGCAACAGGCGTTCGAGAACACTGCCAAGACTGGCAATCCGCTTGGACAGCCTCAACGTAAACGCGACGCGTGGGTTCAGAATGCAGGCGTGCCCGTTCCCATCATCAAGGATTTGGGTCGCCCTGTGGATGTGCTTTGGTATGTTGGCTCATATCCATCCTATCATCCACGCGGCATTGACGCGGCGTCCGCGGCGGCGCGTATCTTCACCGCTTTGGGAATTGATTTTGCTATTTTAGGAAAAGAAGAAAAAGATGACGCCGACTCGCAAAGGCTCGCGGGTGAGAGGGGTCTCTTCGAGATGATGACCGAGTACAACATCGAGACCTTCAACAAGTACGAGTGGGAGGAACTGGTCGTCACGGGTCCGCATGAGTTGAATGCATTCAAGAACGTGTATCCGAAGTATGGCTTTGAGCGACCTGTGGTTCATTACACTACGTTCCTTGCGCGTTACCTTGACCAACTCAAGCCGTTGCTCAAACATCCTGTCAACAAAAAGATAACCTATCACGACCCGTGCTATCTCGGACGTCACAACGGCGAATACGACGGGCCGCGCAAATTGCTTCAAGCCATCCCAGGTGTGGAACTGGTCGAGATGGGACGCAACCGCGAAAACGGATATTGCTGCGGCGGTGGCGGCGGCGGCATGTGGATGGACTCGTTCACAGCCAAGCACACTACCATGCGCCTCTCCGAGAAGCGCGCCATGGAAGCCGCCTCCACGGGCGCGGACGTGCTGGCAGTGGCTTGTCCGTTTGAGGTTTCGCGCTTCGAGGATGCGGTCAAGTCCACGGGGAATGAGCATGTGGGTGTGTTGGATATTTTGGAGTTGTTGGATAGATCAATGCGAGGTGAGTAGGCGTAGCAATTGTTATCCACATGTCTGCACAAAGAAACGGACACATAATTCCCGAAAGGAGGCATTTATTTCCAATAAATTGTCTTGTACTTTTTGCCGATTACAGCCAATCATTTATTGGTACGGCATCCGTCCTGATATGAGCCAAACTTTCAAAGGAGTTTTACCATGTATGCAATTGCGGTCTCAAGCCAAATTCAGCTCGACAAGGTAGATGAAGCGGCATCCATCTTCCGCGACTCTGTTGTTCCCGCTTATCAGCAAATGAGCGGTTTCAAGAGCGCGCTTCTATTGATAGATCCTGCTACTGGAAAAGGTCTTGGAATCAGCGTTTGGGAAACAGAAGCCGATCGAACAGCAGTCCAGACCAGCGGCGCTCTACAAGAACAGATGGCTAAGTTCGCGGCTGTTCTGGCGGCGCAACCCACCCCAGGTGCATACGAAGTTAAAGTGCAGGTGTGAACTTGCGTTGGCAATGTTTTTGGATGGGTCGAATCCCATTACTGAGGGATCATCGTAAAGTGGTTCGACCCATGAATTCAAAAGTGTAACACTCGATTATGTCGTGGTCTTATTTATATTTTTGGGATAAGAGTATCCTGCTATCGCATCAACCAAGTATCGTGAATCGAAGGAGATTTTCTGAATGAATATCGTAGTAGCCATCAAACACATCCCCAGCATTGCCGATGATTTGCCCGTCAAAGGGGACAACGTGGACTTCGACTCGGTGGATTTCGTGCTCAACGAATTCGACGAGCAGTCCATCGAGCAGGCGGCGCTGGTGAAAGAAGCCGTCGGTGGGACGGTGACGGTCGTCGGGGTGGATATGATCGGGGAACTGGATAACGTGCTTCATCTCGCGCTGGCAAAGGGCGCGGATAAAGCCGTGAAAGTAACAGGCGATGACCCGAGCGCGGATTCACATCAACAAGCCAAATGGCTGTCGGAAGCGATCAAGGGACTCTCTCCTGACATTGTCTTCGCGGGCGTCCAAGCCTCCAACGACCTCGACGGTCAAATCGGACCGATGATTGCCGCGTATCTCGATATGCCGTACATCGGCGGAGTCAGTTCGGTCGAAGTCTCTGACCATACCGCGACCGTCAACAAGGAATTCGCAGGCGGAGTTGGCGCGAAGTACGCGGTGACGTTGCCGATGGTGGTCGGTGTGCAAGCCGCGTCCAAGCCGCCGCGCTATGCGCCGATCAGCAAAGTCCGCCAAATCGCGCAGACCGCGACCATTGAGAAGGTCGCGCCATCGGGTGAAGCCAGCGCGGGGTTGACGATGAAGAAGATGGCTCCGCCCGTAGTGACGGGTCACGCCGAGATGTTGACGGGCTCGTCGAAGGAAGTCGCGGCGAAGATCGTGGAGTTGTTGAAGAGCAAGGGATTGGCGTAAAGAGAAAAACCTGTACACGGATCACACGGATTTCACGGATGGACACGGAAAGATTTAAAAAAATCCGTGAGAGTCCGTGCAATCAGTGAAATCCGTGTACAAAAGAGGAGTACACATGAGCAATGACATTCTCATAATCACCGAGCACATGGATGGCAAGTTTTCCGATGTGTCGTTTGAGTTGGTAGGGAAAGCCAAAGAGTTGGCGTCGGCTTTGGGAGGGCAGGCAGTCGCGGTCGTAGTCGGAAGCGGAGTCGCGGCGAATGTGTTCGCGTCCGATTCGACCATCCACATTGACGACGCGGCGCTGAGTCAATTCAATCCCGAAGCGTATGGGAAAGTCATCGAAGCGCTGGTCAAGGAGAAGTCCCCGCGGCTGGTCATGTTCGGCTGGACAGCCACAGGCATGGACATCGCCGCGTGGCTCTCGGCGCGGACGGGCAAGCCGTGTGTCGCTTATGCTAAAGATTTGTGCGTGGAAAATGGCGCGCTGATCGTGACGAGTCAAGTCTATGGCGGCAGGTTGATGGCGGATGTCGCGCCCGAAGATGACATGGCGATTGTGGCGTGTCTCGCGGGATCGTTCGCGGTTGAGGCGGGGCAGGGATCAATGGCGGCGACAACGATGACTTCGCCCGTCTCGCTCGATGGATTGAAAACGAAATTCGTCGAGATGGTCAAGCCTGCGGCTGGCGACGTGGACATCACCGCACAGTCGAAGTTGGTTTCGATTGGTCGCGGCATCGGCGGCAAGGAGAACATCGAACTCGCCGAAGAGTTGGCGGGAAAACTTGGGGCGGTCGTGTCCGCTTCACGTCCCGTTGTGGACGCGGGTTGGCTGCCGCGAACGCGTCAGGTTGGCAAGTCGGGCCTCAAGGTCAAGCCGAAGTTGTATCTCATGCTCGGAATCTCCGGCGCGCCTGAACATCTCGAAGGGATGAAGTCCGCCGAGTTGATCATCGTGGTCAACACCGATAAGAAAGCGCCGATATTCAACGTTGCACACTACGGCGCGACAGCGGATTTGTTTGAAGTGGCTGAGGCGATGTTGGAACTACTCTGATGTCATTGCGAGGAGCGTTCTTTGCGACGAAGCAATCTCCCATTTCAAATTGAGAGAACTATTCAATGAGATTCACACGCATAAGAGGAGATTGCTTTGCAACTTGCGCTCGCAATGACATGAAACTGGGAGGGCACGTTGCTCACAACAATTGAAAAAATTGTGTTCGTTGCATTGGCGCTGGTTTCGGCGGGGTTCTTTTTTCACGGCGTCAAAACGATCGTCGACTCAGTGCGCAAGGGACGACCCGCGCCTGAGTTGAAGAACATCCCTGCGAGTTTGCTCAAAGCGGCGATAACTGTTTTGTTCCAGCAGACCATCTTCAAAGCGCGCAAGTGGGTCAGCGCGATTCACCTGGGATTGTTCTTCGGTCTCATCACGTACGCGTTCGTCAACCTTGTGGACGTGCTCGAAGGACTCATCCCTGGCTTCGATCTCGTCTATGGCGGCAAACATCTCGCGTTCCCGTTCCTCAATTCGGGAATCATCAACGCCTTCAACCTCATCGCGGACCTGATGAGCGGCGCGCTGCTGTTCAGCATCACGTTCATGCTCGTGCGCCGATTCTTCGTCAAAGACAAACGCCTCACTTATCGCGACAACGTCTTGCTCGATCCCAAAGTGAAAAACGGGCAGGCGAAAGACTCGCTCATCGTGGATGTCTTCGTCATCATGCACGTCATCGCGCGCCTCTCGGCTCAAGCGTTCCGTCTCGACGCGGGCGCGGATCCGTTCATGCCGATCGCGAGTTCCATCAATAGCCTCTTCGGCGCGTCGCAAACGGGCGTTCACGTCGCGTGGTGGATCAGCATTGGCTGGGTGATGTTCATCGTCCCGTACATCACGCGCAGCAAGCACACACATTTTTCGGTCGCGCCCATCAATCTCGGACTCGCCAAACAGAATCCGCGCGGTCAACTCGACCCCGCGATTCCGTTGAAAGTGATCGATGGACAAAAATTTGATCCAGGTGCGAAATATCTTCACGATCTTTCGTGGAAAAGGATTCTCGACTCTTATGCCTGCGTGCAATGCAATCGCTGTCAGGATGTCTGCCCGGCGGATTTTTACGGGCGACCGCTCTCGCCTTCGGCATTGGAGGTGAACAAGCGTTATCTCCTCAAGGAGGCGACCTTCGGCTCTCACCCCGACCGATTGCTGCTCCCGCTTACTGAGACTGTGATCTCCCCTGAGGCTGTTTGGTCTTGCACAACTTGTTACGCCTGTGTCCGCGTGTGTCCTGTCGGCAACGAACCGATGGCAGATATCGTGGACATTCGTCGTCGCATGTTGATTGACGGTTACGAAATTGACAGCGGCGTGCAGAACGCGCTTCAATCTCTCGCCACCAACGGCAACTGGATGAGCAAAGGCAAACGTCTGCGCGGACGCTGGGCGAAGGAGATGGAATTCCCCGTCAAGAACGCGACCGAAGAACCCGTCGAACATCTCTGGTTTGTCGGCGATACCGCGTCATTCGATGAGCGCGTCGTTCCGAATACCAAAATGGTCGCGCGGATTTTCAATCAGGCTGGACTCGACTTCGGCATTCTCTACCAAAACGAGTCCAACGCAGGCAACGATGTGCGCCGCGTGGGTGAGGAAGGTTTGTTCGAGCAACTCGTCGAGCAGAACATGGCAGCGTTCGGCAAAGCGCAATTCAAACAGATCGTCACCACCGACCCGCACTCGTTCAATACGCTCAAGAACGAGTATCCGCAATTCGGCGGGAAGTTTGAAGTGAAGCATTACACCGTGACTTTGCTCAAGTTGCTCGAAGAAGGCAAACTCACCATCAAGAATAAGTTGACGAATTACAAAGTCACCTTCCACGACCCATGCTATCTCGGACGCTACAACGGCGGATTCACCGCTCCGCGCAAACTGCTCGAACTGCTCGGCGTGGAATTTGTCGAAATGCCGCGCAACTGCGAAAACTCGTTCTGCTGCGGCGCGGGCGGCGGTCAGATCTGGATGGGCAAGGTCGCGCCTGGCGAACGTCCTGCCGAGAATCGAATCAAGGAAGCGTTGTCCACCTTTGAAGCGAACGCCAGTGACAAGAAACAACTCTTCATTGTCACGTGTCCGAAGGACATGATCATGTACTCCGACGCGGTCAAGACCACAGGCAACGAAGGCAAGATCGAAGTCCGCGATATTATTCAGTTGGTGGCGGAAGCCGTCGGAATTGAGGAACCAGTCCCCGCACCCGCCGCGTAGTGGACGCTCTCTAGCGTCCGCGGGTTATGCCAACCGACACGGCGCTAGAGAGCGCCTAGTACGCACCCCGCCGCGCCCGCGTAATCGGCATTCTCTAACGCCGATGGACACAGTTGCGTTAGAGAACGCAACCTACGCAAACAAGGAGTAATATGTATCCACGAATCCGCATGGAAGGATCGGTGTATTACATCACAACAAACGTTCACGGGCGTTTGAAGATCTTCACCACGCCATCCTTCATCATCCCGATTCTGGACAGCCTGAATTTCTATCGTTACCAATTCAAATGCAAACTTCTCGGTTACGTTATCATGCTTGACCACTTGCACCTGCTGATTTATCCGACTGGCGATTCTTCCGTCGTGTCCGATTTCATGCGCGACTTCAAACGCTTCACATCGGGCAGGATTGCACGACAAGCGGAATTGGAAGGCAAGACCGATTGGGTCGCTCATTTCCAGGAGTCAGGCGAAGAGACGAAACGAGCCGAGAAAAAGGTTTGGCAGGATTCGTTTTGGGAGCAATTCATCTTCACCGAAAAATTTCTGCGCGAGAAGTTGAGTTACATCCACATGAATCCCGTCCGCGCGGGGATGGTGGATGATCCAGCAAAATACCCGTATTCGAGTTATCGCAATTACGAGTTCAACGATAATTCGTTGATTGAGATTGATAAGGATTGGTAAAACGGCATGTGTAGTTGGCGCTCTCTTGCGCCAATGCCGACGTTAGAGAACGTCGGCTACGCAGAGAAATATATGTTCAAATGTCCCTATTGCGACTTTATCGGTAAACGCTCCGAAGTCCACACCCACCTTGCAGAGACTCACGGCGACACGCTGGGTGTCGGCGTGGATGAATTCACGGGTCACACGTTTTACATCGTGACCTGTCCCGTATGCGGCGCGAGTTACGAGCAGGTCACAAAGAAGGCGCGCCGCGACCCGAGTTTTGTGCTAGAGTATGAGTATGAGATTCGGTTGGTCGTTTTCGATCTGCTCTTGTATCATCTGCAAGGCGAACATGGAGAATCGTAGCGCGAGATTCATCTCGCAAACATCAGCGACATGAATGTCGCGGTACGAAAAGGAGAAACTCATGGCAACAGTTCGTGGATGTAACATTCCTGAAGATCGTCACTACTGGGTGGAGAAACATGCCTGGGCGCGACTCGAAGCGGACGGCAATGTGACGATTGGAATCACCGACGTGGCGCAACACCTGGCGAAGGGCATTGTGAACGTCACGCCGAAGGAAATCGGGCGCACGGTGCAGAAGGGCAAGAGCGCTGGAACTTTGGAAAGCGGCAAATGGGTGGGACCTGTTACTTCTCCAGTCACGGGTGAGATCGTGGAAGTCAACGAAACGGCGAAGGCTAATCCGTCATTGATCAACAACGACCCGTACGGCGAAGGCTGGTTCGTCAAACTCAAACCCACCGATTGGGCTGGCGAATCCGCTGCACTCGTCACGGGCGAGGCGGCGGTCGCGGCGTATCAGAAGTTTATGGAAGAGCAGAATCTCAATTTCGAGTGATCAGTAATCAGTAACCAGTGAACAGTCTTTGGCTGAACTGGTTACTGTTCACTGATGACTGATGACTGATAACTGTGATTTTCTACGCCTGCGATATCCCCGAAGACCTGACCTACGACATCGAGCGCGATGTATGGATTCGCTTCGATGGCGACATTGCGACTCTCGGCATGACCGATGTCGCGCAGACGCGTTGCGGAAAGATCGCGGCGATCAGTTTTCGGAATGTCGGCAAGCGAGTGGAGCAGGGCAAAGCGTTGGCGACGATTGAGTCCGCCAAGTGGGTGGGACCGTTCCCTGCGCCTTTCTCGTGCGAGATCGTCGAGACGAATGAAAGCGGGTTCGCTCGCGACATTTTGATCACGAACAAAGACCCGTATGGGATTGGTTGGTTGGTCAAAGTGAGACCAACGAATCTCGAAGCGGAGTCCAGCCATCTCGTCACGGGTGAAGCGGCTGCGGAGAGATACAAAGAGAGAATCAGAGAATTGAAGGTCAATTGTTTGAGATGTGTAGACTGACATGTCATTGCGAGCGACCGAAGGAAGCAAAGCAATCTACTCGCATATGAGGGGATTGCTTCGTCGCAACGAACGCTCCTCGCAATGACATGAATCCACTTTTATAGAGGTGACTCATGTCCAAAAAAATCCGCTTGCTCTACATGGAAGGCGTATCCCCGCTCCGTTCGCAGACCGTTTATCACGCGGTCGGGTACGCCATGAAACAAGACACGCCGAACACCATCATCATGGTCTCGCCGAACGCGCCGTATGTGTGCGTGGGCTACCATCAAGACATCCAAAAAGAAGTGGACTTGGACTACTGCGCCGCGCACGGACTCCCCATCTATCGCCGCGAGGTCGGCGGCGGCGCGGTGTATTTGGACAACGGTCAACTCTTTACGCAGTGGATATTCCACAAGGAAGATTTACCCGCCACGCTCGAAGAACGATTCAAACTTTACATTGATCCGTTGGTTGCCACTTATCAGGAATTGGGAATCCCCGCCAACCATCGCCCGATCAACGATGTGCATGTGAATGGAAAGAAAATCGGCGGCACGGGCGCGGCGCAGATGGGCATTGCGGAGATTCTCGTCGGCAGCCTGATGTACACCTTCGACAAGAAGACCATGTCGCATGTGCTGAAAGTCCCCTCCGAGAAAATGCGCGACAAGATTTTCGAGTCGCTCGAAGCGTACATGACCACGATGACCGAACAACTCGGCTCAATGCCTGATCGCGTGATGGTCAAAGACCTTTATATGAAGAAAGTCTCCGAAGCGTTGGGCATGGAAGTTTACGAAGGCGAATGGACAGCCGAAGAAGAGGCGATGGCGCAGGAGATCGACGCGCGTTTCACTTCTGACGAGTGGCTCTATCAAAAGGGTCAACTCAAACAGCAGGGCGTGAAAATCCATCAGGATGTACACATCGTCGAGGCCGCGTTCAAGTCACAGGGCGGATTGATCCGAGTCATCGCCCGCTTGAGCGAAGGTCGCATTGACGACGTCACCATCTCTGGCGACTTCACATTGCTCCCCGTCTTCGCGGTCGGCGCTCTCGAACAGTCGCTACGCGGGGTCGCCGCCACGCCCGAAACGCTCAAGTCGAAAATCGAAGAGGCGTATTATCGTTTGCAAATCCAATCGCCTGGTGTCACGCCTGCCGATTTCACAACCGCCATCATGAACGCGGTCACCCCACCACAAGCCGCTTAAATTCTTGTACACGGATTGGACGGACGCTTCGCGCACGGATTCTCACGGATGGATTTTTAAAATAGAAAATCCGTGTACCTCCGTGAAATCCGTGGCATCCGTGTCCCAAAGGTTTTTCACTTAATGACTCAAAACTACGGCTTCCTCATTGATCAATCCAAATGTATCGGATGTCATGCCTGTTCCACTGCGTGCAAATCCGAGAACCAGGTGCCGCTCGGCGTGTATCGCACGTGGGTCAAATATGTTGAGACGGGTTCGTACCCCGACGTGCGCCGCCGCTTTCAGGTGACGCGCTGCAACCACTGTGCCAACCCGCCGTGCGTGCGCATCTGCCCCGTCACCGCGATGTATCAACGTGACGACGGCATCGTCGAGTTCGACCCGAGCATCTGCATCGGTTGCAAATCCTGTATGCAAGCCTGCCCCTACGACTCGATCTATCTCGACCCCGAAACGGACACCGCGGCGAAATGTCATTTCTGCGCGCATCGTCTGGATGTGGGACTCGAACCCGCCTGCGTGGTGGTCTGCCCCGAACATGCGATTCTCGCTGGGGATTTGAACGACCCCGCTTCGGAAATAAGCCGGAAGTTGTCCACTGCGCAAGTGACCGTTCGCAAGCCCGAGCAGGGGACGGCTCCCAAACTCTTCTACATCAACGGCAACGACTGGTCGCTCCATCCCTCCGCCGCGCAGACGCATGATTCGTACATGTGGGCAGACAAAGTGACCGAACAGAACGCTTCGCCCTACGCCCGCGGCGGGATTGCCCTCCCCGTCCTGGCAGCCAACTCAGGCGCTCCCATCCGAACTCCCCAACAACAGGGTTATCCCATTAACAGTCCCATCCAATTTGGCGGACGCGTCGCCGAACACATGGTGCAGACTGCCTACACCGCGCAACACAAGATCAACTGGCATTGGGAACTGCCTTCGTATCTCGTCACCAAAAACATCGCGGGCGGACTCTTCATGCTCTTGAGTCTCGGCTCGATGTTCAATCTCTTTAGTTTTGACTCCGCAACCTTCCTTGCGACAGGCTTCACCGCGATG